>JADMIO011070289.1_pt1 | contig 38725 bp, 38 predicted proteins | sample 8958161 | NCBI WGS metagenome assembly JADMIO01 (sample SAMN16585339, study PRJNA669376) | soil metagenome | isolation source: Crop rotation soil | place: USA: Cullars Rotation, Alabama | collected 2011 | reverse complement strand
CCGGCTCGTCCACCTCGAGAATCTCGACAGGCCCGCCGAGAGCTGCGATTCCGGCTGCTCGCATACCGCCGACTAAGCCGTGCCGACCTCGAGCACGACCTTGCCGTGCTTCCCACGGCTCGCGACTCGCTCGAATGCCGACCGGGCATCCGTGAGCGGAAAGACCGAGTCGACCTCCGGGCGAAGCTCGCCTGCGTCCACGAGCGCCGTCAGCTCCGTCAGTTGCCCGCCGTTGGGCTCGACGATGAAGTAGAACGCGCCCGGCCTCTCCTGGGCGACGGTCACGACACGCTTTCCCGCGGGGACTTCGCCGCCACGCGTGTCGAAGACCAGATCAACCGGACCGCGTTCGACGACCTCTGCGCCGGCCTTTCGCGCAAGCTGGACGGCGATGTGCCCGACTCCACCCGAGGCACCCGTGACGAGCACGCGCTCGCCTCGGACGAGCCGCCCGTGCACGAACAACGCCTGCCAGGCGGTGAGGCCACCCATCGGCACGGCTGCCGCCTCGACATGGCTCAGCCGCGAAGGCCTTGGTGCAAGCACATCGACCGGGACGACGGCGTACTCGGCAGCCACGCCGTTGCGATCGAAAGGAGTGAGCGCATAGACCTCCTCACCGGTGTCGAAGACGACGCCCGAAAGCTCGTACGACGGAATCGCCGGCAGTCGATCGACCGGCCAATCCAGCTCGTCGCGTGTAATTGCCGCCGCATGCACACGCACGAGGACCTCGCCCGGACCCGGCGACGGCGTTTCGATCTCCTCGACCCTCAAGCCGTCATCGTGCAGTCGAACCGCTAACACGATGCTCCCTTCACTCGAACCGAGGTCAGCTCGCGAGAACGCAGATCGCGAGTCCCGGTAGCTCGTAGCCGCCGTCGACAGCGAAAGGCTCGAACGCGTTGCGGAGCTCTTCTGTTATCGCGGCCCGTTCGTCCGCCGTCGCGGCCGTCCAAGCCCGCGAGAACATGCCGCCCATCTCGCTCGAGCGGCGGACGTACTCGTCGACGTCGCGGTACTCGTTTCGCACCGGCACCTCGTCCATCTTCATGGCCGCGAAGCCGGCGCTCTCCACCAACGCCCGCAACTCCTGCTTGTCTCCGAGCACGAACATCCCCGGCTCGCCCGGCTCCGGAGGCGGCATATGACCGTGCGCGACGAGGATCCTCCCCGCAACCGAGACCCACGGGTTGCGCTCACCGCTTGCCCAGACCGCAAATGCAAGCCGCCCGCCGGGCCGCAGCACCCGCCGCGTCTCGGCAAGCGCGATCGCCGGATTCGGCATCAGCATGTAGCCCCAGCGACAGACGACACCGTCGACAGAGTGATCCTCGAAGTCGAGATCCTCGGCGTCGACTTCACGGAACTCGACGTTCTCGAGGCCGAGTTCCTCGCTGCGGCGTCGCGCAAGCTCGAGCATCGCCGCGCTGAAGTCACTCGCGATGAGCCGTCCATTCTTCCCGAGCAAGCCCGCGATCTCGAACCCCACATCCCCCTGACCGGCCGCGAGCTCGAGGACGACAGCACCGCGTTCGGGCGCGAGCTCACGCACGAGCCACTCGGTGACAGGCGCGGCGACCCGCTCGCGCTCCTCCCGCGCCCGCTCCCAACCGGGCGCGATCGAGGCCCAGTTCTCGAGGCGAACGCGCCGCTGCTCGCCGTGATCCATGCCAGGATCCTAGGCGGCCGGATCGCCTTCCTCTGCGCCTTTCGACGTGTTCAGACGCGCGTGCGCGCGACGCGGCCGTCAGAGGGCTTCGGCTTCAAGAGGCTCCTGCGCTCACTTGACCCAGAGCTGATCCAAGAGCGTCAACCACTGCGGGTTGTATTGGTAGTTCCCGACGCGCTTCGAGCGGACGGAGACGATGACGCCGTTTGCGAACGGGACCCATGGCGCGCGATCGGTCAGGGCGCGGTCGATGCGCGTCCACATCCGTGAGGCGGCTGCGGGATCGCTCGCCCGCAGGGCTCGGGCTGCAGCGACCTTCCTGTCGATGGGCGGGTCGCAGAACCCGGAGAGGTTTGGTTCTGCGGATTGTCCGGCTTGTAGGAAGCACAGCCGAGAGCCGAGGGATGAACCCGGCGGGCGTCGCGAAGTCGGAGATCCAGCCGTAGAAGCCGATCTGAAGGTGCAGCTTCGCGGCGTGTGGGTACGGGTCGGCGGCGAAGCCGGTCTTGCTTCCGACCGACTTGTCGAGCGCTCCAACCAACTCTCCGCCGACGAACACGTTTCCTTCGATGCGCTTGATCAGGTAGGTGGGAGCGTTCTGCACACTGTCGTCCGAGATGTCCCAAATCGCCTTTCCGCCCTCGCCGGGATGCATGAGCAACGTCGCGGAAGCGCCCTGACACTCCACCGTCGCCACCGTCTTGGCGACGGGAGCGGCCGACGCGCCGACCGCGAGACCAGCGCCAAGCGTCGATGCGACCAGAAGCATCCCAGCCGGCAGACGTAGCGTTCTCATCTGATCTCCTTTCCGCACCCACGTGCCGACCAGGGGTCGATCGCCGCCGGCCGCTCGTGGCTTGTCACAACACGTCGCAGCCGATACTCCGCCGAGGCGGCTAGACCCTCGCTAGCGCGTTGCTAGCGCGCGGCCATAGGCTCCTTCATAGCCCGAGGCAGGCAACGACTGCGTCGGCGAGGTTCTGCGCCCGCGGCTCGCCGACCCGATACGACCACAGGTTCGTGACGTAGCCGAAGCCGATGCGGGCATCGGGGTCGCCGAAGGCGACAGATCCGCCGGAGCCGGGATGACCGAATGACCTCGGCCCAACCCAGGGCATCGGCGGGCAGGCCCGCCAGAACCCGAGCGACATATAGAAGGAACGGTCGGCCGGCACCTCCAGCCCCGGCGGCAGCCCGTGCATCCGCGTCTTGTCGGTCTGGACGACGATCATCCGCTCGACCGTGTCCGGATCCAGGAGCCGCACGCCGTCGACCTCGCTCACAGTCGCCGCATACATCCGCGCGAGTGCACTCGCGTTCGCGAACATGCTCGCGCCAGGTGACTCGAGCGCGCGCCAGGCGCGCGTGCTCATGTAGTCGGTGGCGGGGTCGAGTGCGCCGCCGAGCGTGCCGGCGCGTGCCTGCACGGACTCAGGGCCCCACACGGCGGTCATCCAGGCGACCACCGTCTCCTCAGCCAATCCTGTCGTCGCGATCATCCCCGCGACCATTTCCTCCATCGCGAACTCGGCGTCGTGCACGGTCGCCACGTTCGGCTCTTGCTCCTCGGGCAAGCCGATCCAGGCGTGCAACCCGAGCGGCTCTGCAACCTCGTCGCGGAAGAACGTGCCGAGCGTCCTGCCCGTGATCCGCCGCACGACTTCGCCGACGAGATAGCCGTAGGTCATGCTGTGGTAGAGGTGCTCGGTGCCCGGCTCCCACGCCGGCTTCTGCGCCTCGAGCGCGCGGATGACGGGTTCCCACGCCGCCACCTCGTCGAAGGTCAGCGGCCCGTCGACGATCGGCAGACCGGCCTGGTGCGAAAGCAGCCAGCGAACCGGGATCTGCTCCTTGCCCGCAGCGCCGAACTCCGGCCAGTACGCGACCACCGGAGCGTCCAGGTCGAGCTCGCCACGCTGGACGAGCAGATGCGCGCAGATCGCAGTCGCGCCCTTCGTCGCGGAAGCAACGGCGGAGATCGTCTCCTTCTCCCACGACTGGTTCGTCTGGCGGTCGGCGAGGCCTCCCCACACGTCGACGACCGGGCGGCCGTCCACGTAGACGCAGCAGCCGGCACCCACCTCGCCGGGGCTCCCGCCGGGCCGCTCCTCGAAGTTCTCGCGGAAGGCATCGGCGACCTTCCCCCACCCTTCCTCGACACGACCCTCGATCGGGATGCCCGTCTTCGTGCTCATGCGTGCACCGTCCTTCCTCGTTTCGCTCACTCGAGCCATTCGGTCACGAAGCTGGGACTCGCGTGGATACAAACGAGCTTTGCGCGCAACCGCCCAGTGTTCGTGAATGCGTGCGGCACACCAGGCGGTACGACGACGATGTCGCCGGGAAGCGCCGTGAAGGACTCCTCCCCTGCGCGAAACGTGACTTCCCCCTCGACGACGACCCACGTCTCGTCATAGGGATGCCGATGGAGGCCCGGCCCTTCTCCGACGTCGCTCTCATCGACGATGACGGAGACCTTCGCGCCGTACGCGCGGCCTTCGAGGTTCCCGTTGTGGAGCGCGTCCGACTTGATCAACGGCATCTAGTGCACACCTCCTGTTCGTTACTCATCCGACGACCCACCTCCCGGCGACCCCGAAGGCGCTGAGGAGGCCTACGCACGTCGCGATCGCGACGCCGCCGAGAGCGCTCACCGTCCAGCGCGCACTGCTGCGCGAGCTTCTGAGCACGGTCGACGCGAGCACCGCCCAGAGCACGCCCTCGACGAGGAACCACGTCTCGTTGAAGAGGAGATCCTGCAGATCGGCGCGTCGTTCGTCGTACGTCAACCACTGCGAGGTCGGATGGCCGATCTCGTGCAGGCGCGCGAGGCTGAGCACGCGCTGCGTGTCCATGATCAGCGCGTGCATGACACCGCCCACCGCGAGCAGCCAGGCGACGGCCAGGAGCGCGCGGCGCCAATATGGGCGCCGCCACAGCTGCAGCGCTGCGAGCGGCAGCAGCGCGATCGCGAGCAGGACGACGGCCGCACCGAGGTTGATCGCCTTCCACCTGCTCTCCGACGACGGCGTCCCGATCATCCCGATCGTCCCGCCGAAGCCGTAGTACGCGCGGTAGGCCGCGTAGACGAGCCCGCAAGCCGTCAACGCGACGCTGATCCGAGCGATCTGACCTTGCTCGCGTCTCATCGACCTCGACTGCCTCTCATGCGGCGATGTTCAGTGCGGGCTCTTCCTCGAGGCCCTCGGCGAGCGCGGGGGCGGACTCGACGAGGAAGGCCGCAAGGACCGCGGCGACGACGGCGACTGCCGCGAGGGCGTAGAACGCGATTGCGAAGCCGTGGGTGAGCGCCGCGCCGTCGGTCGGCCGCGAACCCAGATGCGTCTCGAGATATCGATTCGTGAACGTCGCCGCAATCGTCGTGGCGACGGCCACGCCGATGGCACCGCCGACCTGCTGGCTCGTGTTGATGAGCCCGGATGCGACTCCCGCGTCAGTTGCCTCGACCCCGGCAAGAGCGCCGATCGTCATCGGGACAAACGCGAACGCCATCCCGATTCCGCCGAGCAGGAACGGAACGAAGAGGTCCCAGAAGTAGTGACCGTGTACCGGCAGCCTCGCGTACAGGATGAGGCCGACGGCGACGAGCAGCAGCCCGGTGGGCAGAAGCCTGCGGATGCCGATCCGGAACGCAAGCGCCTGCGACACGTTTGCGAAGACGATGATCGCGAGCGTCAGCGTGATGTATGCGACCCCGGTCTGGAGCGCGGAGTAGTGCAGCACCTGCTGCATGTAGAGCGTCAGCAAGAAGAACTGCGAGAACAGCGCACCGCCGAGGAGGAGCCCGGACAGGTTCGAACCCGAGAGCGTGCGGAGCCGGAACATCCTCATGGGCAGGAGCGGTGCGTGCGAGCGCAGCTCGACGGCGACGAACGCAAGGATCAGCACTCCGGCGGCGGCGATCAGCACCACGGTCTCGGCCGAGCCCCAGCCGTGCTGTGCAGCGTGCGTCATGGCGTAGACGAGCACCATCAGGCCGCCCGTGATCGACGCGGCTCCCGGCAGGTCGAAGTGGCGGTGCTCGACGGCCGCCCGGCTTTCGTCGAGGAGGCGCGGGGCGATCACGAAGACCATCGCGCCGACGGGCACGTTGATGAAGAAGATCCACGACCAGCTCAGCGAGCTCGTCAACACGCCGCCGAGCAGCACGCCCGCCGCAGCGCCGCTACCCGAGACCGCGCTCCAGACGCCGAGCGCGCGATTCCGGTCTCGCCCCTCTTCAAAGGTCGTGGTGAGGATCGAGAGCGCTGCGGGTGAGAGCAGCGCTGCCCCGAGGCCCTGTAGAGCACGAAAGGCCATCAACGAGCCTTCGGACCACGCGAGCCCGTCGAGCAACGAGCTGACGGTGAAAAGCGCGAGGCCGGTCATGAACAGGCGGCGGCGGCCGAGGAGGTCGGCCATCCGGCCGCCGAGCAGCAGGGCGCCTCCGAAGAGAATCGAATAGGCCGTGACGACCCACTGCAGGCTCTCCTGGCTGAAATGCAGATCCGTCTTGATCGTCGGGAGCGCGACGTTCACGATCGCGACGTCGAGCACCACCATGAACTGCGCAGCGACGATCACGGCGAGGCCGATCCAGCGTCGCCGGTCCGGCGATGGGATCGTGGAAGTCGAAGCGAAGGTCGTCATACGGCGTCTCCTCTCGTCGGGCTTGCTCTTCGAGGCTGCCCGCCTCGCCGCAGGCTCGGCCCTACGGCGGCCCCGCGTTCGCGAGTACGGCTACCCGAACTCCTGCGCGGGCCGGCGTGAGACAAGCGAAACCGTGGCCGTTGCGACGGCCGCAACCGCGGCGCCGGCAGCGGCGTCGACGAAGAAGTGATTGCCGGTCCCGACGACGGTTACGAGCACGAAGACGGGATACAACGCACCGATCGCGCGCAATGCGGCGCCGCGGGCGAGCACCGCGATCGCGCCGCCGACGACAACTGCGAAGCAGATGTGCATGCTCGGTACTGCGGCGTACGGGTTGTAGAAGCTCGCGGTCAGCGCCGCGTCGAGGTCGACGGAGGTCGCGGCGCTTACGGTGTCGTCGATGCCGATACCGGCCAGGCGCGGGGGTGCAGTCGGAAACAGCGCGTAGACGGCAACGGCGAGCGCGCTCGAGACTGCCAGTGTGTTGCGCACGCGTGCGTAGACGTGGCGCCGTTGCCGGTACACCCAGGCGAGCACGACGACCGTCACGGCGAGATGCAGGCTCACGTATGCATAGCCGAGACACGTGGGCAACCCGGCGATATGCCTCACGGCGTGTTGGATCGTCTTCTCGTCGAAGACGTGCAGGCTACGCTCGAGCCGCACGATCGCCGCGGCGTGCGCTTGCGAGGTGGCGCGGTCGCCGTGAACGATCCCCCGGGCGAGCTCTCCCGCCAGGTACAGAGCGCCGAGGACGAAGCCCTCGATCGCCCAGCTGGGCAGTCGTCTCACGCCGCCCTCTCGTGCTCCCGCGCGAGGTCGAGGAGTGCCCGCACGTCGGCGTCGAGTGCGGCGGCTGCCGCGCGATCGACGGCACCGGTCGTCGCCGCGCGCGCAAGCTTGGGCAGCAGGCGGTGGAGATACCAGTACTGCAGCTCGGCGCGCGCGGTTCTCGTGTTGTCGTCCGACGCGCGCATCGCTAACGCTGCGGGGGGACGTTCTGATTCAGCCGGAAGACGTTGTCCGGGTCGTAGCGGCGCTTGACGCCGGCGAGGCGGTCCCATGTGGCCCGCGGATATGCGGCGTGGACGCGCTGCTGTCCTTCGTCGCCGAGGAAGTTCACGTACGCGGCGTCCTCGCCCCGACGCAGCGCACCTGCTGCCTCCTCGACCCACGCGCGGTGAATCGGGTCGTCGCCCGGTGAGGCGTAGACGGCCGCGACGTTGATCATGAGGCGCCGCCGACGATGCGCGAACGCCGTCGCCTCGGATGGGACGCGTGACATCGCACCGCCGAGCACGCGGATCTGCGCGGCGGGCAGTTGCGCCGTCGACGCACGCAGACGGTGGAGCAGCTCGCACGCCGCTGCTTCGTCGAAGTCGTCCGAGAACAAGGTCCGGACAACCGACCGCGGCGGAGGGTCCTGCGCCGGTACCGTGAACATCTCGCTAAACGCCATCGGCCGGACGAAGTCGGCGATCGACGGGGCAAGAGCACGTAGCGGTGCGACTGCGCGGACGCCGTCGTCGAGCGGCCCTGCGTGCACGACGAACGCGAGCAGCAGCGGCGTTCCGACGAGCTCCGACGGCACGAACGGCAGCGGCGGGGCGAGGAGGACGTTCGCGATGATCGACAGCTCCTCCGGCGCGGCATCCGCCGCCGCGACGAGACCGGCGAGCGTCTCAGGAGTCGCGGGCAGGGCGAGCATCCCACCGGTGACCATGTCGACCGCGTGGAGCCGGTAGTCGAAGCGCGTGACCACGCCGAAGTTGCCGCCGCCGCCACGGATCGCCCAGAAGAGGTCCGCATGCCGGTCGGCATCGACCTCGAGCACACGGCCGTCCGCGGTCACGACCTCTGCCGCGAGCAGGTGGTCGATCGTCAGGCCGTGCTTGCGCACGAGATAGCCGACGCCGCCGCCGAGAGTGAGCCCGCCGACCCCGACAGAGGCCGTGTCGCCGAAGCCGACCGCGAGGCCGTGCGTTGCAGCGGCCGCCGTGACCTCACCCGACGTGAGCCCGCCCGCAGCGCGTGCGACTCGCGAGCCGACGTCGATCTCGAGAGTGGCGAGGCCGCGCAGATCGAGCACCACGCCGCCGTCGGTCGTGCCGTGCCCGGCCTGACTGTGCCCGCCGCCGCGAACGGCGATCTCCAGCCCGTTCGCGCGCGCGAACGAGACGACACGCGCGACGTCACTTGCGTTCGCCGGTCGCGCAATCGCGGCCGGGCGGCGGTCGACCGAGGGCAGGAAGACGCGCCGGGTCTCGTCGTATCCGGGCTCATCGGGAGCAATGACACTCCCGGCGAGGTCAGCGCGCAGCCGCGAGAGCGGCAGCCGCGATTGATGTGTCGCGACGTTCATCGAGGCTCCTTCGTTCGCGTGTTCCGGTCCCTCGATCGTCGCGACAGCGCGACTGCGCCGGCCCTACGGCAATCAGGCTTTCGCAGGTACGGTTACCCGTACTCGCTACGAGCGCAGATACGTGAGGACCGCCAGTACGCGGCGGTGATCCTCTGCGGCAGCGGGGAGCCGAAGCTTCGTGAAAATGCTCGTCACGTGCTTCTCGACGGCGCGCGGAGAGATGAACAGGCGCTCGCCGATCGCCTGATTCGTGCGGCCCTCGGCCATCAGCTCCATCACTTCTCGTTCACGCGGCGACAAACGCGCGACCGGGTCGTTGCCGCGGGTGCGACTGAGGAGCTCGGAAACGACCAGCGGGTCGAGCGCGGAGCCGCCTTCTGCAACTCGACGAACTGCGGCGGCGAACTCCTCCACGTCGGCCACGCGATCCTTGAGAAGGTAGCCGAGCCCTTGCGCGTCGTCGGCGAGCAACTCGGCTGCGTACGTGTGCGCGACGTGCTGCGAAAGGACCAGCACACCTGTCTCCGGATGCCGCTCTCGAATCTCGCGTGCAGCGCGAATCCCTTCGTCGGTCTGCGTCGGCGGCATCCGGATGTCGACGATCGCGACGTCGGGCCGGTAGCTTCGCACCTTCAGCATCAGCTCCTGCGCGTCGCGTGCCTGACCGACGACATCGATCTCGACCTCGGAGAGCAGACGTGCAAGCCCTTCGCGCATGAGCGCGGAGTCGTCGGCTATCACGGCCCGTATCGACTGCTCGTGCTCACGCGCGTTTCGGAGCGGCGGGAACTCGTCCGGAAGGTCGTCGGCAAGGAGTTGGAAGACGTGCTCGGGCGCGCGCATTCCCGTGAACTCGAACTCGCCGAGCTCACGGACGGGTGTGGCAAGTGTCCGGGCGGCGTCGCCGGAGGCGAGAACCTGGCCGCCGTGGGCGGCCTGGCAAATGCGTGCCGCGCGATGCACGTCGACGCCGACGAGGCCGTCGTCGGCGCTTGCAGCCTCGCCGGTGTGGAAGCCGATCCGCACCCGGACGCGCTCGCCGGCCGGCCACCTGTGCGCCCCGAACGCCCGCTGCGCTGCAAGCGCTGCGGCTGCCGCACCACCGGCGTCGTCGAAGACGCAGAAGAGCTCGTCGCCCCGACAGTCGATTTCGCGTCCACCGGCATCGGCGACCGCGCGGCGGAGCAGGCTTCGCGCGTCGGCGAGCAGGCTCGGGTAGCTGCCGCCGAGCCGCTCGGCGAGACCGGTCGAGTTCTCGAGGTCGCAGAAGAGGAACGTCAGGTTCACCGCGTCTCCCCCGCCCCGCTCGGCCTCAGCGGCAGCTCAGCGCGCAGGGCCGTGCCGACCCCGGGGGAGCTCGCGACGCCGAGACGACCGTCGAGGGTCTCCACTCGGTCGCGGAGCCCGTACAAGCCGGATCCTCCTTCGAGCGTCACGCCGCCGACGCCGTCGTCTTCGACCGAGACCGCCACGTGCCCGTTCTCCCGTGCGACGCGGACGCGCGCCGAGTCCGCCTCCGCGTGCTTGACCACATTGGCCAGCCCCTCCGAGACGACGTAGTAGACGGCCGCCTCGATCTGCTCCGGGAGCCGGTCGGGAAGGACGACGTCGAGCACGACCGGAAGCGGGACGCGGGCAGCCAGTACTTCGAGCGCGGTCGCGAGGCCACGTTCGGTGAGCACCGCAGGATGGATGCCCTGCGCAAGCTCTCGGAGCTCGACGAGCGCCGCGCTCAGCTCGTCGGCCGCAACACCGAGCAGCTCTTTTGCGTCGCCCGGCGCCTCGACGATCCTTCCCTCCGCGATCCGAAGGGCGACCGAAAGTGCGACAAGTCGCTGCTGTGCACCGTCGTGGAGGTTCCGTTCGAGGCGACGCCGCTCGGCGTCGCCTGCCTCGACAATGCGTCGACGCGAGGCGGCGAGCTCGTCGCGAGCCTGTGCGCTCGCAAGCGCAAGCGCAACGAGCTCGGCGAAGGCCTGCAGCCGGCGCTCGGCTTCGGGCGGCATGACCTCTCCGTCGCGGAAGACTGCGATGAGCGTCCCCCAGGTCGCACCTGCGACGATGATCGGGACCGCGACCGTCGAGCGGAAGCCCTGCCCGCGCAGCCGCGCGGCCGCCTCACCCGGAATCGTGTCGAACTCCGCCGTCGCCGTAGACCCTGTCCTGAGCACACGCAGCGCCGCGAGTCCCTCGTCGAGCTGGACCTCGGTGCCGACCTCGGGGAGCGGAGGCCCGCCGTAGCTCGCGACCGTCCGAGCGGTGGTTGCGCTCTCGAACCGCTCGAGCAGGGCCGACGGAATGCCAAGCAGCCTGCAGACCTCTTCGGTCACGAGCTGGAACACTTGTTCCGGGGCTGCGTCGCTCGCCACGAGCGTCGCCACGCGTCGCAGCGCCGCTTGCTCCTCCGCGAGCCTGCGCAGCTCCGCGTCGGCACGACACCGCCGCGTGAAGTCGCGCATGATGATCACAACCTCCCCGTCTGCGCTCGGCACCATCCGCGACTCGCAGTAGCGGATGTCGCCGCCGAGGTCGAGCTCGTACTCGACCGAGTGCATCTCCCCGCTCTCACGCGCGCGCGCCGCGCATGCGAGCAGCGCCTCGGCAACGGCAGGCGGCGCAACGTCGCGGATGTTGCGTCCCACGAGGTCCTCCGGCTGCAGCGGGAACCCGCCGTCACCCGAGACGTCGAGGTAGGTGCCGCCGGCGTCGATGCGAAGCATCAGGTCGGGGATCGCGCCGAGGAGTGCACGGTGGCGTGCCTCGACCTTCTGCAATCTGGCCAGTGCACGCTCGGTCGCGTCGCGAGACGTGCGCATTGCATCCGAGGGAACGAGAGATTCCGGAGACGGGCCGTTCGATCCGAGGAGCCTCTCTAGCGCCGGCGCGGAAAGATCGCTCTTGCTGAGGAAGCCGCGCGCGCCGCTTTTCTCGACGAGCGAGCCGTACTGCGAGCTGTCACGGGCGGAGACGAGCACGATCTGGAGCGTCGGGTCGCGTACGAGGAGCCGCGCCGCAAGGTCGAATCCGTCGGTATCGGGCAGCTGCACGTCGAGGAGCACGAGCTCCGGGCGCAGCGCGAGCACCAGCGCTACGGCTTTCGCCCCGTCTTCCGCCTCGCCGACGACCTCGAACCCCGCCGCAGCCAGAATCGCAGACGCGCAGCGGCGGAAACCCGAATGGTCGTCGACGACGACGACGCTGCGAGCAGGCCGCAGCGACTCGAGCAGGTTGCGCTGCTGAGATCTCACCGTCGGTTGCCCCTCTCATATCGTACTACGACGCATCGCTCGGTGCGCCAGCGAAGCTGCGGCCTGACGCCCGCGCCCGCCAGATGTATTCGGGTAGCCGTACTTCTCGAATGCCGGATCCCCGCACGGCGCTCGACGTGTCGTGCAGGCAGGTTGTCGCTCGGGAGCGTCAACCGACGAGAGACGATGCCAATCGGTTTTCTGATTCACACCGGGCTCATGGCCACGCTGGCGCTGAGGGCCGCCGCACGACGTCGGCCGCGTCACTCGAGCCCGTTTCGCGTCAGCTACGTGTTCGGCTTCGTGCTCAACTGGCCGCTCTTCGCGCTCGTCCTCCTCGTCGCGTCGACCGCGTTGGCCATCGCTCAGAGCGATGCCCGCTCGCCCGTCCTCTGGACGGGCGTCTGTCTCGCGGGTCTCGCGACGGCCGGCCTGGCCGTCCTCCGTCAGAGGGCGATCGAAACCGGCCCCACGCTCGAGCGCGCCTTGGACGAGGGACTCGGGCCCGACTGGCGCGACGAGGTCGACGCGGGTCTCGTCGCCCGGCTCCGCCGCCGTCCCTCGCTGCTGCGAACCCTGCTGGCGCCGATCTTCTTCCGCCTGCACGGCGTCGAGCGAGTGGCGAACATCCGGTACGGCCCGGCGCGCAGAGGGCACCTGCTCGATCTTTATCGCGATCGTTCCGACCGTTCGAACCGACCGACGTTGATCTACCTCCACCCGGGGGCCTTCCGCTTCGGCAGCAAGCGCCTTGGAGCACGCCACCTGCTCTACCGGCTCGCCGCCGCGGGTTGGCTGTGCGTGAGCGCGAACTATCGTCTGAGCTCGGCGCAGACGATCGATGCGCTCGTCGACGCGAAGAGGGTGATCGCCTGGATCCGCGAACACGCTCGTGAGTACGGCGCCGGCCCGGCCGCCGTCTTTCTCGCAGGAAGCTCTGCAGGCGGTCATCTCGCCTCGCTCGCGGCGTTCACGCCGAACGACCCACTGCTCCAGCCCGGTTTCGAGGATGTGAATACGTCGGTTGCAGGTGTCGTTTCTCTCTACGGCTATTACGGCCCGATCGCGCCGGACGAGCCCCCGTCGGCTCGACTCGCCTATCCGACGGAGAACGCGCCTCCATGCTTCGTCGTGCACGGGGATCAGGACACGCTCGTCGTCGTCGACGACGCACGGGCATTCGTGGGGCAACTGCGCGCCACCTCGTCCAACGCCGTCGCTTACGCGGAGCTGCCGGGCGCACAACACGGGTTCGACGTCTTCCGGTCGCGGCGCTTCGACTCCGTCGTCGATGCGATCGAGGCGTTCACCGCCTGGACGCTGTCGTCGCCCGAGGCTCGTTCATCGGCTGGCAGGGGAAGATCGCGTTCGCCGTCCTCGTGACCGATACCAAGGACGCCTTCGACGGCGAAGCGGCCGCCCCGTTCGCCGCCCGATTCCTGACCTTGCTCGGCGGCGGATGACAGCGCGCGCGTGGGCGGGCTAGGCGTCAAGCTACGCCGCGCGCCACCCAGGCCTTCGCCGAGACGACGAACGGCGGCTCCGGCAGCCGCTCTCTGCAGAGCTCGCGCAATGCGGTGCGCCGATCCGGGTCGAGGCGGGCGACGTGCGCGCCCGACGGGGCGACGCCGAGCGTGAAGGGCTCCCACCAGTCCTCGAATGTGGCGTGCTCGACCTCCACCGCGACGACGCCGTCGACGACGTCGCCGATCCCAGCCGCGCGGAAGAGTTTGGCCAGGTGTCCCGCCCGGCTGCCGGGGCAGACCGACCCGGTCTCGACCGCGGGATCGAGCGCTCGGGCGGCATCCCAGAAAGGACCGATCGGGCCGCCCTCGGTGAAGTCCCACACGCAGGCGGCGACGACGCCGCCGTCCCGCGTCACCCTCGCCATCTCGCGGAGGCCTGCGACCGGATCGTCCATGACGTTGATTACGAGCTGAGCGAGCGTCGCGGCGAAGCAGCCACCTTCGAACGGCAAATCCTCGGCCGGCGCGGCGATGACCTCGACGTCCGGATGGCGGCGGCGTAGAGCGGCGACGAAATCCTCGGACGGATCGACCGCAGTGACCCGTTCCGGCCCGGCACTCCGAGCGAGCTCCGCGGTCAGTGCACCGGGGCCGCTGCCGACGTCGAGGATCCGACCGTCGAGCGGGAGTGCGGCGAAGTCCGCGAACGGCACCGCCAGCGGTCTCGAGAAGCGGCCCATGAACCGGTCATAGGCGTCGGCATCCTCGAAGCTCATTCCTTCTTCGGCGGCAACGACCGGCCAAACCCGACGAAGCGAATCGCCGACGAATGCTCCACACGCCAACGCTACTGAGCGCTCGCGAAAACGGCAACGAAGGTGGCGGGCTCCGCGCGATTCCGGCAGCGTGTCGGGTATGGATAGAGCACGCTATGACGTACTCGTGGTCGGAGGCGGCGCGGCCGGGGTCAGCGCGGCACTCGTCCTCGGGCGCGCCCGGCGGCGCGTCGCCGTCGTCGACGGTGGGGCGCCGCGCAACGCCCCTGCGGCGCACATGCACGGTTTTCTCTCCCGTGACGGGATGTCGCCCGCAGATCTTCTTGCCGTGGGACGGGACGAAGCAGCCGGTTACGGCGTCGAGTTCATCGCCGGGAGCGTCGTCTCGATCGCGCCCGGCTTCTCGGTCACGCTCGCCGACGGTCACGTCCTAACGGCAAGACGGGTCTTGATCGCGACGGGAGCGATCGACGAGTTCCCGCGAATTCCCGGACTGCGGGAGCGCTGGGGGAAGGACTTCCTGCACTGTCCGTACTGCCACGGCTGGGAGGTTCGCGATCAGCCGCTCGGCGTCCTCGGGACGGGCCGCGGCTCTGTCGAGCACGCGCACCTCATCCGACAGTGGTCCGACGACCTGATCTTCTTCACGCACACTCACGATCTCGCGGAAGCGGAGCGCGAGCAGCTCGAAGCCCGCGGCATCCGCATCGTCGACGGCGAGGTTCGGGGGTTGGTCGTCGAGGACGATCGCCTGAAGGGCGTGATCCTCGGCGACGGTCGAATCGTTGAGCGAGTCGTCTTGTTCGTCCGACCCGAGATCGTTCCCCGGCTCCGCGGTCTCCTGGATCGGCTCGGCTGCGAGACCGACGAGCTCGGGTTCGTCCGCGTCGACACCGCCGGACGGACGAGCGCGCCCGGCGTCTGGGCCGCGGGCAACGCCGCGAATCCGCGCGCGCAAGTGATCACGGCGGCGGGCGAAGGATCAGCCGCCGCAATCTCGATCAACGCCGACCTCGTCGAGGAGGACGTACGCGGGGCGGTCACGCGGCCTCGGAGCCGGACGGCACCTTGACGATGAGAAGCACGTGACGCGTCCTGCATTCGCCGTGTGCGGACTACTTCGTCTCCTCGGCGGGAACGCGATGCAGGTGATCACGCAACGGCTCTACCGGATCGGAGCACGAGACTGGATGGGCCACGGCTCGTCGATCGGATCGATCGGTCTCTGCATCGGGCTCTGGATCCGCGCCAAGACCGTCGACCAGGACGAGCGAGGGAACGCCGAGCGCCGTGCGCTCTTCGTCGGCCTGTGGGCTCCGACGCTGTGGCTGATGGGCGATTCGCTCGAGCGGCAGGAGCCGAAGCGGCGCGTTCCCTGGCACCGCTGAACCGCCGACGCACCGGCGTATCAGACGCTCTCTGCCGACTCGGCGACCGCGGTCGCTGCAGCACTCGTCAGCGTCGCCATGCGCTCGCACGCCCGGCGCCCGAACTCGGCCTGTTTGTGCCGCCCCAGCACGCGAAAGCCTGCGAGCACGATCGGATTTCGCGCGGCAGGCCGCGAGTACGAGTGGGTCCGGAACTCGACCTCGCCCGTGTCGAGCCGCTTCCACACCTCGAAGTCACGCTGGCCGGCCTCCACATGGCCGACGAGCGTCCGATAGCTCCACGCGAACAGGCGGGCGTCCCGGCCCTCGAGGCTCGCGACCTCGTCCCGAACCTCGGCGACGCGCACGCCCACGTCGAGGCGGAGCCCGACGGCGTGAAGCACCAACAGCATCTCGCGCCCCGCCAGCGGCACGTCCTCGTCGAAGTGCGCCTCGACGAGCGACGGATCCGAAAAGGCGTACGCGCGACTCAACGCGCAGGCGATGCGCCAGCTTCCACCTCTCTCCGGCTTCCCTGGACGCTCCGGCGGGAGCACCTGCCTGTAGTCGTCGCGGTGCCAGCCCTCGCCGTGTGCGTCTGACGGGTCGTAGTTGAGAGGGAGCCCACGGATGGCGCGAAGCCGCGCGTCGAGGTCGTCCGGGCGGCGACGGAGGTCAAGCGCCGGCGTCGGGCTCATCCACGCGCCGGGTCTCGATCACGATTCCGCCGGTCAGCCGCCCGCCCGCAACGTCGGCGACCCGCTCGAGGAACGACGACCACATGTGCAGCTGTACCTCCTTTGCCATCCGAAGGTGCTCGTACAGGAAGTTCGAGAGGCGATCGCCGCTCCGCGCCCACGATTCGATACGGAACCGGAGGGCGCCCTCGTCTTCAGTCGCGCTGAACTCGATCTGCCCGGCCTCGAGATGCCCGGCGAGCGTCACGAACCGAAAGGACGTCGGCGTGACCTCCGCCACACGGACGGGTCCGTTCCAGGGGCCGGGCATGTGCACGAGCAGCTCGTCGTTCGGCCGGAGCTCGTCGGCATCGCCGCCGACCCTGCGAAAGCGCGCGAACTCCGTCGGGCTCGCGCGGTTCGGATCTCGACCAAGCGTGCCGATCAGCGCCTCGGCCGATACGCGCGGCTCGCGAATCCGCGCCTCGTAGCGCCGGTGAAAGAGTGGGCCTGCACCGTCCGAGGGCAACTGCAAGTCTTCGCGCCGCAGAGCCTTCGGCAGCTCGGGCGGCAGATCGCCGCGGTCGCCTGCAACTTCGCTCCGGTGCATCGGCGTCGTTCGCCACATGTAATGCCACGACGTGAGCGCGATCCCGAACGGCCACAGCAACGACGCTGCGAGTCGACGATCGAGCGACATCGTCTGATCCACGAACGAGCCGTTCCCGCTTCGCACGAGACGCGAACGCGTGGCTCGCGCTGCAGTCGGCGTCAGTTCTCGTGGTGGAACGTCGGTATATACGAGATGCCGACGATCGCGCCTTCCGGCGATTGCAGTCGTGCCACGGTCTGCCCCCAGGGCTCGGTCCGCGGCGGGTGCAGGAGGGCGAATCCCGCCCGCTCGAGCTCCCGCACTGCCGGAGTCACGGCAGCGGCCTCGGTCACGTCGAATTCGATACTGACCTGCGGTACGGGCCTCTCTGCCGGCCACTCTGCGGTGCCGAAGCACGCCTCGGCGGCCTGCGACAGGGGCCAGATGCCGAACGACTTGCACCCGCCGATCTGCTCGCTGTGCTGATAGTCACCGGCGGCGCCGTCGAGCGGCAGTCCGAGCGCATCGACGTACAGCCTGCAGCTCTGCGGCGGATCAGGCGCGATGACCGCCACGGTCGAGAGGAACTCGATGTTCACACCGCCTCCTCTTTCGGGTTGTTCCTTCGGGCATACAAGCGGGTCTCGAGGCGCGACGTCGACGTCGAGATTCCGCCGGAGGCGTGCGCGCGATTAGCGTGGCCGTTCGCTGCCGCCTGCTGCCGGCGCCGGGTCACTCGGACGGGCATCAGGCGGTCGTCGTCGAGACACGCGCCGGGACCGAGGATCCGGAGCAACGCCCGTAGGCCACCAAAAGAAGTTGTCGTATCGTTCGCGACATGGCGGAAGCGCGGCTCGCCGAGCTCGTCGCAGCGTTGTCGCTAGGTATCGATCTCGGCTTCGGTCAGCCGATGGAGCACGTCCTGCGCCAATGCCTGATCGCGCTGCGCCTCGCCGAGCGGCTCGACCTCGACGAGGCGCAGCGCGCCGACGTCTACTACACGTCTTTGCTGATCAACGTCGGCTGCCACTCCGATGCGCACGAGCAGGCGAAGTGGTTCGGCGACGACTTTGCCGCGAAGGCGATCAAATACGACCATGAGCCGCGCAGCCTGCGGATGATGGCGACCGGGCTTTCCTACCTCGGCCACGGTCATCCTCCCCTCCACCGCTTCCGGCTCGGGCTCGAGTTCGTGCTGTCGGGGCATCGCGAGGTCGACGGGATGGTGCAGTCCCACAGTCAGATCGCGCGCATGCTCGGCGAGCAGCTCGGCCTTCCCGAGAGTGTGCTCGGGTCGCTGTCAACGTCGTACGAGCAGTGGGACGGCCGCGGCTGGCCCGGCGAGCTGAAAGGGGAAGCCGTGCCTCTGCCTGCCAGGATCTCGCAGTTCGCCGAGTTCGTCGAAGTCGCAAACCGGCTCGGCGGCGCCGAGGCAGCGGTGAAGATGGCGCGCCGGCGACGCGGCAAGCAATTCGATCCTCAGGTGGCAGAGGTGCTGATCCGCGATCCGGCCGTGCTGCCGGCACCGACCGAGGCCTCGAGCTGGGGCGACGTGATCCAGTCGGAGCCCGGTCTGGCGGTGCTGCTCGACGACGACCAGCTCGATGCCGCGCTTGCCGCGATCGCAAGCTTCGTCGACCTCAAGTCGCCGTACTTCCTGGGACACGCCCGCGCCGTCGCCGAGCTCGCCGCCACGGCGGGAGCCGGCGTCGGATTGGGGGCCGATGACGTGCAGCTCCTGCGGCGAGCAGGGCTCGTCCACGACTTCGGCCGGCTCGGGGTGTCGAACGCGATTCTCGACAAGCGAGGGCCGCTCGGTCCCGGCGAGTTGGAACGCCTTCACCTGCAGGGCTACATCACGGAACGAATGCTTCGGCAATCGGAAGCGCTTGCGCCGCTCGCGCGCGGTGCGCTCCCGTCGCAGCTTGCGCGCCTGCTCGACGCCGCCAACGCCTATCAGGCAATGCGCGAGCCTCGTCCGCATCGCGACGCACTCGCACCGGAGTCCGCGGCGCGCGAATTGCGCGCGGGCTCTTTCAACGCAGAGGCCGTCGACGCAGTGCTCGCGGCCGCCGGCCACCGCGTCGTGCGTCGGCGCGACGGACCGGCGGGGCTGACTCCGCGAGAGGTGGAGGTGCTGCGCCTGCTCGCGCGCGGGTTCTCGAACAAGGAGATCGCCCAACGGCTCTCGATCTCCCCCAAGACGGTCGGCAACCACGCCGAGCACATCTACGCCAAGATCGACGCGCAGTCGCGCGCCGCGGCTGCGTTCTTCGCGATGCGCGAAGGGCTCCTCCCGGAGGAGGAGTTCCCCGCGCGCGTCGCCGCCTAGGCCGGTCGGAGCGCTGCGAAGTTCCGCTCGATCGCGGCCTCCGTCTTCGCAAGCTCGTCGGCGGGACTGAACATCAGGAACTCGCTCCCGGGCTCGTGCTTGACGGGGATGTGCCCCGGAGGCGTGTAGAACGCGTCGCCTTCCTCGTACGTCTCGTCATGGTCGGCGTACCGGAAAACGACCTTGCCGCGCAGCACGTAACCCCAGTGCGGGCATTGGCACATGTCGTCGGGAAGGCCCTTCATCAAAGGCGTCCCGTCGAGGTCTTCGTGGAACGTCGCGAAGCCGATCCGGTAGCCGCCGACCTCAGCGTTGCAGTCGGTGACCGGGCCGAACTCCTCCTTCTTCGCCGTTGCCTTCGAGACCTTGGGCATCGGAACCTCCTCGCTCGATTGACCGGAGCGTAGGTCCGTGACAGCGATCGCACCATGAGGCGTTCGCCTCATCTTGCGAAAGGCAGCCTCCAGGGCGGCCCAGACGAACCGGCGTCCTTGGGAACTACAGCCCGGTCAGCCGCTCGTCGGCTTCTTCGCCCGCTGAATCGTTCGGACGATGCGATCCACCATGGCGTCGGCGGCGGCGAGGCCTTCGGTGATCCTGTCGTGGCCGGGCTGCCCCAACACGACGCCGGTGACCGTCGTGCGCCTGCCGCCGATCGAGCGGACGGCCCGGAAGGCGAAGCAGCCGCCGGCGGCAGCGGTCGAGCCGGTCTTGACTCCGACGAACCCGCCATGCCCGAGCAGCCGGTTGGTGTTGTGCACGGTTCCCGCGACCGGCAGCACCGCGCTCGGAGTAGCGACGATGCTCGCGAACACCCGCAGCCGCATTGCCCGATCGACGATGCGCACCTGGTCGGCCGCGGTCGACACGGTCGCGTCGTCGTAGCCGCTCGGGTCCGTGTAGCGCGTGTGGGTCATGCCGAGCGATCGTGCTGTGGCATTCATGCGCGCCACGAATCGGGCCACCGAGCCGGCGTCCCAGCGCGCGAGGACAGCGGCGATGTTGTTCGCCGACGGGAGCAGCAGCGCCTGCAGGGCCTCCCGTTCGCTCAATTGCTCGCCCACCGCGATCGACACGACCGACTCCTCCTGCCGGCGCCGGCGATCCGTGTCAGCGACATCCGCGTCGGTGAGCGTGATCGACGGGCCGTCTTCGCCGGGCGACAGCGGGTGGTCGCGAAGCACGAGATACGCAGTCATCACCTTCGCGACGCTGGCGATCGGCGCCGCGTACTGGTTCGGGCCGGCGTGAACCTGCGACTGCCCGCCGAGGACGAACGCGGCTTGACCGTCGGCGGGCCACACCGTCTTCGGCAAAGCCTCGGCTGCTCCGGCGGTCGTACCTTCGGGAAGCTGGACCGGTGAGGCGTCGGTCGCCCCCAGCCGAAGGCCGAATCCTGCGGCGATCGCCACGATGACGAGGAGCGGCCCTGTCGCGCGCGTCCTGCGCCGCGCCGATCGGGGATAGACGGTCATGCGGCGATTCAAGGCCCTGCGACGTTGCCCGCCCGTATGCCGTTTTCGATATGCCGGCGATACGCGCCGCCTCTAGCATCGGAGCATGCGCGTGTTGGTCGTCGAGGACGAGCCCTACATGGCCGACGCCATCCGCGACGGCCTACGCCTGGAAGCAATCGCAGCCGACGTCGCAGGTGACGGCCACAGCGCCCTGACGCTGTTGAGTCTCAACGACTACGACATCGCCGTGCTCGATCGGGACATCCCCGGCCCGACGGGTGACGAGATCGCGGAACGCATCGTCGCCTCCGGCAGCGGCACGCCGATCCTCATGCTCACCGCTGCCGACCGCCTCGACGACAAGGCCACCGGGTTCGAGCTCGGCGCCGACGACTACCTCACGAAGCCGTTCGAGCTCCAGGAGCTCGTGCTGCGCCTCAGAGCGCTCGACCGCAGGCGCGCTCACAACAGGCCGCCCGTGCACGAGATCGCCGGTCTCCGCCTGGATCCGTTCCGCCGCGAGGTCTACCGCGACGGCCGCTACGTCGCGCTGACGAGGAAGCAGTTCGCAGTGCTCGAAGTCCTCGTCGCAGCCGAAGGCGGCGTCGTCAGCGCCGAAGAGCTCTTGGCGCGAGCGTGGGACGAGAATGCAGACCCGTTCACCAATGCCGTGCGCATCGCTGTCTCGGGGCTGCGCAAGCGGCTCGGCGAGCCCTGGGTCATCGCCACCGTCGCCGGCGTCGGCTATCGCATCGACACGGACGGTGGGACGCGTGACTAGGAGACCCGGGTTGAGCGTTCGCCTCAAGCTCACGCTCAGCTACGCGGGATTCCTCATGCTCGCCGGCGCGCTGCTGCTCACGGCCGGCTACTTCTCCCTTTCGCGGGGCGTGCACCCAGGCGTGATCTTCATGGTGCGCAGCCATGCAGACCTGTGGCGGTCCTTTGCTCCGACCGCGGCGATCGTGATGGGGTTCCTGCTCGCGTTCGGCCTTCTGGGAGGATGGCTGCTCGCCGGCCGCATGCTCGCCCCTGTCACTCGCATCACCGATGCCACGCGCATCGCTGCGACCGGGTCGCTGTCCCACCGGATTCAACTGCCCGGTCGCGGGGACGAGTTCCGAGAGCTCGCCGACGCGTTCGACACGATGCTCGCGCGGCTCGAAGCGCACGTCGCCGAACAGCAGCGCTTCGCCGCCAACGCCTCCCACGAGCTGCGCACGCCGCTCGCCATCACGCAGACACTGCTCGACGTCGCCCGCAACGATCCGCATTGCGACACCGGTCAGCTCGTCGACCGCCTTCACGCGGTCAACAGCCGCGCGATCGGCCTCATCGAAGCGCTGCTCCTACTCAGCCGTGCCGACCAACGCGCCTTCATTCGAGAGCACGTCGACCTGTCGCTGATCGCGGAGGAGGCAATGGAGATGCTTCTTCCCTTCGCGGAGCAACGCGACCTCACGATCGAGACCTCCGGCGACCCGACTCCCACCATCGGCTCGCACGCGCTGCTGCTGCAGTTGAGCACGAACCTCGTGCACAACGCGATCGTCCACAACCTGCCCGAGCACGGGAACGTGTGGGTCACGACGAGCGTCCAGCCGAAGAGTGCGGTGCTCACCGTCGAGAACACCGGCGAGAAGCTCACGCCGCAACTGGCTTCCACGCTTTCCGAGCCGTTTCAACGTGGCATCAGGCGAATACGCACCGACGACGCAGGTGTCGGCCTCGGACTGGCGATCGTCAAGAGCATCACCCAGGCGCATGACGGGACACTCAGCCTCACGCCCCGTGCTGCCGGCGGGCTCAAGGTGACGGTGCAGCTCCCAGTCGCACCGCCGGCGGGCGTCGCTGCCTGAGGTCGAGCCCGAGACAAGGAGCGATGCATGACCGAAATGAGAAAGATCGACCTCGCCGCCGCGCTCGCGACATTCGACGAGCCGTGGTCGCCGCGAATCGTCGGTCACTACAACGGCGACAAGATCTTCCTCGCGAAGGCGAAGGGTGACTTCGTCTGGCACTCCCACCCGGATACGGACGACCTCTTCTACGTCCTCGACGGGCACCTGACGATTCAGCTGCGCGATCGCGACATCGAGCTCGGGCCGGGCGAGCTCTTCGTCGTGCCTCGCGGTGTCGAGCACTGCCCGCGCTCGGACGGCGGCGCGTCGATCCTCCTCATCGAGCCGGACGGGACGCCGAACACGGGCGACACTGCGACGGCGGCGGCAGAAGTAGAGCTCTAGCGCGAGCCTCGCTCATGATCGAGGCGGTGCCGCTCGACGGCCGACCCACTTGGACAGCGCTTCCGGCAGGCCGGCTCCCCCGTGGTCCCCGACCCAGGCGACGTATCCGTCCGGACGAACGAGCACGGCGGCCGGGGCGGGAACCGGGCCGACGACGGGAAGCTCCCACTTGCCGGCATACGTCGCGCTGATCCGCCGAACGCGGCCCGGCGAAGGACGCACCTCGAGGCCGCCGGAGAGGTCGAGGAGCAGCGGCTCTGCAGCGTGCAACGCCGTGAAGACCCGCAGCGCGCCGTCGCCCGTGACGAGGTCGAGGTCGGGCATGCGACGGCCGAGCAGCGGGTGGCCCTCGCCGAGGTCGTAGCGGATGTCGAGGCCGGAGATCATCCCGGCGAGGTGCTTGCGCGGCTCGTCCATGCGAACGATCTCGGACAACATGGCTCGCAGCGCGTCGAGACGTGCGTCCGCACGGGTGAGCGCGGTCGCGGCCATCGTCGTCCGCAAGATGCGCGCGGCGACCGGGTGGCGCTCGGCGTGGTAGGTGTCGAGCAGCTCGTGCGTCGCCGCTCCTTTGACGACCGCGGCGAGCTTCCAGCCGAGGTTCACTGCGTCCTGCACGCCGAGATTGAGCCCTTGCCCGCCGACCGGGTAGTGCACGTGAGCCGCGTCGCCCGCGAGTAGCACCCGTCCGCGCCGGTAGGACGCAGCCTGGCGCGTCGCGTCGGTGAACCTGGAGATCGACGTCGGACTGTGCACCCCGTAGTCGGTTCCCCACGCCCCCACGAGCGCGCGGCTGAGCTCCTGCAGCGTCGGATCACCGGTTTGACCGACGTATCGCTCGCTCACGACGACGCCTGCGCGCTTTCCGTCGTCCAGCTTGCTGATCGCCTGCGTGCCGTTCTCGTCGTGACGAATCCCCCACTCCGGCTCGTCGCGGAGCTCCACCTCGGCGAGCAGCGAGCTGATCGAGGGCTCGTGGCCCGGGAAGTCGATGCCGGCGGCTTTGCGCACGAGGCTGCGACCGCCGTCGCAGCCGACGAGATACGCCGCCCGGAGCGAGCGGCCGTCGGCCAGGCGAACGTCGACGCCGGTGTCGTCCTGGCGTACGCCGATCACCTCACACGCCCAGACGATCGGCACGCCGATCTCGTCGATCCAACCGGCGAGCATGCGCTCGGACTCTTGCTGCGGGAGAGCGAGGCCGTAGTTGTGACGCGTGGGGAAGTCGCTGATGTCGAGAGACACCCCGGCGAAGCTCTGGATCTGCATCGGCCTCCCGGCCGCGATGAAGCGGTCGGCGATTCCTCGCTGATCCAGCACCTCGATCGTGCGGGCATGCAGGCCGCCCGCGCGGGAGCCCGCGAATTCCCGCGTCGGCGAGCGCTCGGTGACGATGACGTCGATGCCAGCCAAGCGCAACTCGCCGGCCAGCATCATCCCTGACGGCCCGGCGCCGACAATCACCACTTCATGGTCGGTCACGTCAGTTTGCTTCTCCTTCCCGTGACATCGAACACCGCCGACGACTCAGGGCCACTTCCCAGTAGCGCCCGCCGCGGCCACTCGGTAGAACTGGTGTCGTGACCTCGTTCGCGCTGAAGAGCCTCCTGAGCCGGAAGCTTCGCTCTGCGCTGACCGCGATTGCGATCGTGCTTGGTGTCGCGATGATCAGCGGCACCTATGTGCTGACCGACTCGATCTCGAACGCGTTCGACGCGATCTTCACCCAGAGCTACCGGGGAACCGATGCCGTCATCAGCGGAAAGTCCGCGTTCGACCTCTCGAGCAACGGCCTGTCGACGGCCCCGGCCTTCGACGAGTCGCTGCTCCCGCAGGTGAAAGCGCTCCCTGACGTCCAGGCGGCGATCGGCGGCGTCGGCGGCGAGGCGCAGCTGATCGGGCGAAACGGCAAGGCGATCGTGTTCGGCGGCGCGCCGAACCTCGGGTTCAGCGTCGATCCGACGCAGCCCGAGTTCAACTCGCTCACGCTCGTCGAGGGGAAGTGGCCGAAGAACGGCGAGGTCGTCGTCGATCGATCCACGGCGGGCAAGAAGGACATCGCGATCGGGCAGACGATCGGGGTCCAGGCGGAAGGCGCCGTGGAGCGGCTCCGCGTCTCCGGACTGGTGAAGTTCGGCGGCGTGTCGACGATCGGCGGGGCGACGCTTGCCGGGTTCGACCTCGATACGGCCCAGAAGCTCTTCCACAAGGAGGGCAAGCTCGACCAGATCCGCGTCAGCTCGAAAGACAACGTCTCGCCCGCCGAGCTCACCGCCGAGATCCAGAAGATCCTGCCGCCCGCTACCCAGGTGAAGAGCGGCAACAGCCAGGCCGAGAGCGACGCGGAGGACACGAACAGCTTCATCAGCTTCCTCCAGACGTTCCTGCTCTCGTTCGCGGGCGTCGCCCTCTTCGTCGGCGCGTTCGTGATCGCCAACTCGCTCTCGATCACGATCGCCCAGCGCACGCGGGAGTTCGCGACGCTGCGCACGCTCGGTGCGACGAGGCGCCAGGTGCTTCGCTCGGTGATCGTCGAGGCGCTCGTCGTCGGCGCGGCCGCCTCGATCGTGGGCCTCTTCCTCGGCCTCGCGCTCGGAAAGGGGCTGTTCGCGCTGTTCGACGCGGTCGGCTTCACGCTGCCGAACAACGGGCTCACCTTCCAGACGCGAACGATCGTCGTGGCGCTCCTCGTAGGAATCCTCGTCACGCTGCTCGCAAGCCTCCGCCCCGCACTTCGCGCCACGCGGGTGCCGCCGATCGCGGCCGTGCGCGAAGGCGCGACGCTGCCCGAAGGGCGCCTCCGCCGGTACCGGCCGATCGCCACCGTGCTCACCACGGTGCTCGGGTTCGCCGCCCTGGTCTACGGTCTCTTCGGCAGCAGCGGGACGAAGTCGGTGCTGATCTGGATGGGACTCGGCGCGCTCCTCATCTTCGTCGGCGTCGCACTCGTCTCGTCCCACGTCGTCGTCCCACTCGCGCGCTTCCTCGGGTGGCCGGCGAAGCAAATCGGCGGCGCGGCAGGATCGCTCGCACGCGACAACGCTCGGCGCAATCCGCAGCGAACCGCCTCCACGGCCGCAGCGCTGATGATCGGCCTTGCGCTCGTCACGCTGGTCGCGACGCTCGCGACGAGCATCATCGAGACGTTCAACAGCGCGGTCGACGACCTCGCGCCCGGCGAGTTCTATGCAATCACGGCGCAGAACAACTTCTCGCCGATCCCGGTCAGCGCGGGCGAAGCGGCCGCAAAGACGCCCGGACTCGAGTCGATCGCGAATGTCCGCGCAGGCGACATGAGCGTCTATGGCAACACGCGGACGCTGACGGCCGTCGACCCTGGAATCGGCAAGGTGATCAACCTCACCTGGAAGGAGGGATCACAGGAGATCCTCGGCTCACTCGGCAAGGACGGTGCGTTCGTGGACGACAACTTCGCCGGCAACCACGACCTCACCACGGGCTCGAACGTCCTCGTGCTGACCCCGATCGGGAAGTCGCTCGTCCTCACCGTCAAGGGGATCTTCAAGCCGCCGGCAGGCGGCTCGCCGTTCGGCCCGGTCACGATCTCGACGCAGACGTTCGACGCGAACTACGACGACCCGAAGAACATCTTCACGTTCGTGACGATGAAGGGCGGCGTGACCGACGCCAACACCGCCGCGCTCGAGCGGCAACTGCAGGGATTCCCGAATGCGAAGGTCGCGGACGGCGACCAGTTCAAGACGAACCAGGTCTCGGGCCTGAAGAGCGTCCTCAACGTGCTCTACGTGCTGCTCGCGCTCTCCGTGCTCGTCAGCGTCTTCGGCATCGTGAACGTCCTCGTGCTCACGGTCTTCGAGCGCACGAGAGAGCTCGGAATGCTGCGCGCCATCGGCATGACCCGACGTCAGGTGCGCCGGATGATCCGCCACGAGAGCGTCATCACGTCGCTGATCGGCGCCGTGATCGGCTGCGTGCTCGGAATCGTCCTCGCCGCGCTCCTCATCGCCCGCGTCGACGAGATCACGTTCTTCACGCCGTGGGGCCAGCTCGTCGTCTTCCTGGTCGCGGCGATCGTCGTCGGAATCCTCGCTGCGATTTTCCCGGCACGCCGAGCGGCGAAGCTCAACCCGCTCGAGGCGCTCCAGTACGAGTAGCCGGCGATCGGCGGCAGCCGATCTCGCTCGAAGGGAAGCAAACCGGCCGCCCGCGCGTCCTGTCGGCATGGACCGCTGCGCGGCGCTTCGTCTTCGCGACCCTGGGCTTTCGGCCGCGGGGGGCAGATAATGGACCGACTTCTCGAGATGGCGTCGCCGACACGGATTGGAACGGAGGTCGCGGGCTTCCGGATCGAGTCGCTGCTCGGCCGCGGCGGGATGAGCGTCGTCTACGTCGCGGAGCAGATCAGGCTCGGCCGGCGGGTCGCCCTCAAGGTGCTCACGACCGAGCTCTCGTGGGACGAACGGTTCCGCGAGCGGTTCGTGCGCGAGTCGCACATCGCCGCGACGATCGACCACCCGAACATCATCCCGATCTACGACGCCGGCGAGGACGACGGGCTGCTGTACATCGCGATGCGCTTCGTCGAGGGGCCCGACCTCAAGGAGATCCTCAAGCGCGGCAATCTCGGCGTCGGGCGCACGATCTTCCTGATCGAGCAGCTCGCGAGCGCGCTCGACGCTGCCCACGCCCATTCGCTCGTCCACCGCGACGTCAAGCCGGGGAACATCCTGCTCGAGGAGAGCACCGACCACGTCTACTTGACCGACTTCGGCGTCGCGAAGCAGACGACCGCACGCGGCCTGACGTCGACCGGGCACTTCCTCGGAACGGTGGAATACGCGGCGCCGGAGCAGATCGAGGGCGGGCCGGTCGATGCGCGAACCGACGTATACGCGCTCGGCTGCGTTCTCTACGAGTGCCTGACCGGCTCGCCGCCGTTCTCGCACAACACCGAGCACGCGGTGCTGCATGCGCACCTCGTCGATCCGCCGCCGTCGGTCAGCCGCGTGCGGCCGGACCTGCCGCACGCATTCGACGGCGTGATCGCCACTGCGATGGCGAAGGCTCCCGACGACCGCTTCGGCTCGTGCGGCGAGCTCGCGCACGCGGCGCGCAACGCGGCGAGCGGCAGCGCCAGGCGCACAGACGGCCGTCCGTACGCAGGGAGGGAAACGGTCGCGTCCACGCCGTCGACACCACTGCCGCAGCAGATCTCCGAGCCGGAGCCTGCGCCCGTCGCTCCTCCCGCAGCAGAGCCTGCGCCGCCCGCCGCCGATCCTTCGCCCAAGCCGGTGGAGACGAAGCGCGGGCCGTGGCTGACGCCCGGGCGGCAGCTCCTGTTGACGCTCCTGCTCGTTCTCCTCGCCGCCGGCGCGTCCGGCACGATCGTCTACTTCCTGACGCGCGGCGACGACAAAGCCGCGACGGCGCCGACGCCGCAGGGCCCCGTCATCCATCCGCTGGCCGAGATCGTCCCGCAGCCCATCTGGCAGACGTGCAAGGAGCAGGCGCCGGCGCCCGGCGCACTCGAGACGGCCGTGTGCGTGCAACCGAGCAACGCGACGAGCTTCAGCCCCGATCGCGTCGAGCTCTCGACGTTCGCGAGCGGCGCAGCTGTGCAGCACGCGTATGAAGCCGAGCTGCGGCGCCATCCCGTCGCGCGCAACCGCGGCTCCTGCACGGGCTTGAGCTGGGGCGGCGAGGGGCCGTGGCTGCACAACCCGGCGTCGCCCGGCTCTGCTCCGAAGCCCGGCGGATCGCGGTTCTGCTACTTCGCCGGCAACGACGCCGTCATCGTGTGGACGCACCGAAAGTTCGGCCAGTCGACGCACACAGACCTCCTCGGGATCGCGCGCGAAGGCGGGAGCGACCACGCCAACCTGTTCAGCTGGTGGAGGTTCTGGCACCACAGGATCGGCAAGACGCTCGCGTAGATGCCGCCGGGTGCCGTCCTCGTCGTTCTCGATGGCACCGACGGCGGCCGACGCGTCGGGGTCGACGGGCGCCTGACGCTCGGCCGCGGCGACGATGCCGGCGTGCTCATCGACGACGCCGAGGTCTCCCGCGCGCACGCCGTCGTGGCGACGACGCCGGACGGTCTCGAGCTCACCGACCTCGGCTCGTTGAACGGCACGTGGGTGAACGGCGAGCGGCTCAGTCGGTCGATCGTCCTCGCGCCGGGCGACGTGATCCGCGTCGGTGCGACGCAGATCGAAGTGCTATCGACCGGGAGCCGCGCCGCCGCCGCAATGCACAGGACCGCACCGACGCCGGTCGAGGCCGAAGACGAGCTGCGACCGGTCAGCGTCGTGTTCGCCGATGTCGTCGGCTCGACACCGCTTGCCGAACGGCTCGAGCCCGAGGACTACCGAGCCCTGATCGGAGGATGTGTCGACCGCATGTGCCGCGCTGTCGAACGGTTCGGCGGCGTGATCGACGCGTACATGGGCGACGGGATCGCAGCGTTCTTCGGCTTCCCGGCCGCCACCGAAGACGACGCAGAACGCGCTGCGAGCGCGGCGCTGAGCGTCGTGAGCGCCATCGACTGCTACGCGACCGAGGTCCGGAAGACGTGGATGCTCCCGGACTTCAACGTGCGCGTCGGCGTCAACAGCGGGCAAGTGTCGATCGGCGTCGTCGGCGCCGCCGAGCGCCATCCCGTCGCTCTCGGCGACACCATGAATGTCGCGGCGCGGCTGCAGGGGTCGGCTGCACCGGGCACGATCGTGATCGGCGGCGCGACGGCGCGGAAGCTGAAGGGCAAGTTCCTCGTCGCGCCGCTCGGGCACGTCGCCGTCCGCGGACGCGAGCGCCCGGTCGAGGCATGGCGGCTTCTCGGTGCGCGCGCGGAGCGGGCGCGCCACGGCTCGTTCGGCCTCGTCGGCCGAGAGAGCGAGCTCGCGCAGCTCGGCGCCGCAGTCGACGCGCTGCACCGCGGCGAAGGACGATTCGTGCTCCTGCAGGGCGAGCCCGGCATCGGCAAGACGCGAATGCTCGAATGGCTGCACGAGGAATTGCGCGACGACGTCGCATGGCTCGAAGGACACTGCTCCTCGTACGGTGGTCAGCCGATGTACGAAGCTGCCGCAGAGGCGCTGCGAGGATGGGTCGCAGGTGACGATGTCGGCCGGCGGCGTGCGACGTTGAACCGCCTCGGACTGGAGCCGCAAGCGCTGCCGTATCTCGCGACGCTGCTGGCGACGGAGGATGCCGACCGCGAAGGAGCGGACGATGTCGCGGACGACTTCACCGAGTCGGTGCAGCACGCATATGCCGCGTGGGTTAGCGGCCTCTGCAGGGAGCAGCCGGTCGTGCTCGCGGTGCACGACCTGCACTGGGCGGATCATCCGACGCTCGCGCTGCTGGAGTCGCTTCTCGAGCTGCTCGAAGGCCGACCGCTGCTGATCGCGGCGACGAGTCGTCCGGCCGCACGCGCGGACGACCGGCGACTTCGCGAGCGCGCGCTCCACGATTTCGCCGACCGGCTCGTCGAGATCACCCTCGGCCCGCTGAGCGACGCCGACGCCGACGCGTTCCTCGGACGACTCGCACCCGGAGAGCACGCACCGGAGGCGAGACAGGAGGTGGTCGCGCTCGCGGAAGGCAACCCGCTCTACCTCGAGCAGCTGCTCCGGTCGCTCCTCGAGGGCGGCGGGCTCGCCGCGCGTCGTACGTGGGCGCTCACCGTCCCCGCCGCGCAACTGCCCACCGGGCTCGAGAGCCTGCTCGTGTCGCGGATTGCAGGACTGCCGCGGGACGCGCGCCGGATCGCACAGACCGCAGCGATTCTCGGCCGGACGTTCGTCCCGGAGCCGCTGTCCGCGGTGTCGGGCGTGGACAACGTCGAGCTGAACCTCGGACGGCTGCTGCGCGCGAACATCATTCGCGAGAATCGACCGCTGCCGAACCGCGAGTACGCGTTCACCCACGGTCTGCTCCATCAAGCGGCCCTTTCCACGCTGCCGCGGAACCGGCGGCGTGAGCTCTATCGGCTCGTGGCCGAAGTGCACGAGCGCGCCGCCGACGGGGACGACCCGGACCTCGAACGCGTCGCGTTCTACTGGGCGCGCGCGGGCGAGCTCGAGCGCGCGCTCGACTACCTCGAGCGTGCGGCGAACCGCGCCGCGTCGTCGAGCGCGCAGACGCAAGCGGTTGCGCTCTGGTCCCGCGCCGCGGCCGTCGCCGAGAAGATCAACGACCCGGAGGCGCGGGGGCGCATCGAGCGCCGGCTCGTGGAGCTGACGGCGTAGCCGGACGAGCGCGCCGAGGCTCTACGAAGGCTCCCCGACCTCGATCGGGTTCGAGGACGGGTCCTTGCTCCACTCGAACCAGCCGCCGTCGTACACGGCGACGTTCGGCCAGCCCATGAGGCGCGCGTAGAACCACGTCTCGCTCGCACGCCAGCCCGTACCGCAGTAGAACGCCACCCACTTGTCGGCCGTGATCCCCGGCTCCGCCCAGTTCGCCGCGATCTCCGGGTAGGGCCGCATCGTGTTGTCGACGTTGCGGTAGTGCTGCATGTGGTACGCGTCGCTGCCGCAGTTGCCCCACACGTCGCCCGCGATCCTTCCGGCAGGCCCGATGTAGTTGTAGCCGGAGACGTTCCCGACGTGCTCGTTCCAGGTGCGGACGCTGACGAGTGCAGCACCGTCGCGGTCGGCGATGATCCGCTTCGCGTCGTCGATGTCGACGATCAGCTCCGGTCGCACGGGGATCTCGGCGCCGAAGGCGGGCACCGATGCCGGCACCCTCGGCGTCGTCTCGAGCTCGCCGCCGCCCTGCACCCACGCGTCGTAGCCGCCGTCGAGGAGTCGAACGTCCTCGACGCCGCAATAGGACAGGATCAACGCTGCGCGCGTGGCGGCGATCTGCCCGGCTCGCCGGCCCGGCCACTTCTCGTCCGCGTCACCCTCCGTGTCGCGCCCGTAGAGGATCACGGTGGTGTCGTGGGTGATTCCGAGCGCGCGCAGCGCGGCGTCGAGATCTTCGGGCGGCCGGCGGTTCCAGTCGCGCGGGCTCTCGAGCTGGTTCGTGTCGAGGTAGAGCGCACCGGGCAGGTGGCTGTCCCCGTATTCCTCGGGAACGCCGAAGTTGACGTGGAAGAGGAGGAACCGTCCGGCGGGCGCGGCCTCGGGCGTGCCTCCCGCCAGCAGCTCGCGCAACCAGCCGGGGTGGACGAGCTGGCGGTAGCCCGGAAGCAGCTCGACCGGGCCGCCGTCGTCCGCGAACCATTCGCTCCACGCCTCGTAATCCCGGACGCGCGCCGTCACGTGCTCCGCGACGCGGTCGCGGAAGAGCGACACACCGTCGACGGCGCCGTAGACGACGATCTCCGAGGCGGCCGCGATCCCCTTGCTCTCGAGCTCGTCGCGCAGCTCGGCATCGTCGAGACGGCTGAGCCAGCTCGCCGGGAGCGCGACGGCGCCGGGCACATGACCTCCGCGAGCGGTCCCGGCGAGGCGCCAGCCGTTGAACGCCGGCAGCGGGCGCAGGTCGACGACGCAAAGCCCGCGCTCGCCGAGGCGCTCCCTGAGCTCGCCCGTCGACACTGCCTCCTCGTCGCGCACTTCTACAGGTGACAGGGCCGCCATCGCTCGCTCCTTTCGGGAAGGACTACTATACTATTTATAGTGGGACGGGGCGCCTCCGGCAAGCGACCGCTTCACGTCCGCACGGACGAGATCACGCTGGAGGAGCTGGAGGAAAACCCTCACCCGGTTCACGCCTGGCTGCGCGAGCGCGCTCCGGTGGCCTGGATACCCGTGCTGGACGGCTGGCTCGTCACCCGCCGCGACCTCGCAGTCCAGGTCATGCGCGACGCCGTCACCTTCACCGTCGACGACCCGCGCTTCTCCACGGGACAAGTGGTCGGGCCGAGCATGCTGACGCGCGACGGCGACGAGCACGCACGTCACCGTGCGCCGTTCGCCGACTCGCTTCGCCTCGCCGCCGTCCGCGAGCACTTCACGCCGGTCGTCGAGGAGGAGACCGACTCCCTCATCGACGCGTTCGCGACGCGCCGGCGAGCCGAGCTGCGACGCGAGCTCGCCGGGCCGCTCTCGGCGCGAGTCGTCTCGCGGCTTCTCGGCCTCGATACGGCCGACACCGCGGCGATGCTCTCCTGGTACGACGCGATCGTCGACTCCGTGCACGTCATCACGTCCGGCGGCGAACCGACGACCGCGGGAGTCGAGGCCTTCGAGGCGCTCCGCGCAACCGTCGGTCCGGCTCTCGGCGCGATGGGCGCCCTCGGCCCCGACGAGGTCGTCTCGAACGCAGCGGTGATGATGTTCGGCGGTATCGAGACGACCGAAGGGATGATCGCGAACCTCGTCTGGCACCTGCTGACGTGGGACGAGGGGTCGCCGGAGCCGAATGCGGTCGAGGAGTCGCTTCGTCTCGAGCCGGCTGCGGCCGCTGTCGATCGCTATGCGACCCGCGACGTGGAGATCGCCGGCGCGAAGATTCGTCGCGGTGACCTCGTGCGCGTGTCCCTCGCTGCGGCGAACCGCGACCCCGCGTTCTTCCCCGACCCGGACCGCTTCGACGTGCACCGGCAGAACGCGCGGCACCACGCGGCTTTCGCGCACGGCCCGCACGTGTGTGTCGGCATGCATCTCGCACGGCTCGAAGCGCTCACGGCGGCGCGACGGGTGTTCGAGCGGCTGCCGAACCTCCGCCTGGATCCCGATCGCCCGAGCGCGCCGCGTGGGCTCGTCTTCCGCAAGCCGCCGACGCTCGACGTGCTCTGGTAGCTACGCCGCCGCGGTGAGGTGCTGCGAGCGCAGCTCGAGCAACGCGACGAGGTCGTAGGTCGCGACGAAGGGATCGGAGACCGATTCGCCCGTCGCCACCGAGAGCGCCGCGAGCGGCTCGCCGTCGGCCTCGGCGAGCAGGAACGGCCCCCGCGGGAGCGCACGCGAGCTGAGATGCGCCAACCGGCGCAGAATCGCCTCGTCCTCGTTCTCGGCCCAGCGGATGTCGATCCGCCGGCGGCTCGCGATGGTCTCGAAGATCGTCATGTCCGAAGGATCGCGCGGGTTGACCTATCGGAGCAAGTCGTACTACGCTTCGAACCGATCATGGAACCTGATGGGTTGGCGAACGGGTGGCTGGGTGTCGAGGTCCGGCATCTTGCGGCACTCGGAGCGATCGCCGAGACCGGCAGCTTCGGCCGCGCGGCTGAGCGGCTGGGCTACACGCAGTCGGCGGTCAGCCAGCAGATCGCGACCCTCGAGCGGATCGTCGGCGAGCGCCTGCTCGACCGGCCACGTGGCAGCCGCACGATCTCGCTGACAGAGACCGGAGAGCTGCTCGTCCGGCACGGCGAGGCGATCGTCGCGCGGCTGCGTGCAGCGCAGGCGGACGTCGAGGCACTCCGGCGCGGAGAAACCGGGCAGCTGCGCATCGGCACCTTCCAGTCCGCCGGTCGACGGCTGTTGCCCGACGTCCTCCGCCGATTTGCATCCGAGCTGCCGCACGTGGACGTGCGGCTGACCGAGTTCGCCGACGACAACGCGTTGCTCGAGCTCGTCGAGCGCGGCGAGCTGGACGTCGCCTTCGCGATGCTGCCGATGCCCGAACGGCCGCTCGCCGTCCAGCAGCTGCTCCGCGACCCGTACGTCCTCGTCGTGCCGGCTGACGCGGACGCGCCGGCGGAGCCGGTTGCGCTCACGTCACTCGCGTCCTGCCGGCTGATCGGCTACCGCTCGTGCCGCAGCCACGCGCTCGCCGAGCAGCAGTGGCGGGCCCGCGGCATCAGCCCCGACATCGTCTTCCGCTCCGACGACAACGGCACGCTGCAGGCGATGGTCGCAGCCGGCGTCGGCTGGGCGCTCGTCCCGCGGCTCGCCGTCGACGAGGACGACCCTCGCGTGCGCGTGCTCGAAGTTCAGGCGTCCGTCGAGCCGCGCACGATCGTGCTCGTCTGGCACCGCGACCGACATCGCAGCGCATCCGCCCGGCGCTTCGTCGAGCTCGCCGTCGAGCTCTGCGCGCCGCTGCAGGCCGCAGCCTGACGAGCGCTCCGCCGTCGAAAGCGTTATGACACACGCCCGGCCGACGGTGATCTACGGTATCGCGCGTGGACTTCTACGACTGGATGTTGGCGCTCCACCTGCTCTCGGCCTTCTCGGTCGCCGCCGCGCTCGTGCTGTACAGCATTCTCGTCGTCAGCGGACGCCGGTCCTCTGCCTCGCTCGAGCGCGCGCGTCTGCTGTTCCGTCTCGCCCCCGTCGCGACGCCGCTGATCGCGGCAGGCTCGGTCCTCGTGCTGATCTTCGGCGTCATCCTCGCCATCGACTCCGATCAATTCGAGATCTGGGACGGCTGGGTGATCGCCGGAATCGTGCTGTGGGCGATCCTCGGCGCCGTCGGGCAGCGGAGCGGTGCGTACTACACCGGCGTGCAGCAGCTCGCGGAGCGAGGCGGCGACGCATCTGAACAGGAAGTCCTCGAGCGTTTGCGAGCGCCGACCGGCATGATCCTCCACCTCGTGACGCTCGGCGTGTTCGTCCTGATCCTCCTCGACATGCTCTTCAAGCCGGGGGCGTGACGGTGCTCGCCGCGGTCAGACCGCACAGCTGGGACCTCGCCCTCTTCTTCCACGTCGCCGGCGCGATGATCCTCGTCGGCGGCCTCGTCACGGCCACCGGCGCGGGAATCCTCGGCTGGCGCGACGCGAGCGGCGCGCTGCGCCGCTTCTCCGCGCTGACGCTCTTCGCCGTCGCGCTCCCGGGCTGGATCCTCATGCGCGTCGGCGCCGAGTGGGCGTACTCGAAGGAGGGCTGGGACAAGGTCCCGGACAAGCTGCAGCCCACGTGGCTCGGCGTCGGCTACGTCACGGCGGACCTCGGCGGGATCCTGCTTCTGATCGCCCTCGTCCTGGGCGGCATCGGGATCCGGAGGACGCGCTCCGGCGGTGGAGCCGGACTCCTCAAGGCGAGCACGGCGATCGCCGCGCTCCTGATCGCCGTGTACGTCGTCGCGGTTTGGGCGATGGGCGGGAAGCCGAGCTAGCGCCGAGCCGCTGCGTTCCCGGTGAGGATCACCGCCGAGGCCGCACGTCGCTTTCTCGTCACGCGGCACTTCCTCGCGCCTGCGCGATCCCTCACGGGGCTCGACGGAGTGCTCGAGGTCTTCCGGAGGCTCGGATCGATCCAGTTCGACCCGATCGCGGTCGCCGGCCGAAGCCACGATCTCGTCCTGCACGCGCGCGTCGCGGGGTACGAGCCCGCGTGGTGCGACGAGCTCTACGAGCGCCGCGAGATCTTCGAGGCCACGAACAAGGCGCTCTCCTTCGTCCCGACGGACGAGTTCCCCTGGTTCCGTCACGTATACGGCCGCAAAGGGCCGCGGTTCCACGCGGCTGCGCTCGCCGACAACGCCGCGGTCGCAGACCGCGTGCTCGAACGGATCCGCGAGGAGGCGCCGTTGTCGTCGCGCGATTTCGAGCGCGAGGCGGGCGCCACGAAGAACTGGTTCGGCCTGCCGGAGAACGCCGTCCGTGCGGTGCTCGAGGCCTACACCGTCACCGGCGTCGTCGGCCTCGCGCGGCGTGACGGCAACCTCCGCTACTACGACCTCCTCGAACGGCTGCTGCCTGCGGACGTGCTCGCGCGCGACGTGCCGGAACGAGAGCAGGTGCGCCACAAGCTCCTCTCCCGGTATCGCGCCCACGGTCTGCTGGCGGCAGGCGGCGCAGGCGGCACGTTCGCCCGGATCACGGACCCGCCGGAGCGGAACGAGCTCCGCAAAGAGCTCGTCGAGCTCGGCGCTCTCGTGCCCGTCGACGTCGAGGGCCTGCGCGGCAAGCGCTTCGTCCTCGCCGAGGAGGCAGCCCTGCTGGAGTCGCCGCCCGAGACGCCGCGCTCCGTCGCGTTCCTCTCTCCGTTCGACTCCATCCTGTGGGACACGAGTCTGCTCGCGAGCCTGTTCGGCTTCGAGTTCGTCTGGGAGGGCTTCTTTCAGCCGGCGAAGCGCCGGTGGGGCTACTACGTGCTCCCGATCCTCTTCGGCGACCGTCTCGTCGGCCGCATCGAGCCGCGGATCGACCGCGACCGGGCGTCCGTGCACGTCCTAGGAGCGTGGTGGGAAGACGGGTTTGCGCCGCGCCGAGTCGACGGCTTCGCCGACGCGATGCGCGACGCGCTGCGCGCGTATCTGCGCTTCGCCGGCGCCGACCGCATCGAGTGGGCCCCGGGCCTGGCAGCCGAGAAGCGGCTCTTCGGCGAGCGCATGTAGGCGCGAGGCCGCGGTTGCCGCGGCGTCAGTCGTACCTTCGGATCATCCGCACGCTGAGAAGGAGCATCACCACGCCCGCAGCGACGACGACGAGATAACCGAGCGCGATCGTCTCCCAGTGGAAGTCCTCGAGGATGAGCGACCGCATCGCCTCCATCACGTAGGTCACCGGATTGAACGTGGCCGCGACCTCCATCGGGTGCGTGAGCAAGTTGCGCGGTACGAAGTTCGGCGTCAGGAAGAGCAGCGGGAAGAACACGAGGCCGGCCGAGTTCGTGGCAGCTGCGCTGCGCGTCTTCAGCGCGATGATCTGCATGAACCCGGCGTAGACGATGGCCCATCCCGCCGTCAGCACGATCAGGAGCAGGAAGCCGAGGACGCCGCTCGCGATCGTGATCCCGAATGCGAGCCCGAGGACGACGATCAAGCTCGCGATCAGCAGCGCCTTCGCTCCTTCGGCGATCAGCCGGCCGAGGACGATGGCGCTGCGACGAACGGGTGTCGCGCGCAGCTTGTCGAAGTAGCCGCCCTCGATCTCCTCGACGAGGAACAACGCAGCACTGCCGAACGAGGCGGCGAGCAGCATCGAGCTCGGCAACTGGAAGGCGCCGTAGCCCTGCCCGTGCAGGAAGGCGGTCGTCGAGCCCGGGAAGATCCGCGCCGCCTGCCCGACGTTGACGACGAGGAAGAAAAGCGGGATGAAGAGCGTCGGGACGATCGCCTCGGGCGTGCGGATTCCTTCCCGCAGGGCGCGCCGGCCGAGTACGAGCGCGTGCGTCACGCCTTCACCTCCTGCACTTCGCCCGCGACGTGCGTGCGCGCGCGCCCGGTCGCATCGAGGAACACGTCGTCCAGCGTCACTGCTCGCCCGAGGCGCTGCGCGAGGTCGTCCTTCAGCTGCTGCGGCGTCCCCTCGCGAACGATCCGCCCCTCGTCGATGATCGCCAGCCGGTCGCAGAGCTGATCGGCCTCCTCGAGATACTGCGTCGTCAGGAACACCGTCGTGCCCTCCTCGTTGATCCGGCGCACCTCCTCCCATACGGTCACGCGGCTCGCCGGATCGAGGCCCGTCGTCGGCTCGTCCAGGAAGAGAACGTCGGGTCGGTGGACGAGCGCGGATGCAAGGTCGAGCCGACGCTTCATCCCGCCCGAGTAGCTCTTGATCCGCCGGTCGGCTGCATCCGAGAGCTCGACGAGCTCGAGCAGCTCCTCGGCCCGCGCGGTGGCCTCGTGGTCGGAAAGGTCGAAGAGCCGGCCCTGGAGCACGAGCAGCTCGCGGCCGGTCTGGCGCGCGTCGAGGCCCGCCTCCTGCAGTGCGACGCCGATTCGCTTCCGGACCGCATCCGCGTCGCGAGCCACGTCGAGGCCGGCGACGGTCGCCGTCCCGGCGGTGATCGAGAGCAATGTCGTGAGCATCCGCACCGTCGTCGACTTGCCCGCGCCGTTCGGTCCGAGGAAGCCGAAGATCTCGCCCTCGTCGACTCGCAGGTCGACGCCGCGGACAGCCTCGACGGTGCCGCTGCGACCCCCGTACGTCTTCACGAGCCCGTGGACCTCGACAGCCGTCTCGGCCACGCTTCCTCTTCGGAGAGCGCCCATCTTTCCAGCACAGTGGGATCCGAAGCTTGGAATTCACGTGACTTGAAGTCGCGGC
>JADMIO011644072.1_pt1 | contig 38744 bp, 34 predicted proteins | sample 8958161 | NCBI WGS metagenome assembly JADMIO01 (sample SAMN16585339, study PRJNA669376) | soil metagenome | isolation source: Crop rotation soil | place: USA: Cullars Rotation, Alabama | collected 2011 | reverse complement strand
CGCGACAACTTGTCCACGTGGAATTCTAAGCTTAGGATCCCAATGTGCTGGAAAGAATAATTAGTAATTGCGGTTTTCGCAAGGGGCAAAAACGAAACAGGTAAAACGAGTTTAAGAGGGTAAAAGTGGCCGTTATAGAACTAAATGGGAAACGTTACGACGCTAACACTGGTAAGTTGTTAGAGAGCGCCAAACCATCAGCTAAATCAGGCCCTAGCCCTCACCACAAAGCCGCGACTTCTACTCATCCGAATCGGGGCACGGCTTTAGACGGAGTGAGTCGTCGACCTACAACCGAGTCTTCTTCTCCACACAACCCGCACAAGACTACCAACACAGCCACAAAAAGTCATCGTCCCAATCCCCACCAACGGGGGCTACAAAAGTCACAGACACTTATGCGACCGGGACTAAAGTACACCAAACCAGCTATTCACAACAAAGAAGTAAGTAATCAACCACCACAAGCACCCTATAGTCAACACCTTGAACGACGAGTAAGACGAGCCAAAAGTTTCTCCAAGAGTCAACATATTAGTCGTTTCGGTACGGCTAAGATCGAAGGCGTTGTTAAGCGGCACACGTCATTGCCGGTCGTGGAGCCCAAAGTAGACAACCAACCCACTCAGAAACAAGTTATTCATCACCAATCCGCTCAAGGTCCTATTCATTCAGCATTAGAAAACTTTGAAAAGGCAGCGGCCGAAGCTTCACATGATCTTGTAGAGTTTACTCACAGCACTCCCCGTCGACGTTCGTGGATCAAAAGTAAAGCCAGTTTAGCAGCTGCTAGTTTAGCAGTTTTATTACTCGGTGGGTTTTTCGCCTACCAAAACATACCGAATTTACAAATGCGAGTAGCAACCGCTCGAGCCGGCTTTTCAGCCAACTTACCGACTTATAAACCAGAAGGGTACGGTATTATGGGTGGTATCCAGGCCGAGCCGGGTAGGATAACGATTAATTTCCATTCTAAAATAGACGAAAAGGCCTACCAGATTACCCAACGGGCCAGCGACTGGTCTAGCGAAACATTACGTAATAATCAGCTGGCGGCTTCCGGCCAGTCATACCAAACCTACGAAGAGCAGGGCAAAACAGTTTATATCTATGGCGGCACCAATGCTACTTGGGTAGATGCCGGCGTTTGGTACCAAGTTGAGGGTGACGCCCCACTAACCAATGACCAGTTACTGCGTATCGCTAACAGCTTTTAGCTACGACGACCTTGATGAGCCGCCAGGGAACGACGAGCAAAATCCTCAAAGCGTGTGGGTTTTTCCTGACGCACCAAAGCTGTTTTCCCATCAGCATCTGTAGAATAATCAAGGGGTAGTTTCTGTAGGTCTACAGGCATCCCAACAAATTTACTAAGAAGCCCCAACCGAGTTACACTAGCATCTGCCACCTCGGCTGTACCAATCCATCGTAGAGTCTGGCCCTCATGTACTACCTCATTGACCAAATATATAATTGATCCGTCCCGTGATGGATAAATTATTGAAACAATTTGTTCATAATAATAGGTAGAGATATCTACCCATTGCTCGCCCGGCCGGCCAAAATCTGGTCTTTTACCTGGGGCGAATAGATTACTGGAGTTTCGTTGGTCAATACATACCCGGCCAGTGGGCAGTATGCCCGCAGCACACATAACATCATAGGCCGTATTACCTGCTTCGTTTTCATCTTTACCGGTTGGAGCTACGGCTTGTAATACTTCCACCTCTTGCGGTACCCAAAATGCTCCCTCGTTATCTAGTTTTAATGACAGTTCTCTTTGTAGTGCTATAGGGGCATCGACAGAATTTTCAACGCCATAAGTACCTTTGGCATACCAACCCGAACTGTCTTTAGCCAGCAAGGCCCGCCAAACTCCGTGCGTTTCACTTCTATAATATGCCGTTGGCAGACCAGCTCCATCCAAAGGTGCGATTAAGCAATGCGGACGCTTTGTACTACCATCAAATATCAATTGACTAATGCCAAATACTTGTCCATGGATATTTGTTTCGGAATGAGTCGGGCTTAGAAAACCGATAGATTCACGAACTATCTCCATGCTATTAGCAATCGGAATAGCCGGTTTGTCCGCCATGTACCTTTCCAGAAGAAAGCGTGCAAATTCCGTCCGGGCAGTCGGTTCGACCTCACCAAATAACGGATCATTTTTAAATTTTGAGGGGATCGACGGTTCTCCGCTACTATTACCAGGAGCCTCGCCTCGAAGTCCATCAGTTGTCATACTTAATATTTTATCATACTTTGCTATAAATAGCAAAGTAATCTGTCCTGCGCTATAATCATATTAGTGAGTAAAGTCCGAACCCGTTTTGCGCCCAGTCCAACCGGCTATTTGCACGTCGGCGGGTTAAGAACTGCTCTATTTAAGTACCTGTTTGCTAAGAAAAATAACGGTAACTTCATCCTGCGGATCGACGATACGGATCGGGCACGCTACGTGGAGGGAGCAACTGAACAAATTTTTGAAAGCTTGCGTTGGCTTGACTTAGTTTGGGATGAGGGCCCTGAGACAGGTGGGCCATTTGCACCATATGAACAATCCCAGCGTTTTGACATCTATCAAACCTATGCCGATCAGCTACAGAAAGAAGGGATTTTGTACCCCTGCTGGTGCAATGCAGAGAGATTAGAAGAGTTACGCAAGGAAGCTCAAGCTAAAAAACAAGCTTTCAAATATGATCGTCATTGTCTGACTCATCCTCAGAATCTTTCCAAAGCACATGTACTGCGTTTTCTTATCCCTGATCAGCCTAATGCTATCAGCTGGGAGGACGCCGTTAGAGGTAAGGTAGAAGTGCAGACCAATGATCTCGATGATTTTGTGGCCATTAAGTCCGATGGTTGGCCGACTTATCACTTTTCCAGCATTGTCGACGATCAAACCATGCAGATTACCCATGTTATTAGGGGCGACGAATGGGTCGCCAGCACTCCGAAACACTTGCTGCTATACCAAGCCTTTGGCTGGCAACCACCGGCTTATGCTCATGTGCCAACGATTTTGGGTCCAGACGGCAAACATAAGCTGAGTAAGCGCGATGACGCCAAATCAGCCATAGATTATCGAAATCTCGGCTATCTACCAGAAGCGGTAAGCAACTATTTGGTTAGCCTCGGTTTTAACGACGGCACTTCCCAGGAAATATACTCACGTGAGGAATTAATCCAAGTCTTTGCACTCGATAGAATTTCTAAAAGCGGTGCAGTATTCGATGAACGCCGTTTACTCTGGATGAACGGGCACTACATCCGCCAGCTGGCTATCGATGACCTGTATAAAAGGGTGGCAGATTTTTGGCCTGAGTCTGCCAAAAAATATTCTGAAGACTATAAAAAAAAGGTTCTGGCGCTGGTGCAAGAACGGCTCAAATATTTTGCCGAGCTACCTGCATTAACTAATTTTTTTTTCGAAGATTTACCCCTCAACCCAAAACTAATTACTGACCACAAACAGCTCAAAAAGATCGAAGGGGTGGAACTTGCGAAATGGCTGCAATCTACGCGTCAAAGTTTTGTAGCAAGTGATTTTAGCCTCGATGACCTAGCCAAACGCCTCAACGATTTACTCCAAGCCACCAATCAAAAACCGGTTATTTTATTTAGTTTAATCCGGATCGCTACCACTCAAGCTTCAGCTAGTCCCGAACTAGCGCCTACTCTAGCTATTTTAGGTAAAGAAGTAATTATCAGACGCCTTAATCAACAGCTAACCGCTCTATAACTTGTCACACATAGCTAAGTCTTGTTAGACTGTATAGTCTATGATCGATGATATTCGCTCGCCTCGCGATCAAAATAAAAACTTTGAACCAAAGCCTAAAGGATCCGACGTAGTAGCTATGCCGCCAGACGTTGCTAAACGCCAGGCTGAGTTATTATCTAAACAAAATGAACACTCGGTCATTGGTAAATCGGTATCAACACTTGTAGCACCCCCCAAAAAAGGTATTAAACATCGGTTTACTGAGCTTGGCCTAAAGTTGTGGCCCTCTACCAAGAAACAAAAAATTATTGGCAGCGTGGTGCTAATAATTTTATTGGTTGGCGGATTTTTTGGTGTACGCGCTCTCACTAACAATAAACTTGATGTTAGTAATTCTCAGACTAAGCTAGCTAAATCAACCACCGAGCCATCTCGGCTCACTGGCGTACCTATAAAATCCGAGCTTAATAAACGCCCCGTAACTTCAGTCCAAATTGAAAATAGTATTGATGCTCGTCCACAGTCCGGGCTGCTCGAGGCTGGTATCGTTTTTGAGGCGGTGGCTGAGGGCGGCATAACCCGATTTAATGCCATGTTCTTAGAAGGCCAGCCCAGTCGCATTGGCCCAGTTCGTTCGATTCGGCCTTATTATATCGATTTTTTCTTGCCATTTGACGCTTCACTAGTACATGCCGGCGGCAGCGCCCAAGGCCTGGAGCTAGTAAGGGCTTATCACGTTAAAGACATCGATCATGGCGCTAATGCCGAAGCTTTTCAGCGGGTTGCCAGCCGTATAGCCCCACACAACCTTTACACCTCAATGGCCCAGCTCGATAAAGTTTCTAAGAGCCGTGGTTATCTAAAAAGTACTTTTACTAGTCTGTCACGTACTAAACGTGAACGACCAGCCACTAAACCGACTGCCCGCAAGATTGACTTTTTCATGTCCGGGCCGCTATACAACGTTCACTATGACTATAACACTAAGCGCAATAGTTATCTTAGAAGTGAAGGTGGCGCACCACACCTTGATGAGCCCACAAAAAAACAGCTGGCCCCTAAAGTAGTGGTAGCTTTAATGATGCGTTATTCGCAAAACGGAATTTATTCGGTTTATCAGACCACTGGTACCGGCAAAATGATTGTTTTCCAAAATGGTACGGCCACCGCCGGCACCTGGAGGAAAGCTAATATCCGTTCTCAATTTGTTTTTACCGATCAATCCGGGCAGCCCCTGCTACTTAATCCCGGCCAAACTTGGTTCACTATAGTCACTGGCCGCGATGCCATCCGCTTCACGCCGTAAGCATAAACAAAATTTCAACCGGCCTGCTTCGCATGCCACTCGACCTACTTCCTTGTATTGACGAGAAAGTAGGCAAAGAAACAACAGGCAACTTTCAATTCTTTATTGTCTCATTGTCAAAGCGCACAATGCTCGGATAACTCATCCCGACTTAATTGACTTTAGAAGAGGTCGGGATTCAAACATATCCTTGCTACTACTTATGCTTTTGACATTCACCAATCAGGAACTTCCAGAGCCTGGGTAGGATCCAAGGACTTCGTTCATCAGCTTATGAACGAAGTACTCATTCAATAGTAAGGCTCCTTGGAATTCTAACAGCACTTGGTAAAACCGATGAAGAAAAGCTGAAAAGTAGGGAGTCATTGCCGAGGACCAGCCATTTTCCTCCTTTAAGATGATGAAAATGGCCGACTGAAAGGAGTCCCGCAGGCACGGTACTTTTCAGCTTTTCTTCAATCGTGTTTCGGCAACCTGCTGTCAGTTTTTTGCATACTTTTTTGCTGACTCAAAAAAGTATGTCGGAATAGGTCGCCGTGGCGACCGCCGAAACAAGCCTTTGCTTTATACTTTAGGCTTTTAGCCTTAAACTTAACTTATGGACGAGGACGAATTAGCTGATAGCGGTGTATCGATTCATACCGGCTTTCCTAATGCCGGAGTAGGCTCACATGCCCGTCAGCTTGATTTAGTTAGATTGCTTATTAAACATCCAGCTAGTACTTTTTTGATGAAGCTTGATAGTAACGAGTGGCAAGACCGGGGAATATTTGCCGGTGATATTATTGTGGTTGATCGGGCTTTGGATCCACGTCGAAACGATTTGGTAATTTGGTGGGAAGGGGAGAGCTTTTATATCAGCCACTTTGAGTCTGTGGCAGTGGATGCTGTTATCTGGGGTGTGGTTACGACTACTATTCATCAGTTTCGTGTATGAGTAAACCGTTATTTGCGCTGATCGATTGTAGCAATTTTTTTGTAGCCTGCGAGCGGCTGTTCCGACCTGATTTAGCTAAAAAACCGGTGGTAGTACTCAGTAGCAACGATGGCTGCGTGATCGCCCGTAGCGATGAAGCCAAAGCTTTGGGCATTCCCATGGCAGCCCCAGCCTTCAAGTATAAACAACTCTTCAAAAACAATGGGGTGGTACAGTTTTCAGCCAATTTTGAGTTGTATGGTGATCTATCGCGGCGTATTGCTGAAATCCTAACTAGCATTACTCCCCGGCTGGAGGTTTATTCTATTGATGAGTCTTTTCTCGATGTTGGCCAGCTACCTATTAAAGACTATGCAGCCTGGGGACGGGAAGTCCGTCGGCGGATCAACATGTGGGTTGGCATTCCGGTGCGCATCGGCATTGCGCCGAGCAAGACCTTGGCTAAACTGGCTAGCGATTACGTCAAACAAGTCCCAAAACTGGAAAGCGTGCTCGAACTCAAAGAACCAGTTCCGGTTCAATACCTTCAAGGCGTAAGCATAGAGGAGGTATGGGGAGTGGGCTGGCGTTTGAGCCCTAAACTACGCGCCCATGGTATTACCACGGCCTGGGACTTGGCACAGTTAAGTCCCGCCCAAGGTCGAGCTTACTTTGGCTCAGTGGCGGGAGAGCGATTAGTGCGTGAGCTGCAAGGACAAAGTTGCTCCGGCCTAGAGCCAATCAAGCAAGTTCAGAAGATGGTCAGCGCCACCTGCACCTTTGGCGAAGACACAAATCAAGCTTACGTCGTGGAGGCCGCCCTCGCTAACTTCGTAGCCCGATCGGCCGCACGCCTGCGAACACAAAAATTAGTAGCTGGCCGCCTCAGTATTTTCTTAACCACCGATCGCCATAAAACCCATTACCGAAAATGGTTCAAGCAAAAAACTCTTGATCAACCAACGGCCGATACCGGTTTGTTGGCACAACAAGCTGCTCAGCTGTTTAAATCTATCTATGACTCTCGAGCACTCTATCATCGTGGCGGTATTACTTTATCGAGCCTTCAAGAAGAAAATATTTTGCAGATTAACCTTTTAAGTACTATGAAGCCGGAGGCTTTCGATCGAGCCAGAGCCAGAATGCGCAGTGTTGATCAGTTAAATGCCCGTTTCGGAGCCTCAACACTGCGATACGCAGCTGAGGACTTGGCCCGCAGCTGGCAACCGCGCCGTAGCATTAGAAGCCCGCGCTATACGACTAATTGGGAAGATTTACCTAAGATAAAAATCAAACCCTGGTGATCCACACGTCCCAGAATTGGAACACCCTGTGGCCTAGTTTAGAAAAGTTAAATGCTCGTTTAGAAGAGCTTTGCTTGGTAGGGCTTGGCGGTGAAATATTAGAAAGCTAAAAAACTCGAAGGGATTAGTACGGTCCGATACATTTCAGACCGGTCAGTACCACTTGATTCGTACCAGAATCACTCACTGATGAACATGATCGGGGCTCCCGTGCCATTGTTTAGGCTGGTAATTGGGCTGGCTGCTGGCATCGATACGCCAGATTTACTAAAAAGTTGTCGGCTGCCGGTACTGGTGGCAACCAGATCGCTTAGATCCGCTGCGATCGAGACCATGCGCAACGTCGCGGCCGTGCCGCCAATAGTACCAGGGAGGTGATAGGCGATGTACGTGGTGCCTTTATGGAGAGTCACGGGAGATGTCAGCGTAAGTGTCTTGACACCTGTACTGTTGAGCTTGCCGGCGACGTCGCCAGAGGTGGCGATGATCGCGCCGGTAGAGGCGTCAAGAATACCGGTTTCACAATGGTCGTCGGCGGTCGCGGCTCCCACCACTACAAACTTCATCGCGGTGATCTGCATATCCCTTGGCACGCGAAACCGCAGTCCGCGGAGGGTGCCGGCAACGAGACTGGTAGTAGCCTGCCCAGCGAAGATACCGCCCTTGGTCGGGACTATCAGGCCTGGGAAACCGTCATCATCGACAATAGGATACTTCCGCGTTACTTCTATCCAGTTAGTACCATCGCACACTAGTTCAATCATGTCGCCGATTTCCAGGCTGGTCCAGTGGGCCATCAATTGTAGGTTTGATCCCTTCACGAGCTTCTGCCCAACGCCAGTCGCGATGAGCCGTACGGTGTTTCCAAAATAATAGGCGTCCCCGGCCAAAATACTGGTTATGTTTGTCGTGCCGTCGACATAACTAGCCACGGTTGATGGCGTAACGGTAACGGCGGCGGACGCCGAGTCCTGCAAGGTGTTAGCGCCAATCGCGAATGGCGTGATCGCGCCGCCGGGGACGGTGATAAGGAAGCTGCGAGCTGACGATGATACCTCAGTGACACAGGTTGTCGCGGCGTAAATACCGCCAAGCGTGACGAGAGCGTCCCTAATCGGTGACGAAGTTACTGGGACATTTACAGTTACCGTGCCAAGGCTCGTAACGATGTCGAACGATCCCGAGGCCGGCACCTTGTCCATAATGATGCGCTGCTGCGCCGATTGGCCGCTTAATAGCAACGTGGTAGCCGCGTTCATGCCGGCACCTCGATCGTGGACGCGGCAGTAATCGTGGGCAGCGAGGTTATGCCGGACGTCTTGCGAGTCGCCTGCGGCGCCCTAAACCTTGAAGTAATCCTAAAGCCTGGCTGCCAAGCATTGTCTTGAAACGTCAGCGCCGAACCGGAGGGGTTACCAATCACTACAACGTCGTCGATATCCAATTTGGTGATACTGCCGACCCAAGCCGGTTCAATATCTTCAAAGTAGATACCATCCAGTTCGGGCTCAAGTATCACGATGCCGCCGCCAAATCGTATGTCATTACAATTACGCACCCGCAAGCCAATATCGCACAGCTCAAAGCGGCCACCAACGACGCTTCCGGAAGAAGTATTCGCGAAGAAAACGCCGCAAATCATCCCACGCGCCTGGCAATTAATAACGTGCTGATCTGGACCGCGTAGCTGAAAACCGTAGCCGAAGGCCCGTAGCCGTGTGGCGTCGGTGTCGCCGTCGGTGTCGTAGATTCCGTCCGTTGATCCGGATACGGCCTGACAGTTATCAAATGTGACCCAACGTGATCCTGGGTGAGTGTCGAAATGCGCGTGATGAGCGCCGTAACTGACACAGTCAGACAGCTTAATATGTTGCGCTGGGATCTCGGTCGGGGACGCCGCAGTTGTAAATAAGTGCCGGCCATACTGCATAGTGCAGCCTTGTACCAACAGGTGTGAGGTACCACGGCCCGCGTACACAAAGTACGGATATGGGCCTTGTGGTTTACCATCAGGGCCAAGGCCCTTCTCCTCCTGCTCCACATCTTGGCCGGCAATCTGGCTGCAATTGATAACCCTATCGAGAAAGCCGCCCCAGATATAGATGCTGGTGCCGGCCATGTTTTTGGTCTCGACATTCTCCACTACTGACTGAGTGCAATAGCGCAGATAGATGCCGCGGGCGTTTGAGCTGTCGCCGGTGTTGCTGGGGTTCTCGATAGAGAAGTCCTTGAAGCTGGCGCGAATTGACGTCTTTTTGCGAACATCGGCGGCGGTCGTGTACGGCCAACAAAGCTTGCCGTAAAACTTGAGAACGGTGCCGCTGACAATCTCCCGGATCTGCATCTGCTCGCCACCAACCGCTACCGGATCTCCGACCAGCGGGCCTTGAGACCCCACAACCGGATTGGTCAGATCACGCAGATATACCATGTCGCCTTTTGCCAGGCCTGATGTCGAGGCCACGGTGATGGTCTGATCGCCAACCGCCACGGCGGCCGTGATAGTCGTGGCCGCCGCAACAGAGCCAGCCAGCATAAACATCGTGTCATCCATGGAGTGCAAAAAGACCGTCAGACCCTTTCCAGCACCGCGCAGGTGCAGGTCCTTCGTCTGGTCCAGCACCAATGGGGCTGTGACAAGAGTTGTGCCCTCTTGAAAGTGGAGGACCTTTTTCTGCGTCTGTGCCGCCGTGATGGCTGTCTGTATTTTGGTGGTCTCATCAGTTCCGTCCATCATCACCCCAAAGTCGGCTGCCCGCAGCCCGCCACCGTTCGCGGCACCGCTGGTAAGTCGGGCATCGACGTAGGTTTTCGTAGCTTTCTGAGTAGGGTATCTGGTATCAGAGTTGGCAGCCAGGGTGCCATCGGCATCTTTGTTGGCGACGTTTTCAGCGGTGAAACCAAGCGAGTCTTGTTTAGCAGCCAGCCCGGGTACCGTCGGGGCAGAGGCAGTCCCTCCAAGATCACCCGCCAGCTGCACAATGCCTTTGGTAGTGGTGGTAGCATCGGTGACTGTCGTGCTGGTGGCAGTACTAGGAACCCAAGCGTTCGCCGCTTGGCTGTACTGTAAGATTTGGTTGTCGCTAGGAGCCGAACCATTGACGGCAGTGCCCTGGAGCTTAATAGCGTCGCGGCTGTCGGCAGTCGTGAGGGAGGCCTGGACAGCGGAATCAAGATCAGTTTTTGGGATACCACCGGCCGGTTTGGCGTATTTACCGGCTAGACCGGGTACGGTTGGAGCGGCTGCTGTACCACCTAAGTCGCCCGCTAACTGGACCTTGCCCTTGGTGGTGGCATCAGCGTCAGGAGTAGCGGAAGAAGCCGTGGCGTCAACATATGTCTTGTTGGCGACCTGGCTGCCAAGCGTAGGGCTGGGAACGACCGGTGAGGAGTTAAAAGTTTTAGTACCAGCAACAGTCTCATTACCAGAATTGTGAATGACGGAGTTATCATCAGCCTTGTCGGCGATAATACCAGTATCCTGTAAGGTGCCGTCAGGGTTATGGGCGACACTCAGAAAACCGTTGAGGATACCACCCCACTCATTGTCGTCACCGCCAGGTTTCGGAAGTCGTGTCATAGTTGTTGATTTTCACTCATATCTCACCATTTATTCAATTTTACCATAAGCTTTGCTTTTTATTAGCAAGTAGTATTAGGGCAAACACAAAGCCCGCTTTTTCGCTGCTATTTTCGACAAAGCCTCGACTTACGAAGATTTAAAACTTGGAACTCCAAAAACGTCTCTTTTTACAGGGGTGAATCCGCTCTTTCAACTACAAACAATAAATCCCTGATGGTGAGCCATACGTCCCGAAATTGGAACACTATTTACTGGAATGTAATTCGGATCATTTTGTATAGTTTTATCCCAGACCAAGATATAATAGATGTATGGTCACTCAAACATATCAAACACTTACCGTCACCATACAAAATGATCCGAATTACAACCTGAACTCTACAGACAACGTCGCTACCTACGATGCACAGTACGGAGTAGTGGCGGGAACTCGGCCAACTACAAAACACGGAGTAATTGTTACAAAAGATGAGAAGCGGCTTCACTCCGTCCTGCTAGCTGGTTACGCGGGAACAACAGACATCCATGAAACTAGCGTAGCAACTCTAGTCAAAGATCCAACTGTTCTGGCTGTTTGTGTTTCCAACAAAGTTTTCGGCCTTGGATTACCGGCGCTTGGCTTGTTGTGGGAAACAGAAGCAGATACTGCCACCTGCTTTCAAATTTTCAATTGGCGAGACGGCTTTATTGTCCATGGTGAGCTAGCTATTACAATGCTTAGCCACGAGGGTGTTATTATGTGGCAATTCTCTGGCGCAGATATTTTTGTTACCACTGGAAGTACTCCCGCCTTAGAGCTATATAAGGATACGGTAGTCATTCGGGACTGGCAAGGTAGGACATATTCTCTTAACGCTAGTGGTCAAGAAATAAGCAGTAAGGCTAGTCAAGCTTGGTGATCCCGCGGGGATTGTGACTTGCGCCGCCTCCGCTTCGTTCCAACAAATCCAGGTTCATATCCTTGTAAAATTACATCTAGGTAGCAGAGTTGGAACATGGATTTTACTTACTCTTTTGGAGCAGCTTCTTTAATTGTTGATTAGCCGGGCCAAATTCCAATAATCTTCTTAGCTCCTGTTCCGCAAATCTACATATCTCTGGGTCAAAGGACTTGCTGGCTTGCTCTAACAACTTGCGATTAGCTCCTCGGGCAGCAGCTGCAGCTGCCCACCATCGTACCAGTTTATTCTCATCAGCCAAGCCCCGGGTGATTTTATGCTGGGAAGCCTCCGCAGTAAAGTCTCTTTCTAGTAAACCCGAGCTTTCCAGTGCTTTTCTAATCTCTGCTTTCACAAATGGTAGCACAGATTGAATCTGCTCTCGGTCAGCCAGCAGAGCAAATCGAAGAGCTTTCCAGCGAACAGCCTTCTCTTTATCTTCTATTAGTAGTAGTGCCTGAGCAATTACTTCACCATCAGCAGAGATATTATCAAGTACTGCATCTATAGTATAAAATCGAACTGCTGCTGAAGGGTGGCTGAGTAACGGCGGAATTTCTTTGATAATAGGTGCGAGTTGCCCCGGTAGCTCACTGGCACAATAAGCTCCCGCCTCTACAAGTTTGTGGTCACTATGATGCAGTAGGGTAGACAAATGTTCAATCGGATAACCAGACCAAAACCTACTTAATAAATCATTAGTTTGTTTCTCAAACTTCTGGTTATCCCCTTTTAGCATTAGCTGCATAAGAGTATCTCCATTAGCTTCGTGTGTACTGTTTGTCATTGAAGGTGCAGCGGCTTTCTGTTGAAAAAATTCGTAATGTCCGCGTCTTGTGAACTTAGCGACCAAAAGCTAGTGTCTACCGCTCTGAGAGTAAATACTTGTTGACCATCATTAAATGCCGTAAAATCTGTATCATTAAACTGAATGTGTGGGGCGATTTCTAGTAACTTGGTAGGACTTATTTCGACTAGTTTATAGCGTGGAAACATCTCACTATCAGCTGTAAGGTTTTCATCCGAAGTCCAGTAGTCTTCGGTAGGAATCTTCCAGGTGAATTGCTTGACAAAATCTGCTCCGACCATTTCGACGATTTCTTGGAAACGACCAAACCCAAAAGAGCCCTTGGTTTTTAACCTTGTTTGCATGGTTTACATTGTAGCATTTCGTTGAATTGGTGACCCCGGCGGGATTCGAACCCGCGATCTTCTGGATGAGAACCAGATATCCTAGGCCACTAGACGACGGGGCCACATGCATATGAGCAACGCAATTCTATCATGAATACATCAAGCTGTCTCATGTATACTAAATTATGTTGTTTATGCTTAATTCAGCTCAATTTATTGCTGTTTCCGGATTATTGCTCGTCGCGCTAGCTAGCGGACTTGTCGGCTATGGCGTACGTCATTGGCGAAAGGGTCGTTTAGGTGGAGATGATCAAGCGGTTAGTCAATTAACTGGCGCGCTTAAAAGCAAAGAAGTCCAAGCTGAGATTTTAATCGAATCTATAACCGATGGCATCATTGTCGTGGATACTAAAAACACCATAACACTTATCAATAAGGCTGCGGGAAGAATGGCTGGCTGGCCGATAAACGAGGCTATGGGCTTAGACGCAAGGGTGGTTTTACAGTTAATTAAAGACGAGGTTTCTGGCGAAGTCGTGGCCGATAGCGAACATCCATTCACCCTAATCCTACAAAAACGAACGCCGTTTCGCAGAACTTTGCAACTACGTAGTCGTGATAACAAAAAGCTTTTTATTTCACTTGTAATATCTCCTGTTATTCTGCCCAAAAATAATGAATTAATGGGCGCAGTGGCAGTTTTCCGTGATGTATCCGAACAGCGCAAAGAAGAACAAAAACACGCCGAATTCATTAGTACTGCCAGCCACGAGATGCGGACTCCGATTGCCGCCATTGAAGGCTATTTAGCACTGGCACTTAATGACCACGTTAGCCATATAGATGAGAAAGCCCGAGAATATCTGCAGAAAGCCCACTCTAGTACTAAGTTACTTGGTAATTTATTCCAAGATCTTCTAACGAGTGCTAAGGCCGAGGATGGCCGGCTAGCTAACCATCCGGTGGTAGTGGAGTTGGGTACATTAGTAGAGCAGTTAGTTGAAGATATGCGCTTTGGGGCTCAGAAAAAGAGTTTGGAGGTTGAGTTTTTGATCAATTCCGGTGGCAAGGATACTGATTTTATCGACGCTTCAGGTAGTAGTAACCTCAAAGTTATCCAACCGCTCTATTATGTTAAAGCAGATCCCGATCGTTTGCGTGAGGTTATTACTAACTTGTTTGATAACGCTATCAAATATACTGATCAAGGCAAAGTTTCGGTTGGCATTACGGGTAATGAAGAGGTGGTCCAAATTCGCGTTACCGATACTGGCTCAGGTATACCGCCAGAAGATTTGCCCCATTTGTTCCAAAAGTTCTACCGGGTCGATAACAGTGCTACACGATCAATCGGTGGCACCGGTTTAGGGTTATTTATCTGTCGTAAAATTATCGAACTGTACAGTGGTAGCATATGGGCAGAAAGTGCTGTCGGTAAGGGCAGTACGTTCTACATTAATCTGCCACGCCTATCTACTGCTCAAGCCGCCCAAAGCCAACTTAGTGAAAACCCGCCCCTTATCAGTCCAACGCCATCAAAGGTCTTGTAGTTGACAAGCATTAACGTGTTACAATAAAAACCATGCAAACAATCTATCAAAACACTCGGGGATAATTATTTACCATGTCTAAAATAATGCTCGTTGAAGACGATAATAACTTGCGTGAAATCTACGCCGCTCGCTTAGCTGCCGATGGCCACGAAATAGTAGCTGCCAAGGACGGCGAAGAAGCTTTGGCCATGGCTGTCAAAGAAAAACCAGACCTAATCATTGCTGATATTATGATGCCACGTATTAGCGGTTTTGATATGCTTGATATTTTGCGTAATGCCCCTGAGACCAAAGACACTAAGGTTATTATGATGACCGCCTTATCACAGGCTGAGGACAAGGCCCGAGCCGACCAACTAGGTGCTGACCGTTATCTGGTAAAATCTCAGGTTACACTTGAGGATGTCGTACAATCAGTTCGCGATGTTTTGCATGGCAACCAATCAGCAATTGTTGATAGCGATGGTACTCACCTCCCGTCAGCGCCACCTTTACCTAGAGGTACTTCAACCACGCCCATACCGCCCACCGGCAGTGATGACAATACTACCTCAAGCGACGATGACGACACCGATACTACTGACCCCTCCTCTATCCCACCATCTGATCAGCCTAAGCCTGATGGCTCTAGTACGCCGCCTGTGTCATCACCTGGCGCACCAGATGATACGACAAATGACGATACAGACGACCCCGCGCCGCCGGCGTTTCAGCCTCAACCAAAAAGCAATTTAAGCGGAAGTAACACCAAGCGAATTGATGTGGTTAATAATCAGCCTGTCAGCCGCCCACCCACTTTAGTCATCCCGACTCAGACTGATAACAATTCACCAAAACCAGCTACCCCGCCTTTATCTGACCCCAGCCTTCCTATTCGAAACACCAATGGTAACCAGCCGATAGTTGGGCCAACTTTAGCTCAGGCATTGGCCGAGGAAGAAGCAGCCGTAAAGGAAAAGATTAATAAATTTGTTGACAGCTTAGACGCCCCTAAGGCTAGCTCCAACGCTGACTTATCTGAAGAGGTAACTGCTGAAGGTGAAGCAGCTTTAGTAGACAATGGGCCACAAAAAACAACTGGTAAAGCAGCCGAGCCTATGCGCTCAGATCTACCAACTTTAGAAGAAGAACCGGATGAAACCCAAGCTGCCATGACACCGCAAACAGACGGTGCAATAACTGCGGATTCAGATAATATCGACGAACCTTCCGGAGCTGCTACACCACCGCCTAGTAGTGTCGAAGTAGCGCCAGCTTCTACTGCAGAAAGCGACGAGCTTGTGACTGCCCCAATAGTTATCAAAACCAAACCCGTCGGGTCTAAACGGGGTGGACAACATAAAAAAGTTATCGAGCCGTTAAACGACCCTCGTAAAGGCCCGGATCTTCAAGCTTTATTAGCTAAAGAAGAATCTAGGAACCCATCGCCTCCACTAACTGCCAACACAGTTGTTGCGCCACGCAAAGGACAACCAACCGACCCTGTAGATATTGATCATAGCAGTATTGCTATTTAGATGAAGCTAATGATCCTAGCTTTTAACTCTTCGCTTTTTAGCTTTAAGCTGAAATTATGCGTTTAAATCGTTTTTTAGCTCTCCACAGCGGACTAAGTCGAAGAAAAGCAGACCAAGCCATTTCCGAGCAACAGGTTACGATTAATGGCCGATTAGCTAGTTTGGGGCAAAGCGTTAATCCCGAAGATATTATCAAGTTAAATGACCGTCTTATAAAAGCAGATGTTACCATCCAAACTATCATGCTTAACAAACCAGTTGGTTACGTCTGCTCGCGAGCCGGGCAGGGCAATCGAACAATCTACGATTTATTACCAGCAGAATTTCAGAATCTTCAACCAGTCGGGCGACTCGATAAAGAATCTAGTGGTTTGCTCTTACTCACCAATGACGGCAAGCTTGCCAACCAATTAACTCACCCGTACTATGAGAAAGAAAAAATTTATGAGGTAAAACTGAACAAAAAACTTACCAAAGCAGACTTTGATAGGCTTACCCAACAGGGAGTGAGGTTGGATGATGGTCTGAGTAAATTTTCTAAAGTTTTACGTGTTTCGGATTTAGAGTTTCAAGTTTCTCTCAAAGAAGGTCGTAATCGCCAAATCCGCCGCACTTTTACTGCTCTGGATTATCAAGTAGCTCATTTGCACAGGATAGGATTCGGACAGTATTCTCTAGGTAACCTTAAACCAGCCCAAATTAGAATAACTTGCTAATAAGTATAATTTATGTTATTGTGTACAACTTATGGCCAGGGCGCGGAACATATCCCCAGTTTCACCACAACGGCGAGCTAAAGCAACTGTCTGCGGTCGTTTAAGAGGACTACATATAGATCTTGCTAGTTCTGATAATATAGAAGCTGCTCAAGCCTTTTTAAAAACTGATCATTTCAGTCCCAATGTTTATACAAGCTTATCAAGATTTGCATTACACACATTATTCAGTGCAGCTAAGCACGAGGATAGGGAGCTACTAGATAGCCCTATTACACGTCATGGTGCTGCGGTAGCGGCCCGACTCATAAGGGTTTCTCCAAATTCATACTTTGATTTTTGTAATAGCAAAAAACTTAACCCACAAATTATAAACCTAAAAGATATTTTACTGAGAAGCGAAAAGACACCTCTATCTTTTATGGATTTACCCGCTAACGTCAACGCAGAGCTTGAAGAGGCTTTCGGTATTAAGGACGATTATTCTACTCATGCAAATGAACGTTTTAGGGTAGCAGGTGACACAGAGGAAGAGGCATTGCTTGTCCATGATGAAGCCAAATTTCAGGAAGTACTAGCTCAAGCTCCCAAAAGGAAGGAAAATGGCGAAGCCTTTGGACTTCTCGACCGTTGCCCAGCTCGTACTCTTTTGAGGAAATGTATCTGGCCAGGTTTGATTGGGCTAGCCGCCGCCGTTCCCGAAGCTTTTGAACAACATTTCCAAATTCTAGCAGCAGAACGAGCGGCTAGAGTCTAAAAACGTTATACTTTCTAAGTGAGTTCTAAAAAAGTACCAATTGTAGCCATTGTCGGGCGGGCCAATGTGGGCAAGTCCAGTTTGTTTAATGCTGTTTTGGGACGACGGGAAAATATTGTGGCAGATGAACCAGGGACGACGCGCGATAGCATTATCGGCAAGGCGAGCATCCGCCCACAGGCGGAAGCAGTAGCACGCAGTAAGCAGCACGCAGTGAGCAGAAAAGACAAAATGCAGGATTTTTGGTTAGTAGATACAGCCGGTATTAAAGATCCGGAAGATGATTTTGAATTTACCATCCAGGAACAGATCATTCAAGCTGCTGATAGCGCCGACATAATCATAGTGATGGTCGAAGCCCATGTGCCAATTACCGAGGAAGATCGGCGAGTCGCCAAGATGGCGCTCAAGACTAAAAAACCGATTGTTTTAATTGCCAATAAGGTTGATAAGGCCCGCGGCCAAAACCTAGACCACTGGCAACGACTTGGCATTAAGTCAATTTTCGCAACCAGCGTCACGCAAGCTCGAGGGATTGAGGAGTTACTAGAGCACCTAGCCACTATTCTACCGAGAAGCACTATCCGCGAGGCTGATGATCGCATCCACGTGGGATTACTAGGACGACCTAACGTTGGCAAATCGGCTTTATTTAACGCATTAGCCAAGAAACAACAAGCTATCGTCGCCGACAAGGCAGGCACCACCCGCGACATCAACCGGGCGGTTATTCGCTACCAAAGCAAAGAAATTGAATTACTGGATACTGCCGGTATCCGTCGCAGCGGTAAAATTCAGCGTGGAGTAGAGAAATTCAGTGTTATTCGGGCTCTGTCCGCCATCGAACAATCTGATGTTTGCTTGCTACTCATGGACGCCAACGAGCTAAATGTGCAGCTTGATCAAAAAATCGCTGGCCTAATTAAAGAAGCAGGCAAGGGATTAATCTTAGTGATCAGTAAGTGGGATAGTTTGGATAAAGACGCCTTTACTCGTGATCAATTAGCCCCACAAATCACTCATAATTACGAGTTCGTACCGTGGGCACCATTGATTTTTACCAGTAGCCTAACTGGCCAGAACGTTATCAAGCTCTATGATTTAGTATTAGACATTATGAAGAAGCGTGCGACACGCATTAAAACGACCGAGCTTAACCGTTGGTTGCGCCAGGTAGCTGACAAACACCCGCCAGCCGGCCTCAAAAACCGTCAGCCAAAACTCAACTATATGCTCCAAGAAGATGATAATCCTATTCCGGCTTTTAAGATCTTTGGCGCTCATACTAAATACTTGCATTGGAGCTACAAACGCTACCTAGAAAAGGAGCTACGTAAGACCTACGGTTTTGAAGGCACTGCCTTGCAACTCTGGTTCATTGAAAAACATGATAACCACAAATTTAACCAACGATTCACTAAGGAGAAAACGTAATGGGACTTTTCCAAAAACAACCGATCACTAACACTCAACCACTTTATAACTTGGGCCTTGATACAGTCGTTTTAATTATGGGACTGGGCAATGTTGGCAAAGAGTTCGTTGGCACTCGCCACAATATTGGCTTTGCCGCGGTTGATTATTTTGCCAAAAAACAGACTTTTCCAGAGTGGATCGAAAAAAAAGATCTAAAGTGCACCCTAACCACTCACAGCTTAGGCAAGTGCCGAGTTATATTGGCCAAGCCAACCACACTTATGAATAACAGCGGCCAAACCTTACAAGCCGTACAACATTTTTATCGCATTGATAATTCTAAAACACTTGTGATACACGATGAACTGGATATTGACTTTGGTCAGATCCGCACCCGACAGGGTGGCGGCCCGGCCGGTCATAACGGTATCAAATCAATTATAGAAAATGGCGGGGAAGAGACCCAGCGACTGCGCATCGGTATTGGCCCTAAAAAACCTCCACAAATAGACAGTACTAATTTTGTGTTGGCTAAGTTTGATAAAGTCCAGCAAGAGCAATTGGATAATTTATACCGCGAAACTAGTAGTCTGTTAACCGAATATATTTACAGCAATGGTCAGCTCGCTGCCGATACCCGCTCCTTTATTATCTGAAGACTATTTTAGAACATCTACAGCAACTTCACTTAGCGTTTCAGCACTATCGGCTCTTAAGACACGGTCCCAGGCGGTATCTTGCACTCCATTTGCGTGACCCGCAGTATCGGCAATAATGGTCGGATCGCCGCGATAAACTCCATGCCCCGAACGATGGATAGGTGAAAAATCATCTTGACGCAGCGAGACGCAATGCGCCACTAATCCATTCGGCAATTCAAAAGAGACGATGGCTATATTGCCTAAATTTGGAACAATTAGCCCCGACTGTGTCTCGCCCGTTGGCGTGTCCCCTAAAGGTTCACCCTCTCTAAGTAGTTGCTCAGCTAGCTCTCTGGCGTTAGCATCAATATTGCCCATCGGTAAAGTTGAAGCAAAGCGCAAAAAGCCACTCAGAGATCGACGATGACAACCAACAGCACCGCTTACTTCTAAGTCAGCGCGAACATCCGCACAATATTTTACTAATTGAGATTGGTACATTTGTTCTTATTTTCCTATGAAATAATAGAATGCTATATAATTTTTGTCAAATTAAAACGATGTGACTGCTCAACTAAAAAGAGCTTCTAGAGGGGGTGGGCACCGCTAGAAGCTCTTTTTAGGGCTCGAGAGCAAGAGACGCAAATAAAAACTTCCCAAAACTCCAGCCCACAAAACACCCTTCAACCCACCCCAATGAAACGTCAATGTCTTCTATATAAGTGACTTGCGCCTCTGCACAAAGTGCAGAATCATTTAGACTCATTTTGAACAGGACCCAAATGGGTCCCCGCAAAAACAAAAGTTTTTGTAGGGCTATAGTTAAAGGGGTTAGTATGTTTTAGAGTGATCCGCTGGTTGGCGAATAGTGTATACTAAGTGGAGGGTAACAACTTGGTATAGCCACTCTAAAACACTCTAACAAAAGGTACGTAAGTCTCGAATTATTTAATTCTGAAACTTATAAATTGCAATTCTAGCAAAAATAGTTCTTTGTGTCAATACTTAAAAATCATTTTGTATGAATAGCAACAATGTGCAGGTCAAAAGCCTTCGCATCATCCACAAAGCTTTTCCAGCTCGTTTACGACAGCTACCTCAACCGCCGCAAACTATCTATATGAGAGGTAGCGCTAGCTTACAGCAACTCTTAACCAAACCGACTCTCGGTGTAGTAGGTGCCCGCAAAGTATCTACCTATGGGCGCAGCGTCACTAGCGACCTCGCTAGTACGTTGGCCCGCCAAAATGTAGTCATTATTAGCGGCCTAGCACTTGGCGTCGATAGTCTAGCCCATCAGGCAGCACTCGATGCTGGCGGCTGTAGTATCGCTGTTTTACCATGTGGTATTGAGACGATTTATCCTGGTCAGCACCGTTGGTTAGCCAAAAATATTCTTAGCCAACAAGGTCTGCTGGTTAGCGAGTACGGGGGCGATCAGCTACCTCGTAAGGATCAGTTTATAGCCCGCAATCGGATTGTGGCTGCCCTGAGTGATGCTTTGCTCATCACCGAAGCCGCGGAGCGTAGTGGCAGCCTACACACCGCCCGGTTTGCTCTGGAGCTGGGTAAACCCGTTTTGGCGGTACCCGGCAACATTACCAGCCCAATGAGTGCTGGCACCAATAATCTCATCAAAATGGGCGCAGTGCCCATTACTAACCCGCAAGATATTACTGAGACACTCGGTCTCAGTCCCGCCGCAGCCGACGAAGAACCAAGTTATTATAGTGAAACACTTGAAGAAGAAGCCATTGTTACGCACCTCCGCGCTGGCGTACAGGACGGGCAAGAGCTCTTAAACCTTAGCCAACTAGACATCGCCACCTTTCAACAGCACTTAACCATGCTCGAGATCAAGGATGTCATCCAGCCCCTTGGCAACAATCACTGGCGACTAAAATAAAACGGGCGGTAATATTTTCGGTTGCAAAGATAGGTAAAACGACGTAGTGTGTGTCATTGTAGTTAGCTATAAGCGCTACCAAATTACAAATTTATGAGCAAAAAACAGCTTGTCATTGTGGAGAGTCCGGCTAAAGCCAAGACAATTGAAAAATATCTGGGCACCGACTATGTGGTCAGGAGTAGTTTTGGCCACGTCCGTGATCTGCCAAAAAAGAGTCTAGCTATCGATAAAGATCATAATTTTGAGCCAACGTACGAGATTAGTCCCGACAAAAAGAAAGTTATTGCGGAGCTTAAGAAGTTAGCAAAAACCGCTGAGCATGTTTGGTTGGCTAGCGACGAAGACCGGGAAGGGGAGGCCATTGCCTGGCACCTCTGTCACGCGCTCAACCTCAGCCCAGAAACCACCAAGCGGATCGTTTTTCATGAGATTACTAAGACCGCCATCGATCATGCCGTCAAACACCCGCGGGTAGTTGACCTGAACCTGGTTGACGCTCAACAAGCTCGTCGCGTACTTGATAGATTAGTTGGTTACGAACTATCGCCCATACTTTGGAAAAAAATTCAGACTGGATTATCAGCCGGTCGTGTCCAATCGGTAGCTGTCCGTTTGATTGTAGAACGCGAGCGCGAAATTACGTCGTTTGAACCGAAATCTCAGTTTAAGGTCACGGCTGTATTCCCGGTAGAAAACCAAGAACTTAAGGCCGAACTCACTAAGCCGCTCACCGACGAAGCAACTGTTAAAAAGTTTTTGCAGGATGTTGCCCAAGCTACTTTTTTAGTTACAGACCTTGCCCAAAAACCAGCTGGCAGAAACCCCAGTCCGCCCTTTACCACCAGTAGCTTACAGCAAGAAGCTTCTACCAAACTCGGCTATAGTGTCCGCCAGACGATGACATTAGCTCAAAGACTATACGAAAATGGCCACATTACTTACATGCGTACTGACAGTACCAATCTTTCTAGCCTGGCTCTGGCCGACATGGCAACTTACATCAAGAAACAGCATGGTGACAAGTACTATCACCACCGGCAATACAAAACCAAAAGCGCCAGCGCCCAAGAAGCACACGAGGCCATCCGTCCCACTGTGGCCACTACATTAGAAGCCGGTAGTGATGACCAACAACGAAAACTCTATGGTCTAATCTGGCGACGGGCTATTGCCAGCCAGATGGCTGCTGCTAATATCGAAAAGAGCGAGATTACCATTGCCCCTAGTACGAGGGCCGAGAAATTCGTAGCCAAAGGGGAAGTGCTACTCTTTGATGGCTATCTCAAGGTATATGGCGGTAGCAAAGATGACATTATTCTCCCCAGGGTAGCGGTCGGAGACAATTTAGCGCTTGACCACATGCGCGCCCTAGAAAGTTTTGACCGGCCACCAGCCCGTTACTCAGAAGCAGCCCTGGTCCGCAAACTGGAAGAACTTGGCATTGGTCGACCGAGCACCTATGCGCCTACTATTTCTACTATTCAAACTCGAGGTTACATAGAAAAACGTGACGCCGAAGGCGTGAAGCGCAATTTGCGCTGTTTAGTACTCAAAAATGGTCAAATCAACGCTGAAACCGCCAGCGAAGTTACTGGAGTGGAGCGTAGTAAGCTGACCCCCACCCATTTAGCAGAGGTGACGACCGATTTTCTAGTCCGTCATTTTGAGCCGATTGTCGATTATGATTTTACTAAACGGGCCGAGGATGATTTCGACCTCGTTGCCGCCGGTAAAGCCAAATGGCAAGAAAAAATAAAATATTTTTACAGCAATTTTTATCCCTTAATAGCCAAGGCCGAGACCGTTAGTCGGGAAGAGAGTTCCCAGTCCCGTCTATTGGGCCACGACTCAAAAACTAAGCAGCCTATCGTGGCTCGCTACGGTCGCTATGGGCCTATGTTGCAACGGGGTGAAACCGAAAGCGACGACAAGCCGGATTTTGCCCCGTTACCGGCAGACACCACTATAAAAACTGTCACGCTACAGCAGGCGCTAGAAATGTTCAAGCTACCGCGTACAGTAGGCAAGACTGAAGACGGTAAAATCATCAAAGCTAATATTGGACGCTTCGGCCCGTACATCCAGATTGATAAGCTCTATGTATCTATCAAACCACTCGACCCCATGAAGATTACCGAAGAGGAGGCCAGGGAACTATACAAACAAAAACTCGAGAAAGAAGCCAACAAATATATTAAACAATTTGCCAGCGGTATATCGATCGTCAACGGCCCCTACGGCGCCTACATAACCGATGGCCAGAAGAATGCTCGTTTGCCAAAAGAAGTAAAACCTGAGACTGTTGATGAAACTACGGCCAAAAACCTACTAGCAAAAGCTCCTGTCCGCAAAAAGCGTACTTTTTCACGTCGTACTAAGAAGTGAAAGGACAGTACTTTATTGTCCATATTAGCATTTGTTGTAATTTTGTTATTGTAAAAAAAGATTTTTATCCACAATTTGTCATCTTAGCATCGTGATACTCTAGTAATATTGCTAATGCATATATTGTACAGGCTATTTTTTTCGTGGTACAATAAGTCAGCAAAAACCTCACTCCTTTACATTTTTGTAACTACAATAAAAAGTAACAAAATATTGTTGACTACAAAAAACATAGGTGATATAATTATAGTAATAGGTGCTCTCCAAGGTACCGATTTAAAGAAGGGAACAGACGAACATGACTACCACCCAAAGTACGTTAGAAAATCGCGTAAAAGCTATCCTAGCGGTTATTGACCGTGAACGAGAACGCGAAATAATTTCACGCCGTTATGGTTTATTTGAGCGCAAAGAAACCTTGGAGCAAATAGGAGAGTTACTCGGTATTACTAGGGAGCGTGTCCGTCAATTGGAAAAAGCAGTCATGATTCGTCTGCGTGAGGCTGCCAAGCAGGGTAAACTGCCGGCTATCGGTGAAATCGAGCAAGAGCTCAAGCTGACACTTAAAGAAATGGGCAATGTAGCTCGCGTATCTGATTTAGTAACTAAGATTATGGGCCAAGAGGGAAGTCGAATCGACCAATCACGAGTCGCTTTTCTAGCAGAATTAGCCCCGGGCCTATCGGTTATTCCCGATAACGATAATTATCATCAATCGGTAGCCATTACCGCAGTTCATGATATCAACGCTGTCCAGAAACATGTTGAGAAAATCATCGAAGCCATTAAGCAACTCGGTAAGCCCCATCCAATCGAAAAAATTAGCGAAGCCGCCGGCCACAGCGACCATAAACATGCGGCCGCTTTATCAAGCATTTCTAAGCACCTGGCCACCTTGCATGGACACTGGGGACTCATCAAGTGGCCAACGGTCAACCCCAAGAATATTCGCGATAAAATCTATGTTATCCTGCGCGAACATGGTAAGCATATGCACTTTTCGGAGATTGCCGACGCCATCAAAAAATCCGACTTTAAGCGCAAAGACGTTACCACTCAGGCGATTCACAATGAGTTGATTAAAGACAAGCGTTTTGTATTGATCGGTCGCGGTATTTACGCACTCAAAGAATGGGGTTATAAGAAAGGAACGGTTGCTGACATCATCGTCGAAGTGCTCAAAGACGCCGACGCACCTTTGCACCGCGACGAAATCGTCAAACGCGTATTAAAGAGCCGCTATGTCAAAGAAACAACTATTTTACTCAACCTGCAAGGCAAGCCCCAGTTCCAACGCGTCGCCAAAGCCACGTACTCATTAGCAGAATAAAGGCCCAAGGACTTAGATTTTACCAATGAAAAACGGTGCCGGAAAATCAGAATTTTGCCCAGCCTGTTCTAACGCTGGAAATTGCCTTGGTGCGATAGCTACGTTTCAAGGAGGGGTGTCACACTTGCCTAGAATAGTATCCGAGAGAGGTGGTCTTGGGGTAATAGATCGAGAAGAACAAAACCGTGGGACAGTCTGGGCAGTTGATGAGGATGGATGCACTTCTGCTACACTTTATTTTGGGCCAAAGCTACCTGTTCGAGACAAAGGCCCAGACCTTGAGCACCAAAGAGAACAACAGGCGATGGCAGTAGAAAGTGTTAACGAGACTTTATTAGAACGAGTAGGTAAATGCACTCGCGGTGTAGTGGAGGGCGGTACAACGGGCCAAGTGCCACACTGCCGTGCTTTTAACGGTACCGTAACTCAAACGCTTATCGATAATCAAAAATAGACAAAATACGAACAAAAATTGTTAGGGGAAATTTCAGAATATCGTCAAAAGTCATTATACATATCTGCACTTATAGCCCTAAAGGCAGGGTAGTGTGAGAGATTTTAGTTTGGCTATAAAATTAAACGCGCGGAAACCAAGATAGAGAACCAGGGAGTAAGCTAAAGAAGGCTATAGATATAACGTCGCACAATGTATATTTTACGACTTATATAGATGTCTAGCTCGAGATATAAGTTTCCCCCTGCTAGGGGAGTGTTCGCTCTTATAATTTTTGCCGATGTTTATTTAATCTCCGTGCTCGGCTTACTGTAGCTGTTGGGTCAAAAGCTAGTCATTACAGTATTGATAAACCCTCTGGTGTCCTGTTTGTAATTACTACGCTATCGATATTTAGTATAGTTTTCCACAATGAGTGTGGCTTTATTTGCTTTTTATTAATTATCACATATTTATATGTTTTTATACTTCCCCTCTTCCCTATTGTTATTATATTTTTGACTTTCTAAGAAAAAATTAATTTATATGTTTTTTATTAGAATGTCTCTAGAATACGAACAAAAAACGAACTGAGATAGAGGAGCAGGGAGCTCACCTAATATATGCTCTTTCTGGAATTCTGACATCAATGTATTGTGTAGGCACTGGGCCAGAGCGTTCAATTCTCTTCTTAGCGGCCAAAAACGACCCTACACTCTGCCGCGGATCTTCATAGAAATTAAACTTAATCATATAATTAGTGTTCTTAAGTTTAATCCTTAACTCTCCCCCACCGGGTCGTAGACTGATTCGTTCTGCACTAAGTTGCCGAACTTTAAATTGATACAAAATTTCTTGAACGTAGTCTACTTGAGCGGCGCTAAGAGCTGGTTTGCTCAACACTACTGGAGTATTGCTTTGATCTACGATACTCGGCAAGCTTGCATCATTATAAGCAGACGATTTATCTTTTTGTTCAAACAAAGTCTGACCATTGTCATTGAGTAAATATGTGCCATTACTTGTAATGAACTTAAGAACCGGCTCGCCCATATGCAGTGCTACGGTGGGTCGGCCTATCAACAGCGGTAAATGAAGGCTAATCTGATCAACTTCTGGTAGATCAGCTTGCAAATGTTCGATAATTTCATGACTATCAACGTTAGGCTTAAAACGATTAACCAATCCACTAGATAAAGATTTATTGACGATAGCTTGATAGGTCTTAGGGTCGCGCTTAATTTTTGTCTCACCGACTACTTTAACGTGGACACCGTTATTCAAAAATAGACTGTTAACCGCTACTAGAAGAATGGCTCCAACGATGAAAATCGGTACTAATCGGCGCATCTTTAACTTCGGTGAACGCTCGGAAGGAGACACTTTTAATTGTTGGTTGGCACTGGATCGATAGGTATACGTGGGTTGTTTTTGATATGTAGGCCGAAGCTTAGGATGGCGGCCAGTCTTCTGGGTTTGTTTGAGGTTTTTGTGCAACTTCATTATTCGTTCAATGTTTTTAATAACAAATCTCCCAGCTTACCCGCTGAGCCAGCCGGTAAAAGCTTCTCTAAATTACTACTTAGGCGACGACGTAGATTTTCGTCATGTAGTAGCAGATCAATTTGCTCATAAAATATTGTTTTGTCTTTAATTTCGGTTTCGCTCATCACTACTGCAGCTTGTGCTTCAGCATATATCTGAGCATTCTTCAGCTGATGTCCGCCGCTTAAATGGGGCGCCGGTACTACCAGTACGGCTTTGTCTTGCACAGCAAATTCGGCCATAGTCGTAGCTCCTGCCCGAGAAATAATAAGGTCAGCCAGGCCACTATAAATCGCCAACGGCCTTACAAACGCCTCTACCTTCAGCCGTTTTTTTAACTTAGGATCCAAGGTGATATAGAGCTGCTTATATTCCGGACCGGCCTGATGAATAATGTATAAATTAGGGTTGTTTTGGAGTAATTTAGTGGTCACCCCCTCAACAGCCTGGTTAATACGACGAGCCCCGTTACTGCCACCAGTTATGAACAAAATTGTAGCATCCAGTGGATAGTTATGTTGTCTTCGCAATAATTGCTGTTGCTGCTTAGATAAGGGTTGAAAATCATCGCTCACCGGTATGCCTACTTCCTTAATTTTATCCTTACTATAGTTATAGTAATCGGCCGGCATCCCGACGGTGTTATAACAGGCCCGGCGAGCAATCAAACGATTAGCTAGCCCCGGTAACGCATCTGAGTCATGAGTCATATAAGGCACGTCATTCAAACGAGCTGCTAGCCCTATCGGCACCCCAACAAAACCACCTTTAATAAAAATCAGATTGGGATGATATTTTCGTATAAGACGTATCGATTGCACTAAACCAACAAGCAAGTATCCACCATCACGCAAGTTTAAAATGTGAGTTTTAAGATCAACCAACCGTTGCCACCATGATTCATCATGGTACCGGCGCAGTTTACCGGCACGCACATATACCACCTGGTCAACAGCGGTATTATTACTGAAAAGGTGCGAAAATTTACCTTTTCTTTCGGTTACTGCTATAACTTTTAGATTAGGCTGTTTCGATTTAAGATATTGAGCGATGGCTAGCAGAGGCGTAATATGGCCGCCGCTGCCCCCGCCGACTAGTAGTACGGTCATTAGTTTCTCCACTGTTCACTACATTTCGATACGGCGTAAAGCTAGTATAGCGCGAAACCTGAAAAACCACGCCTAAGGCCGCCATAATAAAGACCAAGCTAGTGCCGCCATAGCTAATAAACGGCAGAGTGATACCTTTTAAGGGCAACAAGCCGATCATGGCACCGATATTAATAATAGTTTGGCTAGCTAACCATGCTAATACCCCTACCACAAACAATTGCGAAAAACCATCAGCAGTTCGTAGTACGATCCGTTTCAAGCGTGAAAAGAGCCATATATATATTCCTATTATTAAACTTACGCCCAAAAAACCAAATTTCTCAGCTGATACAGCAAAAATTGAATCGTTGGCGGCTTTTGGTAGATAACCATAGGCTTGAGCACCCTTACCTAAACCTAGCCCAAACAAACCGCCACTCCCCACCGCAATCAAAGCCTGACATGATTGGTAGCCGCTGTCTTGACAATCTTGGGTAGGATTAAAGAGAGTTGATACCCGTTCGCGGCGATACTCACTGGTTGACACCATCAATAGTAAGCCGATCATAATTGCTCCACAGACCAAGGCTATGCGCTTTAGTGGTAAACCAGCACTAAAAGCCATAGCCCCCATAATAATTATCATTACACCGGCTGAGCCAAGGTCACTTTGTAATATAGGATTGGCTACGAATATTCCAATCAAGAGCAGAATAATTAATAATGGTTTTAGAGTTTTCCGGGAAGAATCAAGCTCTCCTTTGCGACTGCGCTCAACCAGAAAAATTGCTAACCAAACTACAAGTGCTAATTTAATTAATTCAGCTACTTGAAACGACAGACCAGCAACCTGAATCCACCGTGAAGTACCGTTAATTTCCTCCCCTAAAAACTTAGCAGCTATAATTCCTAAGAAAGACAAGCCTATCAATAAGCGCTTAGAAGCCATGAGAGAGCGGATTGGCAGCAAGCTAAAGACTATAAAGGCAATAGTGCCTAGTCCGATAGCAAGTAACTGTTTGGTAACAAAATAATTTTCACTAACATGCCGAGAAGCAGCTAGAGCTGGGCTGATCGAGTAAACAACAATCAAGCCGATACCCAAAAGTGCCAAAGCAATAACCAGTACCAGATAGTCAGGACGATGTCGTCGAATTGCTGCAAAACTATTTTCTTCGCCACGGCCACTAACCTGGGGACGAACTGGCCGTACAGGTTGGTGGTGATTAGTAGTTTTTTTCGAAGGACTCATTTTTATTTTTATTAGACTGGTTGCAAGTAATTATAACGTTAAAATACAGTTATTACCAGGGTAAGTTGCTGAAACAGTCCGACTTTCAGACTTGTAAGGGTTGTACTAGCACAGCTTTTTATCTATTTTAAAAACCAAGTGCCCTGGAGAGGTAGAAAGTCAGACTGTTTCGGTGTAGTTTGATCCAAGCTTTACTAACATTAATAAGAATAGCCGATGAGGAAAATCATCAGCCCCAAACCACCAGCCACTTGGCCAAGTATCCAAAACCGCATAGTTACTTTAGTTTCGGGCCAGCCTGAAGCTTCAAAATGGTGATGAACCGGCGAGCTTAAGAAGATTTTTTTACCATTCCTTAGTTTTTTAGAAATAACTTGGATGATAACCGACCCCGCTTCAGCTACAAATACTGCACCTATAATTGGTAGCAGTAGAACCGTATCAGTAATCATGGCCACCACTCCCAGGGCTGTACCAAGCGCAAAGGAGCCCACATCACCCATAAAGAAGCGAGCCGGATAAATATTAAACCATGTATAACTAAGTAAAACACCTACAATTGTCATGCAAAAACCGGCTACCCCGTAACGTTCTTCCAAGAATGCAATTATGGCGTAGATTGTAAAAGCAATGGCCGCCAATCCGCCCGCCAGACCATCGAGTCCATCGGTGATATTAACCGCATTGGCAGTTGAGACGACCACCAGTACAAATAACGGTACTACTAGCCAGCCGATATGTAGATCACTTAAGCCCAATAGGCTAACTGTATCGATGTCTAACTTAAAGTAAAAGAATAGACCACCGATCAATGCCACCACTGAAATTAACAATAATTTAAGTCGTGAGGGTAAGCCCGCTACTCCGCCGCCGGTGCCGCGTAGATTAATAATATCATCTACTAGGCCAATTAAACCTGCGCCTAAAAAAGCAGCTAATGGCAACCACGTTTGAGAACGCGATAGGTTAAAACCAATCGTAGCCAGAGCTACCGCCAATAAGAAAATCAAACCAGCCATAGTCGGGATGTTGCGTTTATGCTTGGCGGCATGTAATTTCGCAAAAACCGGCGCCTTTTCTCCAGTCACAGCTGTCGTGCGCTGCTTTTTCCACCATTGGCCTCGATAAGCTAACGTCGTATAGAGCGGTGTAATAGTCATACTGAGGGCAAAACCTAAGAAAGCCAACAATAGCAACTCAATTAGCTGAGAAATATCAAGGGCGAGAATAAATGTTTGGGTCATGATAAAAATATAATTGCCATTATACTCTTCCTCAACTTTTCGGTCTAATAGAAAATGCGTCGATTAGCATGTTGGTAACATCACGAAATAGCGGAGCGGCGGCGGCAGTACCGGCATAATAAGAGACTTTCGGCTCATCGATCCGTACCATCACTACATATTGTGGTTTGTCGCCACCCACAAAGCCAATAAAGGTACCGTTTGTCCGATCGGTATAATAGCCCCCGGCCGGATTGGCAATTTCGGCCGTACCGGTTTTGCCACCTATGTTGTAACCAGATCTAGCAATTCCGACCGACAAATAACGGGTAATGGTATTTTGATGCATGTTGCGTAAATCTTCAGAAACTTGGGGGCTAACTACGTTCTTTTTAATAACATAGGCTTCATTGGCAGCTTTCGATTCAACTAAGTGCGGACGGTAGTAGGTACCGCCATTAATGGTTGCTGCAAAAGCCGCCGCTAATTGCAGCGGTGTAATGGTTAAACCTTGTCCGAAGGTAGTGTTGGCATACTTTAGATTAAGCCCATAGCCCTCGTTCGGATCAGGTACATTGCCTTCGGCCTCATAGCCTTGTTCGATACCGGTTTTAGTACCAAAAAAATAATGCTTGGTCAGATAGTCATGCCATACTGACCGGGCTTGCTGATTAATTGTTCCACCTCCCAGCTGCTTAAGTACATATACCGCACCAGTATTAAGCGAGAAGTGTAAAATATCGGCAATACTGCGATTTGCTGCCCCTCCGTCTTCTTCTACATTTTTGATCTTATGATCGTCAATGGTTAAAACAGCCGGATCGAAAAACCCCCCATTGGCCTTAATGGCACCAGTATCCAAACCGGCAGCCACTGTCAAGGTTTTCATAGTCGAGCCAACCTCTAGAGGCGACCCAACCGAATTGTTGGTAAATACTGCCGGATCTTTAACTTTATAAAATTCAGCCGGATTATAAGTTGGATAGTTAGCCATAGCCTTGACCGCTCCGGAAGAAGGGTCTAACACTATCACACTGCCTGATTTGGCGCGAGTGTTGATAACCTGGTTTTTGAGGAGTTCTTCAGCTCGACGTTGAACCGTAATATCCAGGGTTAAGATCGTTCGTTTGCCTGGTACCGGTTCACGTCTAACGTTATCACTACTAGCTACCAGCGGGATACCGTTAATATCGGTTATAGCTTTCAGTTCCCCTGGCTTACCTCGCAAGCTAGCATCAAGAAATTGTTCAATACCATACGTTCCTTTATTCTCGTCATTAACAAAACCCAGTACCTGTGCAGCTAAATTTCCTTGGGGATAGGCACGTATTGACTCAGCTCTCAATCCAATACCTTTTTCATTTAATTGTTCAATTTTTTGCTTTTGTGCCTTAGTCAATTTCTTGGTCAGCACACTATAACGACTATCGGCCCGCATTTTTTGTTCATAATCTTTGGCATTGCCGCCGATAGCGTTGGCTATCCTAGCAGCCGTTTGGGCTGGATCAGTAATAAATTTAGGATCAGCAAACAATGTGTAGGTATCGATGTTGAGAACGATCGGTACTATTTTATTGCCATCATGCGCCTCAATGACGCCCCGACTAGCTGGTATTTCATATTCTTTCAACTGCCCGCTTAGAGCTGCAGCCCGGTAGTGATTGTGTTGAATAACCTGAATATAAAACAAACGAATGATAAAAATCGCAAACACCACTAACAAGATTGTATAAAAGGTATTGAACCGGTGGCTATTGAATCTGCTTGCGCTTTGATGCATATTTTATTATTGTCTTATTGCAAAGTGGCTGAAGGCTCAACCGATACTAATTGTTTGGCTTGCGAACTGGCTGCTACCCTATCAAATGATTGTAGGCGGGCAGCAGTTAACTCCAACTCCTGATGTTCTTTTTGGAGTAAGGTGTATTGTTTTTGCAGGCTGTCGATCTTGTAACCGGTACCATTGGTTTTAGTAACCTGTGTCAAATAAAGTAGCCCGATTAAACAACTTAAGATTACCAAAACAATAGTATTACTAACTGGTCCTATTGTCCGAGCTTGTTCGTTAAAATTAACTACGTTTTGATGTCGGGAGGCAAATCGACGACGACTCATTGCTACAGAACTGGAATATGTCATGTTAACTCTCTTTTTAGTTTTATATTTTTATTTTTGGACCCTCTTCTCCGACATACAGCCAGAGAAGAAGGAGTTTTGAACGCTTACGTTTGTTCGGTTAGAGTCGTTGGAACGACACGAACACGTACCTTGTAAGCGCGGGAGGTGCTTTTAATGTGTAATCTTGACACAGGCATCTCCTCTCATGTTTTTATTTTCGCTGCGGCTCTCAGTTTGGCACTGCGGGCACGCGGATTGGAAACTAATTCAGTGGAACGAGGTGTTAGTGGACGCTTGGTCAGAATCTGTAAGTTAGCGTCATAACGATTACCGCCATAGTATAAGAAAGCTTGTTTTATCAAGCGGTCTTCCAAGCTATGAAACGAAATAACCACTAGCCGGCCACCCGACCTAAGCAGTTCAATCCAGGTTGGCAAAGCTTCTTCTAGCTGATGCAGTTCGTCGTTAGTGGCAATTCTAAGTCCTTGGAAGACTTGAGCGGTCAGCTGACGACTGCGTTCTCGGCGCGGCGCGGCTGAACTTACAATAGCTGCCAGTTCGGTTGTGGAGCTGATTGGTCGCTTCTCGCAAATAGCCTGAGCTATTCGTTTTGAGCTATGAACTTCGCCAAATTTTCGCAAAATAGTCGTCAGCTCAGCTTCAGAGGCTTGGTTAACGATTAAACCAGCTGTCTTAGCCTGCCTTTGATCCATACGCATGTCCAAAGGACCGCTGATGCTATGCGAAAAACCTCGTTTCTTATTGTCAAGGTGCGGTGACGAAACCCCCAAATCGGCTAAGATTAAATCGAAGCGCTGCTTACTCTTAACAAGCCTGCGGCTAGCTGACAAAAAATCATTATGGACGATTGTAACGTGTTTTTGCCGGGCAAAGTGCTTCTGGAGACAATCTACGGCGTTTTGATCGCGATCAATCAAAATTGCCGAACCCTGCTTTCCAATGCGCGTAACTATTGCTTCGGCGTGACCGCCGTAACCCGCTGTCAGGTCGAGATAACTCTCGCCTCCCCGCGGATCTAAAAGCTCCAATACTTCATTTTTTAGTACCGGAACGTGCTGGTTATTAAGTGTTTTTTGGTGGTTCTCTTGTAACATTTGTTTTTATTTTTGTTTTTTACCCGTTATTCTTTCTATGAAAGTTTAGCGAGTGACAAGGTCACCTAATTAGCAGTCAGTTGTTTGTTTTTTGGTGTTTTTATTTTTATTAGAAATCAGCGGAACCTGAGCAAATGCTGAAGGTATATATGATGATTTGAAAAATCAATCTAACTTCAAGACATTTAAGTATGCCAAGAATACTGACCTCTTAAGTTTTTAGAGACTTATGTGTGAGGTGGAGTTTTGGGAGGTGTTTTTAGTGGAAAGTGCGAGGGTTTTTAATGGTGGTTGGCCCTTAAAACCACCTACTGACTGCCAAATAGCTAACCTCGAGTTATTTGGTCCTTATCTACGTCAAATTGTTAAGTAGCAAGCAAATTGATTCAGGCTCGGACTATATCAGCCAGAACTCAACCGCCAATAACGACCAGCCCGCGTTGCAACCACAGATTTTTCGATGCCAGCAAAGTCAAGCAGATGCTGTTCGATCATCACCCTTCCCTGCTTATCATCGATGCTCGCCTCAATTTTTCCCGTCCGAAACTGGACGTTTAGATCAGCGATTTTTTCATCGAGGATGCTGCCTCGAAGCTGTGGTTCAACCTCGTCGTCCCATACTGTTTTTGGTATGAGGTGCAAATAGTTTTTAAAACCCCGCGTTAGGACTACGCCGCTGGCAAACTCAGCACGAAGCTCAGGCGGTAAGGTTAATCGCCTTTTATCGTCAAGCTTACGCTCGAAGTAGTCTAGGGTTGCCATCTGTATCTCACTCCCATACATGCTAGTGGTTTTTATTTTTGATCGAGCGTAGTAATTTTTCTACCCACGATTGGCCACTTAGGAGAGTGTACTACCCACCTCTACCCACAAGCAAGACTTTTTATACCTTATATACATAAGTTATCCACAGATTATCATCAGCCACAATATGTGGTGCCTTAGCTTGCAATCGAGACGCTAGAAAATTAATTTTTCTTCTTTAATTTTTGCGAATATTTTCCAAAATTTCGATAAGCTAGTTCTTTGCGATACTTATCGATGCGTTCCACGTAGCTTTCATAGGCATTGTATAAATTTGAGTACTGAGCGTTAGGTGCTAACAGCTTAAGTAATTTCTTTTGCTGATCTAAGTATTCGATTAAACAGTAAAAATCGCCATCACCGGATACGATTACTGCTTTATCATAATGTGGTAACTCCTTCATGGCCCATAGCACTAGTTCAGCATCAATATTGCCCTTCACCGGCTTCTTTTCTTCTTCTGTTCCCTTTTCTTGATTCCCTGCTTCTTGTTCTTCATTTTGCTCCTTTGGCGGCCGCGTCATATCAAACGTTGGCTTGAGCACCACAGCATAGCCCGCTTCGTGCATTTGCTCATACAAACTTTCGAATTCTGGCACGTAGCCGATAAACATGTAGGCTTTGGACACCTCGTACTTTACCTCTAAAAACTGGCGAAATTTTTTCCAATCCATCTTCCAGCCATATTTTTGGACACCGACATTCAGATTTTGACTATCAATAAAGGCATAAACGGTAGATTTCTGGCTTTTCATACTTCAATCATAGCACTCATTGCACACCAGATAGCTCAAATGCCATGATTGCACTTTTCTTTTGGAATCGGCGCGCCGACCTGGCCGACTCGTTATTTTCCCAAGGTGGCTGCGTGCAGAAGTTAAACCAAAACCCGGCCAACCAGAGCATAGCTTCGGTGTTAATCTTACCAGCGAATTCTTTGCGGATATCCAACCCCTGCAAGCGCATATTGACCAGTAGCGCATTGTCATCGAGCACACGACACCCCATCTCTGTCCAGTTCCAATCTACTAAATAGCCTTTCTTCCGAACTGGATCGTAGGCAAAGTTATCGCTGCGCACATCTTCATGGATTAAGGTATCAGTGTTTTGAGAGGTACTGGCTGTCTGTTTAGCGTATGACACAATTTTTTGGGTTGATAAGTTCGGCTGCATAGCAATTACCGCCTTGATTCTTTGTTCATCACCTAATAACTCTTGCCAACCGTTAGGCAATTTTCTCAGATGAGAAGTAAATAACTCCAGACCCTTGGCTTTGGGGCTTAGTTTAGCCAAGGCGTCCATGGCTGCAAAGGCAGCTTCTGCTTTATCTTTAGGCCAGTTTGGTGACCAATCCAGTCCGGAGAAATCTTCAAGTGCGATGGCGCCGTCTCTTTCAGCTAACAAACTGGGCGCATACCTATATTCTTGCTCATTTAGCCACTTATAAACCGCTCGTTCTTTATTAATCCACTTAATCTCTTGTTCGATGCTAGCAATCTTCACAAATACACGGCGCCCATCGATAATTTGGATTGTTCCCCGCCGAACAGACGAAAATCCACCTTGAGCATGCTCCAGCGAATCTAGATATGGTTCGATGTCTTCTTTCCAGTTCATGATTTGTGTGCTCTCACTATTGCTAAAATATCCGGGCCATAAGCCACCAACTTTTTGGGACCAAAACCATTGACAGCTAATAGCTGTGGATCGGTTATCGGCTGGCGACGAGCAATATCTTGAAGCGTTTTATCGTGGGCGATAATATATGCTGGCATTGACCCACTAGCAGCCCGCTCTGCCCGCCAGCTCCGCAAGACTTCAAATAAACTGCTATCGAAATCGTCCTGCACTAGCTTCACTTCTCCCGGGGCCTTAACTATCACATCACCGATATCTTCTGCCAATTTCTGTGAAGCGTTTTGTAGTACTCTGTCTAAGTCATAAATATCTGGATGTAACTTTAAAGCCATAGCACTCAACCCACTGAGATACAATCCCTCAAGTGAGCGCACTCGACTTAACGCGACGTATCCCATGCCATAGGTAAAAGCCTGGGACAGGTCTATCAATGCACTGTCAAGACTCATGCCTTGGCTTTTATGAATTGTCATGGCCCAGGCTAGACGTAGCGGCAACTGCGTAACTCTTGCTCGAACCTTGCCATCTTCTTCACGGCTCCAGGTATAAGCTTCGACGGTAATTCGCCGTTTGTTTGACTGTAGCTGCACAATAGGCAAATCATTGTCGTCTTCAAAACCTATAACCTTTCCCCTAGTACCATTAGCATAGCCTTCTGCAAAATTATTGGCTACGAACATTACTTCTGCATCTATTTTTAGTTCCAGGCGTTCGGGCGCTAAAACACTTTTTTGTAGCTGCTCAATCGCTGTTTTGCGGCCTGACGTAACTGTCTCATAGATGTGGCTCTTGCCCTTTAACTTTTTGAGTTGTTCTTGGTTGATTGTTTCGACGTCAACATTATGAGCAAACAATCTCGTTAGGATCAGATCTTTAGATGGAGCAAGGCCTAAACGGTTCTGCAGGTGTATCAAGTGTGATCGGCGTAAGTCATTAGCTCGCATAGCCTGCAAGACTCTTAGTAGATCACCATTTTTCTGTCGATGCTGTTCGCCCAAGTAGCAAATCGCCGGATTCAGTTCTTGCCAAGCGGCTGATAAATGAACAAAATCATCAGGTTCTTCACTTTTATTAACTGGCGGCAACTGGAAAAGGTCACCGGTTAGTATCAGCTGCAAGCCACCAAACGGTTCATTGCTTTGGCGCAATAGTTTACAAACCTCATTGATCATACCTAGTCGTCGCCCATGCAGCATCGATATTTCATCGATCACCAGCACATCGGTAGTGTTATAGCGTTTTACGAGACGAGAATTATTAGCCAGCCAGCTACTATCTTTGTCGGTCAGCTCATCACGGATACCTAGGCCAGACCATGAATGTATGGTGATTCCACCCAAATGAGTGGCCGCAATACCCGTACTAGCGGTGATTGCTATCTGTTTCTTTTGCTTTTTAAGCTGAGCTATAAATTTGTTCAATATGTATGTTTTGCCGCTGCCGGCCGGTCCGGTCAAAAAGACTGATCTTCCCTGTCTCATTACCTGTAATGCTTGATCCTGCCGCATGTGCTTATTATAACGTAGGCAATCTAGACTTCGTTAAAGCCCATATCGTCAACGGTTTTGGCGATGTGTTTCATATACTGTTTATAGTTACAGTATGTTTTAGTATCTTTGACCCGATCGACAAATAAAACACCGTTTAGGTGGTCGATTTCATGTTGGATTATCTGTGCGTGTAAATCTTCAAATTTTCGTTGATGATGTTTGGCATTCGCATCATAGTACTCTACCTCAATATTGGTATAGCGTGGGACTTTAGCGAAAAGGTCTGCCGTGCCGTTACTGCCGGAACTGATGCAGCCTTCCCAAACAGCTTTTTTGTGCCCGAAATACTTTGTAATCTTAGGGTTTATCATAATTAGATCGAACGGCTTAGCCTCCGGTCGATGTGCCGACGGCCTAACAGCGACTATAAACAAAGCGATATTTTGGCCTACCTGTGGAGCCGCTAAACCCACCCCCAATTTATTAGTTACCAAAGTGTGGTGCATATCCTCACACAGAGGCTTTAATCGACCCGAGGTGATGTCTGCAAACGACACCAACCGAGAAGGAAGTCTTAAGATAGGGTCACCAAATTGGGTTATGCTTAGAATATGATGCATTTTATAATTTGCCACGTTTAATAACTACCCTAGCCCACCCAAAGAGACTTGTAAATAGTATATGTTCGCCGATTAATAACTCCTGGTTGTGAGTAATCGGCCCATCAATGCTACCAGCTATGCTTAGGATGGTAGCAATGCCCAGAGTTACCAGGTTAGCATCAATCACAATCTGATACGTACGCTGGTCCTTTGAGCGACTGGCTAGCCAATTGAGCGTCGAATAACCCTTTCCAGCACAGTGGGATCCGAAGCTTGGAATTCACGTGACTTGAAGTCGCGG
>JADMIO011124148.1_pt1 | contig 38755 bp, 34 predicted proteins | sample 8958161 | NCBI WGS metagenome assembly JADMIO01 (sample SAMN16585339, study PRJNA669376) | soil metagenome | isolation source: Crop rotation soil | place: USA: Cullars Rotation, Alabama | collected 2011 | reverse complement strand
CGCGTGTAAAATCACCGCCGGCCGCGTGACGGGCCAGCGCCAGACCCTCCTTGAGCGGAGCAGCGATGAACGTCGCGTTACGGATTCCATTTGCCTCAGCGTTGGAGCGGGCATTCCAGATCGCCTCGGTGATTGCTTCAACGCCAACGACGTTCGATACATGGCGCGCGCAATGCAAGGCAATCGAGCCGGCGCCGCAATAGGCATCCAGCACCCGATCGCCCGGATTCAATTCCACCATCTCGACCGTGCGCGCATAAAGCAGTTCCGCCGCACGCGTATTAGTCTGGAAAAAAGATTGCGGAGAAATATTGAACGTCAAGCCATTGACCGTTTCCTTCAGCACCGGATCGCCCCAGACCCATTGTTCCTGCTCGATGCGCGCGACGTCGCTCGCCCCCAGGTTTAAGCCCCAGACGAACCCTTTTAATCCAGGTGCGGCAGCGGCCAGTCGTTCGACCAGGCGTTCGCGATCGGGAAGTTCGCCTTGGGTTGTCAACAAAACCGCAACCCACTCGCCGGTCGTCACGGAGTGGCGCAGCACCGCGTGGCGAAGAAAACCTTCGTGGCGGCGCTGGTCATACGCCGTCAATTTGTGCTCACGCATCCATCCCGCCAAAACATGAATTACGGCATCAAACGGTTCGGGCTGTAAGTGGCAGGCGGGTACATCAAAAATCACATCAAATCTACCCGGTAAATGAAAACCCAACACAGGCTCGCCGCGCGAGTTCAGGCCGAAGCTGAATTCCATCTTGTTGCGGTAACGGAAGGCCAAGGGACTGCCAATAATCGGATGCAGCTCAAAATTGTGCTGGCCGCCGATGCGTTCAATTACGTCGACAACCTGCTTCTGTTTCCAGACAAGCTGCTGTTCATAGGGAAAATTCTGCCATGTGCAACCGCCACAGGAACCAAATAGCGCGCAGGGAGGAGCTACACGATGGGGCGAGGGCTCCTCGATCGATTCAATTCGCCCTTGTGCGTAATTTCCCTTTTTTTTGTAAATGCGGGCCGCGACCCGTTCGCCGGGTAAGGCCTGGTCAACCATAACCACAAACCCGTTCACGCGCCCAATCCCCAGACCCCCATAAGCCAGATCGTCGATCGTTACCGAAACAACGTCATTTTTTGCGATGCCGGCCATGATGCATTCAACCTTGCCACAACCCTGGTTTCCCAATCGGGAATAAACCCACTATCCTATCAAAGGCAAGGACCGGGGATCAACCTTCCCTATGATCATGAGTTAATGCCGGAAACGCCGTTTCCCCAACCGGATTGACGCTTGAATTGAGCTTCAGGCAAAATAACTCCACCTTCATTTTTCCATTTCTTCCTGGAGTCGACGGCCTTGCAAATTAAACTTACCTCCTCATTTCCCCGCCCGAAGCCCGGCACGCTGACGGCCGTATTCGATCTCAAGCCCGCGCGCGAGCTTGCGCTGACACAAAGCATCAAGGCGCATCCCGCCGCGCGCGACCTGCAGCGGCGCAGGCGCAATCCGATCGAGTGCCCTTATCTTGCGGTGGGCGAAGCGCCGCTGCTCTACATTCCGGGAGTTGCGGCACGCTTCTGGGACGATGATGAGAAAACCCGCGCGCTGGCGGCGCTGGCCTACGATGCGGCGTCCGACCGGCAGGATGCGCTGACGATTCTGCTCGATGGACCGGATGGCGCGGCGGCGGCTCCGCTGGTGGCCGAGGGTTTGGCGTTGCGCGATTATCGATTTACCAAATATAAGGCCTCCGCCATACCCAAAAAAGAATTGTCCGTAACGCTGGTAGTCACGGCGAAGGGGCTTTCCACCGCGCGCGAGGCAGTCGCCGAGCGGCTGGAGACGGCCGCTTCGGTCAACCGCGCACGCGATCTTATCAACGAACCGGCCAACGTGATGACGCCTGCCGAAATCGAGGCCCGGGCCCGCGCGGTGGCCCGCGATGGAAAGTTGCAGATCGAAGTGCTGGACGCGAAACAGCTCGCGCGCGATGGCTATAATGGATTGATTACGGTCGGCAAGGGAGGGAACGTGCCGCCGCGCATGATTATCCTGCGTCACTGCCCACACGGCGCGGTGTCTGGAATCAACCTCGGTCTATTGGGCAAAGGACTGACGTTTGACAACGGGGGAGTCTCGATCAAGCCCGCGGACAAAATGTGGACGATGAAGGGGGACATGTCCGGCGCGGCGGCGGTGCTGTATGCGACTGAAACCATCGCGCGCCGCAAACTGCCAGTCGCGGTGACGACGGTTATCGTCACGGCGCAGAACTACGTGGACGCAAACTCGATGATGCCCGGTGATATTTTCATCGCCAAAAACGGCAAGTCGGTCCATATCGACAACACCGACGCCGAAGGGCGGCTGATTCTCAGCGATGGTCTGTGCCGCATGGGCGAAGAGAAGGCGACGCATATCGTGGACGTGGCGACGCTGACCGGCGCGTGCATGCGCGCGCTGGGTGATCGTGTTTCCGGGGTTTTCGGCAACGACGATTTCGCGGATCAGGTGGGCCGGCATGCCAACTCACAGGGGGAGGCCGTCTGGCGGCTGCCGATGATCGAGGAATACGCCGAGCGGCTTAAATTCGAAATCGCAGACGTCAACAACATGTCCAGCAAGCCGCTCTACGCCGGGGCGACAATCGCCGCGTTGTTCCTGCGTGAATTTGTGCCGCCGCAGACGCATTGGGCGCACCTGGACATTGCCGGGACGTTCATGGTCGACGCCCATTGCAAATATTACCGCCCCGGCCCGACGGGCGTTATGGTGCGCACGCTCGCGGCCCTGGCGCAGGAGCTGGCGGGAAAATAGGTCCGAAACGGTGTTGGAAACGGTCCATCCGAAAAGCGCTTGCAACCCGACGCATCAACCCGGATGATATTAACCGGTTGCGCTAGGTGGGGAGTCAGCGGTGCCCTGTTGCCTGCAATCCGCTTTAGCAGGACTGAATCCCCGCCCGAGGGCCGCAGTGGTTGGTGGCGGCGCAGTTAAGTGGTGATGATCCCGCGGGTCCCGCGCAAGGGGTCGCTTCGAACCGGGTCAGGACCTGGCGGTAGCAGCCCTAAGGAGTTTAGGCCCTTGTGCGTGGGGCTGCCCCGGAGGAGCGAACTGACTGTGACGCGCCGGTTGTTGCTGTTCGGAGGCGGGTGCGCAACTATAATTTCATCAATAAATAAAACTTGCTATTGCAATTAAGCCACATCCACGTATTCGCAAACTGTGGAGGGCTCTGGAATGGGGAGTTTGTCTTAGCGCAACCCATCCAAATGAAACTCGATTGCCTCGCGAATTTCGCGTTCGGCTTCAGCTATGCTGGCGCCGGTCGCGATGCAACCAGGCAGATCGGGCACATATGCCGAATAGTTGTTTTCCGCTTTCTCGATAACTACAGCGTAACGCATCTTACCGTTCCTCCAGGGACTAAACTTTTCCAAGGGTTACACGTTGGCATTTCGTGCTTAATTATTCATACCGCAGTGCCGTAATCGGGTCGACACGGGCCGCGGCGACCGCGGGCCATAATCCGAAGACCAGGCCTACGCCCACCGATCCCATAAAGCCGAAAACACGCGCCCACATCGGCGTGGCGCAGGGCAGGGTGGGAAAAATGGCGGCAATGCCCAGCATCAACGCCTCGCCAATCCCCACGCCAAGTAATCCACCTGCACCTGTCAGCGTCATCGCCTCGGTCAGAAATTGACCGATAATATCTGAACGTCTCGCACCGATCGCGCGCCGAACCCCAATTTCCCGCGTCCGCTCGCGGACCGAGGCCAGCATGACATTCATCACCCCCACGCCACCGACCATGAACGCCACGGTGGAAAGCGCGAACATGACGGCCATCGTGGCGAAAACGATTTTGTCGAACGTGCGGATCATCGAATCCGATGTGCCAATTTCAAAGTCGTTCGGGGCGTTCCAGGCGACTTTGCGCCGTATCCGCATTATATCTTCCACTTCGGCGATCGCGCGCTGGAGTTGCCCGGATTTGGCGCGTGCAGAGATCATCGGTTCACGCCGCCAGGGAAACATATCGCGGAAGATCGTGTAAGGGATCAAAATCGTGGAATCCTGCGGATTTTCGCCGCCAAAAGGAGAATCCTTGAACTTGGCCATGACACCAAGCACCCGAAACGTGCGGCCGGCGACCTGAATATCGCGATCCACCGGCGTCTGGTTTGGGAACAAGCCTTCGACCACCGCCGCGCCGATTACACACACAGCCGCATGAGCGCGATTTTCTTCCTCGGTGAAAAATCGCCCGCTTGTGATTTCCGCATTCATGACCTGCGACATGGACGGAAACACGCCCGAAAGGGAGGGACCGACCAATTCCTCCCCGCGGTAGCGCACAACAACATCCTCAGGCGGGGCGTCAATGCTCGGACTGACGGCGACCAGCGAAGGACAGCGCTCGGCCACCGCCAGCGCATCCTGGAGCGTCAACTGGCGGCGGCGGCGAATTTCACTGCTCGGCCGTCCGACTTCAACCATCGGTTCGCGGGTAATGTAAAGGTTGTTCGCGCCAAATTGCTCCAGGTTATCGACCACACGCTGGCGGAATCCGTTCAAGACCGAAGCCACGCCGACGATGATCACTACACCGATAAACACGCCCGTAATCGTCAGAAATGTGCGAAACTTGCGATCACGCATGGCTTCGAACGCCAGGAGGATATTCTCCAGCCACAGCGCGCGCCTTCCCTGAATTTTAAGAGGCGAGCGGCTCATACCGCCTCCGCGCGCAGGGCTTCGATCGGATCGAGACGCGCCGCCTGGCGCGCCGGATGCAAGCCGAAGAAAACGCCCACCCCGCTGGTTACGCCGATCGCCAGCCACGGAGCCCAGGTTGGAAAACGCGCGGGCATTGGTGTGTGCGTTCCGATGAACCAGACGCAGATCCAGGCAACAAGGACGCCGGTTGCTCCTCCCAGCGCACAGAGCATCACCGACTCGGCAAGAAACTGGAAGCGAATATCCACGTCCCGCGCGCCGATGGCCTTACGCACGCCGATTTCACGAGTTCGCTCGACCACGGAAAGCAACATGATGTTCATAATCACGATCCCGCCGACAACCAGCGAAATGCTGACTACAAAAATGGCGATATTGAAGATTTTCTCGGTCAGATCGCGCCAGAAATCCATCACGCCCGATGCCGTGAAAACTCCAAAATTATCATCTTCTTCGAAACGCAAGTGCCGCCGCGTGCGCAGGATGGAGCGCGTTTCGTCCAAGGCCGCTTCCACGTTGACCCCCTCGCGCGCGCGCACCTGGATCTGAATGCTCCCGCGCATGCCCCGCAGCTTTATATAGGTCTGAAACGGCACGACGATATAATTATCGCGTGAGCGCCCGAAAACAGAACCTTTTCGCTCAGCCACGCCGATCACACGAAACCGACTTCTCAGCGCTGTGATCGTCCGTCCGATCGGGTCAAGCCCGGGAAAAAGACCTTGGGCAACGTCGTAACCCAAAAAACATACGCGCACGCCGCTGTCATTTTCCTGCGGCGTAAAATACCGTCCCGACATAAGATCAAAGGACTCGATCTCCAGCCCCTCGGGCGTGACAGCCTGCACGTCCACGTCGTTCAGCGTGATCGAACCGAATTTTAGCGCGGTCCCCCACCACTTCTTGGCCGCAACCTGATCGACCAACGTTGCCTGCCGGCGGATCGCCTCCACGTCCTGAACAGTAAGATTTTTATTGCGCCGCCGGGCGCGGATCCAGGCTTCGCGCCCTTTTACGATTCCGTATTTGTCGAAAACGAAGACATTCGGCCCCAGCACACTGACGGCATTGCCGACGTAAGAGTTCAAGCCTTGAATGATCGAGACGACGAGGATCACCGCCGTCACGCCGATCGATATGCCCAGTAACGTCAGGAACGTCCGCAGGGGATTCTCGATAAGCGAGCGGGAGGCAAGACGTATACCGTCGGTGCGCCTCACAGGCCATACTCCACGGAGGCATTTTCATAGGACTCATCGCTGGAGATCAGGCCATCCAGAATCGAGACTACTCGCTTTGCCCGCTCTGCGATCTCGGGATTATGCGTGACCATGACAATCGTGTTGCCCTCCGCGTGGAGGTGGTTAAACAATTTCAGAATTTCCTCGCCGGTATGCGTATCGAGATTTCCCGTGGGTTCATCGGCCAGCAGAATGCTGGGATTGGTCACCAACGCGCGCGCGATGGCAACGCGCTGGCGCTGTCCGCCGGAAAGCTCGTTGGGACGGTGATGCCGCCGGTCGGCCAGACCGACCGCTTCCAGCGCGCGCATCGCCCGTTCGCGCCGTTCGGCCGGCGGGACGCCGGAATAAATCAGCGGCAACTCCACGTTGCGCTCCGCCGTCTGCCGCGCCAGCAGGTTGAAAGTCTGAAAAATAAAGCCGATTTCCGTGTTGCGCACCCGGGCCAGTTCGTCTTCGCGCATCTCGCTGACCAGCCGTCCGTTGAGCAGGTAGCGTCCCTTTGTCGGCGTATCCAGACAGCCGATCAGGTTCATCAGCGTCGATTTACCCGATCCGGAGGGGCCAATGATCGCGATATACTCGTTGCGGTGCACATCGAATGAGACGCCGCGCAATGCGTGGACCGTCTCGCCGCCCATCGGATACGAGCGCCAGATGTCTTCGATACGGATTAACGGCTCATTTCTCACGGTGCGCCAAGACTTTGCACGGGTTGCTCGCGGATCAGTGTCCACTCGTTGAGTTGCCGCAGTGCGGTCAGCGGTCCTGTAATCACGCGGTCCCCCGGGTTAAGACCGCTTGTGACTTCAACCTTGGATTCACCCATGATCCCGACTTCGATCGGGCGAAAATGCGCCCGGCCGTCCGCGTCCATCAGAAATACGCCGCGCAGCTCCTTGCGTTTGGGACCATTCGCGGCGGGAGCGGGGGATTCGAGTTTGAATCCCGGCTTTTCGTCCTTGAGGGGCTTGGGAGGGGGAAGATATTTGCCCTCCGTGTCGACGTCCACCTCGCGCATCGTCATCGACTGGATCGGAATGCCCAGCACATCCTTGCGCGTCTGGATGATAATATCCGCCTCGCAGGTCAGGCCGATCTTGAGCAACGGGGAGGGATCGTCAATGACGATCACCGTCTTGAAATCCTTACCCTCCGTATTATTGCTGACGGTGATGCCCCCGGTCTGAATCGGCGCGGAACTGATCTCGCTGACCGTGCCGTGCATCGGATGATCCGGCAGCGCGTCCACCTTGACTGTGGCCTTCTGGCCAAGTTGAATGCGCACGACGTCGGTTTCGTCCACCTTGAGCTCCGCCTCCAGGCGCGACATGTCCGCCAGCGTCATTAACGTTGCCTCCGGATTGGATTGAATGCCCGGGACGGCGCGTTCACCGATCGAGACATTCAGCCGCACAATCACCCCATCGAGAGGCGAATTGATGGTCACCTTGCTCACCAGGTCGTCCGCGCGTTCGAGTTGCGCCTCGCGCGCCGCCAGGGCCTGCTTCGCCGAATCTTTCATTGCCTGCTGCTCGCCGACGCTCAATTCCCCGACACGAAATTGAGCCTGGGCCTGCTGGAGCCGCGCGCGGGCCGCGTCGGCGCGTTGCCGGGCGATGCGGGTACGTGTTTCCGCCGCCTCGTATTCGTCGATGGAAATCGTTTTCTGATCCAGCAGCTCTTCCTGGCGTTTTAGATTATTATCCTCGCGCTCCCGCGTCAGATCCGCCTCGTTGATGTCGGCTTGCGCGGTTTTGATTTCATTCTGAAGGCGTTCCACATTGGTGCGGGCGGATGCGATCAACGAATCAATCCGCTTGAGTTCGGCCAGGGCGCCGGAGCGTTCCGCCTGCGCACCGGTGCGCTCGGTGGTGGTCTGAATCGGGTCGATCTTGAGCAAAAGATCGCCCTTGGCGATTTTCTGCCCCTCGACGATCGGCAGATCGACGATCACGCCCGAAACTTCAGCCTGAATGTCGACCATGTCATGCGCGCGAATTTCCCCCGTGGCGTTGACCAGCGAAACCAGCTCGTCGACTTTTTCCGCCAGGGCCGTGCGCACGTCAACCGGCTTGACCTGCCGAAACTTGTAAACGCCGAAACCCGCGCCCGCGCAAAGCAGGATCAACAGGCAAAAAAGGATTGGATGTCTGCGAATCAAATGAAACTATCCCCCGTGAGTATGATGCACGTAACAACGCAATAAGGGTTATATTCTGCCATTCTGAGGTTCAATGCTCAAGGAATGCAAAAGCCGGCCTGAGCTGTGACCTCCGGTTGTCAGATGCACGTTGCTTTGGTATTCTAGACTCGAATTTGGGCGTCTGAGTTTGGAGTTTTTATGCCGTTGCTTGCCGCCAGCCGCGTTGAACACGCACCGATCGAGCCGGGACTGGATCTTTTCGGCGAGATCGAGCGCCTCAAGCGGGAGATGAACGCCGTGATTCTGGCGCATTTCTACCAGAACGGCGATATCCAGGACGTGGCGGATTGCATCGCGGATTCGCTTAAGCTGGCGCAATATGCCGCCGAGACGCCGGCCGATGTGATCGTATTCGCCGGCGTGCATTTCATGGCCGAAACCGCCAAAATTTTAAACCCGCACAAGCTCGTGCTGATGCCGGATATGGACGCTGGATGCTCGTTGGCGGACTCTTGCCCGCCGGAGGCATTTGCGAAATTCAAGGCGCAGCATTCCGATCACATCGTAATTTCGTACATCAACTGTTCGGCGGAGATCAAGGCGCTGAGCGACGTGATCGTGACCAGTAGCAACGCGGCCAAGATCGTCAGCGCGTTCCCGCCGGAACAGAAGATCATTTTCGCGCCGGACAGAAATCTGGGGCGCTGGCTGAATGAAAAACTGGGACGCGAGATGGTGCTGTGGAGCGGATCGTGCATCGTCCATGAGATGTTCAGCGAACGTAAAATCGTCGGATTAAAGGCGCAATATCCGGGGGCTCTGGTGCTGGCACACCCCGAGTGCGAAGAAGGGGTGCTACGCCACGCCGACCATATCGGCTCGACATCGTCGATCCTGGAATACGCGAAAAAGACGCCGGTGAAGCAACTGATTATCGCCACCGAACCGGGGTTGATTCACGCGATGGAAAAGGCCTGTCCGGAAAAAACTTTTATTCCTGCCCCCCCAACCAACAGTTGCGCCTGCAGCGAATGCCCGCACATGAAGCGCAACACGCTGGAAAAGCTTTACCTCTGCATGCGTGACCGCAAGCCCGCGCTGGAAATGGAAGAAGGCTTGCGACTGCGCGCGTTAAGGCCGATCCAGCGAATGCTGGAGATGAGTTAGTCAATGGATATGAAAATCGAGCAAATCGCGCAGGCCAAGGCCGAACATCGGAAACTTCGCGCCAAACTTCCTTTTCCGGAAAAAATTCGAATCTTAGTCCAGCTGCAGGAACGCCGCGCGCCGATCCTTCGCGCGCGCGGACTCACCCCGCGCATCTGGCAGATCTCGGATGAAAATAAAAAGATCCTTCTTTAAATAATTCCGGCCCCAACCTTCCAAGGCTAGAAAGGGGGCCGGAATTAATCCCTCGTTCGATCATCGCATCTGTTTTTATTCCGCCGTTTTCCCTGGTTGATCGGGTCGAATAACAACGACAAGAGGCCTCCCATCAGTTCCTCCGAGTGCCACATGAGAATCTCTGCTGATGAATGTATAGCCGCAATTGTACTCTTGATCGGAATTTTCCTCGATGAATCTAAGCTCCACACCGTATCCGGGCTTTTCGGCTGACCCCTGTGTGCGAACATAAGGAGTAATGTCGAACAGCTTCCAGCCATCTATGCGGTCGAAGGGCATCGTTGTTAGAGCTTGAGATTCCGTCCTCGGCCGGTTTGTCCAGGTCGCGGACTCCGGCCAATCTTCAATGATTTTAAAAAGTCCCAAAGGCCCGGGATTTTTTGGATTCTTCTGTCCTGCGTTGCCTTTCAGGCAAAGTATGAATTGGAATGAAGGCTCCCCTGCCTGTTTAGCATCAATTTCCGGCTAGCGTAAAAGCGTATGAACCTGTCGAGCCGGATTGTCACTGTTTGTATCTTGATTACTACTGTCTAGATTGTTAACCTCCAGCGAATTGCCTTTTCCAAAATCCCTATTTGGTTCCCCTCCATACACGAGAGTATCGTGGGATAGCGGAATGGCATCGACCAGCAGGCCAGGCAACAGTTTTACCAAGTCAGGATCGATCGTCTGTCCATCCAGCTTTTCTTCCAAATCGATCACGCTCATAGTTTGTTTCATCGCACGGGGCAGAGCGATTTTCCAGATGCCATCCACACTTTGCTTAAGATCGAAATCTTTTGTCGGAGATGCGCTGTCATTGAGACCGAACTTGCCGACAATGGCATAGAATACACCGGTCAATGGATCGGCCTGTCCATTTGTCCGGTCGATCCTGCGATTCAGAAGCCAAATCCGATCCGGAGCAAGGACGTCGCCCGATATCGGCACTCCATCTTCGATGACCTGAACCTCGCCACGTTTTACAGTATTCCATTTACCATAGATTTCGCTTATTATTTCCATCTTTGGAACCGAGTACATTCGACCATCTGAATCGACCCCCGCGAAGAAATTTCCTGTCCATGACATATCGCCTGCCCTGGAATGAGTTGTTCCTCCAACCAACATTAACCAATCCTTGTCCTGACTATTCGGCCACTCGACAGCAAGCTGCAACGGCTTGGGCGATGAATCGGGAACGATAATCGAAATGGTCGGGTCTGTGCCCGGATAAAAAACTTCCGGAAAATCGATTTTCAATCCCTGTGCGGTACCAATCCAGCCATCGTATTTGCCCGAGCGAATCGGACCGAACGTGGCAATACCATTCGCATCGGTCGAGGTCTGAAGCGACTCCGGCTTCTCTCCGAAGGGAGAACCGGAAATCTTAACGGGAACTCCCACGACGGGCGGCCCTTGTTCAGTTCCCAACCGAAGCTGAAACTTGACCGTGACCATGCCACTATCCACCTTGGTTCCGGTTGTCAATTTCTGCAAAGCGGCGACCAATGCCTGGTTCGCCTGTTGCGTCTGTTGCATCGAACGGAACATGATCCCGCCGGCGCCCAACGCGATCAGCACCAACAGCACTACCGAAACCATCACCACTCGATCGCGCATGATTCGCTCCTTCATGGCTTCAAACCAAAGCTTGCGGATGATTTCCGCCGGATTACCGAATCTATCCAGCACCGCCCGCCGCGCCGTGGCATCGTCATTGCCATTTTCTCGTTCGCGGTCTATCGCGCAGGCAAGGTGATCGGCGATTTCGTCGAGAATATCACCGCGCAGGTTCGGTGGTTCGCCGCGATAGGGCGGAGGAAGACCTTCTTCCAATGCCTTATTCCGATTCATGAGAAGTTAATTCGAGAAGCTGGCGTTTCGAGTTGTTCCATCGCAGAAATTCGCGGGCATGGAAGATTAAGTTGATCCATAATGCAAGGGTCGCTAATGCCATGGGCCAGCTGATTATCCAGAACCCGCTACCCGACAGAAACATGGTATGATCAAAGGGGTTGAACAAATGGAGGTAAGCGATCGTGAGATACCATGTCGAGGCCGTCAAAGGCAATACGGCCAATAAATTAAGCAGCAGCAATGAATGCGCGCGCATGATCCGCTCCTTCATGGCTTCAAACCAAAGCTTGCGGATGATTTCCGCGGGGTTGCCAAATTTATCCAACACCGCCCACCGTGCCGTTTGATCATCTCTCCCGCTGTCCCGCTCGCGATCCATCGCGCAGGCGAGGTGATCCGCGATTTCGTCAAGGATGTCGCCGCGTAGGTTGGGCGGTTCGTTATGATTGGGAGATGGAAGGTCATTATATATTTGTGTCATTCGCGACCTCAATTGGTTTCGGCTGGACCTGGAGAATTAGTCTCAACTTTTCCCCAATCAATTCGCAGTATGATCGGTATTTGGGCTTGTTCTCCCTTTTGAATTAGAACACTGCCATTTGACGGTAGAAATCTATCGTCATCAGTACCTACCATGTATTTGTAAAGACCGGGTTGGAGGGGACCGAATGCTACATTACCGTTTTTACGAATTTGTTGCTGGCTATTTACGGTACCCTCAGCGTTTTGCAAAACTACAACCAAATCTGGGGCCGCAGGCTTGTTGTTAATAAATTCCTTTTCAAGGGATATTGAAAAATTAATTCCGGCAAGCGTATCGGATGTCGCTTTATTATTGTCCGGGTTATGAAGTTGCGCCAGGGCTTGCACCATTGCCAGATTAACCTGTCGCGCCTGTATTCGGTCCTCGCGTTGACCGCTCCAGATGGCCCCCGCGATCGCCAAGGCCGCGCATGCCAGAATTAGCAAAGCTCCTGTGGCGATTCGATCTTGCATAATTCGCTCCTTCATAGCTTCAAACCAAAGCTTGCGGATGATTTCCGCGGGTGGCCGAACTTATCCAGCACTATTCGCCGCGCCGTGACGTCGTCGTTGCCATGCTCCCGCTCGCGGTCCATCGCGCAGGTAAGGTGATCGGCGATTTCGTCGAGAATATCGCCGCGCAGGTTCGGAGGTTCTCCGCGGTAAGGTGGCGGGAGGTTTTCCTCGAGCGGCTCAGGCCATTCCATGCTGTGTTTCTCCCAGCACGCCTTTGACGGCGCCGGTGAACTTATCCCACTCCTCGCGTTTGCGCGCCAGTTCGCGGGCGCCGGGGGCGGTCAGCTTGTAATATTTACGGCGACGGCCGGAATCGGCCTCAATCCAATAAGTCGAAAGCATTTTGGCGCGTTCCAGCCGATGCAGCGCGGGATACAGGCTCCCTTCCTTAAGCTCGAATTCACCCTTCGAGCGGTCCAGCACCTGCTGCGAGATTTCGTATCCATAAGAAGGGGCACGGCTGACGACTTCGAGGATTAAAAGATCCAGCGTGCCGGCGAATAAACGGGGATCCATGGTCGGCCCTCCAAACATAGTCTAGCTATGTTAAAAGCATAGACAATCTATACATAGACTGTCAATGCAAAAATGCTCTTGAGGAAGATTCACTAATGAGTACAAACAAATCGTATTGGAAATTTCGTCTTCTCATTTTAGCATCAGATCGTTCACCTTTTTTCTAATGAAGCTAGGAATGAACGATGGACCTCAAAGCATTGATCCGCGATATTCCCGATTTTCCGCAACCGGGAATCGTCTTTAAGGACATCGCTCCCCTGCTGGCAGATCCGGGGGCGCTTGGTTACGTGACTGCCCGCTTGACCCAACGTTATCAGGACGAAGACATCGCCAAAGTCGTGGGCATCGAATCGCGCGGATTCATTTTCGGCGCGCCGCTGGCGGTGACGCTCGGCGCGGGATTCGTGCCGGCGCGCAAGCCGGGCAAGCTGCCGTTCACGGTGATCGACGAATCGTATGCGTTGGAATACGGCACGAACACGATCACGATGCACGTGGACGCAATCATTCCCGGCGAACGCGTGCTAATTGTCGATGACGTGATCGCGACGGGCGGCACGCTGGAGGCCACCTGCAAGCTGGTTGAGCGGCTGGGGGGCGAAATTGCGGAGATTGTAACAATCGTGGAGCTAAGCTTTCTTAAGGGGCGGGAAAAATTAAACGGACGCCAGATTTTTACGATGGTGGAATACTGAAAAGAATCATCCGCGCATAAAAGAAGCCCCGATTTTGGCAAAGAAAAAACCGGATCTCTCGCGAGAGAGACCCGGCTCTGTTTTAATCATACCACGCGAAGGGCCGATTAATATTCCCCGTCCTCATCTTCGGCGACGGCCACGCTCCCCTCTTCGGTCTCGGGCAGCGGAATCGGAACGACGCCATCGGCCGGATGCAGGTCATACTTCTTGTAGACGCTCAGACCGGTTCCGGCAGGGACAAGCAGCCCCATGATCACGTTTTCCTTCAATCCGCGGAGGTAATCGTAACGTCCGCGCACGGCCGCGTCGGTCAAGACGCGCGTCGTCTCCTGAAAGGAGGCGGCGGAGATGAACGAATCGGTTTCCAGCGATGCCTTGGTCAGGCCGAGCAGTTTCGCGCGCGCCGTGGCCGGCTTGCCGCCGTCCTCCAGCGTTTTGGCATTGATCTGCTCGAACTCATAGCGGTCAAGCTGCTGCCCGTAAAGCAGGCGGGTATCGCCGACGTCCTCGACGATCACCTTGCGCAGCATCTGGCGCACGATGCTTTCGATGTGCTTGTCGTTGATCGTCACGCCCTGCAGGCGGTAGACCTCCTGGACTTCGGCCAGCAGAAACTCCTGCACAGCTTTCTCGCCCATCACGCGCAGCAGATCGTGCGGATTGATCGAACCGTCGGTCAGCGGATCGCCGGCGTTGACATGCTCGCCGTCGCGCACGATCAGGTGACGGCTCATCGGCACGGAATAGGTGGTTTCAACGCCGTCCTCGGTCGTGACCGCCACCTTGCGCAGGCCCTTGCTCAGTCCGCGGATTTCGACCACGCCGTTGACTTCCGCGATGACTGCGGAATCCTTGGGCTTGCGGGCCTCGAAAAGCTCGTCCACGCGCGGCAGACCGCCGGTGATATCCTTGCTCTTGAGCTTGACGCGGGGAAGACGCGCCAGCACCGTGCCGGCCACAACTTCGCTCCCGTCCTGGATGCCGGAGACAATGATCGCACCCGAGGTCAGGTTGTAAGTGGCAAGCACTTCCTTCTTCGATCCCTTCTCGCGGGAAAGAATCTGAATCTGGGGATGGCGCTCTTCCTTGTGTTCCTGGATCACAAGCTGCACGCTGCCCGTGCGGGAGTCAATGTCTTCGGACACGGTTACGCCGCGCAAAATGTCGGCGAACTTGATCGTGCCGTCGGTCTCGGCGATGATCGGGGTCTGATTTGTATCCCATTTGACAAACTGCTCGCCCTTGGCCACGGGCTCCTTGTCCTTGTGCGTGATGATCGCCCCGTAAGGGATATTCGGCAGAACCTGGATCTCGTTTCCGTTCTTGTCCTCGATTGCAATCGTGCCCGTCCGCACGATGACGACGTTGACCTTTTGACCGTTTTCCTCAACGCGCTCGACCGTCTTGAGCCCTTCGCGGTAATGGACGATGCCGTCGTCGGCGGCCTCATACCAACCTTCGAGCGCCAGGCTGGCCGCGCCGCCGATGTGGAACGTGCGCAGCGTAAGCTGCGTGCCGGGCTCGCCGATGGACTGGGCGGCGATCACGCCGACCGCCTCGCCAATTTCCACCTCGCGTCCCGTGGCCAGGTTGCGTCCATAACACTTGACGCAAACTCCTCGCCGCGACTTGCAGGTCAATACGGAGCGGATAAAGATTTTCTCGTGGCCCGCATTTTCGATTTCCACGGCCTTGTTCTTGTCGATCAGCTCGTTGCGGCGAATGATCACCTTGTTGCTGGTATTTTTGAGCGTCTTGACCGAAACACGGCCGATAATCCGATCACGCAACAGTTCAAGAACGCGCTCACCTTCTGCGGTGACCTCCTTGATCGGAGTAACCTCAATACCGTCATCCGTGCCGCAGTCCTCCTCAGTTACGATCAGGTCCTGGGCAATATCGACCAGACGGCGGGTCAGATAACCCGCGTCTGAAGTTTTCAAGGCGGTGTCGGCCAGACCTTTACGTGCGCCGTGTGTGGAGATGAAATATTCCAGCACGGTCAGGCCTTCGCGGAAGTTGGACATGATCGGGGATTCGATAATCTCACCGACGCCGCCGGTCAGCTTCTTGGTGGGCTTCTGCATTAGGCCACGCATGCCGCAGAGCTGGCGGATCTGAGCCATGTTGCCACGGGCGCCGGAGATCGCCATGACATAGACCGGATTGAATCCGTCCTGGTCGTTCTTGAGTTCCTCCTGCATATCCTTGGCGACAGCTTCGCTGGCGTGCGTCCACTTGTTGATCACGTCATAATACCGCTCGTCGTTGGTGATCGAGCCCGCCGCGTAGCGCTTCTGGACCTTGGCGACTTCCTTCTGGGCTTCCTTGAGCGTCTTGGGCTTGTTATCCGGGATGATCATATCGTCGATGCAGACCGAGATGCCGGCGCGGCGCGCATAGGCAAAGCCAAGCGTCATCATGTCGTCCAACATTTTCGCGGTGCGCTTGGGGCCGACCGCCTTGTGGGCCTCATCGACGATCTGCACGAGAGACTTCTTCATCATCACCTGGTTGAAGAACTGGCTCTGCGGGTTGAAGTAGTCCAGTTCCTCGGGGAGAACCTGACCAAAGATGATTTTGCCCGGGGTCGTGGTGATGCGCCGCTCATTAACGCGAGCCTCTATCTCGGCCTGAAGGTGAACCTGCTCGAACTGATAGGCGGTCATGACCTCCTCAATCGAGGAGAATTTCATCCCTTCGCCCTTCACACCGCGGCGCATCTTGGTCAGATAAAACAAGCCGATAACCATATCCTGGCTGGGGGTGGATTTGGGGAAACCGTCCGCCGGCGAGAGGATGTTGTTCTCGGCCAGCATCAGCAGCTTGGCCTCCATCTTGGCTTCGGTGGAAAGCGGAACGTGAACGGCCATCTGATCGCCATCGAAGTCCGCGTTGAAGGCCGAACAGGCCAGCGGATGAAGCTGGATGGCCTTGCCCTCGACCAGCCGGGGCATGAACGCCTGCACGCCGAGGCGGTGCAGCGTAGGGGCGCGATTGAGCATCACGGGGTGATCTTTAATGATATCGTCCAGGATGTCGTAAACGACCGGCTCTTCCTTCTCGATCATGCGCTTGGCGGACTTGATCGTGTTGCAGAAACCGCGTTTCTGCAGTTCGTGAATAATGAAGGGATCGAACAGTTCCAGCGCCATTTTCTTGGGCAGGCCGCACTGGCTGAAACCAAGGTCGGGACCGACGACGATGACCGAGCGGCCCGAATAATCGACGCGCTTGCCCAGCAAATTCTGGCGGAAACGGCCCTGCTTGCCCTTGAGCATGTCGGAGAGTGACTTCAGCGGACGGTTGTTGTGTCCCTTGGTGGGCCGGCTGCGGCGGCTGTTGTCGAACAGCGCATCGACGGCTTCCTGGAGCATGCGTTTTTCATTGCGCAGGATCACGTCCGGCGCGTGCAGCTCGATCAGGCGCTTGAGCCGGTTGTTGCGGTTGATCACACGCCGGTAGAGGTCGTTCAGATCGGATGTGGCGAACCGGCCGCCATCCAAATGTACCAGGGGACGCAAATCCGGCGGAATCACAGGAAGAACTTCAAGAATCATCCACTCCGGGCTGTTGTCCGAGTTGCGGAAAGCTTCCAGAACCTTAAGGCGCTTGATGATTTTATTGCGTTTCTGAATCGACTCACACTGGCGCATCTCGACCATCAAACGGTCGGCTTCTTCGTTAATCTTGATCTTGCGCAGCAATTCGCGCAGCGCCTCAGCGCCGATCATGATCTTGACGCGGTCGCCGTAGACTTCCTGGAATTTGCGCGCCTCTTCCTCGCTCAGGATCTGCTTTTCCTTGAGTGGAGTATCGCCCGCCTCGACAACGATGTAATCCTGGAAATAAATCACCTTGCCGAGATCGCGCACGCTGATGTCCATCAGGTTCGCGATGCGGCTGCTGGTTCCTTTATAAAACCAGATATGGCAGACCGGCGCGGCCAGCTTGATGTGTCCCATGCGGTGGCGCCGCACCTTGCTTTCGGTGACTTCCACGCCGCAACGGTCGCAGACGATGCCCTTGTATTTGATACGCTTGTATTTGCCGCAGGAGCATTCCCAATCCTTAACCGGGCCGAAGATGCGCTCGCAGAACAGGCCGTCTTTCTCAGGCTTAAAGGTGCGGTAATTGATCGTTTCCGGTTTCTTGACTTCGCCGAAACTGGTGGGATCGATTTCCTCCCCCAGGCGCGAAAGCTGGAGGTTGCTCAGATGCTCGGCTTGGCGCCGCTGACGGCTGGACCACTTCAAAATCTGCTCGGGCGACGCCAGCGTGATGCGGCAGATCGCGTTGGTTTCATCGATACGATCGCGCACGTTTTGCGGACGGGGGGGCTGCCCTCCCCCGGAAATGGCCGAACGAAAAGAACCTTGGGTCTCGGCAGTTGCCATCGTTAACAAATCCTTTATTCACACCGCGGATGGATTTCAGATTGGAGTCTGCGCCGCGCGTGAGTATTCAAATCTGGTGAAACACCCCGCTTCGATACGAAACGTAACATGGCGAAAGAGCGGCGCTGTTCCGGCCGCCCTTTCACAGCACTTCATCGCGTTTATTCGTTGTCCTCGTCATCCCCGGCAGCGATTCCGGCTCCCAATGCGGCGACGTCTTCATCGTCCGCGGCGATTCCGAGTGAAAGATCCGTCAAGCTTGCATCCTCGGCATCGGCTTCTTCCTCAAGATCTTTCGTGCTGAGCAGTTCCAGGTTCAGACACAAACCCTGAAGTTCCTTGACCAGCACATTGAACGACTCCGGCACGCCGGGCGCGGAAGCATTGTGACCTTTTACAATCGACTCATAGATGCGTGTACGGCCTTGCACATCGTCGCTTTTGACCGTGAGCAATTCCTGCAACGTATGCGCCGCGCCATAAGCCTCGAGCGCCCAGACTTCCATTTCGCCGAAACGCTGACCGCCGAACTGGGCCTTGCCGCCCAGCGGCTGCTGCGTGACAAGCGAGTAAGGTCCGATCGAACGCGCATGCATTTTATCATCGACCATATGGGCCAGCTTGAGCATGTAAATGATGCCCACCGTAACTTCGCGGTCAAAGCGCTCGCCGGTTTGCCCGTCATACAACACAGTCTGCGCCCGTTCGGGCATGCCGGCCTTGTTCAACCACTCGCGGATTTGCACTTCGCGGCAGCCGTCGAAAACCGGCGTGGCAATCTTCAGGCCCAAGGCATGGGCCGCCCAGCCAAGATGCGTTTCCAGAATCTGCCCGACGTTCATGCGCGACGGCACGCCCAGCGGGTTCAGCACGATGTCAACAGGCGTTCCATCCGCCAGGAAAGGCATGTCCTCCTCCGCCATGATGCGGGAGATGACACCTTTGTTGCCGTGGCGACCGGCCATCTTATCGCCGACCTGAATCTTGCGCTTCTGCGCCAGATAGACCTTGACCAGTTTATTGACGCCCGGTGGCAGTTCGTCGCCGGTCTTAATCCGGTCGATCTTGTTGTTGGTCTGATCGTTAATCTCGGCATCGCGAGCCATCGTGCGTTGATAGAGGCGCTTGATTTCGAGTCCCTTGTTGCCATCGACGGGCAGCATGCCGGTTTTCAGGCAATGACGGACATACTCGATCACCGCGGGAGTAACTTTGCCTCCCGGCTTGAGTTCAGTCTTGCCGGTCTCAAAATTGACGATCGGCTTGTCCAAATCGGCAATCAGTTCACGCAATTCGGAATCGAATTGCGACCACAATTCGCCGATCGCCGCATCGCGCTCCGCCGTCAGTTCGGCAATTTTCTGCTTGTCCTGGCGATCCGACCGGCCCGAACGTTCCTTGCGACTGAACGTGGCTATTTCCACGACAGTTCCTTCTGTGCCCGGAGGAACCTTGAGGCTGGCATCGCGCACGTCGCCGGCTTTTTCGCCGAAGATCGCCCGCAGGAGCTTCTCCTCGCTGGTCAGTTCAGTCTCTCCCTTGGGGGTGACTTTGCCGACGAGGATGTCTCCCGGCTTGACTTCAGCACCGATATAAACCAGACCCTCCTCATCCAGTTTGGAAAGCGCATCCTCACTGACGTTGGGGATGTCGCGTGTGATATCCTCCTTGCCCAGCTTGGTGTCGCGCGCATCGATTTCGAACTCTTCAATGTGGATGGAGGTATAAGTATCTTCCTTGACCATGCGCTCGCTGATTAGAATCGCATCCTCAAAGTTGTAGCCGCTCCAGGGCATAAACGCGACCAGCAGGTTTTTGCCCAGGGCCAGTTCACCCCTGTCGGTTGCCGGGCCGTCCGCCAGAACCGAGCCGGCCTCGACCTTCTGTCCCACGAAAACAATGGGCTTCTGGTTGATGCACGTATTCTGGTTCGAGCGTTGAAATTTGCGCAGCTTGTAGCGGTCCGTTCCTCCCAGTTCATTGCGAACCTGAATATCGTCCGCCGAAACGCGCACGACTTCCCCCGGATTGCGCGCGAGGATACAGACCCCGGAATCCATCGCGGCTTTGCGTTCCACGCCGGTGCCGATCACCGGGCTGTCGGTGTGCAACAGCGGCACTCCCTGGCGTTGCATGTTGGAGCCCATCAACGCACGGTTGGCGTCGTCGTGCTCGAGGAAAGGGATCAGCGAAGCCGAGACCGAAACCAATTGTTTCGGCGAGACGTCCATGTAATGAACACTTTCGGCCGATACCCGCGGATAATCGTCGCGATGCCGGCAAAGCACCTGTTCGTTAACAAATTTTCCGGTTTTGGGATCAAGCGGTTCATTAGCCTGCGCGATGTGATATTGATCCTCGACGTCGGCCGTCATGTATTCGATATCTTTGGTGACGCGGCCGTCCTTGACCTTGATATAGGGCGTCTCGATAAACCCGAACCGGTTGATTCGGGCATAAGTCGAGAGCGATGAGATCAGGCCGATGTTCGGACCTTCGGGGGTTTCGATCGGGCAAATGCGGCCGTAATGCGAATAGTGCACGTCGCGCACTTCGAAACCCGCGCGGTCGCGGGACAGACCGCCAGGCCCGAGCGCCGAAAGCCGGCGTTTGTGCGTCAACTCGGAAAGCGGATTCGTCTGGTCCATGAACTGGCTGAGTTGACTGCGGCCGAAGAAATCCTTAATTGCCGAAACCACCGGCTTGGCATTGATCAGGTTGTGCGGCAGAAGGTTGTCCAGCTCGATAATCGCCATGCGTTCCCGAGCGGTCTTCTCCATTTCGGCAAGGCCGACGCGGATCTGGTTCTGCAACAGCTCACCGACCGAACGCACGCGGCGATTTCCAAGGTGGTCAATATCGTCCGCCTCGATAATATCTTTTTGCAACGCAATCAGCCGCTTCATGACGTGCACAACATCGTCGGCCGAAAGCAGCCGGAAATTGTTGTCCACGCCGTGTTCGAACGTGCGATTGATCTTATAGCGGCCTACCAAACCCAGGTCGTAACGCTTTTCGGAGAAGAACATTTCCTCCATCAGACGCCCCCCCGCCAGCACCGAGACGGGATTGCCGGGGCGCATTTTCTTAAAGAACTCGATCAACGCCTCATCCGCAGTACGAACCTTGTCCTTTTCCAAGGTGATAAAGATCGTATCCTTTTCCTCGTGCTTGCGGGAAAGGACCCCGATTTTGGTCACTTTGCACTCGGCGGCGCGGCGCAGGAACTGCGTGGAAATGCGTTCCCAATATTCGCCGATGATTTCGCCCGTGCGGGTGTCGACCACATCCTCGGCGAGAATGCGGCCCAGCAGCTCCTTGTAGGCCTCCGCGGCGGTCAGGAAAACCTTCTTGACCTCGCTGTTCTTGAGTTGTTCGACGAGTTTCTTGGTGACCTTTGCCCCGCTCTCGGCCATTTTCTTGCCGCTTTTGGGGTCGATTACTTCCTCGATCAATTCCTCGCCAATGAAGTTCTCAAGCTCACCGACCTTGGTTGAACCCTTGCTGAAGTCGTCCAACTGGATGGGATCCACCTGGAAAAATTCGGAGACGATGCGCGCGTCGTCATGGCTGCCGAAAGCGCGCAGAAAGGTCGTAACCGGAATTTTCCGCTTGCGGTCGATCATTACCCACATCAAGTGATTAATGTCGATCTCGAACTCAACCCACGCGCCACGGTAAGGGATGATGCGGGCGGAATAAATCTCACGGCCATTGCTGTGCACGCCGGTGGAAAACGAGACGCCCGGCGAGCGGTGAAGCTGGCTGACGATCACGCGTTCGGCGCCATTGATGATAAACGTTCCCTGCTCGGTCATGAGCGGGATTTCGCCCATATAGGTTTCCTGTTCCTTAATATCCTTGACCTCGGTCACGCCTGTAACCTCGTCGGTTTGACGAATTACCAGTTGTAGCTTGACCTTAAGCGGAACGGCGAAGGTCATGCCACGCTCAATGCATTCGCGCACGGAATATTTCGGCGATCCAAAGGTATACTCGATAAAATCGAGCGTTGAAGCGTTGTTGGCAGCCTGGATTGGAAAAACCGACTTGAAGATCTCCTGCAGACCTTTGCTTTCGCGCATGTCCGGGGGGACATTCATCTGCAGGAATTCGCTGTAGGAGAGCTTTTGCGTCTCGAGGAGATAAGGCATCTCCATCGGCTCGTTGATGCGCGCGAAGGAAAAGCGCGCATTCGGGGTGGCATTTTTAAGGGAAGACTTGGAAACCGCCATCGAGGAGTGACCTTCCGATCCGTGCGGATAAGCCCGGACCGGCGAGGCCAGGGCGAATGGGGTTGAATCGTCAGTTTACACCAGCCGGACAAGCCAAGCCAGCGCAAAGATAACGTGCGAGGCCGGGTTTGGGTTGTGTCGCCTCGCAGCCTCGGCCCAAACCCGGCTTTTCGCTGAATTTTCGAACGGACAACTTCCGTCAGATCACTTGACTTCGACTTCGGCGCCGGCTTCCTCAAGGATCTTCTTGAACTTTTCCGCATCTTCTTTGCTTACGTCGACAGCCACTTCTTTGGGAGCACCGTCGACCAGGTCTTTGGCTTCCTTCAGGCCGAGGTCCGGCTTGATGGTGCGCACTTCCTTGATCACCTTGATTTTCTTGTCCGCGGGAACGGCCTTGAGCACGACCGTGAATTCAGTCTTCTCTTCGGCAGCCGGAGCGGCTTCGCCGCCGCCCACGGCCGGACCTCCAGCCACGGCCACCGGGGCCGCCGCGGAAACGTCAAATTTTTCTTCAAACTTCTTCACGAAATCGTTGACCTGAAGCAGCGTCCAGTTCTCCACTGCGCTCAATACGTCATCGGGGGTAAGGGTCTGTGCCATTGTCATTGTCTCCTGGGATTCGTTTTCTGATTCAAATGTTCCAGTAATTGTTTAATCAGGCGGCCTTTTTATCAGCCAGCGCCTTGAATGCATAGGCCACCTTGAGCAGTCCGGCGGTGAAAACCGTCGTAACCTTGGTCGCCGGAGCCTTTAGATCACGAGCCATCATACTGAGCAATTCCTTGCGTCCCGGCATATTGGACAAGCTTCGCACGCCCGCCCCATCCAGACGCCGGCCTTCCAGCAATCCGCCCTTGATCACGAGTTTTTCGTTATCCTTGGCGAACTTGGTCAGTATTTTGGCCGGTGCTGCGGCATCCTTGACGCCAAAGGCCACGGCCGTATTACCAATGAGCATTTCGTCCAGCGCATCGCATCCGGCTTCGGCCAACGCGATCCGCAACAGGCGGTTTTTGAAGACCTTCAGTTCGACCTGCTGGGCTCGCAACTCATTGCGCAGACCGCTCATCTCGGCAACGGTCATTGTCTTAAAATCGGTCAACACAATTGACTGAGAAGCCTTCAGCTTCTCGGTCAATACGCCCACCAGCTCTTCTTTTTCGGCTGTTACCATTGAGGTTAATCTCCTTTCCTTCAGAATGTTCGCCACCCGCTAAGTCATCAGGGTCGCTGTGCTTGGCAGGGGGGAGACATTCCCGGAGTTCAACAGAACGGAGGGGGAACTATCTTCGAACACTGCCTTGGCGGGCGAGGTGGTTACCTCATTAACCCATCCGGCCTTTCGGCACGGGTGTGGGACCTGCTGTCTTCGGTCACGGACGGCGGGCGGGGAACCGGTTGCAGTCCCGCGCCCTGGATCAAAACCTTGTTTCAAATTTACAGGCGAATCGGAACGCCTGGCCCCATGGTCGTGCTCACGGAGACTGATTTCATATAGACGCCCTTGGCGGACGAAGGCTTGGCCTTGTTCAAGGCGTCAATCAGCGCCTGGATATTGCCGGCCAACGCTTCTTCGCTGAAACTGCGCTTGCCCACGCTGCAGTGCACGTTGGCGAACCGGTCCAGACGGTACTCGACCTTGCCGGCTTTGAGCTCGGCGACGACCTGCGCGACGTTCGGCGTTACCGTCCCGGTTTTGGGATTGGGCATAAGCCCGCGCGTGCCGAGGATACGGCCGACCTTGGAAACTTCACGCATCATGTCCGGTGTAGCGACCGCGGCGTCGAAGTCCAGGAAGCCCTTCTGAATGCGCTCGACCAAATCTTCCGCTCCGACCGCATCCGCACCGGCCGCCTCGGCGGCCTTGGCGGCGTCACCCTTGGCGAAAACCGCCACGCGGACTTTCTTGCCGGTACCGTGCGGCAAATTCACCGTGCCGCGCACGTTCTGCTCCGCGTTCCGCGGATCAACGCCAAGCCGCACATCGAGGTCGACGGATTCGTCGAACTTCGCATAGGCGACTTCCTTGATCAGCTTGACCGCCTCGGCGAGTGTAAAAGTCGCCTCCGGGGTGACCTTCCCGCGCGCCGCGCGATACTGTTTGCCATGCTTTGCCATTTGTCTCGCTCCCGTGGTGCGAACGGCCGGGACAATTTCCCAAGGCCTCCCACTCAATTTATCGCCCGGAGATTCCGGCTACGACGTCAAACTGTTAACCTTCAACGACCAAGCCCATCGAACGGGCGGTGCCGGCGATCATGCTGATGGCGGCATCCAGACTGGCCGCGTTCAGATCGCCCATCTTGGTCTGCGCGATTTCCTTGAGTTGCGCGCGGTTGACCGTGCCGACCTTGGTTTTGTTCGGCACGCCCGAGCCCTTGGCAAGACCCGCCGCGCGCGCCAGTAAAACCGCCGCGGGCGGAGACTTCAGGATAAAGGTAAAGGTGCGATCGCCGAAGATTGTAATTTCGACGGGAATGATCAACCCTTCGTCCTTGGCCGTGCGCGCGTTGAACGCCTTGCAGAACTCCATGATGTTCACGCCGTGCTGGCCCAGCGCCGGACCAATCGGGGGCGCGGGATTCGCTTTCCCCGCCTTGACTTGAATCTTGACCTTCGCAATTTCCTTTTTCGCCATCGTCCTTCTTCTTTCCTCAAAACTGGGCAGCGCGCGTGTTTAGGAGGCAGGTTCCACCTGCAAAATATCGAGCTCCACCGGCGTAGGCCGGCCAAAAATCGAAACCATTACCGAAAGCTTATTCTTCTCTTCGTCCGTGTGATCCACGGTTCCTACAAAATTCGCGAATGGACCTTCGGTCACTTTAACCTGATCGCCCTTGTGGTAGGTGATCTCGGGTTTGGGTTTATCGGCCTTGGATTCCATCTGATGCAGAATGTGCTCGACTTCGGAATCTTTCAGGGCCTGAGGCTTGGTTCCGCTTCCTAAAAAGCCGGACACCCCCTTAATGTTGCGGATCAGGTCGAACAACGCCTCACTGGGCTTCATGCGAACCAGCAGGTAACCCGGCATTAAATTACGCATGCTTTGTACTTTTTTGCCGTTCTTGATTTCGATCACCGGTTCAAGAGGAATCACCACGCGGTCGAATTGTTCGGTATAACCCTCCAGTGCCACCAGCTTTTCGATGGAGGTTTTCACCTTGTTTTCAAAACTGGAGTAGGTATGCACCGCATACCAGGACTTCTCAGAAACGATCGAGCTTTCTTCCGCGTTTGCCATGGCCACTGGTTCGATTCGCTTTCGCTTACAAATTGGAGGAGCGTTCGCGCCGCCTCTTTTCGCTTATTTGTACATCCAGCCCACAAGACTGCCGATTACGGTGTCGATGCCCCAAATACACAATGTGCAGATGGCAACCGCACCGAGCACAAGACTGGTGCTGGCAATGACTTCGTCGCGCGAAGGCCAGGTCGTTTTTTCCATTTCGATGGCGACTTCATTGTAAAACTGCTTAAGCTTTTGGCGGCTGCGCACGATCAGGACGACAACCGCCGTCAAAACCAGCAGCAGAAAAACCAAACCGATTTTTTCCCACACGCTCATGAAGGCAATCCTTTTTGCTGAACCGGCCGCGCCGGGGGTGTGAAATGGCAGGCCAGGAGGGGCTCGAACCCCCGACCCCCGGTTTTGGAGACCGGTGCTCTACCAATTGAGCTACTGGCCTACACACAAACGCAGATTCTCTCCAACGCGTGAAGTGAAGTCAAATCAAAAAATGACAGCGTTGAGCAAAATTTGATGAAACAAACGCAAATAACCTGTTTTAAAATCTAGAGCACTGTTATTACATAGCTTACACAACTCAAAGAAAACTTATTTACGCTCTGAGCCTGCCGAGGAAGAGGCGCGTTTGATAAATCATCTCAACCATGCCGTTTTGCTCGTGCGCATGAAATAGTTTGCCGATTTCCATTCGCACCGCGTCATAAGCCGCATCTCCGGCCTGCGGCATATAGGAACTCGAGAAAATTCGGCCCGTCAACCCCTCTTCGTCCAACTGCTGCTTATTCTCCAAAGCAAAGGCCTGGATGCTTCCATGAAAAAAGCTTTTGGGCAGATGAGCCTCAAAGTCCCGATGCACGATTTTGCGATAATCCCTGGCCTCGCGTTGCAATAATGCTTCGTATTCGCGCATAAAGCCCGAAGCCTCGACCACGCGATCGTTCCAGATCAGCGCCACCCAGCCGTGTCCGCGGGAAATCCGGCGCCATTCCGCGGCGGTTGCTTCCGGTTCGAACCAGTGAAAAGCCTGGCCCGCGACAATCAAGTCCATACTAGCCCCAGGCAGAGTCGTCGCTTCGGCTGTTCCATCTATGCTGTGAAAGGCTGTGTAGGCATGCAATGTTTCTTCGCCGGCGCGGCGCATCTGCTCATTGGGCTCGACGCCGTAGACTTTATTACCATATTTCAGGAATATTTCAGTGAGCAGTCCGGTCCCCGAACCGATGTCCGCCACGACCCAGTTCCTCGTAAAACCAATCTGTTCGGCAAGAATATCGATGATCCCTTCCGGATAACCGGGACGAAAGTGGCGATAGTTCTCGACTCGGGAACCAAAACGCGCGGTGGGGTTCAAACGATGTCCTTCAAACACGCCCGCCATCCTTGCCATCGTTACGAAATAAATTCGAGGGGAACAAGTTTGACAGCCCGCCCATCAGCTTGAATAATAGCCCGCCTTATTGTGCCCGATCAAAAGGATAACATCCGACATGTCCCGTAAAATGGCTCCCCCGCCCCACCTTCATGCTTATTTGGAGCGCTTGCTCCCCTACCCTCCCGGCAAACCGATCGAGGAGGTGCAACGTGAATTTGGGGTGCGCGACGTAATCAAGCTGGCCAGCAACGAAAATCCGCTCGGTCCTTCGCCTCGGGCGATGAAAGCGATGGCACGCGCCGCCGCCGAGATGCATTTATATCCGGATGGCGCAGGATATTACCTCAAACAGCGCCTTGCCGGGCGGCTCGGGATTGCTCCGCAAGAATTAATTCTCGGCAATGGATCCGACGAGATTACATTGTTTCTCGCGATTGCCTATCTTGGACCAGGTCTGGCGCTCATGACGTCGAATTATGCGTTTGTACGCTATCGCATGGCGGCCGAATTAGTGAACGCGCCCGTCACGCTCGTGCCGATGCGCGACATGACGCATGACCTCAAGGCGATGGCCCAGGCGATCGACACGAACACAGCTTTGATTTGCCTGGATGTTCCGTGCAATCCCACAGGAACAATCGTCGAAGCAAGGATTTTAACTGGTTTTCTGCGCAAGGTTCCAAAGCACATCCCGGTGTTGCTGGATCAGGCCTATTTCGAATTCGCGCAGGGGGATCCGGATTATGCCGATGGCCTTGCGCTCCGCGCCGCTTTTCCCAACCTGATCGTTACCCGGACATTTTCCAAGGCTTACGGATTGGCCGGACTGCGTATCGGCTATGCGGTTGCCCGGCCGGAGATCGTCAACCATCTTGAACGCGTCCGTCCGCCATTCAATGCCAATCGCATGGGCCAGATTGCCGCACTGGCGGCTCTGGACGATGCGGCCCATTTGCGCCGCACGCTGTCGGTCAACGCGCGCGGCATCAAGATGCTGACGCGGGGGTTCGACCGGCTCGGCCTGCGCTGGTGGCCCAGCTGGGCCAACTTTATATTGGTGGACACCGGACGCGACGCGCGCGCGCTTTACGTTGAATTGCTCAAGCATGGTGTGGTCACCCGACCCATGGGCGGCTACGGTCTGAGCACGCACCTGCGCATCTCCATCGGCACACCGGGCGAAAACAGCAGATGCCTCGATGCATTGAAAGCAGCCTTGAAATAAAACGATCGTTTTTTTCTGCCGGCTTCCCCGGGCTCCGGTGACTTCATTCCTGTTGAGAAAGCGCAAAAATGAGCGCGGCAGATCCAGAATTTACTTCGATACAGCTTCCGATAGCGAGAATCTGGTCACGGCTGGGGGCTTTGCTGATTGATGGCGCGCTATTTTATATTATTGCTTCGATTCTCGGCCAGACCTTCTATGAAGGCCTGATGCGGCTTAATCCGTGGTTGCCCTGGCTTGCGCAGGCGCTGCCCCTGTTGTATTTCGCCTTGGGAGAGAGCCGCCTGTTTGAGGGTCAAACACTCGGGAAAGCAATCCTGCGCATCCGTGTTGCCACAACCAACGGTCAAAGCGCTCTTTTGCGCGCGGGGTTCCTGCGCGCGCTGATTAAATATGCGTGCTTTGGTGTCGTTCTGCAGCCCGATAAACTTGCGCTGGCCCTGCCTGCGGACTGGCGTCCGGTAGCCATGTTGGTTTTCTTCCTGTTTACCGTGCTCGCCTTGGCGCTGATAATTGGAGAATTGACGAGCCTCTTCATGCATCCCCGGCGCCGGACCCTGCACGATTTGACTGCAGGCACGCAAGTCATACGCGAGCGGGCTGAAGGCGAGCTCGGCATCGAATCGGAATTCAACCCTCTCCTTGCCAGCCGCGAGCGCCTTGCTCTACGCTTTGGGCTGTTTGCCTTTTTCATCAGCTTTGGGTTGTTGAGCTATTATGCAATTGATCTGCTTTGGCTCTCTCCCGCGGCAAAAGATGAACGAACGGTTCGCAGGCAAGTAAGCCGCGATCTGGATTTCGGCGAATATTATCTGCAGGCCGTCTCGCTTCCTTCGGAAGAAAAGGCCAAGCGGGTCCATGATTTCATTGCTCTCGAGCGCGAACGCAGTAGTCAGGCCGGACGGGAAATTCCGACCACGGAAACCTTGCGGCAAAAATATACGTTCGACGACCAATTGATTCTCGCCTCGCTGGAACGCGTGCGTGGAAGTCTGGCGCCAGAACAACTGGAAAACCCGGCTTTGCGAACCACTCTGGAAGAACTGCGCGCACGCCTCTGGCGCGAGTATACCTTACGGCTCGAATCCGCTCCCCTCCGTGAGAACTTGCTGCTTCGAGAGAGCCCCAACTTTCAATGTCTTCTGTGGGAAGACCTCAGTTTGTTGTATTATCGAACCAGAAAGCCAGGCAAGATCGCGCGTGCCTTCGGGCCCGCCGATCCCAAACAAGGAGTCCTGACGTTCGAAATCGTCAAGACTCCCCCCGCCGATACCGACACGGCGGCGACCGCAACGCAAACACGGGCAAACGTTCAAGCCACCCCGGCCGCCCCGACGGTGAAACCGCTTGTCACAGACCATCCCACATCCCGAAGCGCAGCCCCCTGATCCAGACAAGGCCGTCATTCCGGAGCGAATTGGTGGTCTGGCTCCGGAAAAGATCGATGTCATTCCACCGTTGCCCGGCGTGTATATCATGCGCGCGGTGGATGACAAGGTGCTCTATATCGGCAAGGCGGCCAACCTGCTGGGACGCGTGCGCTCTTACTTTACCAAAGTAGGCGATGCGCGTTTTAACGTGCGTTATCTGATGCGCCATGTCGTCCGCGTCGAAACGATTATCACCGCCAACGAGAAGGAAGCTTTCCTGCTCGAAAACACGCTGATCAAACAACATCAGCCGCGTTACAATATTCGTCTGCGCGACGACAAAACTTATGTAAGCGTAAGGATTAACGTGAAGCATGATTGGCCGCGCGCCGTCGTAATGCGCCGCCGCAATGAAACGCGCAAAGATGGATCGATCTACCTGGGACCTTACGCCTCGGCGAGCGCCGTGCGCGAGACGTTGCGCCAGATGCAGCGAATTTTTCCGATTCGCAGTTGCCCGGATTCGGTTCTGCGTAATCGCGCACGCCCGTGCCTGCTGCATCAGATCGGCCGTTGCTGCGCGCCCTGCGTCAAACCAATCGATCGCGGTGAATACAGGGAGATGGTCGAGGAACTGGTGCTCTTCCTCAAGGGGAAGAAACACGAGGTTATGCGCCGGCTGGAAAGCCTGATGAAACGCCAAAGCGAGGCCATGGAATATGAAGCGGCCGCGGGAACGCGGGATCGTTTGCGCGCCATCGAAGAAACCATGGAACGCCAGGGCGTGCATCGGCACGAGGGATCGGACTATGACGTGATGGTGATTGAGCGTGGAGGAGGTTACGGCGCATTTGTGGTATTCAGCTACCGCAACGGGCTGTTGATCGGCAGCCGGCCTTACCTGATTAAAGATCATGATCGCGAGAAGGATGACTTAATGGCGGAGTTTATCGCACGCTATTATGCAATGGAGCTGCCCCCGCGCGAAGTTCTTTGTGATCCGGCACCGCGCGACGCGGAATTCCTAATGGGTTGGCTGCGCGAACGGCGAGAAGCCGCATGCGAAATTCTGACCCCGCAGCGGGGCGAGAAACGCCGGCTGATCGAAAGCGCGCAGGAAAACGCGCGCCGATTGCTGGAACAGCACTTGAGCGGTCATAAATCGCTCGATGATATCAACGCCGAACTGGTTGAAAAATTTCATCTCGCCGCTGCTCCGGAATCGATAGAATGCTACGATATCTCAACCATCCAGGGCTTCGCCACGGTGGGCTCCAAAGTTTGTTTCGTAAACGGCGAGCCGAATAAAAACGGTTACCGGCGTTTTCGGATTAAAAGTTTTGAAGGGCAGGATGATTTTGCCGCAATGCGTGAGGTGCTGATGCGCCGTTTCCGCCGCGTGGCCGAGGGGGAAGAGCCGCCACCCGGGCTCGTTGTGATCGACGGAGGAAAAGGCCAACTGGGCGTTGCGGTTGACGTGTTGGCGGAACTCGGCCTGACGGTGAGTGTTCCGGTCGTTAGCATGGCCAAGGCACGCATCAAATTGCGGGGGGACGAACAAATCCGGACAGAAGAGCGATTTTTTCTGCCTGGCCGCAAAAACCCAGTGGTCTTTAAACCAAATTCCCCGGCATTGCATATGTTAGTGCGCTTAAGAGACGAAGCGCACCGCTTTGGGATTACTTATCACCGTGAATTGCGCACGCGGCGCAATTTACGTTCTGTGCTTGAGGATCTGCCGGGAGTCGGCAAGTCGCGCGCTCGCGCGCTGATCCGGCATTTTGGGTCACTAAAGAAATTAAAGGAAGCCACCGCCGAGGAGATCATGAAAGTGCAGAGAATCCCTGGAGAACTTGCCGAACGGATCGCATCGCTCTTTCGCGCGGAAAACCAAGCTCAGGCAGAGTTACCTTCCCATGATATCCGTAGCGATCCGGTTTGATTCTGAAACGATTCCAATTATTGGAGTGTCATTAAGCTATTTTATAAATAGGTCACCTCAACTGTTTTTCCAACGCTCCACGTTCTTGTCATAAATATCCGTCAGAAGCGCTTGTAAATCGTGCGTCTGTCGCCATTGCGGATAATGTCTTTTGAATTTGGACGTATCGCTGATATACCAGATATGATCCCCTAGACGATTGGTCTCCTGGTATTCCCATATCAATTTCCGCCCGGCGATCTGCTCGCAGAGCGCGATCCCCTCGAGCATTGAGCAGTTGCTGAATCGTCCCCCACCGATATTATAAACTTCGCCTGTGCGCGGTGCCTTGAAAACTTCGTAGAATGCCGCAACCAGATCGGCACTATGAATGTTGTCGCGCACCTGCTTGCCCCGATACCCAAAAACCTGATAGGGCGTTTCTGTGCAGACGCACTTCATCAAATAAGCCAAAAAACCGTGTAACTGAGTCCCCGAATGATTGGGCCCCGTCAGACACCCGGCACGAAAAACCGCCGTGCGCATGCCGAAGTAGCGGCCATATTCCTGAACCAGCACGTCGGCGGCGAGCTTCGACGCGCCAAACAGGGAATGCAATGAACTGTCAATCGACATGGTTTCGTCGATTCCATCGTAAAATTTGTGCCCGGGATCGACTTCCCAACGCGTGGCATGCTCGATCAAAGGCAGCCTGTTTGGCGTATCGCCATAAACTTTATTGGTGGAGATAAAAATGAATACTGCTTCTGGGGCATAACGTCGCGCCGCTTCCATCAGGGTCAACGTGCCCGTGGCATTCACGCCGAAATCCTGATGCGGATCGCGCGCGGCCCAGTCATGCGAAGGCTGGGCCGCGGCATGAACTATTAAGGCGATATCGCGGCCGAAGCGCGAGAAGAGCGCCTCGACCCCTTCACGGTCCCGGATATCGAGCGCATGGTGGCTATAGTGCTCGCCATATTGCTGAACCAGCCGTTGCTGATTCCAGAGCGTTGAAGCCTCATCGCCGAAGAACGTGCGGCGCATATCATTATCGATACCGACGACATCCATCCCTAGCCGGCAAAAAAACTCCGCCGTTTCGGATCCAACCAAACCTCCTGAACCTGTAACCAGTGCAACGGACATAAAGATTTCATCCCGGATTAGCAAGTCTCACTCGCGCGCTCAGATTTAAGCAGGCTGTGGATGATTTCGCACGTCTTATCATACTGCTTGTTCGCCGGCTGTTGGGCTGATGGAAGGGCTACTCCATTTCTTCTCTTGACAGCATCGTGTTCACTGCATGAACATGTTCGTGTCATGAACGATTCACCCGATACCATTGCCGAGCGCCGTGATCTTGAGGTCCTTGAGGCTATCGAGCAAAGTCCGCACGTCAACCAACGCTCGCTGGCGGGTGAAACCAGCATGGCGCTGGGATTGGTTAACTCCTGCCTCAAACGGCTCGTGCGTAAAGGTCTGGTGAAGATTAAGGAAGCCCCTGGCAGGCGCTATCTTTATTACCTTACTCCAAAAGGGATGACCGAAAAAACGCGTCTGACTTATGATTATGTAAGCTATTCAGTCCATTATTATGCAAACGCGCGTCGGCGATGCCGCAATCTGTTCGAGCGGCTGATTACTGAGGGAGTGACGGAGGTTTCATTTTTGGGACGCAGCGATCTGGCTGAAATTGCTTTTCTCTCTGCCCAGGAATTCCCAATTCGCCTTGTGGCTGTCTATGACGATGAACATGCCGGCTCGGATTTTTTTGGGATTAGAGTCCAAACTTTATCTGCGTTCCTCACTGACCAGTCTTCCGCTGGGGAAAACCCTCTGCTTATTTATACGTATCTGCGCGCTCCGGGTCGGCAGGCTGCTTTCAAAGGACTGCTTTTCCGGGAAATATTTGGCGAGCCGGGAGGTCCGTCATGAGCGCGACGACCAATGCAGAAGTTGCCATCATCGAACCTCCACGGGGCTGGATTCCACTGAACCTGCGGGAATTATGGCAGGGTCGAGAGTTATTGTTTTTCTTCGCCTGGCGCGACGTAACCGTGCGCTACAAGCAGAGCCTACTGGGCTTTGCCTGGGCGGTGATTGTCCCACTGGCCAACATGATCGTCTTCGGCACGATCTTTGGGCAAGTGGCCAAGCTCGACTCCGACGGACTTAACCCTTATCTGTTTTATATGGCCGGCCTTGTGCCGTGGCAGTACTTTGCCAACTCGGTAAACCAGTCCAGCAATTCGCTTGTGGGATATTCCAACCTACTCACCAAAATTTATTTGCCCCGGCTTTATCTTCCGATGGGCGCGTGCATTGCCAATCTGATCGACTTTGTTCTGGCCTTCGCAATTTTGCTGGTGATGATGCTCACGATGCGGACGCCGCCCGCGGCAACGCTTGTTTTTGTGCCGTTGTTGGTGCTGATTGCGGCGGCCATGTCGCTGGGGATCGGCCTCCTGCTTTCCGCAATGAATGTCAAGTATCGCGACGTGAAATTTCTTGTCCCTTTTCTCGTGCAGATGTGGATGTACGCCTCGGTCTTGTTGCCTTACAGCACGGTGCAAACCAAGCTGGGCAGTCTGGCATGGGTTTATGGTCTCAACCCGATGGCCGGCGTCGTCGAAGGCATGCGCTGGTGCCTGCTGCATCCCTACATGTTCGTGGACAAAGCGCGCAAAATCCCTGTCCTACCACCTTGGGAGCTGATCGTAACCGGTCTTCCCGTGGCCGGCGCAATCATGTTGTTTGGATTGTTTTATTTCAAACGCATGGAAAAAATGTTTGCCGATATTGTCTGAAAGCTTATCTATGAGCAACGACATCGCAATCAGTATTGAAGGGCTAGGCAAGCGTTATCAGCTTGGTCAAACCATCGATCTGACGCGCACCTTCCGGGAGACGCTACAAACCCTGCCACGCTTCTTCGCGCGCAAAGCAACACGAACCGCACGGAAAATAGCCGTTGGAGCGGCCTCCGGCCAGGTTTCTGCCAAAAAAACGCCAATGAGCACATTTACGCCGGATCCCCGCGTACAAGGCGATAAATTTTGGGCTCTTCGAGACTTTAATCTACAAGTTAAGCAGGGAGAGATCGTTGGTATTATCGGCCGCAATGGCGCCGGAAAATCCACGTTACTCAAAATTCTTTCACGCATCACGGCTCCCACAACCGGCCGCATTAAATTACATGGGCGCATTGGAGCCCTGCTGGAAGTCGGAACGGGTTTCCATCCTGAGTTAACCGGGCGCGAAAATATTTTTCTAAACGGCGCTATCCTCGGCATGAGGAAGCAGGAAATTAAACGCAAGTTTGAAGAAATCGTTGACTTTGCCGCGATCGGCAATCACCTCGACACACCAGTTAAGCGCTACAGCAGCGGCATGGGAGTCCGGCTTGGTTTCGCTATCGCGGCCCATTTGGAACCCGAAATTCTAATCGTGGATGAAGTCCTTGCCGTCGGCGACGCGGCATTTCAGAAAAAATGTCTGGGCAAAATGAACTCCGTTGCCGAACAGGGCAGAACAATTTTATTTGTCAGCCATAACATGCAAGCCATCAAGCAATTATGCACCAGGGCAATTTGTCTGGATTATGGCACCCTTTCCGAGGATGGAACTGCGAGTGATGTGGTGGAAAATTATTTAAAAAATGAATTGACCGCGGAAAGGGTGGAAGAGATCGGAAGTGCACTGGAAAAAATGGCGCCAGACCCCGCATTGCGAATCACTAACGTGCGTATCATGCAGGACGGTATGCTTACAAACCATGTAATTACTGGAAAAAGTGTTCAAATTAGTATAGAATACGAAGTTCTTCAGCCCACATATGGTTTGCGTGTTTATATCATTCTTTTCGACTTCGAACGAACACCGCTCTTTAGAAGTTTCTCACATTCCGAAGAAAATGAACTGCGTACTTTGCAAGCGGGAAAATATATTTCGGAAGTTACCATCCCAGCCGATTACCTGGCACCGGTGACTTATCACGTAGGGGTTTCAGCTTCAATTTGGAATATACGCCACTGCTTCCAGGATGAACTATTGATTACGCTACATGTCGGCGAACCGGGCCGCATCCAATTTGCTTATGCATGCAACGGTCCCATTGGCTTCAAGCTTGCGCCTTTACTATCATGGAAAACGGACTTTGTACCTCATGCGCATACTGATTGAAGGACAAAATGAACAAAACTATCTTGCGAAGTGCCATGAGGCATTTCGCACGGGGTTACGTGGTATGTTTGATGCCCGCTGCTTCGGCAAGGGTTATCCACGTTACAGCCGCTTCATCAAAACTTTTCAACAAATACAAAGTAGAATTTTTCCCGATATAGCTCCGGACATAGTCCTTATCAATACGTGGAATCCGCAATTTCTAGAACGCGGATGCGGCTATTTGCATCCCGAGAAGCTGACCGCGCCCAAAGCCGTATTTCTTTGTGATTATTGGTCGGAAGCTGGGAAACAACTGGAAGAATACATCGACTTTATAACTACGAACGACATCAACTTTATTCTATCATTTTTTCCGCAACCGCTTAGTCTTTGGCGGGATACCCCCCTGGGTGAGCGTCTAATTTATATGCCACCAACTTTCGACCCCGCTATTTTTAACGATTGGAATGTCCCGAATAAATATGATGTAGGATTTCTCGCGGCAGGCACAGCCGAGAAATCGGATTTCTATCCCGAACGTCATATAATTCATAAGGCAATTTTGCGAAGAGCTGACCTTCGCTATCTTTGGGCACCGCATCCTGGTTGGAAAGAGCATAAACAGGCGCATCCCTACGTAGGCAAGCATTTTTCGGAGGCAATTAGTTCCTGCAAAATTTTTATCACTTCGGGCGGGATCTATCGTAATGCGCAACCGAAGATATTCGAAGCGTTGGCTTCCAAGGTCCTTCTGATGTCCGACGAACCAGTAGGTGCAGAACTAATCGGCTTGCAGGCCGGGGTACACTACGTAAAGATTTCAAAGGACGATGTGCTTGAGAATATTGATTATTATTTGGCGCACCCATCCGAAAGCACGGCCATTGCCGATGCGGGTTATCGATGGGCAATGCGCCGCCACTCCTGCTATTCCAGGGCGCTTGATTTTTATGAATCGGTAACGTCTCGTCTTAAATCACATTCGGCGCGTGGCATTCACTCGCTTAACTAAGGAAATAAGGAAATGCCAATCAACTTTAAGACAGATTTAGGGCTACCGGATCACCTCGTCAGCGACGATAACCACGCCCAACAAATCACTCTGCCCGCGGGCTTTGAGAAAATGCCGATTTCATCGGCCCCGCAATATTCACTTTATCGGCTACTGCGTCACCTGAAACCTAGGAGCGTGCTCGAAATTGGAACTCAATGCGGCTACTCTGCTCTAATTATGGCTCTAGCATTTCGCGATAACGAGGAAACGATCGACATCGTATGCGTGGATCCGTTCCTGCCGACGGGCGACAACGATGGGCTTTCAACATTCAATTATTGGTATGATGCCATCTATAAAAGTGGATTTAAACCCGGCATTCAACTTTTACTCGGGACATCCGAGGCCATTTTACCCTACATTAACAAACAATTCGATTTTGTTTTCGTCGACGGCAGCCATGAATATGAACACGTTCGCCAAGATTGCTTGCTGGCGTTAAATTTGCTTAAGCCCGGAGGTTACTTTCTAGTCCACGACTATATCATCTATGAAAGCGTTAAGAGAGCCGCCGACGAAGTCATTCAATCCTTCAATTTGCCTTTCTCGATTAACTCAATACAGAAAAATGACCGGGGCGATCTTTGCGGCTGGATAATAGCACGTAAGACTAATGATATTCAGTCCTCCGTGATTACCGCATCGATTCATAATGGATATAGCTTATTAATGGAAGCTCTAATGGCCAAAACTAAAAAGCCTGCTCAGAGGTCTCTTTTATCCCGAATCCGCAATCGATTAAAGTGATTCGCCTTTATTTCTTAACGGAGCCTGACATGTCTGAGTTTAAAGAAAATTACTATACGCACCTCAAATCGCTCAATCCTGATCTTGAGGGAACATATCAGGCTGCCCAGCATTACTATCTCGCGGAAATTTTACCGCTGCTTCCAACAGATAAAACCGCGAAAATTCTGGATGCAGGATGCGGTTTTGGACATTTGATCCGCTTCATCGCTGAGAATGGATTCCTGAACGTTGGAGGCGTCGAATGCGACGAAAGGCTTTATGAGGAATGCTGCCGGTATCTTGGCAAGAAGGCGGCATTCTTGATAAACGACGACGCCCGCTTTTATCTTCGTAGTGAACTGCAATCATTTGATATGATCATCTGCACGGATGTAATTGAACATTTCTCTCGGGACGAAGGGTTGGCCTTTACGCGCGAATTACTCAACGCATTAAAACCGGGGGGACGGCTAATTTTTCGTACACCTAATATGGCAAATTTATTCGGAGCTTATTCCCGCTACATGGATCTTACTCATCAAATGGGGTTCACTGAACAAAGTCTTTCTCAGCTTTTGCATCAAGCAGGCTTTTCAATCATCCAACTCCACCTGCCTGATTGGAGTGATCATCAAAAGGCCAGAATATTTAAATGGAGCACAAAATTACAAAGATGGATTTTCCGTCTGCAGGACCGCAGCATGCCGACGTGTTTTGATAAAAATATTGTCATGTGGGCGACTAAATCCTAATGCTATTTTTTTTCAAACAAATTCTGGAGAGCCTATATGCCGGCGGTCGGCCGCGCGTACTCCTGCTGGCGGACAAACCCGGGTGGGTTTTTGATTACGTGGCAGGCGAACTTAAAAAACTATTAAAAGATGAATACTATTTCGATGTCAAATATGTGCGCAAAGCCCCTCATCTTAAGGCGAACAATTATGATCTTGTTTACATTTTTTTCTGGGGGGAAACTTTTCATCTAAAGACTCGCTTCGATCCGCATTGCATTATTAAAGAAGTTTCCAGTTATAGGTGGATAGATGACCCGCGCTATGGACCGTGCACACCTGATGAATTTCGCGATAAATTTCTCAGGGAAACCCAAGCGATTACCTGCACATCCTTAGGTATGATTGAGCTCCTAAAAGAAACGCATGATCGGATTTATCACGCGCCTAACGGCATTAATCCAAAACAAATCCACTATCAACAGCCCCGCCGGGGAAAAATGAAGATTGGATGGGCCGGAAATAGTGAGGATCCTGTAAAACAGCAGCATATTTTAACCGCGCCTGAATGTATGGCCGGATTCGACTTCGTCACCGCGCCCGGAACCGTTCCGCGTCATAAACTTTCCAGCACATTGGGATCCTAAGCTTAGAATTCCACGTGGACAAGTTGTCGCG
>JADMIO010647434.1_pt1 | contig 38758 bp, 33 predicted proteins | sample 8958161 | NCBI WGS metagenome assembly JADMIO01 (sample SAMN16585339, study PRJNA669376) | soil metagenome | isolation source: Crop rotation soil | place: USA: Cullars Rotation, Alabama | collected 2011 | reverse complement strand
TTATCCGCGATCACTGCATCGGGAATGTCTTTGCCAATATCGTTGATGCCAATAAGGATAAATAATTTTGAAGGTTGACGCCGGATGACATCATCCAGCCGTTTCAATACTCCAAAGGTGATGTCGCCGGCAATTCCACGATTGATAACTGTGGAATCATTTAATAACTTTTTCCAATCTCCGATTTGTGTGATACTGTTTCCCAGGAAAATAATTTTTCCCGGAATAACCGGTTCCGTTTCAAAATAGGCCACGCGTTGCGGGTAATATTCCGGCAAAAAACCGATGGTATCGAAAAGTCTTTGGTTGGTGACCTTAATTTGTGAATGACCGATCAGGGGAAGAAGTATGCCAATAATCCACGCGAATCTTAGAGGTTTCATATAGTTATATTAAACATTTTCCAGGCCATATTGCTTTAATATCTCCGGCGGTACTCCCTTCCATTGATTGGGCGTATTGCCTTTATATCCGAGGTCTTCAATGCCCATTTTACTGGTAAAAAAACCAATAGCGGTTAAATCTCTTATTTTATTAAAGAATGCAACACCCGGTTGCATATCAGGTGTTGCGAGAGAAGGATAAGCAATGGCAGTTATTATTTCCGTATGTTGTGCAGCTGTACAACCTTTGAAATCGCTGTTGTATTTCCTGAGGCACTGCACATCAAGCCAACGCAGGCCACCCCGCATAGTCAGCTGATGTTCCGGTTCGTCCTTTACAATAAACTCTATAAACTCCGGTACTTTTGCATCCGTTGCACTTCCGCTTCGTTCATCCTTTGGTATAATAATGTCGGCCAATACCGCTATGGTTTCCATTTCATGGGCATCAAAATATTTTTCCTGCTGTAATTTTTTGTCCCGCTCCGTTTCAAGTGGCTGCCTGCCGGTTTTGTCTGTTTCTTTTTCTGTATTTGGCTTTATGGCAGGTTTGCAGGCATCCATTAAAGCGGTAGTTACTGTGGCTATACCAATTGCTTTTAAACTGTCTCGCCGGTTCATGTCTAAATATTTTGCTTTTTCCTTTGATCAAGAATATATTCGGCCGTACGCATGGAAAGCGCAAGAATGGTCCATGTGGGATTTTTTTCAGATTGCTGAGTGAATACGGAACCATCTGTTACAAAAAGATTTCTGCAATCATGTGACTGACCATATTTATTGACCGCCGATGTTCCCGGGTCATCCCCCATTCTGGCGGTGCCCACCTCATGAATACCCTTGCCCGGATTCGCCAACCCCCAATTATTGGCATCATTTACGGGAGGTAGTAATGGAATTCCGCCCATTTGTTTAAGCACTGCCTGGGTAGTTTCTGCCATATGCTTTGCCTGTTTTATTTCATCACTGCCCCATTGGTAATTGAAACGTAAAACCGGAATGCCATACCGGTCAACCACGCTATTGTCTATTTCACAATAGTTTGTCTCCTTGGCTACATCAACACCATGGCAACCAAAACCAGCAAACGTTCCATAAAACTTTCTGTAATCATCCTTTAACGATTTTCCAAAACCGCCGCCGGGTTTCATTTTACCTGTTGCATCCGGAATATAACCGTTGATCATCGGAACAACTGACCCCTCAAATCCAAAATAGCCCCCATAGCCCGGCATCATCATCCCGCCAAAAATCTCCAAATGATAACCCCGTGGAAAATCAAGTTTCCTGTTGTCAAGCCACCAGGGCGCATACAGATGCAGGCTGCCAACTCCATCTTCATTAAAGCGTGGCCTGTTTAATAGCTGTGGTAGTATGACGGCTCCGCCAGACTGTGTAGAATCATGTAAATATTTGCCGACAACATTGCTGCTGTTGCTTAATCCATTGGCATGTTGTGCCGTTTTTGAGTTGAGCAGTATGCGGGCACTTTCACAGGTGCCCGCAGCCAGTACCACCAATTTTGCGTTCACTACATACTCCTGCATATCATCCTTACTGACATAAGATACCCCGGTTGCTCTACCGTTGCTGTCAGTGATAATTTCCCTTGCAACAGCATTAGTAATAACTTTCAGGTTTCCCGTTTTTATAGCCGGAATAACCAAACATGACGAAGCTGAAAAATCTCCATATACCTTGCAGGAACGATTGCATTGACCACAGTAAAAACATTGTCCACGGTCCTTGTTACCCGGCAATGGCGCCGTTAATACGGAACCTCTGCCGGCGATAACATTTATACCTAAACTTTTTGCAGCCTTCTTTACAAACAATTCATTCAGCCGTGGCGGAGGCGCAGGGAGAAAAATTCCATCCGGATCATTTTCCAGCCCCTCATGGGTTCCATAAACACCAATCAAACGATCCACTTTATCATAATAAGATCTCATCTCGTCATAGGAAACCGGCCAGTTATCGCCGACGCCATAAGCGTCATGGCATTTAAAATCTTTTGGACCCATACGCAATGAAATACGGGCCCAGTGGTTAGTTCTCCCGCCAAGCATTTTTGCACGAAACCAGTCAAACTTTGTATTGTTTTTTTGGGTGTATGGCTCCCCTTCGATTTCCCATCCGCCATAGGCAGCATCAAAATCGCCCATCGGTCGTGTTGCATTGCCACCCCGACGTAATGACTCATAGGGCCATTTCAGCTGCATCGAATCCCTGGCCGGATCAAAGAAAGGGCCTGCTTCAAGCATTAAGACTTTCACTCCGGCATGGGCCAGCACGTAGGCAGTCATGCCACCACCGGCACCGGAGCCGATCACCACCACTTCCTCTACTTCATTTGATTTTTTTAATTTGAGATCTCCCATGGGGATTAAGAATCGTTGTGTTATGGAATATCAAATCAAGCCATGATCAGGGTGATGTGTTTTGTCTAAACAATGGCAACCTTTTCTATCAATTTTTTTGTAGCCAGCACACCGGCATCATCATCCAAATACTTATCATCCTTACTATACATTTTGATAAGGCCCCCTTCATATTCAATGCTAACCCAGCCTTTAAAACCTGAATCCTTTATGATGGAAAACATTTTTTTAAAGTCTGTTTCCGTATCATTTCCATTCGCATCAAATACATGGGTTTTTGCGTGGACGCCTTTTGCAAACGGCATCAATTGCCTGATACCTTTGTAACGATCATATTCCTCCACGCATTTTGTTTGCATCCATCCCGCAATATCATTGGTGGGTGGTTTGGTTCTGTTGACACAAAAATTGCCGAAGTCCGCCAGGGTACCACAATGTGAATTATTTATCTTCTTCATTACTCCTTCAAGCCAATCACCGTTGCAGGAAATACCTACATGATTTTCAACAATCACATCTATGTTTGATTTCCTGCCGTATTCAATTAATGTGTTCAAGCTTTCCAATGCTGCTTTGGCTACTTCACCAGGGTCCCCTTCGCCTTCCACGTTGACCCGTATCATCGGGCAACCCAGTGTGGCAGCCGCATCAATCCACTTGTAATGATTTTCAACAGCCTTTGTTCTTACCTCTTTGGTAAGATCGCCCAGGACGCCCTCCCCATCAATCATGATGCGCAGGTTATAACAGCCGTTATCCGCTGAACGTTTTTTCAATTCATTCAAAAAAACCGTGTCGCTGGCTTTGTCTGCAAAAAACATAGAACAGTAATCGAGGCCGGGTATGCCAAATGTGGTAATAGTCTTCTTTGGAAAATCAAGCGGGTCTAATTTTTTTGTCCAGAACTGGCTTGCGAGAGAAAATTGAGACAAAGCCAGCTTAAAGGGCCATTCCCTTTTTACCGAATTGCCTTTGAGAATGGACGGCATGGCTGAGGCGAGGCTTGCTGCCGCAAGGCTCATGGCCGATTTTTTTATAAAATCTCTTCTTGACGGTTTCATACTATACGTTTTGAACAATTTCTATTTGGTAATTTTTACCAAATAAAGGTAAGTATAAAAATTCCATATGGCAAAATTTACCAAATAGAATTTTTAAATTAATTTCACCCTGTTATGAAGACGCTGAAAGAGATTGAAGATTTTATTGTAAACGGGTACAAGACCTATATTCCGCATGTATCTATTGACTGTGCCATATTCGGCTATCATGATCACCGGTTGAAAATTATGCTTTCGCAGCTGGAAGGATTTGAAGGATTTTGTTTACCAGGGGGATATATTAAACGCACCGAAACGTTGGATGAGGCAGCCAGCCGGATTGTGAAGGAAAGAACATCTATAACGGGTTTGTACCTGAAGCAGTACAAAACATTTGGTGACCCGGACCGTATAAAATGGAATGAGATTGACATTGAAAAACTTTCTCAAATACCTATGTACCGAAAGCTAAAATCCAGTTGGTTAAAGGATCAGACCATTTCCATAGGGTATTACTCCATAACGGATTTTTCGCTGGTGAAACAACAGCCCGGGTTTATGTCTCCTTCCTGCGAATGGTATGACCTGGATAAAATTCCTTCCTTATTATTCGATCACGATCAAATGGTGAAAGATGCCTTGCAAACGCTACGGTCGCAATTATACTATCAGCCAATCGTTGAAAAATTGTTGCCCAAAAAATTTACACTAACAGAAATCCATGCGGTGTATGAAACCATTCTGGGAAAAAGGCTTGATATAAGAAACTTCCCCAAGAAATTAGTATTTATAGGCCTTATCAACAAATTGAATGAAAAAAGAAATATCGGCCCGCACCGGGCACCTTTCCTATATAGCTTTAATCATAAACGATACAAAAAAGCTTTGGAGCAGGGAACTACCTTGATTTAGCAAGGGTTTTCCTGATGCAAAAGCGGACAGTCTGTTGTATCAAATCTGAACAGTTTCGTACTTCTCAATCCACTTAGATAATTGATTGTCAATAAAACGTAAAAATGGCATGCTCTTGGAAACTCCTTGACTCCGTGGAGTTTCCTGGTTAAACATTCAACTGTGTGGTTGAAACTTTATTGAGTACGGCAACCATTATAAAACCCCTGTTATGCTAAAAAACTATCTGAAAACCGCCTGGCGAAGTTTATGGAGAAACAAATTTTTCTCGTTTATTAAATTGTCCGGTCTTGCTTTGGGGATTGCCTGCAGCCTCGTGATAATGCTATGGGTGAATGACGAAAGAAACATAGATGTTTTTCATAAAAACGGCCCGCAGTTATACAGTGTTTTTGAAAGACGCTACCATGACGGGCAAATAGGCGGCGGGTACGCTACCCAGGGATTGTTGCCGGATGAGTTGAAAAGAGCGTTCCCGGAAGTAGAATATGCAACCGGGTATGCCTGGAGCGACTTAAACACCTTTGAAGCGAACAATAAAATCATTAAAGAAAATGGGAACCATGCCGGGCAGGATTTCTTTACCATGTTTACCTATCCCATGCTGGAGGGGAATGCCGCCACTACCCTGCAGTCGCCTGTCGGTATTGCCGTCTCAAAAAAAATGGCTGAAGATTTTTTTGATTCACCACAACAAGCCATTGGCAAAACTATACGCTACAACAACAAAAAGGATTTAAGAATAACCGCTGTATTTGAGAATGTGCCAGCAAGCAGTTCATTACAATTCGATTACATTTTAAACTGGCAGACTTTTTTAGAAGACAATAGCTGGGCAAAAAACTGGACCAATAACGGACCTCTTACCTGTGTTATGCTGCGTAAAGGCACCGATGTAAAGGCTTTTGAAAATAAGATAAGCCGGTTTCTTGACAAGTATAACAAAGAACAAACCGCACAGGTGTATATCAGGCTTGGTATGCAACGCTACGGAGATGTTTACCTGCATCCTGATCTGGACAAGAACGGGAATATCTCCGGCGGAAGAATTCAATATGTAAAGCTTTTTAGCGTTGTTGCTATTTTTATTTTGCTGATTGCCTGTATCAACTTCATGAATCTTGAAACAGCGCGTTCTGTAAAACGTGCGAAAGAAATTGGTGTAAGAAAAGTGGCGGGCGCCGTTCGATTCTCCCTGGTAAGGCAGTTTATGGGTGAAGCTTTATTCATTGTAGCAACCGCCGTAATCATTTCCCTGGCGCTTGTAATATGGGTGCTGCCCCAGTTTAACCAGATTACCGGAAAAAACATTCATATTCCTTTCAGGGACCCCGGTTTCTGGTTAAGCCTGTCCGTATTGTTGCTGATAACCGGCCTAATTTCCGGAAGCTACCCGGCCTTATACCTTTCATCTTTCAAACCCGTCCGCATTTTAAAAGGGACATTAAAATTTACCAGCAGCGCTTTATGGTTTCGTAAAGGGCTTGTTGTTTTTCAATTTATACTCTCCATCGTATTTATTATCGGAACCATCGTTGTAAGTAAACAGGTGAACTATATACAATCCATGAACCTTGGCTACAACCGGGAGAACCTTTTGTATATCCCGCTGGAAGGTGATCTAACCGCTAACTACACCCTGTTTAAAACCCAGGCCTTAAAGATGCCTGGCGTAAAAGACGTAACTCATGCAACGGATGCTCCTACCCGGATTAATAACGGCACTACCGGTGTTTTATGGGAAGGGAAAGATCCAAATTCCAATATTGACATTACACAAGTTGGGGTTGGTTATGATTTTATCAAAACAATGCATATCCAAATGTTGCAGGGCCGGGATTTTTCCCGAGATTTGGCAACCGATTCCGTGAATTATATTGTTAATGAAACCGTTTTACAAATTATAGGATACAAAAATCCCCTGGGCAAGCCGCTAACGCTCTGGGGCACCCAGGGAACTATTATTGGTGTTGTAAAAGATTTCCATTTTAACTCATTGCATGAAGCTATCACCCCATTGATGCTTCGTCTTGGCGAAAACTTTGACGGAGGTATTGCCCTGGTGAAGACGGAACCCGGAAAAACAAAAGAGGCGTTAGCAAGTCTTGAAAAGGTTTATAAAGAACTCAATCCAAAAGTCCCCTTTACTTATAAGTTTTCAGATGAAGAATATCAAAAGTTATATACCAGCGAGCAAATAATACGGCAGTTTGCCAATTACTTTGCGTTTCTTGCCATATTCATTTCATGTCTTGGCTTATTAGGGCTTGTGATATTTACGGCCGAACAGCGTACGAAAGAATTTGGCATCAGAAAAGTGTTAGGGGCAAGTCCTCTTATATTATTCAATCTTCTTTCTAAGGAATTCCTCATGCTGATAGTCGTAGCCATTCTTATTGCTTCACCGGTTGCCTGGTATTTCAGCCATCAATGGCTTGAGGATTTTGCTTATAAAACCAATATAAGTTGGTGGGTATTTGTTATAGCCGCGTTTATGGCCATGTTGATTGCCTTGATAACAATCAGTTTCCAGGCAATAAGAGCAGCCATCGCAAACCCGGTAAAAAGTTTGAGAACGGAATAAATCAGGCTTTATCAGCACAGAATTAATGAAGCTAAATGGTTTGCTGCCTGGCTGAGACAAAGACCAGGGCCATCCCGATTACAATCAGGATGGCCAGCCTCATATCATTTACTCCCTTTTTAATACTCTTGCGGGATTGCTGCGTGCAACCTTTAACGTTTGAAAACCGATCATCGTACCGGCAATTGCCATGACAATAAAGAAGCTCAGTAATTGTTCGCTTAACCGCAATGGCTGGTGATACGCAAACTTCACTAACACCACTTTTTGGAAAAAGATCCATGTCAGGGGAAGAGCTATTGATGCAGATAACACGAGAAGGAATAAAAAGTTCCTGCTCATTAAATAGATCAATGTCCGTTCTGTTGCTCCCATCACTTTACGGATACTTATTTCTTTCAATCGCTTTTCCGTAGTATAAACGACCATTCCGAACAATCCCATCGATGCGATAACAACGGCAAGCAGCGAAAAGAAGCCGATCACTTTGACAATTACGGAAAATTCTTTGTATGCTTCTTCAATCTGCTCATCATAAAATTTGGCATCAAGCGAATGGACTTTATCTATTTTCCGCCATACTTCATTAATGCCGGCCAGGGCGGCTGTAACATTCGGTGTTGCGATCCTTATATTCACATATCCACCAGGCTCAGGCGAATAACGGAACATAACGGGTTCGATTTTTTCCATAGGCATTCCATAGTGAAAATCTTTCAGCACACCAACGATCCTTAATTTTTTTCTATTAATTTCCACCACGTCGCCAACAGCTTTTTGCGGATCGCCGTTCCCGATATTGAAACGTTTGAGTAATTGTTCGTTAACAAGGGCTTCTGTTTCCTGCCCATTTACCGGCCTTGTCCTGAAATTGGTTCCCGCAATGATCTTATACTTATGAACGGAAAGAAAATGTTCGTCAATAAAATTTAACAAAACGCTCGCGGAATCCATCGGCTCTTTGTATTTCATCGTGGCGCCATAATTACTGCCGAGGCTCGACACTATCAACGATTTCGAAATTTCTCTTACCGCGGGCATAGCGGACAGTTCTTTTACGAACAGTTCGGAATTATTTCCCTGCATTTTTATATTCAATACATTGTCCGTACTGAATCCAAGATCATAGGTAATAAAGCTTTTGTATTGATTATAACCGATTACCGTTGTTGATATAAAAATCAAGGAAAAAGTATATTGAACAACAATTAAAGATTTGCGCAGATTTACATGCCTGAATATTTTTAGCGATGACAGGTTATTCAATACCTGTATAGCTGTGATACGGGAATAAAATAATGCCGGTAAAATACCCGCGACCAGGCCTGTAATCAGAGCAAACAATATAAAATAAAGAATTAATTGCGGTGAAAGGCGAAGCTCGACAACCTGCTGCACGAAGTTATCCAGCGAAAGAAATGGTTCACGTATCAATAAGAATAAAATAAAAGCAAATAAGAGGGCAAACAACGAAATAAGGACCGATTCTGTAATAAACTGCCCAATAATGTGATTCTTTAATGCACCGATCACCTTTCGTATACCTACTTCCTTTGAACGGTTTAATGAACGGGCAATAGAAAGATTGGTATAATTAAAACAGGCTGAAATAATAATAACAAATGCAAGACCTGTTAGTATATATACTGTAATCGCGGGAACCGCAGGCCCTATCTGGTTGGCAAGCGGTCTGCCAGCTGATTTCCCAAGCGGAATTTCTTTTAACGGCTGAATGGATATGGCGATCTTCCTGTTTTTGAGTGATGCATTTTCTGTAGCACAGATCTTGTCAATTGCTGTCTGCACTTTTGACGGATCGGTATTTTTAGATAGAACGAAATAGGTATAATTAGAAGAAATGTTTTCCCAACTCGCAAAATCGCCATCCGCATTGGCCCCTCTTTGTTCTATTGTTGAAAAAGAACCCAACGCTTCAAATTGAAGGTGTGACAACTTCGGAATATCTTTCAATACACCTGTCACTATAAAATTGGACGTATCAAACTTCACTATCTTTCCCAACGCCTCATTGTTTCCGAACAATCTCCTGGCAGCTATTTCTGTTAAGACCAGTGAATAAGGTTTTTGCAAGGCAGTAGCCGGGTTGCCCTTTAGTAGCGGGAAACTAAACACATCAAAAAAAGATCCACTGGCCCATAATCCTGAAACCGGAGCTATTGTTTCACCAACAGCCGCATCACCGCCAAACCCCCGCTGCAGGTAGACATAGGATTCAATACCGGGAACCGTTTGCACAATTTTTCGCCCGGCCGAAACAGACGAGGTGGCCATCGTCATGGTCCTCCCGTTATTGGTATCAGCGCTTGTTATGCGGTATATCCGGTTTTTCTTCTCATGGAAATTGTCGTACGATAACAAATCGGACAAAAACGCGATAATCAGCAATCCAACGCACATGCTGATAGCAAGTCCCGTTATGTTTATGGCGGAAAATAATTTATGACGCATAATGCTGCGCCCAGAAGTTATTACATGGCTCCTGATTATATTCGATGTAACTAAAGGGTTAGAAAATTTCGGCTTACGTATCATATAGGGACGAAAGAACTTCAATACATCCACGACATAAATGAGCTTAGCCTTTTTTACACCTTTGAATTCTACATTACGTAGAAAAAATTCATAGAGATCGCCCTGCAGATCTTCCAGTAAATCCGGACGGCAATACCATTCTAAAAATGATTCAGCCCATTTTGGCGGATGAACCGGCTTATTCTTTTTCATCAAATTCCTTTTAATGTTAATCCTGGTATTCTGCTCCATAATTCATCCCGCATTTCTTTTGATTTCACCAAGGCTGTTTTTCCTGCCGCTGTTACCGTGTAGTATCTTTTACGCTTGCCGCCTCTTGTACTGGTGACTTCGCCCAGTTTGCTTTTTACAAAATTTTTTTCTTCCAGGCGGTTTAATACGGCATGTACTACGCCCAACTTTACATGCCTTCCTGTATGCTTTGATAGTTCATCACAAATGGCGACGCTGTACGCCTCGTTGATCAATGCAGCAATGGTGAGTAAAACTATTTCTTCAAATTCGCCGAGATGAGTTCCTTTCATTCTGATTTATTAATTCACTAAATGTATGTAAAATAGAAAGATAAAAATCAAATACTTTAAAATTTATTTTTAAACATCGAAGCTTCAGGGCCTTAAATAATCTAACCACTGGAAAGGTTCGATAACTTTTCCCTAATTTTATGAATGGCCACCATTAAATCGCTTCCTGTTATCAGGATAAAGGATGCCGGCACGCCGCTGAACAACCTTACAGATTTCAGCATTGGGAAGCATGAAGAAATGGGTAAGGCTTTCCTTCCTGCTGCGCATAAGCATGATTTTTATTTGCTGCTGGTAATTGATGAGGGTTCCGGTGTGCACAGTATCGATTTTCAGAAGTTTACCGTAGAAAATAAAATGATTTTCTTCCTGGCGCCAGGCCAGGCGCATCAATGGAATCTGCATGAAAAAACTACCGGTTACCAGGTTATGTTTTCGCCCCAGTTTCTTCCTGCTACCACGGCCAGGCTTCCGTTTTTTATTAGCTCTTCGAAACCCTATTTATCATTGGGACCCGTGGAGTTTGCGAACCTCACACAGGAGTTAGTAATATTGAAAAATGAATTTGACAATCAGGATTTATTTGTTCACGAAGTCATACGTCAACGCCTTCAAATTATACTTACCTTATTGCACCGGTGGTATGCAAAATCTGATCCACTCCTGGTCAGTGAATCCAGCAACCGCCTGATCGTACGTTTTTTCGACTTGCTCGAAAAACATATACATGAGGAAGCCATGGTAAACTTCTATGCAAAGCAATTATATGTTAGTCCAAATTATCTGAATATCATTTGCCGGAAAGAGGTCGGCTTTAGTGCGGGGGATTGTATCAGGCAAAGACTTCTGCTGGAAGCCAAGCGATTGCTTGCCATGACACAGCATGATGTGAAGGAAATTTCCTTTGGTCTCGGATTTCAGGACGCGGCCTATTTTTCGCGTTTCTTCAAAAAACACACAGGGTATACACCGAAAACATTCCGGGACCAGTTATAAAAAGTACCAGTATCGGTATAATGATCGCAGCATTTCATGATTGTGAAAAACTAGCTTCGTGGCCCATGTGTAATTCTATTTTCTGTTTTGAAACTTTTAAACATTACCGTAAATGAGAAATGTGCTTTTAATTCTTATTTTGTTAACAGGTCTCCTGAAAACTTCGGCACAACAGCCCTTACGCGTAATGATGATTTTCGCGCATCCCGATGAAGGAGAGGTTTATACAGGCGGCACGGCAGCCCTCTACACTCAGTTGGGTCACCAGGTAAAATTTATGTCGCTCACCAATGGGGACGCCGGACATTGGGTAGAAAAACCGGACGTGCTGGCTAAAAGGCGCTATCAGGAAGCGATGAACGCGAAAAAGATACTAAACCTTGCCGAGTATGAAGTATTGGACTATCATGACCAGGGTTTGAAAAATACGAAGGAAGCCAGGGCCAAAGTGACGAAGAGCATAGAGGCCTTCAAACCAGATGTAGTGTTTACGTACTACCCGGCGGCGGGTGGACACATTGATAACATGACCGCGGGCTACATAGTCCGTGATGCCGTACGGGATTTGAAAATGGAAAAACTCCCGGTCTTTTTATATGTCCGGGATTACCATACCTCGTTGTTTACCTACATTCCGGATTTTGCTTTTAGTATAGATAAGGTCTGGGAAACCAAACTGGAAGCCTGTGCGGCACATCAAACTCAGGTGGCAGAAGCTATCCCACACAGCATGGGTATCCTGGACGAAGTAAGAAAAAATCCGGCTAAACAAAAAGAGCTGATCAACGACAATACCTATGCATTCAGCAAAGTATTTCCCACTTATATGTTTACGTTAGAGAAATGGTATGGCAAAGAGGGTGCATCAAAAATTCAATATGCAGAAGCGTTTGAAGTAGCAGAGTTTGGCCGCCAGATCAAAGAAGAAGAAATATTTTCGTTATTGCCCATGCTGGAACGGCCGTATATTGTTTCAGGCACCCATGATTGGACAGATACCGGCATAATGATTAAGGAAGGTGAGGTATTTGAAATAACAGCTGAAGGAATGATTGTCTGGAACAGGGACGGCAGAGCAAAATGCAATCCGGATGGAGCGGCTCCGTATACACGCCGGGGCAACAAGCCGGTATCCGGTTCGCCCACGGGGGCGCTGATTGCGCGTATCGGTGAAGATTCTAAGGAAAGTTTTCTCGTAGGATCCAGCAGGAAAATTATCGCTTACAAGACGGGAAAGTTATTCCTCGGCATCAACGATGATAACGTGAGTGACAATGATGGTGAATTTAGAGCCTGGGTAAAAAAAAATCTCCGGTAAATGATCCCGCCGGAACCCGGACCCGATTACAGCCGGGATGTTCCATCTTTCGTTATAAAAAAGCCCTTAAACGTTTAACGCTGACTCCATACGCATAGCACTACTCCCAGGCTTTTCGATTATTTTGTTTCAAAAAATTGTTGGATATTCATTTCAAGTCGGCTAACAATCCAACGATCGCATGAATGTTTTTCGTTAACCTATAAATCATTATAGCGCCAGCTGGCGAACTTACGGCAGAGCGAATGAACTGCATGGAACGGAGTTTATTCTCTATATAAAATTGCTAAAACATGAAACGGCTGTTTATCTCTTCCTTAATAATTTTTTCTTCAATCTGTTGTTGTGCGCAGGTAAGCGATATTAAACAAAGCGAGTTGTCCCTAACTAATCTGTCAAATCTGGATTCACTCGAGCGAGCTTTGCCCGAGATGAAAGAAGACACCCTGAAAGCAATGGCCCTGAGTGATCTTGCATGGACATATGCCTTCCATAATGCACAACAGGGAGTTTATTATGGCCAGGAGGGAGTAAAGTTATCAAGGAAACTTGCCTATCCCAAGGGTTATGCATACAACTTGCACGGCTTAGCATGGAGTTTATGGGCGCTTGGGAATTATAGTAATGCTCTTCAGTATTCAATTGAGGCGCTGCATGAATTTGAAGAGTTAAAAGACATTCAGAAAATAGGTCAGAGCTACGTGATCTTTTCGGCTATATACAGGGATGTTGGCGATTATACTACCGCTTTGCAAAATGCTGAAAAGGGATTACTAATTTATAAAACCATAAATGTTTCCCCGAGGATAAGCTATGCCAACATGGGATCTATTTACGAACTACAAAACCGCCTAGATTCAGCGTCATTGTACGCTCAAAAAGCGCATCAACTGGATTTAAAAGATAACGGAGGAAAATGGGACTGGGTCTATTGGATACTGGGAAACATAGAGGCAAAACAAAAGCGTTATCCCTCTGCCCTGGAGTATTATAGAAAAGCGCTATCACTTGCACTTCAAACAAATATATATAAAACAATTGTAGAGGCGAATAACGGTATCGCGAATGTCTATAAAGCTTTAGGAAATTTGGATTCATGTATCTATTACGCAAATGAAGTACTGCAGAAATGGAAAACGGTATCCTACCAAAAAGGTGTTTTGGATGCGGCCGGAATATTATCTGATGCGTATAAAATAACAAATCAAGATGATAGTACTATCAAATACCTCGAATTCAGCAGAGAATTAAAAGATAAATTGTTTAATCAGGAAATAACCCGCAATATTCAGACACTTGGCTTCAGCGAACAAATACGGTTGGATGCAATTGAACGTGAACGGAATGTATATCGTGACAGACTAAAAATGTATGCTTTATTGTTTATCGGGTTTATTCTTTTTACAATCGCACTCGCACTTTGGCGAAATATCATACATCGTAAAAAAGCCTACGCCCAATTACGAACACAAAAAGCTGAAACTGATCTACAAAAGAACAAAGTGGAGCAAACACTTCTCGAATTAAAATCTGCTCAATCCCTACTTATTCAAGCAGAAAAAATGGCAAGCCTCGGTGAACTTACTGCAGGCATCGCCCATGAGATTCAGAATCCTCTAAATTTTGTTAATAACTTCTCTGATGTAAACAGAGAACTGCTGCAAGAGCTGAAAAAAGAGGCAGATATTGGAAATATCGAGGAGATAAAGCAAATAGCAAATGATGTTATGAGTAACGAAGAAAAAATAAATCATCATGGTAAACGGGCTGATAGCATTGTAAAAGGAATGCTTCAGCACAGCCAGAGCAGCCGTGGTATAAAAGAGCCAACTGATATAAATAAGTTGGTTGATGAATATCTCCGTCTTGCATATCACGGTATTCGCGCAAAGGATAGCTCGTTTAATGCAACAATGAAAACAGATTTTGATGAAACGATTGGAAACATCAATATCATTCCGCAAGACATGGGAAGAGTGCTGCTGAACTTATACAACAATGCGTTTTATGCGGTGAATGAAAAGAAGAAGCAAAATGCTGTGGTGTTCGAACCTGTGGTGACTGTCAACACGAAAAAGAACGGTGATAATATAGTAGTAGAAGTCGCTGACAATGGCAATGGCATTCCACAAACAATAGTTGAGAAAATATTTCAACCATTTTTTACTACCAAGCCAACGGGAGAGGGAACAGGGTTGGGTTTGAGTTTAGCATATGACATTGTAAGGGCGCACGGAGGTGAAATAAAAGTAGAAAGCAGGGAGAGAGAATTCACACAGTTTACTCTTGTTTTGCCGGTATAATAACAACTTAAAAACTGCCCGTCAAAAAAGCCCTTAAACGTTTATGATTAAAGGCCTTTAGCAAACTTACTTTGATTCAGTGATCCCGCTGGGACTCGGACCCAGGGCCCTCCCGATTACAATCGGGATGCCCTACCCTTCGCTATCAATTCTTCGATATATTTTTTTGATTTCGTCTTCTTAATCTGTCTCTCTCTTTTTTTCGCCTCCCCCAGGTTCTGGTGTTCTTCGCAATATTTTAACTCCCAGGGAATGCCATTACTGGTAAATATTGAGTGGCCAATGTTATGTTCGTATAGTCGCCTTTCCATATTAGTACAGGCACCGATATAATACTTCCCTAACCTCTCTGAGTATAGTATATAAGTAAATGGCATAAAAAAAGCCTTTAAACATCTATGCTTAAAGGCCTTTAACAAGCTTACTTTGATTCTGTGATCCCGCTGGGACTCGGACCCAGGGCCCTCCCGATTACAATCGGGATGCCCTACCCTTCGCTATCAATTCTTCGATATATTTTTTTGATTTCGTCTTCTTAATCTGTCTCTCTCTTTTTTTCGCCTCCCCCAGGTTCTGGTGTTCTTCGCAATATTTTAACTCCCAGGGAATGCCATTACTGGTAAATATTGAGTGGCCAATGTTATGTTCGTATAGTCGCCTTTCCATATTAGTACAGGCACCGATATAATACTTCCCTAACCTCTCTGAGTATAGTATATAAGTAAATGGCATAAAAAAAGCCTTTAAACATCTATGCTTAAAGGCCTTTAACAAGCTTACTTTGATTCTGTGATCCCGCTGGGACTCGGACCCAGGGCCCCATCATTAAAAGTGATGTGCTCTACCAACTGAGCTACGAGATCAACCTGTTCCCTACCCTTTCGGTTTTGGGAGTGCAAAAATACAGGAAGCAGGTGTTCAGGCCAAAAAAAAGTCATTTACTTTTAAAATGGTTTTAAATCAGCTAAAGAGCTCAAATTCATTTGCCCCGAGTTAGTTCAAATTTCCCTTTTTTGCGCATTTTTAAAGTAGGTTTGCGGCGTCAATTAAATACAGATCATGTCATTATACTATAAAGATAAAGTCGTAGTGGTAACAGGAGGCACCGATGGAATCGGGAAAGCGCTGGTGGAATCACTGCTGGACATGGGCGCTAAAGTTGCCACCTGCGGCCGCAATCATGATAAACTTTATTTCCTCCAGTCCAATCACCCATCCGCCCACCTTCATACCATGGTGGCCGATGTAAGCAGTGAAAATGATTGCCGCCGTTTTATTGAAATGACGATAAAGATGTTTGGCGGTATCGATATCATTATTAATAATGCCGGAATTTCCATGCGCGCATTATTAAAAGACGCTAGTACCGATGTGATACGGAAAGTAATGGACATAAATTTTTTTGGCGCTGTCTGCTGTACCAAATATGCATTGAATTCAATTATTGAACGTAAGGGAACTATTGTCGGTATTTCATCCATTGCCGGGTACCGGGGGCTGCCGGGCCGAAGCGGCTATTCGGCCAGTAAATTTGCCCTGCAGGGCTGGCTCGAAGCCATTAAAACGGAACTAAAAGATGATGGTGTGCATGTAATGTGGGTTTGTCCCGGATTTACAACCTCCAATATCCGTTTTGCCTCTTTAAATAAAAATGCGGAAAGCCATGGTGATACCACTATGGAAGAAGGAAAAATGATGACGGCTGAAGAATGTGCCGCGCATATTCTGAGAGCGGTGAGAAAAAAGAAACGAACCCTGTTGTTGACCTGGACGGGAAAACAAACTATTTTCCTGAATAAATTATTCCCGAAACTGGCAGACAAACTGGTTTATAAATTTTATTTTAAAAATGGAGAACTGATAAAATAATTTCGATTGCAGATACCGGCGCAGCCATTACCGGCCCGGAATCGCAAATCTAAAAATCATATGATTAAACTCGCTTCATGCCTTTACTAACCCTTACTTCAGATATCGGCAATCAGGACTACCTGGTCGGGGCTGTAAAAGCAAAACTCCTGCATACCAATTCCGAGTTTACATTTGTCGACATTTCCCATTGTATACCGCCGTTTAACTATCCACAGGCAGCATATATATGCCGAAGCGCTTTTGCCAATTTCCCGGATTTTACCTATCATCTTATCCTTATCAACTTATTTGAAAAAAAACCGGATCACCTGTTGCTGGCTTTTCATAAAAACCATTACTTCCTGTGCGCAGACAATGGTCTGTTAAGCATGATACTGGAAACCACCCCGGAACTCGTCATCGGTATTCCGCTGGATAAAAACGTAATCCGCAACACGCTGCATTGTGCCGATATTATGGGGCAGACCGTCAATAAACTGGTGCAGGGTGAATCCATACAAAATATCGGTATACCCGATATGGCATTTATTGAAAAAAATGCCCTCCGTCCCTTACTCGGACAAGCATGGATCGAGGGCCAGATCATATTCATCGATAATTTCGAAAATGTAATCGTCAATATCACCCGGGAACAATTTGAGGAACAGCGGAAAGGCAGGAGTTTTAAGATCATCTTTAAACGGGATGAAGTGATCGACCGGATCAGCGAAAGCTATGCCGATGCCCATGAGGGGGAAAAACTGGCCTTATTTAACAGCGCCGGTTACCTTGAAATCGCAATTAATAAAGGGAATGCCGCCGGACTTTTTGGGCTAAAGGGCTATTCCGAAAAGACCAGCAAAATTTCAAATATCATGCAAACCCGGCTATTTTATGAGACGGTGAGGATCTACTTTGAATAGATACTGGATGCTGGATGCTAGATTCCAGATACCGGGTTCCTGCTACCAGGTGTTAGTTTACAGGCGGCAAGATACCGGTACCAGAAGCCAAGTATCGAAAGGTTAGTATCTCGTATCCAGCATCTGGTATCTAGTATCTGGTTAAACCCCTATTTTTGCGTTCCTCCGTTTCCTTTGGAGAAAAATCAGTCGTTTATGAACTTTAGAAAAGTTAATAATATTACCGGATGGGTTGTCGGTTTTATTGCTTGCACCACCTATCTGCTGACCCGGGAAGCATCCGGCAGCTTTTGGGATTGCGGCGAATTCGTTTCCAGTGCTTATAAATTACAAAACCCCCATCCGCCCGGCGCGCCCCTATTTACCTTATTAGGCCGTTTTTTTATCATTTTATTCGGGGATAGCCCCTCCGCCGCAGCCCGCGCGGTAAACCTGATGAGTGCCCTGGCGAGCGGTTGTACTATCTTGTTTCTTTTCTGGACAATCACCCATTTTGCCCGTAAAATGTTTGTAAAAGTGGGCGAACACCTCACCGAACAACAGCTTTTTACCGTGATGGCAGCCGGCGTGGTAGGTTCCCTAGCCTATTGCTATAGCGATTCTTTTTGGTTTAGTGCCGTAGAAGGCGAAGTATATGCCTTATCCTCGTTTTTTACAGCCCTTGTTTTCTGGGCCATGCTCAAATGGGAACATGCGGACGAACAGGCTGGCCAGGACCAGGCGGCCCGAAACCGGGCAGACCGGTGGATCATTTTCCTGTTCTTTATGATCGGATTGTCAATTGGTGTTCACTTGTTGAACCTGCTGACCATTCCGGCAATTGTCCTGATATATTACTACCGCCGTTATAACCATAGTGTTAAAGGGGTAATAATCGCTTTTATTATAGGTTGCATTCTTACCGGTATTGTCCAGGTTGCCGTCATTCAATGGTCGATCAAACTGGCAGGCCGTTTTGATATATGGTTTGTAAATGGATTTAACCTTCCTTTCTTTTCAGGGTTTATTTCCTTCTTTGTGCTACTGGCCGTATTGATCTGGCTGGGTCTCCGGCTGGCTGACAAAAAAAGCTGGTCGTTCCTCCGCCTGGGTCTCTGGAGTTTCACTTTCATCATGATCGGCTACTCGACCTATGTAACCTCCCTCATCCGTTCCAATGCCAATACGGCCATTGATATGAACAATGTCGACAACCCGATGAATCTTACCTATTGGCTAAGTCGTGAACAATACGGCACGCAGCCTATCTTATACGGTCCACATTTTGCCGCCCAATATAAAGCCGATCCGGACAACCCCCGGTACGTCGCGTTGAAAGACGGCGAGATGAAATATGTAAAAGGAAAGGATAAATATATTGAGATCGGGCGTGACAAGGAACCGATGTATGAGGACAAGGATATGCAATTATTTCCGCGGGTATGGGACAGGAGTAACGACCAGGGACATGCGGATTTTTATATTGACTGGCTGGAACTGAACCGGAATGGACCGGAAACAGATCCGGAAAAGCTAACGGAATTCCCCGAGGGCAGCGGCAATAATATCCGCATCCCTAATTTCAAGGACAATATTTCCTGGTTCTTTAGTTACCAGATGGGTTTGATGTACTGGCGGTATTTCATGTGGGATTTTGCCGGCAAACAGAACGATGTACAGGGCTTTGGCAGTAAACGGGATGGCAACTGGATAACCGGTATATCATTCCTCGATAATAAACGCCTGGGGGATCAATCCAGGTTACCGGATAGTATTAAGAACAATAAGGCTCATAATACGTTATTCCTGCTTCCCTTTATATTGGGAATTGTGGGTTGTGTTTTCCAGTTTTTGAGGAACAGGTCCGATTGGGTTGTAAACTTCCTGTTGTTCTTCTTAACAGGAATCGGCATCGTCATCTACCTGAATCAGCCCGGCAATCAGCCCAGGGAACGTGACTACGCCTATGTAGGTTCATTTTACGCATTTGCCGTGTGGATTGGACTGGCGGTGGTAGGCTTCGTTCGCCTCGCCCGTGAAAAAGAAGACAAGCAAACCCTTGTCAATACCTTGCTGTATGGTTCTGTGTTAAGTCTTGTCATCGGTATGATGAGTTCATCGCCGTCCACTGGAGGCGATGCCATATTCACGGGGATCATATTTGCGCTTTTGTTTGCGCTTGTAACAGCGGCCGTAACGTTTCTCATAAGAGCGATATCCTCGGCGGGACAAAATGCCAGGATGGCAAACATAGTCACGGCGGCACTTTGTATGGTGGTACCCATTATCATGGCGCAACAGGAATGGGACGATCATGACCGGAGTAAAAAGGAACTCGCGCGTGATATTGCCAAGGATTATCTGGAAAGCTGTGCACCAAATGCCATTATTTTCACCTTCGGCGACAATGATACGTACCCGTTATGGTACGCCCAGGAAGTAGAAGGTATCCGCCGCGACATACGCATTATCAATAACAGCCTGTTAGGTATCGACTGGTATATCAACCAGCTTCGTTATAAAATAAATCAAAGCGATTCGCTGGACGTGATTTTTACTCCCGACCAGATAGAAGGGCATAAAAGAGAATATTTACGGTTCAGTGCTGATAAAGGTATTGATCAGAATGTATACTATAAACTGGCGGATGCCATGAAAGCTTTCCAGGACGACAGGTATCTTCAAACCTTTCCCGTACGCCGTTTTAAAATGGATATAGATACGGTGATGGTAAGAAAAAATGGAACGGTAAATCCCAGCGATACCGTTTTAAATGAAATGCTCTTTGAATTGCCTGCCGGGAAAAATGATATCGGAAGAAATGATCTCATCATTTTAAGCATCATCGCCGCCAATAATTTTAAGAGACCCGTTTATTTTACCTCGCCTTATGGAGAGCTGGGTTTCGGTCAATATCTTAGGAAAGACGGGATCTCGTATCGACTGGTACCCGTCAAAAACAAGTTTCCACAGCAGAATTGGGTGGTAGACCAGGCAATGCGCCAGGCAAGACTGGGAGGCACTCCGATACGCGACAACAATGAGGACTTCATGTTTAAAAATCTCCTGGATAAATTTGCATCCGGGGGCGCGAACAAACCAGGTGTTTATTTTGACGAAGAGAACCGGCGCCATCTACTCACGCTTCGTTCCGCCTACGGTGAGCTGGCTGGCAATCTCGCGGATGATGGCAGAAAAGAAGACGCAAAGAAAGTATTGGGAAAATTTGAATCCATGGTTGACCTGCATAATTTCCCTTATGCAATGGCAAGCCGTTATAACCAGCATAACCAGACCGCCCTGTTATACCTGGAGGGGGCTTATAAAGCCGGGGACACAGCCCTTGCGGAAAAAGTGGATAAATCGGTAAGACGGGACCTGGAGCAGCAAAAAAAGTATTATGATTACATGAAAACAGATCGTGAATCATTATATAATTCGGTTGCGCTGGAAGACCAGGTCAACAGCATATTGTTGACCGTGCTGGACCAGATAGAAAAAAAATATGGCAAACAGGATAATACCATACCAAAGGAAAATGGGGGAAGTATTATCAATAGCTTGCCCGGAAATAACAAGGACAGTGGCCGGAAAAAAGATAGCAGCCAGTAAATTGACTGAAAAACCCCGCCAGATGCGGGGTTTTTTTATTGAACAATGCCGGTTTTCGATTGTTTTTAACAGGGTGAAAGGCTAAGGCATAATTGTTGTAAATTGCCTATGCTGTAACCCGGAATCGTATGAGAGGATTTCATTTTACTAAATTCGACCCCGACAGTCAGGGCAAAAGCCGTTTTGATCAACTGCTTGATATATTCATGCAGATTCTGACGTATACCAGCGGTGATGTAGGGGAAGCCATGTCGTGGATGAATGAGCTGGACAAACAGTATCAGATGACCGATGGCGAATATGGCATGGGTGATTTTATCGATGAAATGAAGGAGAAAGGATACATCACCGAAGACAATCAAAAGGGTGAAATAAAAATAACGCCGAAGACAGAACAGGGAATACGCAAAAAAAGCCTGGAAGATATTTTCGGGAAACTGAAAAAAACAAAACAGGGTGATCATCATAGTTATAAGCCGGGGCAAGGCGATGAAATTAATCCCGAATCGAGGCCTTTCCGGTTTGGCGATATGCTGGAGCAGATCGATTTCACCGAATCCATCCGCAACGCACAGATCAATCATGGGGTAGAAAGTTTTATGATGCAGGAAGATGACCTGAGTATTCATGAAACAGATTTCAAAGCGCAGACTTCCACCGTATTGATGATCGATATCTCACATTCCATGATATTGTACGGAGAAGACAGGATCACTCCTGCCAAGAAAGTGGCCATGGCACTGAGCGAGTTAATTACCACCAAATATCCGAAAGACACCCTGGATATAGTAGTCTTCGGCAATGATGCGTGGCCGGTAGAAATAAAGGATCTTCCTTACTTGCAGGTAGGCCCGTATCATACCAATACCGTGGCAGGTCTGGAGCTGGCTATGGATACTTTGCGGAGAAGAAAAAATCCAAACAAGCAGATCTTTATGATTACCGACGGTAAACCAACCTGCCTGAAGATCGGTAAGCGATATTATAAGAACAGTTTCGGGCTTGACAGGAAGGTGGTTAACCGATGTATGAACCTCGCCGCACAATGCAAAAAGCTGAAAATACCGATCACTACTTTCATGATTGCTACAGACCCTTACCTGCAACGCTTTGTACAGGAGTTTACGGAAATGAATCATGGCAAAGCTTTCTTTGCAGCACTGGATAAGCTGGGTGCCTTCATATTTAAGGATTTTGAATCAGGGAAAAGAAAAACAGTTTATTAAGCCCTCTTTCTCTGCCGGACATTCATACGACCACATATCTTGCCATAAGAAGAAGAGACATATTATTAAAAATGGAAACTAAAATCATTAATATATCATTATGAGCGAAACATTTAAAGCTGCGGTAAGGGGGGTTGGAGCCATAAAAAACCTGGGCGAATTAAAGGCAAGCGGATATCAGCCAAAATCGATCAAGGAGGAAATAAGACTTAATCTTATCAATAAGCTGAGAGCCAAAGAGCCTACTTTTTCAGGGATTGTGGGATATGAAGATAGCGTGATACCCGATGTAGAAAGGGCGTTGCTGAGTAAACACAATATACTTTTCCTGGGTTTGCGTGGACAGGCCAAAACAAGAATGGCCCGGCAAATGATCGAGCTGCTGGACGAATATATTCCCTGTATATCAGGCAGTGATATTAATGATGATCCGTTGCGCCCGGTATCAAAATACGCCAAAGAGCTGATTGCCGAAAAAGGTAACGATACCCCGATTGACTGGATTCACCGCAGCCAGCGTTACGGCGAAAAGCTGGCAACCCCCGATGTCAGCGTGGCTGACCTGATCGGGGATATCGATCCCATTAAAGCGGCAAATCTTCGCCTGAGCTTTGCCGATGAAAGAGTCATTCATTACGGCATTATACCCAGGAGTAACCGGGGTATTTTTGTAATCAATGAATTACCCGATCTGCAGGCGCGTATACAGGTAGCGTTATTTAATATACTGGAAGAGGGGGATGTCCAGATACGGGGATTTAAATTGCGGTTGCCGCTGGATATCTTATTTGTGTTTACAGCTAACCCGGAAGACTACACGAACCGGGGATCCATTGTAACACCGTTAAAAGACCGTATTGAAAGCCAGATATTGACCCACTATCCGAAGTCGCTGGAAAATGCACTGGAGATTACCGAACAGGAAGCCGATATAGATGACGAACAGAAAGAAAAAATAAAGATAAGTGACCTGGTAAAACGATTGATAGAACAGGTAGCCTTTGAGGCAAGGGGTAGCGAATTTGTCGATAAAAAAAGCGGTGTGAGCGCAAGGCTTACCATTTCCGCCTTTGAAAATGCGGTCAGCGCCGCGGAAAGGCGATCTATTATCAATAACGAATCCGAAACGCAGGTATGGATTAATGATCTTATTGGAATCATTCCTTCGATAACCGGCAAAATCGAATTGGTATATGAAGGAGAACAGGAAGGACCCTACCAGGTAGCGATGAATCTCCTGGAAAAAGCTATCCGGTCGCAGTTCAGTCACTACTTCCCTAATCCTGAAGTTGTAAAGAAAAAGATCAAGCCAAAAACGGCCGCGGAAACTAAAGAAGACAATAATCCATACCGGGCCATTACGGGCTGGTTTGACAAGGGAAATAACCTGAATATCTTCTTCAATACAACGGACCGGGACAAAATACTGCTTCTATATAAGGTAGATGGTTTACATGGCCTGGTAAAAAAACATTTTCCCCGCGCTAATGAAATGGAAATGGCGTTGCTGATGGAATTTATTTTACATGGTTTAGCCAGCCATTCATTGATCAGCAAAAAGATCCTGGAAACGAATGTAGAATTTAAAGACCTTATCGGAAGCATGATGAACCTGGGCAGCAAGAGCTATGAGGAGGAATTTGATGAGGAGGGATGAGCAATCAGCAATCAGTAATCAGTAATCAGTAATGAGTAAGTCGTGGTCGGTGTTTTTCCTTAACCGGCCACTATTTACAGGAAATGACGGCGGGTAATAGGCTAAATGATATTTACTTCCCGCTCGAGGTGTACGCCGAACCGTGATTGAACGCTCAATATGATCTGTTCCGACAGGTCATAGATTTCGGCACCATTCGCATTATCATAATTTACCAATACGAGAGCCTGTTTGGCATGAACTCCGGCATCGCCCTCCCGAAACCCTTTCCAGCCGCATTGTTCAATCAGCCATCCCGCCGCCAGCTTTACCGTGCCATCCACATTTTCATAACCTACGAGGTGGGGATACTCAATTTTAAGTTGCTGAAATTTTTCGGCTGTCACCGTCGGGTTCTTGAAAAAACTTCCTGCGTTACCAATTTCCCCCGGATCGGGTAATTTGGAAGACCGAATATTGATAATTGCCCTGGAAATATCCCTGATGCTAAGCTCCTTCACTCCCATTCGCTCCAGCTCCTGAGCAATCGCTCCATATGTTATATTGAATGTTGGTTTCCTGTTTAATTTGAGAGTAACTCCGAGGATGACGAACTGATCTTTATACCGGTGTTTGAAAATGCTGTCGCGGTAACCAAATTCACAATCCTTGACGGCAAATGTGTAGTTGGTTTTTTCATGAATATGAAAAGCCTTTAACTCATGAAACACTTCCTTTATTTCCACTCCGTACGCACCGATATTCTGCATGGGGGAAGCTCCGACATTTCCCGGAATCAACGAGAGGTTTTCAACTCCCGCCCAATTCTTTTTAATACAATACAACACAAACTGGTGCCAGTTTTCTCCTGCTCCCGCTTTTATATAAATGTGCTCCTCATCCTGTTTTACTATTTCAATTCCGCGTATATCATTTTTTAGCACGTAGCCATCAAAATCTTTAGTAAAGAGAATATTACTGCCGCCGCCCAGGACGAGAGTTGGTAACCGGGGGTTATGAGTAATAAGCTGAAGCAGTTGATCGGAATTGCGAAAGGAGGAGAAAAAACGGGCCCGGGCATCAATACCAAAAGTATTATAAGTCTTTAATGAAATATTTTCCTGAATTTGCATATTGAATGTTGAAATCAAGAACAATTATACAGTAAAATAATGAGTGCAAAAACTGCGGCTTTACTGGGCGCCACCGGAATGATTGGCTCATACCTTCTTGAGCAGTTATTGAACGATCCTTATTTTGACACGGTCAGGGTCATTGTACGCCGGCCATTTATAAACAACCATTCCAAGTTAGCAGTAAAACTGGTTGACTTCAATGACTATGAATCCCTGAAATTGGCCATTGACGGGAGTGATGTTCTTTTTTGCGCCATTGGCACCACGCAAAAAAAAGTAAAAGGCGACAAGGAACTATATCACCGGATCGATTTTAATATTCCTGTAAGGGCAGCCGGAATTTGCAAAGAGACCGGCTGTAAAACATTCGTAATTGTCAGTTCGGTGGGAGCCAATATCCAAAGCAGCAACTTCTATTTAAGACTGAAAGGTGAATTAGAAACTGTGTTGGCACAAATCGGGTCTGAAGGCCTGGATGCTGTTCATATCATGCAACCCTCCATGTTAACCGGTGAAAGAAAAGAAAAACGCCCGGCCGAAAAATTTTTACAGTTGACGATGAAGGCTGTCTCCTTTCTCCTGGCCGGTCCCCTGCAGAAATATAAAGCCATTCACGGCAAAGACGTAGCCGCTGCCATGCTGAAGGCAGCGAAATCTGATAAGAAAGGGGTATTCCGGTATACCTATAACGAGATAATTGAAATGTCCCGGTAAATTATTATCATGCTATAGTCTTCAAAATTTAACATTTGGTAGCTGCCGCTTTATAACGGAGATTCTTTATTTTCAACATCGTCATTCCTTTATAAAAATTCACTGCTTTATGAAATGGAAGTTTACTTTCTGTGCAGTCCTGCTAATCAATTTATGTTTTGGTCAGTATATAGAAAAGAAGTGGATCGATAAAAACGATTCGGTGTATGGGTTTTACCTGAGCATACCTCCTTCTTCGGGACGGGTGCAGGGCGCGTTGATATTATTGGATGGCTATGGTTCCAATGCCGAAGGGTTTCTGGCCGAAACCAAAATACATAATGTTGCCTGGGCAAATGATATCCTGACCATCTGCCTCCCCACCGGCACCAGGTTTTATCTTGATAAATCCATGACAGCATTAATTAATTCGGTTTTCAAGGATATTCTGCAAACCTATGGCTTAAAAAAAGACCAGGTTGCTATTGGCGGGATGTCATCAGGAGGAACGATTGCACTGCGTTATGCTGAATTATGCAGGGAAAAGCCCGGGGAGTTCCCGGTTCAGCCCAAAGCAGTTTTTGTTATTGATTCGCCCGTTGATCTGGTGGAACTTTATAAATCATCCGAACGAGATCTACAGAAAAATAACCATGGCTGGTGGCTGGGAGAATGCCAGATGATAATTGACCGGTTGAAACAGGATTTGGGTGATCCACATGAAGACCTTACGAAGTATATAGAAGTGTCCCCGATGGTGAGAGAGGCTAAAGACAGCCTGAATGAAAAATTGTTATCATCGACTGCTGTCAGGACTTACCACGACGTAGATGTAAACTGGTATATCCAGAACCGGCGTCGCAGCTTATCTGAAACCAATATACCGGATGCATCGGAGCTGATCAGTCGTTTGGTGGCAGCCGGCAATCGGCAGGCTGAATTTATTGTATCTAAAATACCGGGACGGAGAAGTGATGGGCAACGACATCCGCACGCCTGGAATATTGTTGATGAAACAGATCTCATTCAATGGGTGAAGACCAGTCTTAATTTTTACCCGGATCACCTCGTTATCCCGTATTCGTATACTGCTCCCGAAGGATGGTCCAAGGAGCAAATCCTTTTTCCCATTGATTTTGCGGCCGGCTTAACCTATAAAGGCTTTGAGGAACTCCGTTTTGCACCGGGCTGGGGCGATGCCAACAGCCAGGAAAAATGGGCCTATACTATTTTATGGTGGCTGGATGGCGTCTACCGTTTCGATGAGAAAATATTACAGCAGGATATTGAAGTCTATTTCTCGGGTTTAACCAAAAGACGGGCTATTGCGGACCAGCTTGATATGACAAAATACCAGCCGGCAAAGGCAACGGTTCAAAAAATTACCAAGGATAAAGGCGATTATGAAACGTTTCGTGCCAGTGCCTCCATCTTCGATGCCCAGGTAACCAAAAAACCCGGAACACTATTTTTTAAAGTACATGTAAAGGAATGCAGGGATAAGGAAAGAACCATGGTATTATTTGAAGTAGCGGGAACCAATCCTGCCACCAGCACTGCCGTATGGCAACAACTGGACAAGATCAATGAAAACTTTAAGTGCGCAAAATAAATTAGTGGAAGAAAACACCAACTACGGCGTAGATCATTTTAATTTATTTTCATTTTCTTTTCCAGGCTTTGCCCTGGAATCTTTTGTACGTCCCGCTTCTTTCAATTTTTGAACAAGCAACCATTCAATCTGACCATTCACACTACGGAATTCATCAGCAGCCCATTTTTCAAGGGCTTTGTAGGTCTCGCCATCGATTCGTATTACAAATGATTTTTTTTCAGCCACCCGTTTTCATTTTAGTAACTACTCATTACTCATCACTCACCACTCATTACTCATTACTCATCACTCATTACTCATTACTCATCACTCATCCCTCATCTTATTGATAAAGCGTTCCGGTATTCAAGATCGGCTGTGCTCCCCTTTCCCCGCACAACACTACCATCAGATTGCTAACCATGGCCGCTTTTTTTTCTTCATCGAGATGAACGATATCCTTTCTTGATAGTAGTTCCAGCGCCATTTCTACCATTCCCACGGCGCCTTCTACGATCTTCGATCTTGCGGCCACGATGGCGGTAGCCTGTTGCCGCTGCAGCATGGCCCCTGCTATTTCAGGCGCATAGGCCAGGTGACTGATCCTGGCTTCACGAATAGTAACCCCCGCCGGAAACAGCCGGTCTGTCAATTCCTTCTCCAGAATATCATTTACTTTTTCGCCCCCGTTGCGCAAGGTTATATCAGCATGCTCATCTTCCAGGCTGTCATACGGAAAGCTGTTGGCTAAATGGCGTACAGCCGCTTCGCTCTGTATTTTCACATATCCTTCATAATCCTGCACCTCATAGGCTGCCTTGTAGGTGTCGCCTATCTGCCAAACAATCACGGCACCAATTTCAATCGGGTTGCCCATTTTATCATTTACTTTCAAGGTTTGCCCCTGCAGGTTTTCCGCCCTCAGCGAAATCCGTTGAGTCGCAAATAATGGGTTTATGAAAAACAATCCATTATCTTTTACGGTACCTACATATTGTCCAAAGAAATTCAATACCCGCGAATGATTGGGCTGAATCATCATAAGGCCTTTTAATAAAAATACAAACAGGAAGAAACAAAGCAGGGTCCCGGTAATCATGAACCCTCCTTCATGGATATGAGTTAAGAAATAAATAGCGGCAGCCAGGGATGCCAGGGCGATAAGCAGTGCGAGATAACCCGATAAGGGTTTTTTTATCTTTTCCATATAAATCGTTTTGATATCATTTTGATATCAAATTTATTTAGGAAGATCGAATTGGCAAAATAAATTTTGGGTTGCTCGCAGGGACGCGGAGAAACCTGAGAGGAAAACGGAGGGTTGCTAACTGACGTGAAAAACGCAGATCTTTCTGCGCGGTTGCGTCTCAGCGAGAAATATAAATATCGCCGGGAAAAATATCAGAACACGGTTTGGCCATCCCTTACCTTATTCTTCTTCTTGCTTTTCTTTTTTTCGTAGTCAAGGATAGCCTGGGGCTTGGCAAATTTCCGGGTAGTGGTATCCTGTCTTGCTTTACCCGTATTGTCTGCAACATCAATCGGAGCTAACTCACCATCACCTGATTCGGCTGCCGGCTTATCTAAAAACCATTTCTCTGTTTTATCCACCCTGCCAGAGCCGGGATCATAATAAGTCCATACCCCGTGTTTCAATGAATACCCTTCCAATTTCACCACACGACGTTCAATTACTCTTGTCGGATCGTTGATATCATACACATCGACCGTATCGTAAGGATTGTCCGGGTTCACCGCTTTCCAACTTTCTTCCCGCAATACCTGGCCGACATTATTAAAATAAGCATTCTTGCCATCCCGGTTTCCCCAACGGTAATTTTCCATCGCAATCAGGTCGCCGACCAGTGAATATTTTCTCCAAACTCCTTCCTTCCTGTCATTCTTGTAAAATCCTTCCTCTTCAAAACCGGGCTCCCCTCTCAATTCATCAAAGTGGGCAACCCAGGGACCCTGCTTTTTTCCGTTTTTATCAATCCGGTTCAGGGTATCTCCCTTTACGCCAATGATATAGCTTTTCCATTGTGAAAAACCATTCAACGAGATCAGCAGCATAAAACTTACGAGGATTTTCATAAAAACAATTTTTCTGCAAATAACATAACGTCAAAAAGAAGTAATTATTCCTTAAACAAAAAGCAAATTTCATGCGGAATACGCAGCTTGCTCCTTTCCCCGCAAAGAAAGATGTTAATTTACGACCAGCTTGAAAATTAAGTTGTTGGTAATGATATGAGGTATTCCACAGCCAGTTCATACCCCTTCAGGCCCAGGCCGAAAATACTGCCGGCAGACTTGCCCGAAACATGAGATAGTTTGCGGAAATCTTCCCTTGCATGCACATTGGATATATGTACTTCTACAACGGGTGTCTTAATCGCAGCAATGACATCACCCAACGCTACCGAAGTATGAGTATATCCTGCCGGATTTAATACAATGCCGTGGGAGCTATAACCCACTTTCTGCAATTCGTTTATTAACTCCCCTTCGATATTACTCTGGTAATAGGAAAACTCAACCTGCGGAAATTTTTTCTTTAAAGTCTCCAGGAATTGTTCAAACGGCATATTGCCATAAATGTCTGTCTCTCTTTTACCGAGAAGATTGAGATTGGGGCCATTAATAATGCTTATTTGCATACGCTGCTATTTGCTCATGGCGCTAATTTACGCCAATAAGTTCTCCCGGTTTAAATCTATCCATTTATTAGTAGCAATCAGGAAACTCCGTTGCCACCGGCATTGATCATTGCTATAAATTCATCAAATAAATATCTTGAGTCATGCGGGCCAGGCGTGCTTTCGGGGTGATATTGTACGGAGAAAGCCGGCTTGTTTTTTACTTTGATACCCTCGATGGATCTGTCATTGAGATTGATATGTGTTACTTCCACCTGTTCCGCATTCTTCAACGCTTCCGGATCAACGCCAAATCCATGATTCTGTGTCGTAATCTCGCATTTACCCGTAACGAGATTTTTTACCGGGTGATTTAATCCCCGATGGCCATGATGCATTTTAAAGGTCGGGATATTGTTTGCGAGGGCCAGCAACTGGTGGCCGAGGCAGATGCCAAATACGGGTTTATTTTCTTTCAAAATATCTTTAACGGTATCAATTGCATAATCCATGGAAGCCGGATCCCCGGGTCCATTGGAGATAAAATAACCGGAAGGATTGAATTGCTTTACGTCGCTCAGCTTCGACCTGGCAGGAAATACCTTGACATGGGCTCCGCGGTCAACCATACAATGCAGTATATGTTGTTTCACTCCATAATCCATCACGGCAATGCGTATCGCGGAATTCGTATCTCCCATTTCATACGCTTCTTTTGTACTGACCTGGGAAGCCAGTTCCAGCCCATCCATATCCGGCACCTGCGCCAGCATGTTTTTCAACTCTTCTATATCTGAAATCGCGGAAGAAATGATACAATTCATGGCGCCCCTGGTCCGTACATGCGATACGAGCGCCCTGGTATCCACTCCTTCTATCGCAACGATATTATTGGCAACGAGGTAGTCCTGTAACGAGCCATTTGCCATTTTCCGTGAATACAGCTCTTCCAGGTTACGTCCAATCAATCCCCTGATCTTTACATTGGCAGATTCCACATCCTGATCATTCACACCGTAGTTACCAATATGTACACTATTCATGATGAGTATCTGGCCAAAATAACTCGGATCGGTGAAAACTTCCTGGTAACCGGTCATACCGGTATTGAAGCAGATTTCGCCAGTAGCCGTGCCAATGGTGCCAAAAGCCTTACCATAACACAGGGTGCCGTCGGCCAACAGGAGAATTGCAGGGATTTGTTTTTGAGACATTATATTAAAAAGTTTTGCAAAGAAAGCGAATCATCGAAAAACTACCGTTATTACTTTTTCACATTGCATGAAAAAAGGCAGAACTACTTAAAAGTTCTGCCTTTATAAAAATGTCGTTAATCACTTATTTTTCCTTTTCTTCTGTTTTTTCCGTGGAAACATCAGCGGCAGGAGCGGCTTTCCTGGTGGTGGCGCGGCTACGGCGTGTCTTCTTAGCCCCTTCTTTCGCTTCACCCTTGCCTTTGCCGTAAATTTCATTAAAGTCTACCAACTCGATCAGAGCCTGTTCGGCAGCATCACCCGGGCGGGTTCCCAATTTGATCACACGGGTATAACCACCCGGACGTCCCGCTACTTTTTCAGCAACGGTGCTGAACAATTCTTTAACGGCATCCTTGTCCTGCAGGTAACTGAATACCACCCGACGCTGATGCGTGGTATTTTCTTTCCCTTTAGTGATCAGTGGTTCAACATATACTCTTAGCGCTTTAGCCTTCGCTACAGTCGTTACAATCCTCTTGTAAGTAATTAACTGGCTTGCCAGGTTACTCAGTAATGCTTCCCTGTGCGCTTTGGTTCGGCTCAGGTTTTTGATCTTGTCTCCGTGACGCATGACGATAATAATTTGAAAATTTGAATTGCGCGTATTTCAACATTACGCTTATCCAAATCTGGTTATTTAATAATACCGGTTGCACCGTGTCAGGAATTGCAACCTACATTTCAATTTGAAAATTTGATAATTTGATAATGAGTTGTCCTAATTTTCAAATTATCACATTATCTAGAGTTCGTCTTTATCTACACCCAGTTTCAGTAAATCCATTCCAAAATGTAATCCTCTTTCGGTCAGTACCTGTTCAATTTCAGCCAGTGATTTCTGACCAAAGTTGCGGAATTTCATCAGGTCTTCCTGTTCGTATTGTACCAGTTCGCTCAATGAGTTGATCTTGGCGGCTTTCAGGCAATTGAAGGCCCTTACAGAAAGATCCAGGTCTTCCAATGGAGTCTTCAGCATCTTACGTAATTGTAAGGTCTGCTCGTCCACCATATCTTCCTTCTTCTCTTCCTTATTGTCAAAAGTGATATTCTCATCGGTTATAATCATCAGATGCTGTATCAGTATCCGGGAAGCCTGTTTTACGGCTTCTTCGGGGTGTATGGTACCGTCTGTGGAAACCTCCATAATCAGTTTCTCATAGTCGGTGCGTTGTTCCACCCGGGTATTTTCGATACTATACTTTACATTTTTAATCGGCGTGTAAATGGCATCTACCGGAATATAACCCAGCGGTGCATCTTTCGGTTTATTATCTTCTGCCGGCACATACCCCCGTCCTTTACCAATGGTAATTTCAATATCCATTCTGGACGAAGAATCCAGGGTGCAGATCAGCAGATCAGGATTCATAACCTGGAAAGACTGGGTTCCTTCACCGATCATTCCGGCAGTAAACTCGGTCCTGTTTTTTATAGATAGTATAACCCTTTCGTGCGAAACCTCATGATCAACAGCCTTTTTTAAACGAACCTGTTTAAGGTTCAGCAGGATTTCTACCACATCTTCACTAACTCCTTTGATGGTAGCAAATTCGTGATCTACCCCTTCAATCTTAACTCCGGTAATAGCATAGCCCTCCAGGGAGTTAAGCAATACACGGCGTAAGGAATTACCAATTGTAACAGCATAACCAGGTTCAAGTGGACGAAATTCAAATTGCGCTTGGAAGTCAGATGCCTTTTGGAGGATTATTTTATCTGGCTTCTGAAAATTTAAAATGGCCATATTGAAAGTTTATTGTTTTTAATTTTTATTAACTGAATGATCAGCTCCTGAAATTCTTCGATCAGGCTTTTGGCTGGCTATAGCAAAATGCATAGCAAGCTTTTATTTCGAATACAATTCGACTATGAGCTGTTCCTTAATATTCTCAGGCACACTTTCTCTTTCGGGATAGGAAATAAAAACACCCTCTAGTTCTGTTTCATTCCAATCCAGCCAGCTGAACTTCTGATTTTTTCCACGGACCTGGCTTGTAACAGCGGTATTGCCGCGGCTTTTTTCTTTTAACCCGATTACATCACCCGCGCTTAACTGGAATGATGGAACATTTACCACGCCCCCATTCACAGTAATATGCTTGTGACTTACCAACTGCCTTGCGGCCGGGCGGCTGGGCGCGATACCCATGCGAAAGATGGTATTATCCAGACGTGCTTCCAGCAGTTTGATCAGGTTTTCACCCGTAACACCTTTACGGCGTGACGCTTCTTCAAAAATTTTACGGAATTGTTTTTCCAGTATCCCGTAGGTATACTTGGCTTTTTGTTTTTCGCGGAGCTGAAGTGCATACTCACCTAACGTCTTGCGCTTCTTGGTTCCGCCATGCTGGCCGGGAGGGTTGCTGTTTTTAGTCAACCATTTGCCATTGCCCAGAATAGGTTCACCGAACCTACGGGAGATTTTGGTCTTTGGACCTGTGTAACGTGCCATTATTTTTTTTCATTTCGATTTTTTTTGAAACGGCGCTACGATCGGTAAAAAATCGTAAAAAATAAATCGGGCGTCCTTTGATTAAATGAAACCTAATTGGCTCAAATTATAGTTGTGACATGAGATGTTTGTAATACGATAATCCTGAAGGAGAACCCGTATTCCGTACATCTTACATCGTTAAACTCTTCTTTTCTTTGGCGGACGGCAACCATTATGTGGTAATGGGGTTACATCCTTTATCATCACGATCTCAATACCATTTTGGGAAAGAGCGCGGATAGAACCTTCTCGTCCGGCACCGGGTCCTTTTACATACACATCCACTCTTTTCAGACCGGCATCCGAGGCCACCTTGGCCGCATCGGCGGCTGCTATCTGGGCAGCATAGGGGGTGTTCTTCTTTGACCCTTTAAAACCCATTTTCCCGGCACTGCTCCATGAAATTAGCTGGCCGTTCTTGTTGGTAAGGCTGATAATAATGTTGTTGAATGTCGCAGAAATGTGAGCGTCGCCATAAGCATCCACTTTCACCACTCTCTTTTTAGTCGATGTTTTTGCGGCCGACGCCTGCGTTTGTTGTGCTTTTGCCATTTTTTTTGTTCCGAGGTAATCTTTGTTTTTAAATAATCCTCCCGCCTAAGACGGGAAGACCAGACTAATTCTCCATCTGCACCGGATATCCGCAATTAGTCCAGGGTTAAGGTGCAATATTAAAAGCCATCGCTGCCAGCTCAAGGCTGATGCCCGGGCTAACAGCTAAACCTGTAATTGATTATTTCTTCGCTGCCTTCTTTTTACCAGCTACTGTTTTACGTTTACCCTTCCTGGTGCGGCTATTGGTTTTAGTACGCTGACCACGAACTGGCAGACCCTTACGATGACGAAGGCCCCGGTAACAGGCAATATCCAGCAAACGCTTTATGCTCATCTGCACTTCAGAACGTAACTGACCTTCCACCTTAAATTCATCCGTAATGGTATTACGGATAGCATTTAACTCATCATCGTTCCACTCATTTACTTTCTTATCCCTGCTGATACTGCTTTTATCAAGGATATATCTTGCGGTTGACGGTCCAATACCATATATATAGGTAAGACCTATTTCGCCTCTTTTATTTTTTGGTAAGTCAACTCCGGCAATACGAGCCATAATATCTGTTTATTTTTGTTGGTTATCTTTTTGTCATTAGACCGGCTGTAAGCTATTGGATCCGGAACTTCCGGCCCGCAGCACACTTCCAAAGGCCCATCATTTTCTTATCCCTGTCTCTGCTTAAAACGGGGATTCTTTTTGTTAATCACGTAAAGCCTGCCTTTACGACGAACTATTTTGCAGTCTACGCTACGCTTTTTAATGGATGCTCGTACTTTCATTTCTTTACGCTTTGGGCTATCAGCTACCGGCTGCTAGCAATTTTGACTGAATTAATATCTATCCTGCCAATAGCAACGGCTACCGGCCAACCTCTTTATTTGTACCTAAAAATTATCCTGCCCCTGCTCAAATCATAAGGACTCATTTCAACACCCACTTTATCGCCCGGCAGAATCCGTATATAGTGCATCCTCATTTTTCCCGAGATGGTCGCTAATATTTCATGTCCATTTTCAAGTTTTACCCTGAACATAGCATTTGAAAGTGCTTCTACAATCTTACCATCTTGTTTAATAAGGGGTTGTTTCGACATAATTTTTTGGAGGCGCAAAGATATGATATATCGCTGAAAAAAGACAATTCCCCTTCCTTTTTTCAAAAGCAGCGCAGGAAACCCTCATTTTTGGGAAAAACAGGCCCTTTTTCAGGCTGATCAGGGCTTATCCAGAGGCACTTTGGTCATATCCAGGTGCAGGTTTTGCAATTGATGGACACCGATAGGTGTATTGAAGTGACGACGGTCCTCACGCCACCACATTTCTATATGGGAAAAATCCCCGTGGCGGGGCAGCACCAGCCGGAAAGAATCCTTCTTGTATTTAACGGACCCGTTACTTTCTTCTTTTGTAAATCCCAGTTGAGACAACTGGTTTTCATCCAGGGGAATCGCCTTCATATCCTCCTGGCTATACCAGAATTCCTGAATTCCATTATCCACCAGGGCCTGGTGTTCTTCATGGCTGACACTAACTACCCTGCCCTCCCTTTCTGCACCTTCGAAATTTACGCTGATAATATCACCCGATTTTAATTCGCCGATTTTGAGCATAACAATCGTTTTTTGTTCACTGAATTTACAAAAAATCAGGTTACTGCCGCAAAAATTATCCGGAACGCTTTTTATAATTGATAATAGCCCAGCCATTGAGCACAACGGCAAAACCGAGTACCGTAAAAACCTGGTTTTTAATATCGGCCAGACCGCTTCCTTTCAATACTACCATTCTCATAACTTCAATAAAATAGGTAACGGGATTAAAACGGGTTATCCATTGAGCCCATTGGGGCATACTTTCGATGGAAGTATACAGCCCGCTTAATAATATAAAAACCATCATCAGGAAAAAAGATAACAGCATGGCCTGCTGCTGCGTTGCGGTATAAGTAGAAATTAACAACCCCAGGCCCAGTACGGCCAGCAAATAGACCGCGGCAAATAAATATATTGTTGAAAAACTTCCCACCGGAACAATACCATAAACTACCCGGGCAATGATAAACCCGATGGTCATTATCAATAACCCGAGTATCCAGAATGGAATGAGTTTACCAATAATGAACTGGTATTTTTTTACCGGCGTTACATTGATCTGTTCAATGGTACCCAGTTCTTTTTCCTTAACGATGTTCAATGAAGCCAGGAATGAGCCGACCATCGTTACCAATACCACCAGGATACCCGGCACCATAAACAGACGGTAGTTCATGGAAGGATTGTACCAGTTTGACGGTACCACGTCAATATTCACTTCCGGGCTGAACCGGGGCAGTTGTATCCATTTCAACCGTACTTCCCGGTTGTAATCCTGGATAATACTTCTGAGATAGGCTCCCCCCAGGCTCGCCTTGACACCATTGATCGCATTAATCGCAATAAAAAGATGGTTCTCATTTTCCTTAACCAGGTTTTTTTCAAAGGCTACGGGGATTTCCAGGAGTACGTCCGCTTTATCATTTTCAATATCATTGAGCCCATCCTGATAAGAGGCCGTGAAATGCTGCAGGTGAAAATATCCTGAGGCCGTAACTTTATTGATCAATTGCCGTGAATAATCAGAATGATCGTGGTCAATCACGGTAATGTTGATGTCTTTTATCTCGTAATCCGCTGCGAGGGGTAAGATAATCAGCTGAACGGCCGGCATCATAAAGATGATACGGATAATGGCCTGGTCACGGAATATCTGGCGGAACTCTTTTTGCAATAAGAATTTTAATGATCTCATGCCAGTCTTATTTTAAATTTTTTAATGGCCAGTAAAATCAGGACAAGCATCATACCGGTCAGCACTAATGTTTCTTTCCAAACTGTTTCGATACCGGCACCTTTTATCATTACATTTTTCACAATGAGATAAAACCATTTTGCCGGAACAATATTGGAAATCAGCTGCAGGGGTACCGGCATATTTTCTACCGGGAACATAAAACCGCTCAGCATCACAGTCGGCAAAAACAAGCCGGTTAGGGAAATGAACATGGCTGTTTGTTGTGAATCGGTGACAGTAGAGATCAGCAGTCCGAACGCGAGACAGGTAAGTATAAATAAAATACTTTCCGCAATCAGTAATAAGAGGCTTCCGTTAACCGGCACATCCAGCACAAACACGCTGAGCAGTAATATGCTCGCGACATTGACGGCGGAGAGCAGGAGATACGGAACGGCTTTGGCCGTTATAATTTTCAGCGGCTGAATCGGCGACACCAGCATTATTTCCATGGTTCCCATTTCTTTTTCACGGACTACCGTTATGGCTGTCATCATGGTACAAACCAGCATCAATACCAGGGCCATGACCCCGGGAACAAAACTATACGCGCCTTTGCCCTGCGGATTGTACAGCATCCGTAATTCCGTGTCGATGGTATAGGGAAGTCGCCGGTCTTGTGTAACCCGGTTCTGATAGTCCATAATAATTGCCGAAGCATAATTGGCTAACGTACTGGCTACATTGGGATCTGACGCGTCTGCTATCAGTTGAACCTGTGCCTGGTTAACATGCTTCAGGTCGCTTTCAAAATGAGGTGGAATTACGATTACCAATTTTATTTTGCCCTTCCGGAATATCTCCTCTATTTGCGTGGAAGAATAAACCGGGTCTGCGATATCGAAATAATGGCTGTTACTGATTTCGTTTATCAGGGAAGCAGAAGCTGCATCGTTGGCATTGTCGAACACGGCTATTTTTGAATTCTTAACTTCATTGGTCAGGGCAAATCCGAAAATCACGATCTGCACAACCGGCATACAAAGAAGGATAAACAGGGTGCGACGGTCCCGAAAAATGTGGAAGAACTCCTTTCTTACAAATGATACAAATTGCTTCATAAAAAGTTTTTAATAACTAGTCTCCTCTTTTCGCTCTTCTTGCCAGTTTTAAAAACACCTCGTCCATGGAAGATGCTTCATGTTGCTCTTTCAATTGCCCGGGTGTGTCCAGGGCCTCTATTTTTCCATCTACCATGATGCTAACCCGGTGGCAATATTCTGCTTCATCCATATAGTGGGTTGTTACAAATATGGTAATCCCCGAGGCCGCTGCATTATAGATCATATTCCAGAATTCCCTTCTTGTCACCGGGTCAACTCCACCAGTCGGTTCATC
>JADMIO010814532.1_pt1 | contig 38765 bp, 32 predicted proteins | sample 8958161 | NCBI WGS metagenome assembly JADMIO01 (sample SAMN16585339, study PRJNA669376) | soil metagenome | isolation source: Crop rotation soil | place: USA: Cullars Rotation, Alabama | collected 2011 | reverse complement strand
CTTTCCCCTTCGATCGCGGCCATCATGTCCACGGGGGGCGCGGGGATCGGCGGCGGCACGGGCACCGGCGTTGGCGTCGGCACCGGCGCCACCGGGACCGGCACCGGAGTGATCGGCGCGGGCGGCTCGGGACGCTTGCGCGGCACGGGCCGCGGCACGGGCGCGGTCGGTGGCGTCACCTTGGCGACCTTCGGCGGCTCGACGGGCGCCTCGGCCTGCGGCTGCGGGCTCTGCACGATCACCACGTTGAGCGGCGTGTTCGCGACGGGGCCGGGCGCGAGCGCGGACGGCTTCTTCGGCGTAAATCCCAGCAGGAGCACGTGCACGATCACCGACAGGATGACCGCGAAGACGAAGCGCTGGCGATAATGGAAGCGCGACTCGCGATCGCGAAGCCGCGTGGACACCTGGATCGAGAGCCAGTAGATCGCGCCGCAGGTCGCTGCATACGTCGCGAAGAGCACCACGTACTGCACGATCCGGTTCGGATGGTGCGCATCGTTGCTCACCGTGATGCCCGCGAGGTCGGCCGGGATCCTCAGCCCATCGAGGATCGCCGCGAGCAGGCTGCCGGGCTCGACCCCCGGCATGGTGGGATCGAGCGCCAGCGCCGCGAGCACGGCCGAGCCCGCGACCAGCGAGCTCCAGATGATCGGCTGTCCCTTGTTGCCCATTCGGGACTATTTTCGCTCGATTTGCAGGGGGTTCCCGTTGCCCGCTGGTGCCGGAGGAATCAGCGTTTCTCCCTCAGCACCACGATGTTCCCCGCGACCGACACCACGATGCCCACGAGCGTCAGCAAGTGCCACGCGAACGACTCGAACGCGGCGGAGATCACCAGCGCCACGATCGGCACCATGACCCCGACATAGCCGGACCGCGCCGCGCCAATGCGATGGAGGAGCGTGAGGTAGCCCGCGAAGGCGATGATCGAGCCCAGGATCGCGAGGTAGAGCAGCGACAGCACGTACGGCACCGTCGCCTCGAAGGTGAGCGGCTTGCCCACCGCGAGCGTGACGCCCAGCGAGAAGAGCGACCCGTAGAGCATCCCCCAGGCCATGGATTGCCACAACGGCAGGCCCGCGTGATGGTTGCGGTGCGAGACCAGGCTCCCGAACGTGGAGACCACCACCGCGATCGCGGTGTATACGGCGCCGAGCGCCACGTCGTGGCTCGCCTCGAGCTTGCCGAACTCCGGCCAGAACACCAGCGCGATGCCGACGATCCCGAGCACCGATCCCACCGCCAGCACGCGCGTCATCGGCGTGCCGAAGAAGACGCGCATGCCCAGCATCCCGAGGAGCGGGCTCACCGAGTAGCCGACGGCGACGAGGCCCGAGACCACATGCTCTTCCGCGTAGTACACGAAGATGTAGCTCACGCTGAACATGAAGACGCCGAGGAGCGCGATCCACAGGTGCTGCTTCAGCGAGTAGCGCAGCGGCAGGCGGCGCGCGAGGCAGAAGGCGAAGAGCAATAGCGAGGCGAGGAGGAAGCGGTAGAACACACTCGCTTCCGGTGCCACGCGGCCCAGCTGGAACTTGATGGCGAGCCACGTGGAGCCCCAAATGGCCACGCAACCCGCGAACAATTGGATGTTGTTCATCTGGATTCCCGTCTACACGGGAATGACGCTCACTTCGCCAGTCCGACCTGGTCGAGCACGAAGCTGTAGGTGAAGGCGAGCTCCTTCAACGCGTCGTATCTCCCCGAGGCGCCGCCGTGGCCGGCTTCCATGATCGTCTTGAGCAGCAGGACGTTGGAGTCGGTCTTGAGCGTGCGCAATTTGGCGACGTACTTCGCCGGCTCCCAGTACATCACCTGGCTGTCGTTGAGCGACGTCTCCACCAGGATCGCGGGATACGCGCCCTTCCTGAGGTTGTCGTAGGGCGAGTACGAGCGCATGTACTTGTAGTACTTCTCCTCGTTCGGGTTGCCCCACTCGAGGTATTCCTGGACGGTGAGCGGCAGCGACGCGTCGAGCATCGTGCTCATGACATCGACGAACGGCACCTGGCTCACCACGGCCTTGAAGAGGTCGGGACGCATGTTCACCACCGCACCCATGAGCAGGCCACCGGCGCTCCCACCCTGGATCACGAGCCGGTCGGGCGCCGTGTACTTCCGGCGCACGAGCGAGTCGGCCACGGCGATGAAGTCGTCGAACGTGTGCTTCTTCCTGAGGAGCTTGCCGTCGTCGTACCAGGTGCGGCCGCGATCGCCGCCACCGCGGATGTGCGCGATCGCGAAGATCATGCCGCGATCGAGGAGCGAGATGCGTGAGGAGCGGAAGCCCGGATCCATCGGGATGCCATAGGAGCCGTAGCCGTAGAGCAGCATCGGCTGCGGGCCCTCCTGCCGCATCGACTTCTTGTACACGATCGAGATCGGCACGCGCGTGCCGTCCTTCGCGATCGCGGTCAACGCTTCCGACGCGTATTGCGAGGGGTCGTAGCCGCCCAGCACCGGCTGCTGCTTGAGGAGCTTGCGCGACCGTGCGGCGACGTCGTAGTCGTACCAGGTGAGCGGCGTCACCAGGCTCTCGTACAGGAATCGGAACTCCTTCGTGTCGAACTCCGCGTTCGTCCCGGGATGCGCCGTGTACACCGCCTCGTCGAATTCGATGAAGTGCGAGGCGTTGGTCTTGAAGTCGGTGATGCGCAGCTTGAGCAGCCCCTTGTCGCGCTCGACCAGCACCCAGAAGTCCTTGAAGAGGTCGATCTCTTCCAGCATCACCAACGGCCGGTGGGCCACGACCTGCTTCCAGTGCCTCTGCTGCGGATCGGCGACCGGCGCGCGCACGAGGCGGAAATTGGGCCCCTTGTCGTTGGTGCGGATGAAGAACTCGCCCTCGTGGTGGTCGAGGTAGTACTCGTGGCCCTTGCGTCGCTTCTCGATCACGCGGAACTCGCCGGACGGATCGTTCGCGCGCAGCACGCGGCTCTCGGAGGTGTCCTTGCTCGCGCTCGTGAGGACGATGAACGCCTCGCTGCGCGTTTCGCCCACGCCGATGTCGAAGAGCTCGTCGGCCTCCTCGTAGACGACCTGCGACGCGGCACCCAGTGGGTGGCGATGGAGCCGGTAGCTGCGCTTCGTGGTCTCGTGCTCCTCCACGTAGAAGAGCGTGCGGTTGTCGGCGGCCCACGCGAGCGAGGTCACGCGCGGCGCGGTGTCCGGCAACATCTGGCCATCGACGAGGTTCTTCACGCGCAGCTCGTACTGGCGGAAGCCGGTGAAGTCCACCGTGTAGGCGAGCTTCGTGCCGTCGGGGCTCACGTCCATCGAGCCGATCGCGGTGTACTTGTGGCCCTTCGCGAGCTCGTTCTCGTCGACGAGGATCTCCTCGGGGGCTTCCATGCTGCCCTTGCGGCGGCAGTAGATCGGGTACTGCAGCCCCTCGACCTGGCGCGTGTAGTACCAGTAGCCGTGGCGCCGGTACGGCACGCTCTCGTCGGTCTCCTTGATGCGCGAGAGGATCTCCTTGTAGAGGCTCTCGCGGAAGCCCTCGAGCGGCTTCATCACCTCCTTCGTGTACTTGTTCTCCGCCTCGAGGTAGGCGATGACGTCGGGATTCTCCTTCTCGCGCAGCCAGAAGTAGTCGTCGACGCGTTTGTCACCGAACTTGGCCATGGCCTTCGGCTTCCTGTCGGCCACCGGGGGCGACAGGGGCTCGGCGGCTTGCGCGCAGAGGGAGGGACCGAAGGGAAGGAGCATGGCGACAACCAGGAGGAGGACCGCGGGCATTCGGCGCTTCGGATGGGGAGCGGAAGCGGCGAATTATATAAGGGTGAAGACGTCAACGCGCCCCGGGGAGTTCCGTTGATGGAAGGGTGCAACCGCACTATTTCCGCAGGAGAACTCTCGAATGAAATCCCGCATCATCCTGGCGCTGTGCGCCGCCCTGGCGTTGCCCGCCGCCGCGCAAACCCCTCCCGCGCGCGCAGCCGGTGCCGACCCGGGTGTCGCCGCCGTCCAGAAGGCCGACCTCAAGGCCGACAAGCACAAGGCGTCCAGCAAGGACCGCGCGAAGGTCGCCAAGGCGCAGTCGAAGCAGCAGAAGAAGACGAAGAAGCAGAAGGCCCACAAACCGAAGCAGGCGCCCGCCACCTGACCGTCCGGGCGGAAGTAGCCTCACCCAGGCAGCCCCGCGGGTCGGCCCGCGGGGCGGGTAAAATGAATGCGCACCATGTTCTCCGTCGCGCGTTCCCCATCCGGTTCCGTCGAGGAGGTCCATCGCGACCTGCTCGAGCAGGCGCGTGCGCTCCTCGAGGGCGAGCGTGACTTCACCGCCAACGCGGCCAACCTTTCCTCGCTGATCTTCCACACGCTGCCCGACCTCAACTGGGCGGGGTTCTACTGGATGAAGGGTGGCGAGCTCGTGCTGGGCCCCTTCCAGGGCAAGCCCGCATGCGTGCGCATCGCGATCGGCAAGGGCGTGTGCGGCACCGCCGCCCGCGACCGCAAGACGATCGTGGTGAAGGACGTGCACGAGTTCCCCGGCCACATCGCGTGCGATTCCGCTTCAAATAGCGAGGTCGTCGTTCCGATCGTGGTGGACGGGAAGGTCATCGGCGTGCTCGACCTCGACAGCCCGAGCACGAACCGTTTCGGCGACGCCGACGCGCGTGGGCTGGAGGCCGTCGTGCAAGCCTTCATCGCCGCGACCGACATCGAGGGCTAGCGTGTCCTATATCGACGAGTCCCTGATCGAGGGCGAGACGATCCTGCACCGGGCGCGTGTCTCGTGGTGGTCGCAGTTCGGCTACGTGTTGCTGGGCATCCTGCTGCTGGTCGTGGTGGTCGGCCTGTTCTTCCTCATCTACGCGTGGGTGCAGGTGCGCTCCACCGAGATCGCGATCACCAACCGTCGGGTGATCGCCAAGTTCGGCTTCGTGAAGCGCCACACGGTGGAGATCAACCTCGACAAGGTCGAGGCGCTGCGCGTCGACCAGACGGTGCTGGGCCGCTTCCTCAACTACGGCACCATCCACATCTCGGGCGCGGGCAGCTCCGTGGCGCCGATGCCCAACATCGCCGACCCGCTCGTCTTCCGGCGCAAGTTCATGGAAGCGACCAACCGGCCTCTTACACGCCCTGCGGGCGTGTAAACGGCAATATGGCTGGAGGGCCAACGTCGGGTAGAGGCACATGACGCTGCGCTCCCTGCTGGTGGATTTCAACTCCTACTTCGCTTCCGTCGAGCAGCAGGTAGAGCCTCGTTTGAGGGGCAAGCCCCTCGGCGTCGTCCCGATGATGGCCGACACGACGGTCTGCATCGCCGCGAGCATCGAGGCCAAGACGTTCGGCGTGAAGACCGGCACCAAGGTCGGCGACGCGAAGAAGATGTGCCCCGGCATCGAGTTCGTGGTCGCCCGCCACGAGATCTACATCGACTTCCATCATCGCGCGGTGGCCGTGGTGGATTCGTTCGTGCCGGTGCGCGCGGTGCTTTCCATCGACGAGATGGACTGCGAGCTCACCGGCCGCTGGCGCGAGCCCGAGCGCGCGATGAAGATCGCACGCGACGTGAAGGCCGGCCTCTCGAAGGAGATCGGCGAGTGCCTGCGGACCTCCATCGGCATCGGCCCGAATACCTTCATCGCGAAGACCGCCTCGGACATGGTGAAGCCCGACGGTCTCGTGATGATCCAGAAATCCGAGCTCCCCGATCGCCTGTTCGACCTGCCGGTGCGCGCTCTCTCCGGCGTGGGCAAGCAGATGGAGAAGCGGCTGCACCAGCACAAGATCCTCACGGTGCGCGACCTGGCGGCCCGATCCGCGGAAGAGCTGCGAACGGTCTGGGGCGGCATCGGCGGCGACATCATGTATTCGCGCATCCGCGGCGAGGAGCAGCACGAGCGCGGCGGCGACACGCACTCCATCTCGCACTCGAGCGTCATCGGGCCGGACCATCGCAACCCCGAGCACGCGTTCGCCGTGCTGAACCGCCTCACGCAGAAGGCCGCCATGCGGCTTCGCAAGGCGAAGTACTACGCGGCGCGCTTCTCCATCGGCATCCAGTACCTCGACGGCTCCCACTGGGCCACGGAGATGCGCCTGGTGGATACGCAGGACACCGTGGCCTTCCTGCACGCGCTCGACAAGCTCTGGTCGAAACGGCCCAGGGATCGGCGCACGATCCTCAAGGTGCAGATGGCGTATTCCGACCTGGTGCCCGAGTCGCAGCACACGGGCTCGCTGTTCGCCTCAGAAGCCAAGTCGAAGAACCTCTACGACGCGCTCGACAAGCTGAACGCGCGCTTCGGGAAGCAAGCCGTGTACTTCGCCTCCGCGCACAAGGCGCGCGACCGTGGCGGCCTCCACATCGCCTTCAACCACATCCCGGACCCCAAGACCGACAAATGAAGGACCAGGTCGTCGTCATCACGGGCGCTTCCAAGGGAATTGGAGCCGAGTTGGCGCTCCAACTGGCATCTTTGGGCGCGCGGCTTGTGCTTGCCGCGCGGAATGCGATGGAGTTGGACGCGGTCGCCGGGCAATGCAAGGCGCGTGGAGCGTCGGTGATCACCGTGCGTGCCGATGTCAGCGTCGATCGCGACTGCGCGGCGATCATGTCGGGCGCCGCCCTCGCCTTCGGCCGCATCGACGTGCTGGTCAATAACGCCGGCGCCACCATGTGGGCGCGTTTCGAGGACATCAAGGATCTCTCGATCCTCGATCGCATCATGCAGGTCAACTACATGGGCAGCGTCTACTGCACCGCGCACGCGCTGCCCTACCTGCGCGAAACCCGGGGCTTGGTCGTCGGCATCTCGAGCCTCGCCGGCCGCACCGGCGTGCCGACGCGCACCGGCTACAGCGCGTCGAAGCATGCGATGACCGGATTCTTCGACTCGCTGCGCATCGAGCTCGCCGACTCCGGCGTCGACGTGACCATGATCTATCCCGGCTTCGTCTCGACGGGCATCCGCGAGAACGCGACCGGCCCCGATGGCAAGGCGATCCACGTGAGCCCGGTGAGGGAAGGCGAGGTGATGGGCGTGGAGGAATGCGCGCGGCGCATCGTCCGGGCCATCGAGCGCCGGGAGCGGGAAGTCATCATGACCGCGCGCGGTAAAATAGGCCTTTGGCTCAAGCTCCTCGCCCCTTCCCTCGTGGACCGGATCGCGCGGCGCGCCATCGAGCGGGGTCGGTAGTGGAACTGTCGGTCTGGATCACCTACTTCATCGCCACGATCATCCTGTGCGTCTCGCCGGGCCCGGGCGTGTTCTCGAGCATCTCGGCGGGCCTGCACCACGGCTTCCGGCTGGGAATCTGGAATGGCGTCGGCATGCAGGCGGCGAGCTTCATCGTGGTCATCGTGGTCGCCTTCGGGCTCGGTGCCGTGCTGCTCGCGTCGGAAGCGCTCTTCACCGCGGTCAAGTGGTGCGGCGTCGCTTACCTCATCTATCTCGGGATCGTCACCTGGCGGGCACCGGCTCGCGGATTCGAGCAGGACCTCGACGACCACGAGACCACGCCGCGCGGCGTGTTCATGCGGGGATTCTGGGTCAACATCACGAATCCCAAGGGCATCATCTTCTTCGCCGCGGTGCTGCCCCAGTTCATCGACGTCACGCGCCCGCAGGCGCCGCAGTACGCGATCTTCGCGGCGACCACCTTCGCGGTGGACCTCGTCGTGATGATGATCTACACCGCCCTCGCCGCGCGCGTGCTGCGCGTGATGCGCGATCCCGCGAAGCTGCGCTGGGTCAACCGCACGCTGGGCGGCGCCTTCATCGCGGCCGGCGTCGCACTCGCCAGTTTTCGCAAGGCAGCACACTAAGGAGAAACGATGGCTATCAAGGTTGGAGACAAGCTTCCCCCGGGCACGCTCAACGAGTTCATCGAGGTCGAGGGCAACGGCTGCAGCGTGGGCCCGAACACCTTCAAGGTCGAGGACATGGTGAAGGGCAAGAAGATCGCGATCTTCGCGCTCCCCGGCGCCTTCACGCCGACCTGCTCGGCCAAGCACGTGCCGAGCTACATCGAGAACTTCGATGCCCTGAAGGGCAAGGGCGTGGACGAGATCTGGTGCCTCTCCGTGAACGACGCGTTCGTGATGGGCGCATGGTCGCGCGACCAGAAGGCCGGCGGCAAGATCCGCTTCATGGCCGACGGCAGCGCCGACTACACGAAGAAGCTCGGCCTCGAGCTCGACCTCAACGCCCGCGGCATGGGCATGCGCAGCCAGCGCTACTCGATGCTGGTGGACGACGGCGTGGTGAAGACGCTCAACGTCGAGGCCCCGGGCAAGTTCGAGGTCTCCGGCGGCGACACGATGCTGAAGCAGGCCTGAAGATCCGCCTCTTCCTCGCACTGCTGTTCCTCTCTTTGGGCTGCCTCGCGCAGCCCAAAGTGCTTCGGTACGCCTCGCAGTTCGACCCGGGCACCATGGATCCGCACGCTGTCGCCTCCGCGTACAACGGGCGGATCCTGCAACAGGTGTATGAGCCGCTGGTCGGGCGTGACGAGAGGTTCCGCCTGGAACCGCGGCTCGCCTCCACCTGGGAAGCCGTCGAGGGCGGGTGGCGGTTCAAGCTTCGCCGCGACGTGAAGTTCCACGACGGCACGCCGTTCACGGCCGACGACGTGGTATTCAGCGTCGAGCGCGGATTGCGGCCCGAGTCTCAACTGCGCGTATCCCTGCCGGGTGTCACGGGCGCGAAGAAGGTCGACGACTACACGGTCGACCTGCTCACCTCGGGCTTCACGCCGGTCCTGCCGCTCGCGATCACGAACTTCCGCGTCATGAGCCGCGCGTGGGCGGTGAAGAACAAGGTCGAGAAGCCGCAGAACTTCAACGCCAAGGAAGAGACCTTCGCCACGCGCAACGCGAACGGCACCGGGCCCTTCATGCTGAAGGAGTGGGTGCCGGACACGAAGACGGTGCTGGTCGCCAACCCGCACTACTGGGGAAGGCACGGCAACCTCACCGAGGTCCAGTACCTGGTCGTGTCCACCGCGGCCACGCGCATGGCCGGCCTCGTCTCGGGCGAGATCGACTTCGTGATCGACCCGGCGCTGCAGGACGTGGAGAAGCTGCGGCGGTCGCCGAGCATCGTGATCGGCCAGACGACGGGGCTGCAGGCGCAATACATGAGCTACGGATTCGCCGACGACAAGCTCAAGTACGGCGAGGCCGGCGGCCGCAACCCGTTCCGCGAGCTCAAGGTGCGCCAGGCCATTCGGCACGCGATCGACGTGAAGGCGCTGCAATCGAAGGTGATGCGCGGCATGGGCTCGATCGGCTCGGCGCTCTTCAGCTCCGCGGTGGACGGATTCGACGCGCGATTCAAGGAGCCGGCGAAGTACGATCCGGAGCTCTCGAAGAAGCTTCTCGCCGAGGCGGGCTATCCGAACGGGTTCTCGGTGACGCTGGATTGCAGCGCCGCGGCGCCGGCGGATGCGATCTGCCAGGCGGTGGCCGGCATGCTCGCGCGGGTCGGCATCCGCGTCACGCACCAGCCGCTGCCGTTCAACCTGCTGCTGCCCAAGGTCACCAAGGGCGACAGCAGCATGTTCGTGATCGGCTGGCAGCCGCTCACGGCCGATGCAGAAGGCGTCCTGGTGCCGCTCGCGCACACGCCCAACCCGCGCGGCGACGGCCAATACAACAACGGCGGCTACAGCAATGCGAAGGTCGATGCGGCGATCGATGCGGCGCGCGTGATCCCCGTTGGCGAGAAGCGCACCCGGATGCTCGGCGACGCGATGGCCGTCCTCGACGCCGACGCGGCCTTTGTCCCGCTCAGCTACCGCAACATCGTCTGGGCCATGAACAAGAAGGTGAGGACGCCGGTGATGCCCAACGACTCGCTCGACCTGCGGTTCGTGAACATGGAGTGACAGGTCATCCCTGCAGCTTGATCCAGAAGTAGAACAGGATCATTCCCAGGATCACCAGCAGCGTCACCTTGATCCACGAGAGCGGGCTCTCGCCCGACGTCTGGCCGGTCTGGCCATTCACCAGGAACCGGTAGGTCTTGTCGCGATAGCGATACGCCGAGATCCACACCGGCATCAGCACGTGCTTGAAGGTGAGGTGGCTGTAGCGCGTGTCGGTCCAGTCGATGCGCTGGTCGTAGCCGCCGATGTCGCGCCGGATGCGCCAGCGGATCGTCTCCTCCATGCGTTGCTTGGCGACCGGGAAGCCGTCCTTCAGCGTGACCTGGTAGGCCTCGCCGCGAAAACCCGTGACGTACTCGGGCTTGTACGGCACCAGCGCCTTCGTATCCCAGCCCATGGCCGCGTCGCGTAGCGAGCCCGGCAGCAGGTTGGACGCGAGCACCACCACGTCGTCATGGAAGTGGTCGATGTGGCCCTCGGTCGCGTACCACGTGGTGGTCTTGTCGCGCTTCTCCCCTCGCGCGCCCTTATAGTCGGTGGCGGTCTGCGCGTCGAAGGTGAAGAACGGCAGGTACGCGCCCTCGAGCGAGGCATCCTTCTGCGCGTAGCGCTTCAAATCATTCGGCGCGAGCCAGCGCCATCGCAGCCACTTCCGAAAAGCCTCCGTCGCCTTGTGCTGGTCCACCTGGAACGGCACCACGGAGCGCGGCTTGAGCCGGCGCCCGGCATAGCTCTTCGACACGATGGAAGCCGCGCAGTATTGGCACTTCGCGGCGAAGTGGTGCTGCGGCAACTGCTGCTCGGCGCCGCACTTCTCGCAGCGAACGTCCTCGGGCTTGAAGTCGTCGTCGCCCTTCGAGAGCGCCTGCAGGTACGTCTGCAGGTCGAGCTCCTCGACGCGCGACAGCAGGTCCGCGGAGATCTCGTTGGTCGTGCCGCAGAACTCGCAGCGCAGCTCATCCGAGCCAGGACGGAATGAAAGCTTCGCCCCGCAACCGCTGCACGGGAACGTCTTGACGAATGAAGCGCCCTCATCCCGTCCCTCTCCCTTGCCGGAGAGGGCGGTCTCGCTCATTGCGGGATCGGGGGCGGAGTGTTCGCGAAGATCGACGCGAGCTCGGGCACCTCGCCCGCCTTCGACCACTGCGGCATGCCGTTCTTCCACACGAGCGTGTTGCGCGTGATCTGGCCCGCGGCCGCCTGCTGCGCCAGCGCCGACAGGTCGAACGGCCCCGTCTGGCTCTGGCCGACCGCCACATGGAACATCGAGCCGCCCGGGATCGGCGGGGGTGCCGCCTGCGCGCCACCCGCACCCGCCGTGCCCATCATGTTGTTCATCATCTGCGCGCCCATCGCGACGCCCGCGCCGAGCCCCACGCCCGCACCGGCAGCACCGCCCGGATTGTTCGCCGCGTCGCGGATCGCCGACGCCGTCTCGTATTGCGTGTACGCCTTGAGGTCGCCCACCGCGGCGATCGCACCGCGCTTGTCGATCGCCTTCTCGACTTCGTCGGGCAGGCCGATATCCTGGACCTGGACCTCGACGAGCTCGAGTCCCATCGCCTTGAAGTCGGGCTGCAGGCCGTCGCGCAGCTTGTTGCCCATCTCGACGACCTTGGCCTCCATCTCGATGATGGGGATGCCGAGGCTCGGCATGAGCTCCTTGATGCGCGTGCCGATCTTGCCGCGCAGGTTTTCCTGCACCTCGGAGACGGTGAAGCGGTTGTCGGTGCCGACGAGGTCCTTCACGAACGTGCCGGGATCGACCACGCGGATCGCGTAGAGACCGAAGGCCGTCGCGCGCACCATGCCGAAATCCTTGTCGCGCATCATCGCGGGCCCGGGCGTGCCCCACTTGAGGTCGGTGAACTTGCGCGTCGAGCAGAAGTAGATCTCGGCCTTGAACGGGCTGTTGAAGCCGTACTTCCAGCCGCGCAGCGTGGCGAGGATCGGCAGGTTCTTGGTGGTGAGCTCGTACGTGCCGGGCTTGAAGACGTCGGCGAGCTGGCCCTCGTTGATGAACGCGGCCATCTGGCCCTCGCGCACGACGAGCTTGGCTCCGTGCTTGATCTCGTTCTGGTAGCGCTCGAAGCGGTACGCCAGCGTGTCGTTGGTATCGTCGAGCCACTCGACGATGTCGACCAGTTCGCCAACCAGCTTGTCCCAGAGGGCCATCGCCATTCCTTTGTGGGGAGGGGTTCGGGTATTTTAGGGCATGGCGACCACCGTGGCAGCACTGCATGTCTACCCCGTCAAGGGCCTGAAGGGCATCGACGTACGCGAGGCGCGGGCGACCGCGCGCGGCCTGGAACATGACCGCCGCTTCATGATCGTGGACGAATCGGGCACCTTCCTCACCCAGCGCGAGCACCCGAAGATGGCGACGGTCTGGACCGACCTCGCCGACGGCGAGCTCCTGCTCTCGGCACCGGACGCCGACGAGGTGAGCGTGCCGCTCATCCCGACGGGGCCCGCGACGACGCGCGTGCGCGTCTGGCGGAGCACCGTGGATGCCGCGCCCGTCTCGGACAAGGCCGATCGGTTTCTCTCCGACTATCTCGGCATGCGCTGCCGGCTCGTGTACATGCCCGACACGACGCGCCGGCTTTCCAACCCGGAATACGCGGGTGAAGAAAAGCTGGTGGGCTTCGCGGACGGCTATGCCTACCTGCTCATCGGAGAGGCTTCGCTCGTCGACCTCAACAAGCGCATGGCCGCACGCGGTGCGCCGCCGCTGCCCATGAACCGCTTCCGCCCGAGCATCGTGCTCGCGGGCTCCGAGCCATACGCCGAGGATTCGTGGAAGGAAGTGAAGATCGGCAACGCGCGGTTGGGAGCGGCGAAGCCGTGCGGCCGCTGCCAGGTGACGACCACGGACCAGTCCACCGGCGAGGTGCACGGCCCGGAGCCGCTCGCGACGCTCTCGACGTATCGCGACAGCGCCGAGTTCGGCGTGATGTTCGGGATGAACTACGTGACGCTGGAAGCGGGCAGCGTCCGCGTCGGCGACGACGTCACCGCGAGATAAATGGGGTCAGACTCCAATTACGTTAATTCCCGGCACATTCGAAACAAACAGGGAATTGGCGTAATTGGAGTCTGACCCCAATTATTGTTACCGGTAGAAGTAGTACGTCGCGGCGTACGGCACGCGTGCGACGCGCGCCAGGTCCTGCGCAGAGCCGCAGCTCGTTGCCGGCGCCTGCCCGCCGACCGTGTCCAGCCGCTGGATGCTCGCGACCTTCGAGAACAGGCCGTCGCCGTCGCCGTGGCTCTTCGCCGTGAGCAGCAGCAGCGGAATGTTCGCCGGATCCTTCGACGCGGCCTTCGAGGCCACCTGCGCCACGACCGTGCTGCCATCCGGCGCCTTCCACGTGGGACCCGCGTAGTGCGATCCCATGGGCAGGCCCGAAACCGTGCGCAGGGCCGCTTCCGGCGCCCGGAACTTCCACGCGTAGCCGCCGTTCTCCGCCGCGGCGCAGTCGTAGATCTGCACGCCGTCAGCCTGGAGGACCAGCATGAGCTTCTGCTCGATGGGCGGGCGCAAGGCCTCGGGAGCCTGCGGCGTGGACGCGCAACCGGCCATCGCGACGAGCGCCACCGTCGTCATCACCAGGGCGCGGCTCATTGCAGCGCTCCCGCGTCGTCGAGGATCGGGGCGAGGGCCTTCACCACGCGCTGCAACTGCTCGGTGGTGAGCATGCCCGACAGGATCGACATGAAGCGCTCGTTCTTCGTGCCCGAGGCGATGTACTGCCAGCGGTAGGCGCGAAGGAGCCCGGTGCGGAGCTGGTGCTCTTCCGCCGCCTTGAGCGGGCGCCCGCAGTTCTTCACGAAGTACTCCGCGTCGGCTTCCGATTGCCCCTGGAGGATGCCGTCCACGGCGGCCACGAGGGCGATGAGATCGTTCACGCCGGTGTCGCGCTGCGCCGAGTTGAGCCGCGCGTTCTCGCGCTGCCACTCGAGCTCGTCGAGGATCGCGTGCTGCGCCTCTTCCTTCATGTGGAAGAGGAACACGTCCTTCCACAGCTCGGAGGCGTCGGCATCCTTGTCGATGCTCTGGCGATAGTGGTCCAGCGTGAAGAGCTCGATGTTGCAGATGAGCCCGAGCACCGCCCAGGTCGCCTTGGAGAGGACGACGGTCGCGACTTCATTCGGCGACGCCACGAAGCGGTAGCCCGCCGGCATGTCGGTGGCCATCATCGCCTCGAGTCGGCGGAAGAGCTCCTGGTGCTTGAGTTCCTCGTCGGTGAAGCGCACCAGCGACTCGAACACGACCTGGTCGCCCAGCGCGTGCGGGCGCGTCACGTCGAGGAGCTTCGCGCCGATGGAGCGCTCGACCATCCCGAACATGTTGGCGTACGTGCGGCCCTGGACCTGGCTGATGAAACGCTTCTCGGCGGGGGTCGCGAACTCGAAGTTCTGGATGCGCGCGAGCGCATCGGGCAGGAACTTCTTCGAGAAGTCGAACGTGCGGCCGCGGATCACGTCGCGGTCGATCTCCCAGCGCACGCGCTTCGAGGCGTCGATGCACTTGGCGTAAAGCATGCTGCTCGGCAACTGCACTGCGGTATCCATGATTTCTCCGGTTCTGTAGGGGCGGTCAGCGTTTGGTGACGACGATCTCGAGGTACTCCGCGGGGACGACCATCGTCGAGTCGCCCGAACGGTTGAACTGCGTGACGAGCGCGAGGATGTCGCGGCGAAGCTCCGACTGCGCCCCCGGCTGCAGCGCCGCGAACGCCTTGAGGACCGGGCCGTAGTAGGTCTGGAAGACCTCGACGAAGTGCTCGGCCGAGCGATAGCGGAAGTTGAAGATGCGCGGCGTGGCGTTCACCGACGTGGCGTGGTCGCCGAACATCCCGACCAGGCGCTCGCGCGTGCCCCACAGCGCCGGCGACCTGGCGCCCGCGGGAGGTGCCACGTGCTTGCCAAGCGTCTTGAAGAGGCGGCCGATGAAGCCGTCGGGGGTCCAGTTGGCCATGCCGATCTTCCCGCCCGGCTTGCAGACGCGAAGCATCTCGGCGGCGGCGCGGTCGTGGTCGGCGACGAACATCACGCCGAAGGTCGAGACGACGGCATCGAACGCGGCGTTGCCGAAAGGCAGCGCCTCGGCGTCGGCCACGCGGAACTCGATCGGCAGGCGCTCGGCATCGGCACGGTCATGCGCACGCTCGAGGAGCGTCGGCACGTAGTCGGTCGAGGTCACGTTGCAGAAGCGGCGCGCGGCGGCGAGCGACACGTTGCCGTTGCCGGCCGCGACGTCGAGGACCTTCTGGCCCGAGCGCAGGTCGAGGGCCTCGCAGAGGCTCTCGCCCACGATCTGCAGCGTGGTGCCGACGATGGCGTAATCGCCGGACGACCAGGCGGCCTGCTGGCGCGTCTTGAGCGCCTTGAGGTCGGGCTGTCCGGATTGGACGGGGTTTTGCGTATGGCTAAGTACGGTCGTATTCACGGGGTTCTCCGGTGGGTGTCGACCGACACTTTGAACAGCCGACATGGAAGCGAACGTGGAAACCGCCGTGGAAATGGACGTGGAATCGATCCGGATGCGAATGAATGGCCCGCTGGTCCTCCTCAAAGGGGAGGTGCCGCTCGACCTGCCGCCCTCGCGCAAGGTGCGCGCGCTGCTGGCCTACCTCGCCCTCTCGGCGCGCCCTGTCGCGCGCAGCACGCTGTGCGAGCTGCTCTGGGAGGTACCGAACGATCCGCGCGGAGAGCTGCGCTGGTGCCTCTCCAAGATCCGCCGCGTCGTGGGCGGCGAGCGGCTCATCACGCGCGACGACACGGTGGCGCTCGACACGAGCGGCTGGGTCGTCGAGATCGATGGCGAAGGCGAGCTGCTCGAAGGCCTCGACGTGGATCGCAGCCCGGCCTACCAGGCGTGGCTCACGGCACAGCGGCGCCTCGCGCGCGAGCGCCGGTTGAAGGCGCTCGAGCAACGCGCGCATACCGACGACATGGCGGCGCTGGAGGCGTGGCTGCAGGAGGCACCCTTCGACCGTCGCGCGCACGAGAAGCTGCTCTCGGTGCTCGCCCGCCGCGGCTGGATCGACGAGGGCAAGGCGCACGTCGCCGCCGCCTGCAAGCGCTTCGTGGACGAGGGACTGGACTGCTCGTTCCTGCGCGACGCGTGGCGCGCCGCCAAGGGAACGCGCTACAGCGACTTCGGGATGGCCTGAAGCGAGGGGCCCAGCGGACCTACGCTGCCGAGGAGGTTGGCACGCCCCTCCTCGAAGAGCGCTGCCGCGGCCTTGGCATCGCCCTGCGCGGCGAGCACGTTGCCGTGCGCCACGAGCGCGCTGCCCAGCCACTCGGTGTGCTCGAAGCCGGTGGCGGCCTTGCGCGCGAGCTCGACCGCGCGCGTAGCGCTCTCGCGCGCCGCCTCCGCGTCACCCAGCTTTTGCTGCACGATCGCGAGCGACGAGAGCGCGCGCACGATGCCCAGGTTCTTGTCCGGCGCCACCTCGTAGAGGCCCACCGACGTCTGCAGGAGCTGGCGCGCCTTCACATTGTCCTTGCGAAGCATCGCACCGCGGCCGGCGAGGTACTCGAGCGTCGCGAACGTGGAGTGCTTGGGCGGCAGGACGGGGCGTAGCTGCTCCTCCGCTTGCTTGCGTGCCTCCTCGCAGCGCGCGGCGTCGGTGCCGTAGTGGCAGGCGACCGAGGCCGCCGTGAGCGCGGCGAAGCCGCCGCCCCGCTTGTCGCCCATCACCGCCTTGGCCGTGCGCGCCTCCGTGAGCACGCGGTCGCCTTCCGCCATGCGCCCCACGTCGAACAGGGCCCGGGCGTAGTTCGCCTGCAGGGAGCTGAAGGTCGGCGGGTCGGGATCGTCGGCGTTGGCGACTTTCGCATACACCTCGACCGCCTTCAGCGGCTGGCCGGAGCGCGACAGCATCACCATCAGGTTGCTCGCGAGCAGCAGCCCCGCGGACGTGCCGCCGCGGCCGATCTGGTTGAGCTCGACCACCGCCTGCTCATAGATCGCAACTGCCTCGCGCACCTTGCCCGCGTTGGTGAGCGCGTCGCCGATGTTGGTCTTGAGGAAGATGCGGTTCACGCGGTAGCCGCCGGGCGAGATGTCGAGGCTCTTCAGCGCCGCCCGCGCGTCGTTGGCGGATTCGTCGGCCTTGCCCACGTTGCGCAGCGTGATGCTGCGCTGCGAGTAGCAGACCTGCGTCGTCATCGGGTCGGCGCCCGGGTTGGCCTCCACCGGTGGCATGACCGCGGCGTAAAGCGCGAGCGCCTCCTTGTTGCGTCCGGTGGCGCCCATCACCGCGGCGCGCACGCATTCGGCCTGCGTGAGGAGCCACCGGTCGCCCGCCTGCTCCGCGGAGTGGCGCGCGTCGACCAGGATGTCCTCCGCGCGCTTGAAGTCGGCGATCTCGCCGTACAGGTCGGCGATGAGGAGCTGCATGCGCGCGCGCAGCGCCGGATCGTCGGAGAACTGCTGGCGCGCGGACCGCTCGGCGCGCTGCAGCAGCTCCGACGCGGACACGGGCTTGTTCGACTGCACGCTGAGGAGGAAGCGCATGAACTCCTCGGAGGCCTCGGCGAAGCGCAGCTCGCGCAGCGCGCGGTCGCGCTCCTCGGCGGCCTCGTGGGACTGGTAGAGCGTCCCGGCCATTCCGGCCATGAGCGCCAGCATGACGACGACCGTGGCACCCACCATGGCGCGATGGCGCCGCACGAAGCGGCCCGCGTTGTAGACGATGGAGGGCGGCCGTGCGTGCACCGGCAGCCCGCGCAGGTGGCGATCGACGTCGATGGCGAACGCCTCGATCGTGGCGTAGCGCTCGTCGGGATGCTTGCGCAGCGCCTTGGCGAGGATGGTGTCGAGGTCCCCGCGCAGTTGCCGCGCGAGCGTGCGATCATGCGTCTGGCTGCTCGCGAGCGGGATGTCGGCTTCCGCGATGGCCTCTTCCAGCGCCGCGGCCGACTCGCGCTTCAGCCGATACGGCCGCTTGCCGGCGAGGAGCTGGTAGAGCACCACGCCCAGCGAGTAGACGTCCGTGGAAACGGTCACCGCCTCGCCGCGGATCTGCTCGGGCGACGCGTAGTCGGGCGTGAGCGCGCGCACCAGCGTCTGGGTCAGTGCAGCGGGCTTCGCGTCGCCCTCGGTAGTGTCCTCCAGGACTTTTGCCAGGCCGAAGTCCACCACGTGCACGTGGCCCAGCGCGTCCACGAGGATGTTCGAGGGCTTGAGGTCGCGGTGGACGATGAGGCGCGCGTGGGCGTACGAGATGGCATGCGCCACCTCGCGAAAGAGCTTCAGCCGATCCTTCACCGACGACGCGTGCTCGATGCAGTATGCGTCGATGGGGACGCCCTCGATGATCTCCATCGCGAGCCACGGGCGCCCGGTCTCGGTGATGCCCGCGTCGTACATGCGCGCGATGTTGGGGTGCTCGAGCTTGGAGAGGATCGCGCACTCGCGCTGCAGCCGGCTCGCGAGACCCGGCGACCAGCCGGTGCGCGGCAGCTTGAGCGCCACCTGCCGCTGCACCTTGCCGGCCTCGACCGGCTCCACGCGCCACACGGACCCCATGCCGCCGGAGCCGAGCTGCGAGACCAGTCGATAGGGCCCCACCATGTCACCCGGCTTGTCCGCGACCAGCGCGTCGGCCGCCTGCTCGAGGACGCCCGCGCCGACCGGCCGCCCCATGAACGATTCCGACGTCGCGCCCGCGCGCGCGAGCATCTCGGTGAGTCGCTGGCGGTAGGGTGCGTCTTCGGGCGACAGGCCATCGAGCCACGCGGGGCGCGCCTCGGGAGCGAGCCCCAGCCCCTCGGCCAGCAGCGCGTCCAGCCGCTTCCAGTAATCGATCGTCTTCACGACTGCTCCAGCATCTCGGCGAGCAGCAGCCGCGCACGCTCCCAGTCGCGGCGCACGGTGCGGCCGGTGACACCCAGGGCGGCGCCGATCTCGTCGTCCGAGAGCCCCGCGAAGTAGCGCATCTCGACCACCTGGACCAGGCGCTGGTCGACCTTGCCGAGCGCTTCAAGCGCCTCGTGGACGTCCACGATCTCGTCATCGGTCGCGCCCAGGCTCTCGGCGACGCCGGTATCGAGCGTCACGTGGTCGACGTCACCGCCGCGCTTTTCCGAAGCGCGCTTGCGCACGAAATCGACGATCACGGAGCGCATGGCGGTCGCCGCATAGGCCATGAAGTGGTTGCGGTCGGCGATCCCCACCTTGCCCGCCCCCTGGAGGCGCAGGAAGGACTCGTGGACGAGCGCCGTGGTGTCCAGCAGGACGTTGCGACCGCCCGAGGCCAGCCGGGCGCGCGCGAGGCGGCGCAGCTCGTGGTACAGGAGCTCGAAAAGGTCCTCGCCCTGTCGCGTTTCGGCCATGTCCGGAATTGGGGGGATTTCGCGTTGATCAGGGTAATCCCCCCACGAAGGATGAGACAAGATGGCCGGCGAAACGGTGGTTCTCCTGCATTCCAGCGGCTCCTCGCCGCGCCAGTGGTCGGCCCTGGCCGACCGCCTTTCCGGCCGCATGCAGATGCGCGTCGTGGCGCCCGAGGTCGAGGGCCTGCCGACGCTCGCCGCCGACGTCGAGCGGAGCTGCCGCGGCCTCCCGGCCGGTGGAATCCATTTGGTCGGGCATTCCCACGGCGGCGCGGTGGCGGTGAAGGCGGCGCTCTCCGGCCACCTCGACGTGCGCAGCGTGACCGTGTACGAGCCTTCCTTCTTCGCTTTCCTCGACGCCGCCGCGGCGGAGCCCAAGGAAGTCGGCCGCGCCATCACGCGCCTCTTCCGCGACGGGCGGGTCGAGGATTCTGCGCGGCTCTACGTGGACTACTGGACCGCGAGCGGCGAGTTCGACCGCATGTCGCCCGAGAAGCGCGCGCGGATGATGGCGCGCATGGGCTCGGTGGTGAACTGCTTCGCGGCGCTCGTCGACGACGCGGCGCGGATCCAGGACCTCTCGCGGCTGCGGATGCCGTGGCTGGTGATGTCCGGGCGCCGCTCCCCGCAGCCGTCGCAGGATCTTTGCGAGATGATCGCCGGAAGCGTTCCTTCCGGGCGGCTGCACCAGTTCTCGAAGCTCGGCCATATGGGACCCGTGACGCATCCCGAAGCGGTGAACGCCGTGATCGAGGAATTCCTCATCGAGGTCGCGACCGCGCGCATCCCGGCGCAGGAGCGCCGCGCCGCCTGACACGGTAAGCTTCGCGCATGGCGAAGAAGCTCTCGGCCGTGGCGGCGAAGCTGCGCGACAAGGCGATGTCCTATCCGGAGGTCACGGAGACGTTTCCGTGGGGCGAGCACGCGTTCAAGGTGAAGGGCAAGACCTTCGTCTTCATGCGCGACGACGAGGAAGGCACGAGCTTCTCGGTGAAGCTCTCGGCCTCGCGCGCCGCGGCCCTCAAGCTGCCCGGCTCGGAGCCCACGCACTACGGGATGGGCGCGAAGGGGTGGGTCACGATCCTGCCCCACTCGAAGTCCTCGATGACGCAGCTTTACGGGTTCGTCGACGAGAGCTTCCGCGCGGTCGCGCCGAAGCGCGTGCTTGCGACGCTCGACGGCAAGTAGCCGCTACAGCATCCCGATCTTGTCCTTCAGCTGCTGGAAGTAGCCGGCGAGCGTTGCTTCGTCCGGCACGTGCCCTTGCGGCGTGAGCTTGTCCACGAGCTGCGGCAGGAGCGCCGCCACCTCGATCTGCGCGTCGCGAACACCCACGTTCGCCTCGCGGGCGAGCGCCTCCACCTGTTGCTGCCCGAAGACGCGCCCTATGTCCTCGGGGGTGAGCGTGAAGTTGGGTCCCACGGAGACCCACGAGCGCACCGCGTCGTCGAAGCCGTGGTCACGGAAGCGGTCGAGGAGCTTCGGCAACCCGCCGTAAGCGGTCTGCATGAGCTCGAGCACGCGGATCGCGAACTGGCTCGGCGTGAGCTTCGCGTTGGCGAGGTGCGTGGGGAACGTGTCGAACAGGGAATCGGCCATGGCCCGGATTGCGGGATCAGACGAGGCCGATCTTCGTCCTGAGGACCGAGAGCGCCTGGTTGAGCACGTCCGACTGCGGCATCTGGCCCGACGGCGTGAGCTTGTCCACGATCTGCGGGAGGATCTGCGCGAGCTCCTGCGAGGCGACGTTGGGATCGACGCCGGCGCGCCGCGCGAGCTCCCCGATCTTCTCCGAGCCCAGCACGCGCTGGATGTCGGCCGCGCTGACCGGCAGGTTGTGTCCGGTGCCGACCCACGAGGCCACCTGGTCCGCGAGGCCGTTGGCCTGGAAGCGCTCGAGGAGGCCCTCGAGCCCGCCGTGCTGGTTGATCGCGTCGATCGCGGCGTGCGCGAACTTGCCGGCCGTGGTGCCACTGCCGCCCAGCGCGCTCGCGAATGTGTCGAAGATGCTCATGGCTTCTCCTTGGCCGGCTTGAGGAGGAACGCAGCCAGCGCAGGCAACAAGAATAGCGCGCCCAGCATGTTCAGGAAGAACATGAAGGCCAGCAGGATGCCCATGTCCGCCTGGAACTTGAGCGCGGACAGCACCCACGTCCCCACGCCGATGGTCATGGTGACCGCCGTGAAGACCATCGCCGTGCCACGCTCGTTCAACGCCTCGTAGAACGCGGTGCCGAGGTCCTTGCCCTCCTCGAGGTGGATCTCGATCCGATCGTAGAGGTAGATGCCGTAGTCGACGCCCACGCCCACGCCGAGCGCGATCACCGGCAGCGTCGAGACCTTGAGGCCGATGCCGAGCGTGGGCATCAACGCCTCGCACAGCACCGAGACGATGGCGAGCGGGATGAGGATGCACAGCGTCGCTCGCAGCGACCGGAAGGTCACCATGCACATCACCAGGAGCGCCCCGAAGATCGCGAAGTTCATCTCCCAGCGCGCCTTGTCCACCGCCTCGTTGGTCGCGGCCATGACGCCCACGTTGCCGGTCGCGAGCTTCAACTCGAGCTTGTCGCTGTTGCCGGTCCTGGCGAACTCCTTCACCTGCGACACCAGGTAGGCGATGGTCTCGCCCTGCTGGTCGGTGGTGTTGATGAGCACCTGCATCGCGCTGCAGTCCGGGTTGAGGAGGCCCGTCGAGGTGTCGATCGGCGTCACCGACTGCGCCATCACCTGCGGGTCGCGCGGGAGCTGGCGCCACTTGATGTTGCCCTCGTTGAAGCCGGCGTTCACGACCTTCGCGAGGCCCGGGAGCGAGATCACCGACTGCGTGCCCTGGACGTTCTGCATGTACCAGTCGAAGCGCTCGATCGTCGACATCACGTCGTAGTTGGTGCACGCGCCCTGGACGCCCTTGGTCTGCGCCACGACGCCCAGCGTGTTCACGCCGATCGCGAACTTCTCCACGATCTTCGCGTTGTCGAGGTTGTAGCGCGACTCGGGGCGCAGCTCCGGGACGCCGATGCCGTAGTCACCGACCTTGAGGTGGTGCGCCTGCCAGAGGCCGAGCCCCAGGATCGCCGCGGAGACCGCCACGATCATCGTCGCCCGCCGGCGCTCCACGCCGTGCGCCGCCACCTTCCAGAAGCGATGGATGCGGCCTTCCTGGAACGCCTCCTTCTGCACCGCGCCGCGCGAGAGCGTGAGGTGCGAGAGCAGGATCGGCAGCAGCATCTTGTTGGTGATGATCATCCAGGCCACCCCGAGCGAGGCGGTGATGCCCAGCTCGCGCACGATGTCGATCGGGATCAGCATGATCACCGCGAAGCCGAGCACGTTGGTGAGGAGCGCCAAGGTGCCGGGAATGAAGAGCTTCGCGAACGAGCGGCGCGCGGCGGTGAGCCCGTCGGCGCCACCCACCACTTCGCGCTCCCAGGTCTTCGTCATCTGCACGGCGTGCGAGACGCCGATGGAGAAGATGAGGAACGGCACCAGGATCGAGAGCGGATCGATGCCGAAGCCCAGGATGGGCAGCGTACCCAGCAGCCACAGCACCGGCATCATCGCTACACCGAGCGCCACGAGGGTGAGCTTCACGTCCTTCACGAACCAGAGCATCAGCAGCGCCGTGATGACGAACGCCACGCCGAAGAACGTGATCACCCCGCGCGCCCCGTCGCGGATGTCGCCCACGGCCTTCGCGAAACCGATGATGTGGACCGAGTGGCGGTCGCCCTGGTACTTCGCCCGCAGCGCCTCGAGCTTCGACGCCACGTCGAAATAGTTGAGGCGTTGCCCGTTCTGGGGATCGATCTCGAGCAGGCCCGCCGCGACCAGCGCGCCCGAGAAATCGGTCGCCACCGTGCGTCCGACCTCGGAGGACTTGTTCACGTTCTCGCGCACCTTGGCGAGGTCCGCGTCGGTGCCCTGGAAGGTCGCGGGGATGACGTTGCCGCCCGCGAAGCCCTCCTCGATCACCTCGATGAAGCGCGTGTTGGGCGTGAAGAGCGACTTCACCGAGGGACGGTCCACGCCGTTCAGCAGGAACACGTCGTCGGTGAGGCCCTTCAGCTTGGCCATGAACTCCTTGTTGTAGATGTCGCCGTCTTTCTGCACCAGCGCGATGGCGACCCGGTTGGCCCCACCGAACACCTTCTCGTATTCGCGGTAGACCTTCATGTACTCGTGCTTCAGCGGCACCATCTTGTTGAAGCCCGCGTCGACCACGAGCCGCGAAGCCGATGCCGCGAAGAGCACGGTGAGGATGCCGAACACGACCAGCCAGTCCTTGCGGTGGTCGAAGACGACGCGCGAGACGCGCTGGATCAGGGCTTCGAGGACCATGGCAGCGCGACCTCGCGCACCCCCGCTTCACCCAATGCGAGCACCTTGCCCTCCGCGCCCACGATGACCTTCCCGAAGGCGCGCGTGCTGCCGGTCGCCACCGGCTGGAAGCTCACGCCGTTGTCGCGCGATACGAGCACGGTCCCGGCGCTTCCCGCGATCACGAGCGCGCCGTCGGGCAGCTTGTCCCCGCCGACGAGCGCCGCGGTGGACTTGTTCTCCACCGGCTTCCACGTCTTGCCCTTGTCGGTCGAGCGGAAGATGTGCCCGCGCAACCCGTAGATCACGACCGACCCGTCGTTGGCGACGAGGCCGCCGAAGAACGATCCCTTGTAGGGCGACGCGAGCGGCTTCCACGTCTTGCCGAGGTCGTCGGAAGAGAGCATGGTGCCCGCCTCGCCCACCAGCAGCAGGTGGTTGTCGCCCAGCTCGAGGATGGCGTTGAGGTGCTTGTCGTCCTGCAGCACCTTGCGCGCATTCCACGTCTTGCCGCCGTCGCTGCTGTCGTAATAGGCGCCGTACGCGCCGATGGCGATGGCGAGGTCCTTCGAGAGGTAGATCACGTCCAGCAGCGGGCGCTGCTCGGCGGGCGCGGAGAACACCTGGGTCCAGCTCTCGCCGCGGTCCGTGGTGGCGAGGATCACCGAGTCGTGGCCGACCGCGATGCCCAGCTGGTCGTCGAGGAAGTCGAGCGCCGTGAGGAGCGGCGCCGCGGGCGCCTTGGCGCGGGTCCAGCTCTTGCCCTGGTCGTCGCTGTAGACGATGTAGCCGCGGTCGCCCACCGCCACGATGCGGCTGCCGAAGCGCTCCGCGTCGACCAGCAGCAGGCGCTGCATGGTCGTGGCACCCAGTGGACCGCTCCCGGGAAGGATGTCCTTCGCGAGAGCGGTTAAGAGGACGGCGCCGCAGCAGACCGCCGCGACGCTAGCGCGTACCGACACCCCTCAGGTTCGCGGGTGTGTAGTCTCCGGGCGTGCGCTTGAGCGGTTCGTAGATCAGCTTCTCCTCGCTGCGCAGCCCCATGGCGATGTAGCGCCCCGACTGCAGGTCGTTGTGGACCTCGATCGTGCCGAAGAACATCGGGACGTTGTACCAGTTCTCGTTGTGCTGCTCGGCGTAGCGCCACAGCTCGCCGCGGCCGTCGTACTTGTCGGTCGCCACGATCGCCCAGCTGTCCTCGTCGATGTAGAACGTGCGCTTGGAGTAGATGTGGCTCGTGCCCGGCTTGAGCGTCGCCTCCACCACCCACACGCGATGCAGCTCGTAGCGCGCGAGGTCCTGGTTGAGGTGGCCGGGCTTGAGCAGGTCCGCGTACTTGAGCGACGGGTTGCTCATCTTGTACGAGTTGTACGGGACGTACATCTCCTTCTTGCCGACGAGCTTCCAGTTGTAGCGGTCCGTCGCGCCGTTGAACATGCCGAAGTCGTCGTTGGTGCGCAGGCCGTCGGCCGCCGTGCCGGGGTTGTCGTACGCCACGTTGGGCGCCAGGCGCACGCGGCGCTGGCCCGGGTTGTACGTCCAGGCGCTGCGCGGCTCCTTCGTCTGGTCCACGGTCTCGTGCACGAGCAGGATCTGGCCCGCGAGGCGCGCGGGCGCGGTCGTGTTCTGCACGTAGTTGAGGATCTTGTTCGGCTCGCGCTGGTTCACGGGCTTGGAGCAGTTGCCGTACGAGAAGTCGTACTCGTACTCGAACTTCACCAGCGCGTAGTCGCCGCCGCGCGTGACCGCCGCCTGCGACCAGTGCATGCCGAACGTGTCGCCGCGATAGCGCAGCAGCGAGTTCCAGATCGCCTCGTTGCCGTCCTTGGGCTGCGGGAACGGGATGCCGCCGGTGCAGCCCACGACGCCGTTGCCGCCGGGAGCGAGCTTGGCCTTCGCCGAGCACTCCTGCGTCTCCTTGTAGTGGCACGCGGGGAACGAGGCGCTGCGCCGCGTCGGGTACACCATCATCTTGTAGTCGCTGTACTTCTTCAGCATCGCGTACGCGCCGTCGGGGATCTGCCCCTTGTACTGGTCGGCGTTGGCGCCCGTGATCGTGACCGTCGAGCGGTCCGAGGCGAACGGGTCGGGATAGTACTGGCCGGGCTGGTAGCCGGCGACGGGCTTCGTGATGCCTCCCTCCCACGCAGGGATCGTGCCGGCGGCGTTGCCGGCCTTCTCCGCGCCCATCGGCGTGAGGTTCTGCGCGACGGCAGGGCAGGCGATGGCCAACAGCGAGGCCACCAAGAGTTTCCGGGTGTTCATGCGGTAGTCCTCCGAATCGCTTTTCTTAGAATGAATAGCTGACCGACAGCGAGTAGAAGTCGCGGTCGCGCAACGGATTCGCCGACGAGCACCAGCTCGCCGGCTGGCCGGGCGTCACGACCGAACCGGGGGGCGGCGTGTCCGTGCCGCAATAGGTACGCCCGCCCGAGTACATCGTGTACTGCGCGTCCACGATCCACTTGCGCTGGTAGTCCCACGAGAGGCCGAACGACTGGGACTTCACGCCCTGGTTGAACACCTGGCTCACGCCCTTCACGTCGTGCGACCAGGCGTAGCGCGGCGCGAGGTTGCCGCCGAAGAGCGCGTTGGCGTACTCCAGGCGCGCCGCGAGGCGATAGCCCCACGCGAACGAGGTGAGGAACGAGTCCGGGTCCTGCACCGAGAAGGCGCTCGAGACCACCGCGCCGAACTGCGTCGCGGGGAGGTAGATCGCGGGCGCGTTGAACTTCACGTCCTTCGGGAGGTTGTGGTACCAGTTGGCGCCCGCCTCGCCCACCATCACCAGCTGCTCGGCGCCGATGACGTTCGGCAGCGACTTGGTGGCGGTGACCTGCGCGGTGCTCATCTTCTGGCGGTCGTAGCCCTTCATGTACGTGCCGTCCGGCACCAGCGCGGCGGCCGTCGCACCCACGGGCGCGCCGGGGATCTGCGTGTAGCCGGTGATCAGGTTCGGCAGGCCCAGCGAGGCGAGCAGCAGCTCCGGCGTCGCGTACTGCACCGGCTGGTTCGGGCGGTACGAGTACTCGCCCTGCAGCGCCACTCCGCCCGCGACGGCCGTGTTGAAGCTGAAGCCGTAGAGCTTGATGTCCTCCGGATACTCGGCGAAATAGGTCGCGGTCCCGCTGTGGCAGAGCGCGCGCAGCGCCGAGTTGGCGCAGATCACCGGGATGAGCGGCGTGCCCGTGAGCGCCGACGTCGGCGTCCCCTTGATGCCCGAGAAGAGCGGGGTGCGACTGTGGTAGTTCATGGCGTAGAAGCCGAACTCCGTGCTGTTCAACTCCGGCGCCAGGTAGCGCAGTGCCAGGCCCCACTGCCCGTTGTCGCTCGGATCGTGATCGGCGGAGCGCGGCGCCCAGACGCTCGCGGCGGGATTGAACGGTCCCAGGATCGCGGCGGCGGTGGCGCTGAGCACGGGGATGCCCGGGGGAACCGGGTTGCCGGCCGGGAAGTGCTCGTCCTGGCGGCGGCCGAAGGAGAGGATCACGCGGTTCGCGTCATCCGAGGCGAAGTCGTTGTTCGAGAAGTACGAGCCTTTCGGGTCGATCCTCACCTTGTCGTGGTTGGTGAGGTAGAAGCCCTCGAGCGTCGCGTTCTTGGTGAGCTCCTGGCTCGCCCAGATGCCGGCCGTCGGGATGAACGCTTCCTTGAGCTCGGAGCCCGGGATGCGCAGCTTCGAGAGGTCCACCGGGTTGATCACGTTGATGCCGCCCGGGATGAAGGTGCTCTCGCCCCAGCTGATCACCTGGCGTCCCGCGCGCACGCGCAGGTTCTTGCCCATCGGCTCGAAGTTCGCGAAGAAGAACCCGTCCAGGCCGACCACGTTCTGGCCCAGCCGGTCGCGGCCGGTGTCGCCCAGCTTGTCGCTGTCGTGGAGGTCGAAGTCGTAGAACGCCGTGCCACGGCCGAAGAAGCCGAAGTTGCGCCACTTGATCTCGGTGTCGACCGTCGCCTTGATCACGTTGGCGAACGGCTTGTCCTTCTCGAAGTTGAGGTCGCCGTCGTCCTCGTTCACCGAGCGCGACGTGCCGCCGTTCGCGATGCCGATGAGGTTGGCATCACGGCTGCTCGCGCGCACCGAGACGCCGTAGGACACGGTCGTGTCGATGCTCGCCTTGATCCCGTTGGGCAGTTCGAAAAGCAGCGCATGGGCGGGGACGGCGCCGAGCAGGGCGATCGCCGCGGCAATGGGCTTGAGCTTCATTCATTCTCCTCTCTGAATTTATGATTCTTTATACCGCCGTAATGTACCTCAACTGACCGATTCGAACACTCCCGCGGCACCCATCCCGGTGCCGATGCACATGGTCACCATGCCGTACTTGCCGCCGGTCCGGCGCATGCCGTGCACGAGCGTGGCCGCGCGCACCGCGCCGGTGGCGCCGAGGGGGTGTCCCAGGGCGATGGCACCGCCCTGCGGGTTCACCTTGGAGGGATCGAGCCCCAGGTCGCGGATGACCGCGAGCGCCTGGGCCGCGAACGCCTCGTTCAACTCGATCCAGTCGATGTCCTGCTGGTTGATGCCGGTGGCCTTGAGCGCCTTCGGGATCGCCTTGATCGGGCCGATGCCCATGATCTCCGGCGGGACGCCCGCGACGGCGAAGCCCACGAAGCGCGACATCGGCTTCACGTTGTACTTCTTGAGCGCGCGCTCGCTCATCAGGATCACGGCCGCGGCCCCATCGGACATCTGCGAGCTGTTGCCGGCGGTCACGCTTCCCTTCGCCGCGAAGACGGTCTTCAACTTGCCCAGGGTCTCCGGCGACGAGTCCGGTCGCGGTCCCTCGTCGGTGTCGGCGACCTTCTTGCGCGTGTCGATGCGGCCGCTCGCGAGGTCCGGCGTGGAAGCCTCGACCTCGTAGGGCAGGATCTCTTCCCTGAACTTCCCTTCGGCGATGGCCTTCGCCGCCTTCTGGTGGCTCGCGACCGCGAACGCGTCCTGGTCCTCGCGCGAGACCTTCCACTGCCTGGCGACGTTCTCCGCCGTGATGCCCATCCCGTAGGCGATCGCGACGTTCTCGTCGTGGGTGAAGACCGCCTCGTTGAGCGCGATCTTGTTGCCCATCATGGGGACCATGGACATCGACTCCGTGCCCGCGGCGATGACGACGTCGTCGTCACCCGTGCGGATGCGGTCCGCGGCCAGCGCGATCGCCTGCACGCCCGAGGAGCAGAAGCGGTTGATCGTCATCGCGGGGACGCTGTCCGGGAGTCCCGCCAGCAGCACGCCGATGCGCGCCACGTTCATGCCCTGCTCGGCCTCCGGCATCGCGCAGCCCACGATCACGTCGCCGATGTCGTGGGGATCGAGTCCCGGCACCTGCGCCACGACGCCCTTGAGCACGTGCGCCAGCATGTCGTCGGGGCGGACGTTCCTGAACATGCCGCGCGGCGCCTTGCCGACCGGCGTGCGAACGGCGGCGACGATGTACGCGTCCTGGATCTGCTTGCTCATTTGAAGATCTCCTCGATGGTCTGCACGGCCAGGGTCGCGAACTGGATCACGAAATACGCGACCACGGCGAAAATCACCCACTTCTTGACCTGCGGTCCCCACTTGATCAGCTGGACGACCTTCTCGCGGTGCTCCTCGGGAACGGCCGAGAGGAGCCGCCGCTGGTCGTTGTCGAGGTTGGCGCCCGCACCCGAGAGCATCGCCTCGATGTTGGGGCCCAGCGCCGCGGGCATCATGTCGTCGGCGAACGCGGGCGCCGTGTTCGCCAGGGAGGGCGCCGGCTTCACCTCCACGTCGAAGCCATAGGGAATCGCGGTCGCACCTGCGCCGGACGGACGCGCCTCGACGCGCCACGCGTACTCCCGGTTCGCGCCCTGGTCGCCGCTGCCGGGCAAATTGTCGGGAATCTCGAATCGGAATGGCAGCCGGACGTCACCGGCGACGGCGGCGGCTTTCACCTCCTGGTCGCGATCCCAGAATTTCCGCCACGACTTGTCGCCTTCGCCGTCGACGGTGGCCCGGTTGCACACGAGGCGCACGCGGAATGCGGTGCCCGCCGAGATGCCGCGCGGGAAGGAGACCGATCCCTCGATCACGCCGCCCGCGCGCGGCTTCTCGTTCTTGAGCAGCAGCTGCGCGCCGCCGCGGCGGAAATAGTTGATGGTCCCCGAGATGCAGCCCCACAGCAGCAACACGCCGACGAGCGGGAAGAGCAACACGAAGAGTCCCACCCACTCGCCGCTCGCCCAAATCTCGGGCACGAAGAGAAAGGCGATCGGGAACGAGATCGCGTTCCAGAAGAAGGCGAAGATCCAGAGCATCACCACGCCGCCGCGCTGGTCCGATGCGATGGTGTTGGGTCGCGCGACGCGCCTTGCCGTACCGTCGTCGCTCGCGCAGAGCTTGTACATCATGAAGAGCGCGCCGACGCCCACGCCCCCGAACGCGAGCGCGAACGGGATGAAGAACACCAGCAGCTTCCAGCGGATCCGGTTGTCCACCATCGACTGGGTGGGATCGTCCGGATTCACGAAGACGGTAATCGGCTTGTTCTCGCCCTTCGCGGCGGCGAGCATCGAGTCCATGTCCTCGTGCCAGCTGTCGACGTTGTCGGTGCCGCCGATCACGTTCGTGCCCAGCCGGTCCCCGGTGTAGCTCTTGCCGTCCATCGCGTAGCGGTAGAGGACGCTGCCGTTGCCGTAGCTCATCACCTCGGCCTTTACGCGCACCCATTCCTTCGCGGCGATGCCGTCGCGGATGGTGCCGTAGATCGCGTACGCAGCGCCGGCCCCCACGCCCCCGAAGGGAAGCGCGAAGAGGAGGCAGACGAGCGCGCCGCCGAGCTTTTCCTTCACGCCGAGACTCCCGGCTTCGGCGCGATCACCGGGTCGATCGTCGTCCGACCCATCTCGAACTCGATGACGTGGTCTCCCGAGGCGTCCGTCGCCTGGATCGCCCAGGACACCGGGCCCTCCCTGGCCAACGGCAGGAAGTACGGCAGCCGCTCGAAACCGTGCGCGGTGTGTGGCAACGAAAGAGGCACGGCGAAATCGAAATTCAGCACCCACCGCCCGCCGATGAGCTCGGGGGTCGCCTCCTTCGTCTCGACGTGGACGTCCACGATCTCCCACTCCGACGCACCCGGCACCTGGATCGCGGGACGCTGCTTGCGCTCGCACGAGAACTTCAGGGCGAAGGTCTCGCCGAGCCTGGGCTCGTGACCGAGCACGACGAGGCCCCGCGCGTTGCCACCGACCCGTGGCGGCTCCGCGAACTCCACGTGCATCAAGCCGTCCTGGCTGACGCCGAACGGCAGCAGGTTCGCATAGGCCAACGCGAGCCCCCGCCTCGCGAACCAGAACGGGATGAACGAAAACACGATCAGCATGACGGCGAGACCCGGATTGACGTACTGCCCCGCCCGGCCCTCGGCAGCCGTGCCGCGGAGGTCCGAGACGTGTTCCGCGACCGCCGTCCCATACGCCAATGCCTCGGCCGGATCGAGCAGGACCATCGCCGCCCACGTGAGCATCAGCGTGAGCGCGCCGGCGCTGGCGCCCCCGATTGCGAGGAAGCCGAGGCCGGCAAGCGGATAGCGCGGCATGCGCACGATCAGTTCCTGAGCGGCTTCCCGGTCTTGAGCATCGCCTCGATGCGCTCCTGGGTCTTGGGCGTCTTCGCAAGCTCCACGAAGTGGCGGCGCTCGAGGTCGAGCAGCCACTTCTCGTCCACCATGCTCCCGGGCTCGACCTCGCCGCCACAGATAACCTCCGCGATCCGCGAGGAGATTTCGTAGTCGTGCTCGGAGATGAAGCCACCCTCCTTCATGTTCACGAGCAGCATCTTGAGCGTGGCGATGCCCGTGTCGCCCAGCACGGGGATCTGCGCCGGAGCGAGCGGCGGGCGTACACCTGCTTCGGCCATCGCGCGCGCCTGCTGCTTGGCGACGTAAAGGAGCTCGGAGGGATGGAAGATCACGACATCGGAAAGCTTGAGGAAGCCGCGCTCCCTCGCCTCCTCGGCGCTCTTCGAGGTCTCGCCCATCGCGATCTGCTTGAACGCGCGCGCGATCTCGGGAGACGCGTCGCCGCCCTTCGCCCACGCGACCGCGCGCTCCGCGAATTCCTTGAGTCCGCCTCCGGCAGGGAGCAGGCCCACACCCACTTCCACCAGGCCGATGTAGCTTTCCAGCGCCGCGACGACGCGCTGCGAATGCATCACGAACTCGCAGCCACCGCCGAGCGCCAATCCCTCCACCGCGGCGACGGTCGGCACCAGCGAGTACTTGAGGCGCTGCGACGTCTGCTGGAAGAGCGCCACCATCTTCTCGAACTCGTCGAAGCGGCCGGCCTTCAGCGACTCGAGCGCCGCCTTGAGGTTGGCGCCGACGGCGAACGGCGCCTCGTGCCAGATCACCAGCGCGTCGAAGTCGCGCTCGGCCTCGTCGATCGCGCGGTTGAGGCCGAGCAGGACCTCCGTGCCGAGGGAATGCATCTTCGACTTGAAGGAGACGATCGCGATGCGATCGCCCTGGTGCCACATGCGCACCCCCTCGTCCTCGAACACCGTGATGCCACGGTCCGCCGGCTTCTCGCCGATCACGGTCTCGGGGAAGAGCTGGCGCGCATAAACCGGAAGCTTCGAACGCGGGACCATCTTGCCGGTGGCCGCGCTGTACGAGCCCTCGGACGAGTGCACGCCCTGCCGCCCGTCGGTGACCCACGAGGGCAGTGGCGCCTTAGCCATCGTCTTGCCGGCGCGGATGTCCTCCTCGATCCACCGGGCGACCTGCTGCCAACCGGCCGCCTGCCACAGCTCGAACGGGCCGCGCTGCCAGCCGAAACCCCAGCGGATCGCGAAGTCCACGTCGCGCGCGCAATGCGCGATGTCCGCGAGGTGCACCGCGACATAGTGGAAGACGTCGCGGAAGATCGCCCACAGGAACTGCGCCTGCGGATTCGACGACGCGCGCAGCTTCGCCAGTTGCTCGCCCGGGTTCTTCTCCTTGAGGATCGCCTGCACGTCGTCGGCCACCTTGCCCGAGCCGGGAACGTAATCGCGCTTGGCGACATCGAGGACCAGGATGTCCTTGCCCTTCTTGGTGAAGATCCCGGCCTTGGTCTTCTGTCCCAGCGCGCCCTTGGCGATGAGCGCGACGAGCCATTCGGGCGCCTGGTAGAACGCCGCCCACGGATCGGCGGGCAGCGTGTCGCCCATCGTCTTGATCACATGCGCCATGGTGTCGAGGCCCACCACGTCGGCGGTACGGTAGGTGGCGCTCTTCGCGCGGCCGATGGCAGGGCCGGTGAGAGCGTCCACCTCGTCGAACGCGAGCTTGTACTGCAGCGTGTGGTGCATCGTCGCCAGCATCGAGAAGACGCCCACGCGGTTGGCGACGAAGTTCGGCGTGTCCTTGGCGCGGATCACGCCCTTGCCCAGCGTCGTCGTGAGGAACGTCTCGAGGCGATCCATCACCGCGCCGTCGGTCTCGACCGTGGGGATGAGCTCCACCAGGCGCATGTAGCGCGGCGGGTTGAAGAAGTGGATGCCGCAGAAGCGCTTGCGAAGCTCGGCGGGCAGCGTCTTCGAAAGCTCGGTGATCGAGAGGCCGGACGTGTTGGACGCGAAGATCGCGTGCGGGGCGATGAAGGGCGCGACCTTGTCGAAGAGGTCCTTCTTCCAGTCCATGCGCTCGCTGATCGCCTCGATCACGAGGTCGCAGTCGCGCAGCTGCTCGAGGTGCTCCTCGTAGTTCGCGGGCTGGATCTGGCTCGCGATCGACGCGACCGAAAGCGGGCTGGGGCTCATCTTGGCGAGTGCCGCGATGGCCTTGTTGGCGATCGCCGACTTGTCGCGGCCCTCCTTCGCCGGCAGGTCGAAGAGGATCGGCTTCACGTTCGCGTTCGCCAGGTGTGCGGCGATCTGCGCGCCCATCACACCCGCGCCGAGGACGGCCGCCTTGCGGATGAGGATGCGGGCGCCCTGCGCTTGCGCGCCGGGCGGCATTCCCATCTCCTTCGCGAGCTTCTCTCCCCGGGAATGTTGCAGGGCCGAATCGAGCGTGGAATCAACCATGGGGGAGCCTCCGAGGGGGAATTCAAACGGGCGTTTGAATTCTACTCGGAATCCCCCGCGGTCGTGTTGCTACATCAGTGGATCGCTTCCTTCAGTCCCGGCACGAATTCGGCGCCCTTCGGCACCTTGATCGACGAGCCCTTGAAGTCGTCGCCCACGGGCTGGAAACGCCCGCCCAGGCACTCGGCGAGGAACGCTTCGGTCACCGCGTAGAACGAGTTGCGGTTCGTCGGACGCGCGAAGCCGTGACCCTCGTCGGGATAGAGCACGTAGGTCACCGGGATCTTCTTCGCCTCCATGGCGGTGAGGATCTGGTCGGCCTCCGCCTGCTTCACGCGCGGGTCGTTGGCGCCCTGCCCGATGAGGAGCGGCTTGCGGATGTTGGCCGCGTAGTAGAGCGGCGAGCGCGCCTGGAGCAGTGCCTTGCCTTCCTCCGTGCGCGGATCGCCCATGCGGCGGTAGAACTGCTCGCGGATCGATTCCCAGTATGGCGGGATCGAGGCGAGGAGCGTATCGAGGTTCGAAGGCGCCACGATGGCCACGCCGCAGGCGAAGCGGTCCGGCGTATTGGTCATGCCCCACAGCGTCGCGTAGCCGCCGTACGAGCCGCCGTAGATCGCGACCTTGTCCGCACGCGCCACACCATTCCTCACGGCCCAGTCGACGCCGTCGATGAGGTCGTCGTGCATCTTGCCGCCCCACTCGCGGTCGCCCTGGTTGATGAACGTCTTGCCGAAGCCGGTCGAGCCGCGGAAGTTCATGCGCAGCGACGCGTAGCCGCGATCCGCGAACCACACGCTCTGCCCGTCGTAGCCGTCCTCGTCGCGGCCCCACGGCCCGCCGTGCACGTTGAGCACCATCGGCAGCGGCTTGTCCGGGCGGCAGTCGCCGTTGGCATCGCTGCCGACGGGCAGCGTGAGATAAGACACCAGCGTGAGGCCGTCGCGCGACTTGATCTCCACCGGGCAGACCTTGGGCAGCGTGATGCCGGCGAGCGCGGGGCGACCCACGTAGAGTTGGTCCAGCTTGCGCGCGGCGCGGTCGTAGACCATCACGCGCGAGGGAGCCGTCGTGGGATCGTTGCCGACGAGCCAGACCTTGTTGTCGCGCGTCTGGCTCTGCACCGCCCAGCTACCCTTCAGGTTGGCATTGAGGAACTCGACGTCGGCCTTCACCGCGGGATCGATCACCCGCCATTCGTTGCTGAGGTAGTTGACGCCGTACGCCTGCACCTTGCCGGTGACCGGATCGTCGATCGTGTGGGTCACGTCGGCGCGAGGATCCTCGGCGATGACGGTCTTGCTGCCGGTGGCGAGGTCGATCGCCACGACCGCCGAGGTGTTGCGGCCGCGGCTCTCGTTCCAGTAGAGCGTCTTGCCATCGCGGGTGAAGCCGCCGGGCTGCGTCGTCTGGGAGTCTTCGAAGCCGATGGTGTCGAAAGGCTCCGCCTTGCCATTCTCGAAGCGGAAGACCTGGAAGCCCCCGTCCGGTGTCGAGCGGGTGGCGAGGCGGATGGCCAGGTCCTCGTCCACCAGGAAGCGCGAGTACTTCGCGGTGTTCTCGAGGAGCCTCGTCATTTGTCCCGTGCGCACGTCGAGCAGGTACGGGTCGTGGAAGGCCTTGTCACGGTCGTTGATGCCGATCACCAGCTCGTCCGGGCGCTTGTGCGAGGCGCCGTAGACCACGACCCTCACGCCCTTGTAGTCGGTGAGCGTGCGCTCCTTGCCATCGGCGACGTTGACCGCATGGAGCAGGAAGTTCTCGTCGCCGCCCTTGTCCTGCGTGAAGACGATGTCGTGGCCGTTGTCCATCCAGTAGTAGCGGCGCAGCGGTCGCGTCTTCTCGTGGGTGATCGCGCGCGCCTCGGTGATCGGACGGCCGCGCTCGACGACCCACACGTTCAGGACGCCGTCCTTCGGCGCGAGGAAGGAAAGGTACTTTCCATCGGGACTCACCTGCGCGGCGGCCCTTTCCGGGTTGCCGAAAATCGCGTTGCGCGGGATGAGGGGCGTATCGGGAACGGAAGTCGTTGCGACGGTGGCGCACCCGGCGCAGGCGACGACGGCGAAAACAGCAAGGGGACGAAGCGGGAAGGACGAGCGGTTCATATCGGGAATCTTCGGAGTGGATACCAGGAAGGTCGGACGCGGCATGCCGCGTGGACGGATTCAATACTAAACTGCTCCCATGCCCGCTCCACACGCCCGGACCTCCGGATTCTCGGTGGTCGAGATCGCGCTTCGCCGGCCTTACACGTTCATCGTGATGGCGATGCTGATCCTGCTCGCCACGCCGCTGGTGCTGAAGAAGATGGCCACGGACATCTTCCCGGAGATCGACATCCCGGTGATCAGCATGATCTGGAACTACAAGGGGCTGCCCGCGGAGGAGATGGGGCTGCGCATCGCGGGCCCGACCGAGCGGAGCCTCACCACGACGGTGAGCGACATCGAGCACATCGAGTCCACGTCGCTCCCGGGCACCACCGTCATCAAGATCTTCTTCCAGCCGAAAGCCAACATCCAGACGGCGATCGCGCAGGTGGTGGCGATCGCGCAGACGCAGGTGCGCCAGCTTCCCCCGGGGACGACGCCGCCGCTCATCATCCAGTACTCGGCGTCGAGCATCCCGGTGATCCAGCTGGCGCTCTCCAGCCCCACGCTTCCCGAGCAGGGCGTGTTCGACGCGGCGGTGAACCAGCTGCGCCCGCAGCTCGTGACGATTCCGGGCGTGGCGATTCCCTGGCCCTACGGCGGCAAGGTGCGATTGATCTCCGTGGACCTCAACCTGCAGCAGCTGCAGGCCCGCGGCCTCTCACCCGCCGACGTGGTGAACGCGCTCAATGCGCAGAACCTCGTCCTGCCGTCGGGCACCGCGAAATTCGGCGGCACCGAATACAACGTGACGGTGGACGCCTCGCCCGACACGATCGCCGCCCTGGGCGACCTTCCCGTGCGCACGGCCAATGGCGCCACGATCTACCTGCGCGACGTGGCCGAGGTGCGCGACGGCTTCCAGCCCCAGACCAACATCGTGCGTCGCGACGGCGAGCGTGGCGTGCTGCTTTCGGTCCTGAAGAACGGCGGCGCGTCGACGCTCGACGTCGTGAACAACCTGCGGGCGCTCCTGCCCTTCGCCTCGCAGCAGCTTCCCGAGAACGTGAAGGTCACGCCGCTCTTCGACCAGTCGGTGTTCGTGAAGGCCGCGGTGACGAGCGTCGCCATCGAGGCGATCATCGCCGCGGGCCTCACCGCGCTCATGGTGCTGCTTTTCCTCGGCAACTGGCGCAGCACGCTGATCATCGCGCTCACGATCCCCCTCTCGATCCTCGCCTCCGTCCTCGCGCTCTACATGATGGGCGAGACGCTCAACATCATGACGCTGGGCGGGCTCGCGCTCTCGGTGGGCATCCTGGTCGACCAGGCGATCGTCACGATCGAGAACATCGAGCGGCACCTGCACGCGGGCGCGGAGCTGAACGAGGCGATCCTCGCGGGCGCGAACGAGATCGGCGTGCCGGCGTTCGTGTCCACGGTCTGCATCTGCATCGTGTTCGTGCCGATGTTCTTCCTGGAAGGTGTGGCGCGCTACCTCTTCGTGCCGATGGCCGAGGCGGTCGTGTTCGCGATGATCGTCTCCTACATCCTCTCGCGCACGCTGGTGCCGACGATGATGATGCTCATGATGAAGGGGCACGGCAGCGCCGCGTCCTCGACGAGCCTCTTCGGCCGCGTGTCGCAGGCCTTCGACCGGCGCTTCGAGCGCGTGCGCGCGGCGTACTCCACGGTGCTGTCGGCGGCGCTCGCGCGGCGCGGATTCTTCGCCTCGGCCTTCCTGGCGGCCTGCCTCTTCTCGTGCCTCCTCTATCCGTTCCTGGGGCGCGACTTCTTCCCGGCGGTGGACGCGGGCCAGATCAAGCTGCACTTCCGCGCGCCCACCGGAACGCGCATCGAGGAGACGGCGCAGATTGCCGACCGCATCAACGCGGCCATCCGCGAGCTCATCCCCGCCGACGAGCTGGCGACGATCCTCGACAACCTCGGCGTCCCCAACAGCAGCATCAACCTCTCGTACAGCACGTCCGGGACGATCGGCACGCTCGACGGCGAGATCCTCATGGGCCTCAAGCACGATCATCGCCCCACCTCGGAGTTCGTGACGCTCCTGCGGCGCGAGCTGCCGAGGCGCTTCCCCGGCGTGGAGTTCTTCTTCCAGCCCGCGGACATCGTGACGCAGATCCTCAACTTCGGCCTGCCGGCGGCGATCGACGTGCAGTTCTCCGGCAAGGACGTGTATGCGAGCGCCGGATTCGCCGCCGAGCTCACGCGCAAGATCCGCGCGATCCCCGGCGCCGTGGACGCGCACGTGCACCAGCGGCTCGACAGCCCCTCGATGGACCTGCGGATGGATCGCACGCGCATGCAGCAGATGGGACTCTCCGCCGCCAACGTGGGCCAGAACGTGCTGCTGGCACTCGCGGGGAGCGGCCAGACGGCGCCCGCGTATTGGCTCAATCCCACCAACGGCATCGTCTACAACATCGCCGTGCAGGCGCCCGAGTACCGCGTCGACTCGCTCGACTCGCTCCTCAACATCCCGGTGAGCGGCGACAACGCCTCGCGCAGCCCGCAGATCCTCGCCAACGTCGTCGACTCGCGCCCGACCCGCAGCCAGGCGGTGGTCTCGCGCTACGACCTCCTGCCGACGATCGACATCTACGTGGGCGTCCAGGGCACGGACCTCGCGAGCGTCTCCTCGCAGGTCGCGAAGCTGGTGGATGAAGTGCGCCCGCGCCTGCCCCGCGGCAACAAGGTGGTCGTGCGCGGGCAGGTCGAGACGATGCAGAAATCGTTCATCGGCCTGGGCGTGGGCCTCCTGATGGCGATCGTGCTCGTGTACCTGCTGATCGTCGTGAACTTCCAGTCGTGGATCGATGCCTTCATCGTGATCGCGGCGCTGCCCGCGGCGCTCGCCGGCATCGCATGGATGCTCTTCATCACGGGCACCACGCTGAGCGTCCCCGCGCTCACCGGCGCCATCATGACGATGGGGGTCGCGACCGCGAACAGCATCCTCCTCATCTCGTTCGCGCGTGACCGGCAGGCGGAGGGGGTGGATCCCATCCGCGCCGCGCTCGAGGCCGGCGCCACGCGCATCTTTCCAGCACATTGGGATCCTAAGCTTAGAATTCCACGTGGACAAGTTGTCG
>JADMIO010634459.1_pt1 | contig 38768 bp, 24 predicted proteins | sample 8958161 | NCBI WGS metagenome assembly JADMIO01 (sample SAMN16585339, study PRJNA669376) | soil metagenome | isolation source: Crop rotation soil | place: USA: Cullars Rotation, Alabama | collected 2011 | reverse complement strand
AACCCCGCCGAAGCTGGTCTTATGTTCTCCCATTCCCGGTTTGGGCGAAAATCGGGAAGAGTCATGCAGGCGATGGCCTCGTTCCGCAATTCGAGAGACGGCCGGATCTCCGCGGCCGCTCGTAGTGCTTTCAACGCTTCGAAACGTTGGCCCACGCGCCCACTCCAACGCCGCGCCTGCGCTTGAGCGAGGTACGAGTTGCCCAACTCCAGACGCACCTCGGCCTCGGCTTTGCGCGCCCTCTCCGCTTCCCGCGCGGCGCGCTGCTCGCTCTGGCCGGCCTTCCGACCGGCATCTCGTTCACGGAAGAACATCACAGTGGAGATGCCCAAACCAAGGAGGAGAGTGGTGACGGCGAAACCCGCAGCGGCAAAAAGCAATCTGTTCCGGCGAACGAGCTTTTGGAAGCGGTAGGCCGCGCTGGGCGATCGAGCGAAAACCGGTTGATTCTGCAAGTAGCGCCGTATGTCCGAGGCCAACCCATTGGCAGTTTCGTAACGGCGCGCGCGGTCCTTCTCGAGACAACGCATGACAATCCAGTCCAAATCTCCCCGGATGGACCGGACGAGTTTGGGCGGCTCGATTCGGCGAAGAGTGGCGGTGATGGTCAGCTCTTCTTTCAGCATCGCGCTCAGGCGCGTGGAAGGACGGGGCGGCTCTTTCTCACGAATCGTGCGGCGCATTGCGTCCAGACCGGCGGCCAGCAGTTCTTTCGTCTGGAATGGCGTCTTGCCCGTGAGCAGTTCGTAAAGCAGCACGCCCAGGCTGTAAATATCGCTGCGCGTGTCTATGTCGAATGCGGTCAACTGCGCTTGTTCCGGACTCATATAGGCCGGGGTCCCCAGGAATTGCTCGAAGGCGGTGAAGAGCGTCTGGTCCGTCAACCGTCCTTGCGTGGCTTTCGCGATGCCGAAGTCGATCACCTTCGGCATCGCCGACATGTTCGGCTCGTCAAGCGTCACAAGAATGTTTGAGGGTTTGATGTCCCGGTGGATGATTCCCTTCTGGTGCGCATGCTGAATGGCCTGGCAGACTTGCAGGAACAGGTCGAGCCGTTCGGCCGTGGAAAGGTTGTTCTGGTCGCAATAGTCGGTGATTTTGATGCCGCGGACCAACTCCATCACGAAGTAAGGCCGGCCTGTCTCGGTTGCGCCCGCATCGAATACTTTGGCAATATTGGGATGTTCCATCATCGCCAGCGCCTGCCGCTCAGCCTCAAAGCGAGCAATGACGCTTTTGGTATCCATGCCCAGCTTGATGACCTTGAGCGCCACGCGGCGGCGCACCGGTTCTGCCTGCTCCGCCATGTAAACGATGCCGCAACCGCCTTCGCCGATTTGTTGAAGCAACTTATAACGGCCGATGGTGTCGCCGGCTTTTAGGGCCAGAGCCTGGGTTTCCAAAAGCGCCCCAGGGGCAACCGGTTGGTCGAGAAAATCGGCGGTTCGCTCACACGCCTTCAACAGGGCTGCGACACGCTGGCGGAGCGCGGCGTCGTCCCCGCAGGCCTGCTCGAGATAATCAGCGCGTTGGTGAACCGGCCTTTGCAGCGCGGCGTCAAAAAGGTCCGCTTCCCGTTGATGCGATTCGCTCATGGCAGGAATCTGCTTTTAACGGATTAAGTGAGATTCAGCGACAGACAGGGCTTTTGTTCAAGGACGATTCGTCCTACTGGGAGATCGCACTTGCGGGTAATGATAAGAACAAACCAGACCCGTTCCAAGCACTTCGCGCCAACCTATGACGTTTGCTGCGTCTTGATTTCTTCGTAGAGCCACGCACGGGCGAAAGCCCAGTGGCGCTTGGCCGTCGTTTCAGAAATGCCGAGCAATTCAGCCGTTTGTCCGATAGTCAGTCCGACGAAGTAACGCAATTTCACAAGCTCGGCCTTCTGTGGTTCGAGCGCGGCGAATTTTTCCAACGCGTCATTTACGGCCAGCAACTGATCATCATTGACGATGGCGGCGTCGGCATCAGCCAGTTCCACCCGCTGTTGCCCGCCGCCATGGCGCGCCGCGCGTTTGCGCCGGGCGTTGTCCACCAGGATATGGCGCATGGCTTCCGCGGCGGCGGCGAAGAAATGCGTGCGATCGTTCCATTTCCGCTCGGCATCGGCGGTCAACCGCAGCCAGGCCTCATGAACCAGCGCGGTGGGTTGCAGCGTTTGTCCCGGCACTTCGTGCGCCATGCGGCGCGCCGCCAACTGGCGCAATTCCTCGTAAACCAGGGGCAACAATTGGTCCGCCGCTTGGGTGTCGCCGTGATCAATGGCTTCGAGTAGTCGGGTGACGTCGCTCATTTTGCTTCAGCGCTGGTTTTCGTGTCACCCGCGATGAGAGTCCTGGCTTCTTTCATCAGAACGTCAGCAAAAAACCCATCCAGCCAATCTTCCCCGTAACTGCCCTTTTCGAGAAGTGAGCTTTGCGGGGTCCAAAGCTCCAGGGCTTTGGCCCAATCGGCCTGCGCTTCATCCATTTGTTTCAACTGAAATTCTGCCATGGCCCGGAGGGCGTAGTCGAGTTCAACGGATTCCGATCGATGGGCCATAGCCGTTTTGGCCCAGTCCAAGGCATTGGTGAAATGACCTTGGCGGTACTCGGACATAATCTTGGGACGAAAGTGGTCCTTCTTAAGAGACACATCGACCAGGGTTTTTACTGCCTCCACATCTGCCTCTGCATCTGATAAAGGGCTGGCCAGGCAGAACGTGCCGAGCATCTCCGCGGTGCCTGGTTCGCTGGTGCGGCCAAACTGGGTGAGAGCCTTTTGGCGAATCTGGCGGTAACCCTGCAGGTCGTCGCTGGCGAGCAGCAGCATACTTAACCCGAGGCAGGCCGAATAGTTAGTCGGCTGAAATTCCACGATCTTGGCCAAATCAGCGGCAGCCTCTTTCCACCGACCGTACCGCGCTAAAGCCCCGGCGCGGCCCCACAGAATTCCGCAGCTCTCCGGCTGATTTTCGAGGGCCGGCGGCACCAACTCGCGGTACAATTGTTCGATCTCGGCGAGTTTGCCCTGCTTCTTAAGCACGCGCACCACGTCGCTGATCCGGGCGACCAAGGTGGTTTGCTGATTACTCGTAACGTGCAAAGCCCGGTCCAGCGCTTCCCGGTAAAGTGTCTCCCCTTCGGAATACCTCTCCTGGTGGCACAAACAATCCGCCAGAGTGGCTTCCCGCCATTCCACTCCGCGTGGCTCGTGCGCGGCATTGTGGATCGCATTGGTAAGGGCCTGACGCCAGAGCGGCTCAGCTTCGGCGAATCGGTGCAGACCGTGCAAACAATTCGCCAGACTGCGGAGATAGAAATCGAGTTTAGCCGGTTCGTTGGTCGCCGAATTGAGCACATTGGTGAGCGCCTCGCGCCAAATCGGCTCGGCTTCATCGTATTTCTTCTCACTGGTCAGGCATTCGGCCAAATCCCTCAAATACATGTGAAACCTGGCAGGGTCATTGGTCCCGAATAGTCGGGCGAGGTTCACATCCTCTCGGGAAAGGGCCTCCGCTTCGGCGTAGCCCTTTTTTTCGAGTTGAAGAACGTGGCTCAGTTCATGCAGCGCTCTCAAGTAGAACGGGTTCTTTTTGTCCATCTGCTTCCGTCGTATTTCCAGCGCTTCGCGAAAGTATCGTTCTGCTTTAGCCAGGTCGCCCTTGGTCTCCATGAAAAAGCCGAGAGTGTTCAAATGATTCGCCAGGTTATTCGGCAGGCTTGGATTCTCGCTGGCCGGCAATTCTCTTCTGATGGCGAGAGAGCGTTCCAGCAATGTTTCGGCTTCGGTCAGGTTCCCTTGCTTCATGAGGACCGCAGCGAGGTTATGGAGCGCCACAGCCACTTTCTCATTCTTGTTGGTGGACAATCTCTCCTGCATGGCCACGGCTTGGCGAGCGATGACTTCCGCTTCGGCGAACTTTCCTTGGCTCTCCAGCATGATTCCCAAAAGGTTAAGTGAATCCGCGATAGCCACGTGCTCAGGGCCGAGCAGCTTTTGGTTAATCGCGAGTGCCTCCCGCGCCAGCGTCTCACCCTCGGCCAGATGGTTGCGCTTGCGCAATAAGAACGCCAAAGGAGTAAGCGCCTTGGCGGTGTTGCTATGTTCGTTGCCCCAAACTCTCCGACAGAGGGCCAGGTTGGTGCGGAACATCTTTTCGGCCCGTGCATCCTCCTGGATGGCGCTGTAAACGTTGCCGATGGTCAGACGAAGATCCGTTTCCACCGCCGGTTGGTTGGTGAGATCGCGACCGAGGCGTTTATCCAATTTGTCCAGAATATCGCGGAGCAGCGTCGTATCACGGCCCAAGGCGACTGATGGCTCGACGCCTTGGAGCATTTGCTTAAGGAGCTTGCCCACTTGTTCGCTCCGGGCGGCTTCCGTCTGGGCTTCCAAACGCAGCCGGGCTTCATTGGTTTGAGCCGTCTCGGCTTGGAGGCGCAGGGCGATTTCCTGATTCCGCACTTCGTCGGCCTGTTGACGCAGCCGGGTTTGTTCGCGCTCCGCGGCCACGGCTCGTCGCAGCGCGCCTCTCTCCTGCAAAAACATCCAGGTTGCTACGCCTAGTCCAATGCAGAGCGCCGCCGTCACACTGACTCCGGCGGCGAATGCCACCTTGTTGCGCCGGACCGTTTTCTGAAATCGATAAAGGACATTCGGTGGACAGGCCAGCACCGGCTCCTGATTCAAGTGCCGTTGAATGTCCGAAGCCAATCCACTGGCGGTCTCGTAACGGTGCGCGCGGTCCTTCTCCAGACAGCGCATCACAATCCAGTCCAGGTCACCCCGGATCGAACTGATAAGCCTGGGCGGTTCGACCTGGCGATGAGTGGCGGTGATCGTCAATTCTCCTGCCAACATCGTGCTTAAACGTGTGGAAGGACGCGCCGGTTCCTTTTCGCGAATGGTGCGGCGCATTTCATCGAGCCCAGCCGCCAGCAAGTCCTTCGTTTCGAACGGCGTTTTGCCCGTCAGCAATTCGTAGAGCAACACCCCCAGGCTGTAGATGTCGCTGCGCGTGTCGATGTCGATGCCGCTCATCTCGGCCTGCTCGGGACTGGTGTAGGCCGGTGTGCCGATGAATTGCTCGAAGGCGGTGAAGAAGGTGTGATCCGTCAGGCGACCTTGCGTGGCTTTGGCGATGCCGAAGTCAATCACCTTGGGCACCGGCACTCCGTCGTGTAGCGTTACGAGAATATTGGAAGGTTTGATGTCACGGTGAATGATTCCCTTTTGGTGCGCATGTTGAATCGCGCGGCAAACCTGGACGAATAATTCCAACCGGTCGGCGGTGGAAAGATGATTGTGATCGCAGTAGTCGGTGATTTTAACTCCACGAACCAGTTCCATCACAAAGTAAGGTCGACCCGTCACGGTTGCCCCAGCATCAAGCACCTTGGCGATATTAGGATGGTCCATCAAGGCCAACGCCTGCCGTTCTGCCTCGAAACGGGCAATGACACTCTTGGTATCCATGCCGAGCTTGATGACCTTGAGCGCCACGCGACGGCGCACCGGTTCCTCCTGCTCGGCCATGTAAACCACGCCACAACCGCCTTCGCCAATTTGCTGGAGGAGTTTGTAACGACCAATCGTATCGCCGGGTTTTTCGGTCGGGGTACGATTTTCGGAAACCGCTGCCGGACTTAAAGGGGCATCCAAAAAATCGTTCGTGCGATCGCAGGCTTTCAGAAGACCTTCGACGCGTTGGCGGAGCGCCGCATCGTCGCCACAAGTCTGATCGAGATATCGAGGGCGCTGATCCGGCGGCAGTTGCAGCGCAGCGTCAAAGATGGCCGCTTCCCGTTGATGCGACTCGCTCATGGCATGATTCAGTGTTTACCAGATTAAGCGAGATTTGGGAATGGAAAGGACCACCGTTCATTTACGATCAAGCTGGTAGGAATCGCCTTCCGAAAAACAAAAAGCGCGCCGCGGCAATTCACCCCTAGGGCGGCGTTTGCTTTCTGACGAGAGAGCGTTTTTGCCAAGAGCAAGATCCGCGGCGCTTGGCGGTTGTCGCCGGTCATTGTGCGAAATGTCGCCTCACCACCCATCGCTGCGTTCCTCCGCCGATGGCCATGCCGCCGGAGTAGACTCCGCCCGCGGCATCGCTGGCGAGAAACCACGGCAGCGCCGTCGAACCTATCACGTATTGAAAGTCGTCGCTGAGATACCAGCTTGTGCCTCGATCGGGACTTTGGGTAACGATCCAGTGAGCTCCCGAACCGTTGGCTGGGGTGAGCGCGCCCGCCGCATACATATTGCCCGCCGCGTCCGATATCAGCGCGCTAAGGTACGGTCCACTGGAGTATCCGTTGAGCGAAAATGCCCCCGTCGTTTTCCAAGTAACTCCCCCATTAGTGCTCTTCCGGATAATCCATTGATAAGTCGTCACTGCTTTCTTTCCGCTCCCGGTGGTCACGTTGGCGCCGCCGCCGGTGTAGAGGTTTCCTTGAGGGTCAGCATAAATGGCTGTTTGCGTGAAACCGGCATCCACCGTCGCCCAAGTCGCGCCGCCATTGACGCTCTTCCTCAATACCGACCCGCCGATGACGAACAGACCCGCCGGGGTGGCCACCATGCCACGCGCATAGGTGGCATCTGTGAATGGATGCAGCGTTGTCCAGTTTGCGCCGCCGTTGCTGCTTTTGAACACCGACGTGCCGGTATTGACGACATCGACAAACACGTAAACGCCACCCGCGCTATCTGTGGCCAAGCCAGGAGTTCCTGGACCGACGGACAATGCATTCCAGCCCGGGAATTTTAGGTCCAGAACGGTTCCCCAAGTCACTCCCGAATCAGCACTCTCGCGAACGAAGAGGGAAGAGAAAGAACCGCTGGCCTGGTTCGTATCCAAATACTGAGCGTATCCCACGGCGTAAAGTTTCTGCGCTGAGTCAAAACCACTCCCCTGCAAGTAGGTGAATCGGTTGGTGTCGTTGTGGATGTAGTCCTCAAGGATCGTCCAGCTTGCGCCCTGGTTGTCGCTCCGCCGGATGATCCCGTGTCCAACACCAGAGCCTGTGCCGGTGTCATCGGTCCCGGACCCGGCGACATAAAGACGGCCCACGGCATCGACGGCGCCGGAACGGGCCCACATCTGACGGCCGGGCAGCGGCAGGTATAAATAGTCATCCACCGTCTGCCAAGTCTGGGCAAAGGTAGTGTCATTGAGGAGCACGAACACACAGGCCAGGGCCAATCGCCACAGGCATAGGTTATTTGTTTTCATAGTTCGGTCGGTTCTTGTTTCTGCTGAATCTGCTGTTCCGTCCTGATAAGCGGGATTTTGGGAAAAAAGGGCCCACTGAAAATGGGGAACGCGAAATGAAGGCCCGGTGGATCGCCTGGGCAGCAACCCGAGTATCGGTTTAGCGGATCACGCGATCCCTGCCCGTAGCAGGCCCCTGCGGGTCGCTGACACTCCCGGCAAGCTAGATTTCCCCGCCTGCTCAGGCGCATGGGTTGGTTTTTCATGGAGAACCCTGAAGGGCTTTCTCCTCCGGCAATCAAGGGGTCTTCAGCGGGAACGAAGGGATGGCTTTCTCCAACTCCGCAAGCTTTGCCCTCCATTCCACTGCCTCATGAGGACGGTCCGTTGCTTCGTAGAGTCTCGCCCGGCGCTCCGTCGCTTCCTTCAGGGCGACCCGGCCGGTCGGCGGCAAGGCGCTCTTCATCCGCTCAAGTGCCTTGTAACCGGAGACCAGGTTGGTCTCGGCTTCAAGGTATTTTTTTTGCTGCAACAAGGCATCACCGAGAACAGTGCGGGTGGCGTGCGTCCTCCAGTTCGGCATTTTCTTTTTCAGGATGGCCAGAGCGTCTCGGGCATAGCGCTCGGAATCGGCAGCGTTTTGTCGGAAGAGGGACAAGCGCGCCAGCAGGCTTAACGTGTAAGCTGTATCCGAATCATCCGTCTTTCCGGGCTCCTGGCGTATTGCTAGCGCCCGTTCGGCCAGGGACTCTGCCTCCGCTGGCCGGCCTTCGAGCAGAAAGATTGAAGCCAGCCAGTTGAGCGAATAGCTCAGCAGGTGCTTGTCGTGGCGAAGGTCGCAAATGCGCGCACATTTCCTGCAGGCTACCTCGGCTTCCTCCAGCCGGTTCTGTTCGAGCAGAATTTCGCCCAGGTCGAGCCAGGAATCCGCCACGCTTGAATTGGTTTCGCCGAACGTATAGAGCCTGATTCTCAGAGCTTCGCGACAAAACGCTTCGGCTTCGTCAAACTTATTCTGCTTCTGGAGGGCCTTGCAAAGATTTGCGTCGTCCGTTCCGAGGGCTATTCCGTTCGTGCCCTGCACCTCCAAGACGATGGCTCTGGACTGGCGCAACATGGACACCGACCTTTCCAAATCACCTTTCGCCCGCAACACGCCCGCAAGGTTGTTCATCGAGCAGGCCACATCCAGGTGCTTTTCGCCCAGAAGCTTCTTCCGTGTCGCTAAAGCCTCGTCGAGGACCGTGGCGGCCTCATCCAGGCGCTTTTCCTCGTGCAGGATATTGCCAAGGTTATTGAGCGATTCGGCGACCTCTGGATGAGTCTCACCACGGAACTTGCGCCGTACTTCGAGCCCCTGACGCTCAAGCTTCTCTGCCTCCGCAAGGTTTCCTCGAAGCTCCTGGGCCCGCGCGAAGTAGTGGAGCGTACGCCCCAGCAGTTCCTCGTTATGGCCGGACGCCTTCTGGACAAGTTCCAGCGCCCGGCGCAATAAAGGTTCTGCTTGTGCCGCATCATCACTCTGGATCAGAAGCATTCCCAATTCCACGAGACTGTCCGCCTCGAGCAATGGATGGTCAGGAAACCACTGCTTTCTCAGTTGCAGGGCCTTGTGGATGTTGCTTTGCGCCATCTGCCAATGGCTCAGATTGAAATGGGCCTCACCCAGCAGCATCAGCGCTTCGGTGAAGGCAACCGTTTTTGGGAATCTGGCGGTGCCGCCTCGACCGCCTCCCGGGAAATTTTCTCCTGGCGGTTGTATCGGCCGAGTTGTCCGTAGGTTTCCGCCAGGATGTTGCGCACTTCGAGGAGCGCGTTCGGCTGATTCGTCAGTTGCCGCCCAATGTTCCGGGCCGTGTGATCCAGAACCTCCAACAGCAACGTTGCGTCGCGGCCCCGGGCCACGCCGGGTCCGGCCGCCTTCAGCGTTTCCTTCAAAACACGAGTGACCTCCTTGCTCATGGCCGCTTCGGTATTCGCGCGCCTGCGCGATTGCCGTTCCCGGCTGAACTCGATGGTGGACATGGCCAGGCCGAGCGACAGGGCTACGATGACGGCCGCCGTCGCGGCAAATCCAACTTTATGACGTCGAACCGCCTTCTGAAACTCATAAAGCCTGCTGGGAGGACGGGCCGCGACAGGTTCGTTGGCTAGAAAATGCTGGATATCCTGCGCCAACCCGTTGGCGGTCTCATAACGCCGAGCGCGATCCTTCTCCAAACATTTCATCACAATCCAGTCCAATTCGCCGCGCAACAAATTGACCAGTTTCGGCGCCTCCAAGCCGCGGCGCTTGGCCATCGTGGTCAAATCTTCAGCACCCAATGTGCTCAAACGGGTGGATGGACGGGCCGGCTCCGTTTCGCGTAGCGTTCGCCGTATCTCTTCGATGCCGGCTTTGAGCAATTCCCTGGCATTAAAAGGTGTCTGGCCGGTCAACAGTTCGTAGAGCAGAACACCCAGGCTGTAGATGTCGCTGCGCGTGTCTATGTCCAGGCTGGTCATCTCCGCCTGCTCAGGACTGATGTAGGCTGGGGTGCCGATGAACTGCTCAAATGCCGTAAACACGGTCTTGTCCGTGAACCGCTCGCCCGTGGTCGCTTTGGCAATGCCGAAATCGATCACTTTGGAAACCGCTACTCCGTCATTGACCGTAACCAGGATGTTCGAGGGTTTGAGATCGCGGTGAATGATTCCCTTCTGGTGAGCGTGCTGAACGGCCCGGCAAACTTGCATGAATAATTCCAGCCGCTGCTGTGTGGACAGCTTTCTGCCGTCGCAATAGTCGGTCATCTTCACTCCACGGACCAACTCCATGACAAAGTAAGGCCGTCCCGCTTCGGTCGCTCCCCCATCGAACACCTTGGCGATGTTGGGATGGTCCATTATCGCGAGCACCTGCCGCTCACCCTCGAAGCGCGCAATGACGCTCTTGGTATCCATGCCGAGCTTGATGACTTTGAGCGCTACGCGGCGGCGCACCGGTTCCTCCTGCTCGGCCATGTAGACTACGCCACAACCGCCTTCCCCGATTTGTTGAAGGAGTTTGTAACGACCAATCGTATCGCCAGGCTTTTCGGTTGGAGTACAGTTTTCTGAAACCGCCGCCGGAGTAATGGGGGCATCCAAAAAATCGTTCGTGCGATCGCAGGCTTTCAGCAGACCTTCGACGCGTTGACGGAGCGCGGCATCGCCGCCGCAAGTCCGGTCGAGATACCCAGGGCGCTGATCCGGCGGCAGTTGCAGCGCGGCGTCAAAGATGTCCGCTTCGCGTTGATGCGACTCGCTCATGGCATGATTTTGTCTTTAGCAGATTAAGCGAGATTTGGGAATGGAAAGGACCACCGTTCAATCAAGATCAAGCTCGTAGCGATCGCCTTCCGAAAAAAAGAGTTCGCCGCCGCAATCCACCCTCCATCCTCTTGCCTGGGCGAGTTACGGTCCCGGGTGGACAAAACGGAAGACCATCTGTCCGTTCGGGATGGTGAGGTAGGTAAAAAGCCGAGAAGAGTCTCTCCGTGACCACAAAAGCATCGTTGATGTCAGGCCATCGCGTGGGTCATGGCGAAATTTGCAAACGATTGAAAAATAACTGGCGCGCCGAGATGGCTCCGGCAAAGCGATCATATAATCGCACATTGTCGATCGGGCCGCTGCCTTGCAACGTGCCGGTAAAAGTTATCGGGGCGCTGCCATTGCGTGTAATGATGGCGAAGTAAGTGTTTCCCGTGCCCGTGACGGTAAGAACGAAACGCAGCCCGCCGTCGGTGAAGGGGACGCCGCTGCTGTGCGCACCCTGGCTGTCGTTGATGCTGTAGTTCAAATCCGCTCCCGCGTAAAACAACTCGAAGCGCACGGTGGCGCCGCTGCGCAGGCTCAAACCAACCCGGCCCGGTCCAAATCCGCCCGGGTTTTCATTCGCCAGGCTCACCGTGCCATTATCCATATCGATTGTGATAGTACTGCCCACGGCTAAAGGCGCGCTGAACGGGCGGATGGCCTCGGCATCTTTTCCTGCGGCGGCGAACATCCCCCATGACTTTGCGCCCGTTGTGTTGATATTCCCGGAAGTTCCGTTGCCGCCATTAAATGACGAGTCTCCCGCAAAGAATCCGCCGCTGCCCGGGCCGGACAGGTTCAAGGCCCAGGGCCCAAAACCTCTCCCTCCATTCTGTCCCACATTCCAGCCTTCCGTGTAAGCGGCCTGACTGGCGTCGTCGGTAGCGGAAAGAGGTGTGCCACAATCCTTGCGCAAGCGGAAAAACGCCGGGGAAGGTGGCGACATCACGATGACCTGACGATTGCCTCCCGCCACGGTGCCGGCGCCTTGCGAAGTCCACGGGCCTCCCGCACTCGGAGCCTGCTCCAGCACAAAGCCCGCGCAGAACGCCGGCCAGGTGAAGGTGAAGGTTTTTCCAGAGTGTGTACTCTGCAGCGCGGGTGTGACAGACTGAGTGAACGCGGGAACAAAGCCACCTTGTTGTGTGTAGGTGCCAGCCCTAAAATCGCCCGCAAGCGGCTGGCCGACGATGCCGCTTAAACTGAACTTGCCGCCGGAACACGCACCGCCACCTCCGCTTGCTGTCGCGTAATTCAGGCTAAGGACGGCGGTCTGGCCAGTTCGAATTCCGATGCCAAGGGTTGCCACCATAACGATGCTTAGAGGGCCGGCCAAATGGTTGCGTTTCATATCGGTTGTTCGTTTCAAGAGTCCCTGTGGCTATCGTCCGATAGTAACCGCGCCTCCCTCCGCCAAAAGGGTCAGTTGTTTGTTGAAGGTCACGGTTTCGGGGTAAGAACTGGCCTTGATCTTAATTCGAGCCCCACTCCAGGCGAAGTTATTGGCAGCACCTATAGTTTTGTACGGCTGGGAAGGCGTTCCTTGTTCCGTGCCAGAGTATGATTTGTCGACGTGGATGGTGCCGCCAATTTCAAGCCATCTTCGGATGGACGGATAAGTCTCCTCGAACTCTCCGTAGGCGGCTCTCCAAAGGAGTCTATTGTCACAGTTAGGGGCGTCCCCGCAATTTCCATAAAGCTGGCCGAAGAGTTGTCCTGTGGATGCGATAAAAATCCCGGACCCACTCGCTCCGGGCTCCATTAAACCTCGCTCGGCATAATAGAAATCAAATTCGGTGATATCGAGGCCGCACAATATAACGTAACCGTCGGCATCTGGCACTTCATCCATCAGGTAACATCGTTTGTAATCTCCTCCGGGATGATGGATACCCATCAGACCATCGCTTGGCGACGCGGTTGTCCAGCCGGCCAAGGTGACTCCAGCCGGCACCTCCCCATTGAGCCGGATGAAACTCCGATCGTTGTCGCTGCTATGATTAATCAATAGTCCCCCGTTGCTTCGCGGCAAGGTGAGGTAATTCGGCAGCGTTCCACCACAAGCAGCCGATTGCCAAAGGTAAACCACCTCCAAGGTGTCCGCCTCTGCCTGGCTGCCAATGCAATGATTGGCCGTTAAAAGGTAGGGTAACGTCGTTTCAGGGTCCAAATCGGTTAAGAGCGTGCCGGTGCAGACATAAGAAGCGCGCCCGCTCACAAAATTTAACTGGCCCACGGCATCACGTGAATCGGGGTTAACCGGTGGATCCGTCTGACACATGACGTCGAGCTCGCAGCTTAACGCATTCGCCGCTCCGCCACCCAGGTCAGCGTTGCCCCACGGTTTTCGATCGAAGTGGAGAACTTCCGGCACTTCGAACCGCGGTTGCCCAGCGCCGGTGATCTCCACAAATACGGTGTCGCCAGGCAGCGTTTCCGTCCAGAAATTGCCATTCCGATTTGGCCCGGCCTGGGTGTAAGGTCCGCGCACTATGAGTTGGTCTCCCTGATATGCATAGACCCGCATCAATCCGCCATTCAGGTTCAAGTTTAGAAAATGGACGCGAAGGGCAAAGGCACCCACGGAACGAAGAGAGAATGTCCAAAGATTTGTGCCGCCACCCATTTCTTGCAAAGCAACGGAACCTCCTTCCATGGACAATGGCTTGGGACCAATCGAGCGAGCCAATCCAGTCCGCAGGGGACCAGGCTTGATTCCAGCCGCCCGCTCTGTGGCCGTCTTTTCCGCAAAGGCGAGTTCCTCGGCAGTTACTTCTTCCAATTCGCAGATGTTGACCCCCTTTTGAAACGAACCAGGGAGATGGAGACTCATCGGTATGGGGTTGACGTTTGTTACGCGTTTCGGGCCTGACGGCGCCCTTTCCGAAAATGCTTCATGGATGATCTCTCGTTCTTGAGCGATAAGGTGAACAGCACAAGAGACGGTGAGCAGAATCAGGAGAAGCTCCTGACATCGCGAACTGGCTTTCATGGTGGGCTCCGTTCTTTGATTATTGCAGGCTCACCAACACCAGCACCATGCCCTGGCCCTCGTTCAGGGAAGTCATGGCTTTGCCGAGGATGGCGCCGCGGGCGCGGTCATGATTGAGCACCTTCATGGCGTGGCCGGGGGTGTCGCTGGTGGTGAGGAGGTCACCGGGCTTGATCGCGCCGAAGGTGGCATCCACCTTCGCAAAGACGCGGCCGGTGAGGGCCACATTCTGGCCGCCTTCCCACATGCCTTCCTGATGCAGCGCAATGCCGGCATTTACCCCGTTGGCCCCGCTGACAATTCCAGCCACACGGGTGTCATACGCGCTGGTGGCCTGCTTCAGGCGGCCGGGATTCTCCTCGTCAATGATCACGACTGAGCCTTCGGCAATCTTCTCCCCGGACATCTGGAACGGTTCAGCCAGGTCAGAGCCGCCGGTGATGGTAAGGACCGGCACGCTCACGTTGTGGCCGCTCAATTGTATCGTGCCATCCGGGAGACAGGCGATTTGGCCCGGGTAGGAACCGGACGCATCCTGGAAATTGATCGCGCCCAGAAGCGTGGGATTGGCGCTGGTGTTTTTCAGTTCGAGCACGCCACCATACTGATTGGCCGTCGTCGTCACCCGCACGTACGCGTAGGAAGATTGCACATCGAGCGGCCAACCGGGCGAACTGGTTCCGATCCCGACATTACCGATGAAACTGGCCGCGGCGGCAGGAGTGGCGAGATTGGCATTGTTTCCTGAGTGACTGGATGCTTCGAGGCCAGTCTCTCCGGCCACCTTAAGGCCAACGCTGTAGAAACCCGGAGTTGCCGTGGCCTGATTATTAATGGAGACAAGCGCCCCTTCACGATGATCTGGAAAACTTCCCGCCTGTGCCCCAATAACACTGAGTTTCGAGGCAGGGCTGGTTGTGCCGATGCCGACACTGCCACCACTCAAGCCCAACAGAATGTTGTTATTTGCGGCCGGTAGGCTGATTCGAGGAGTGGCATCGGGCTCGCCGATGGTGGAGATTTTGAGATCACCGGTTCCGTCATTGTCCGTAAAAATGGCCCAACGCCACGCACCTTCTGTGCGGAACGCTAGACCCGCCTCGTAACCCGTGCTGGCATCCAACGCGATGTATGTATGAGACCCCGGAGAACTGATATGAAGCGGATATACGGGTGAGGGCGTGCCAATGCCCACGTTGCCGCCTTCGGGGTTAATTGTTACATACCCGCTCGTAGGATGTCCTTGGATTTTAACAAAGCTCCCTCCCCCCTCGCTGTTGATGGAGAATTCGCTATTATCGGCGGAGGACTTGATTAAGGCGGAAACGAGTCCATCGTTTCGTCGAAATCGGATGGCACCGCCAGAGGAGGATGTCCCGACATAGACATCACCACGCACGTCGAGTTTGGTGGCGGGATCGGCCGTACCGATGCCGACATTGCCCAGAAACGCGGCGGCAGGGCCTGGGCCCGGATTGTTGAGCGTGAGCAGGGACAAAGGGCTGGATAACATGCCCGAGTAAGGCAGTGAAAGCGCGCTCGTGGGCGGGTTAATCCATTGCATGCTGGAGCCGTTGAAACTGAGCATTTGATTGGCTTCCGGCGGTGTCGGCGTGGCCAGGCCGCTGATGGTTACACTGCCGCTGCTCACCATCCCGGCCTTGTTCGCGTAGACCGAGTAGGGCGTGGCGGTCAATTCCGTGCGCGGCAACAGCGTCACGAAACTGACAGGCGGCGTTGCATTGTTCGGGCGGGCGTCCATTTGCAGCCAGCGGCGCTGGCCAGTGAACACGGCGCTGACGGTGCTTCCTGGGAGGTCAAAATTCAGGATGACAGTAAACAGGCCATTAGTCACAGGTACCTGCGCGAGTGCCACCGTTTGTCCCTGTTGGCCGCTCGCCCCGGGACCGGCGTTATCAAACACTTTGAAAGTGAGGTCATAGTAACCCGTGGCCGGGCAGCAATCATCGACTAGTTTGCCTTGGTAGGTGAAGCCCGTGGTCTGGGCGTGGGCGGAACATAACCAGCCCACCAAGCCTGCCAGCAACAAAGGGAGTAATGTTTTATTCTTCATATGAATCCTTGATCTGTTTTTTCTTGGGGCACGCTTGAGGTTCCACTGGTGCCAAGCCGCCAGGGCCTTGACTGCCGCCGACCGTTTTTGGCCGCGGCCAGTTCATGCTGCCCCACCCGGTTAACTCCGCAGCTTTCTTTGCCGGCGCGGCCACCATGCCGCGCGCATGGGTGGCGTCCGTGAACTGATGCAGCCTAGTTCAATTCGCGCTGCCGTTGCTTAAGGCGTCTTCGGCAGAACCGTCACGTTGAACGTTACGTGATATTCGATGGTAAAACCGAACGTCGTCACGGGCAGCTTCTCATCCAGCTTTAAAACGTGCCTTCCCGGAGACAGCGGCGCTTGGATGATTCCGAGGCCCTCAAACCAAATAATCGAATCGATGCCGGACTGGTTATATGGAATGGGCGGGTCGAAGACGAATTGCGAGAAGTGGTCCCGCGCCTTGCCCTCATCTAGGATGGTTTTTCCATCCAGCGTTAGTTTGAGGTTCAATTTCTTTTCCTCAAAGGCATCCACGAACGGATCGGGTGGCGTGACGCCATCGCTGTAGCTGGTGCCGAAAATGCCGATCAACGGCATGAAGAACGGCTGGTCCGCCTTGAAGGTGACATCCAGGCTTCCATTGATGCCGTCGGGGAGATTCGGGTAAGGCATCATGGCCACACCGGCGAGGAGGGCATTGCCATTCTCATTCTTTGGCAAAGTGACGTTTCCATTTCCGAAGACCGGCACCCATCGCCAATAGGTGTCGAGATAGACGCCTCGAAGTTGTTTTGAATCGAGGAAACGGTTGGAATCGGGGTTGGAAGAGGGGTCCATTCCAAATGTCGCGAGCACAATGCTCAACATTATGATCGCCAACGCGGGTCGGATTAATTTGGCAGTATAAGCTTTCATAGTTTTTTCTTGGTTGTGTTCAATTCATGACGGGCACTTCCTGTGGGTGCCTGTCCTTTTGGTTAAGCGAGATTTTGTGAAAGAAGGGCCCACCCGAAATGAACAATTCGAATCCATTACGATGGCAATCCTTCGTCGACGAATGCACTGGATCAGGTGAATGGCTGGTTGGTCTCGCGGAGCGAGATTTTGAGGGGAGCCGTTGGCTTCAGCCCACGGATCGGTTCGATCAAAGGGTTCGTCGCGGAGCGACGATTGAAAACTCTCGAGTCTATTCGATCATTCAAGCGTCGCTCCGCGACGCGATTGCGTCCACACGCTCCCGTGGGCTGAAGCCCACGGCTACCATCATTGAGTCGCTCCGCGACCGCATTGCAGAAAACGCAATTTGCGGGACAATGCATTTTGTGGGTAAAGAGGAGGACCTGTCACCGCTTTACCGAGGCGACCTGTCGCCGTAGAACGCGGCCAATCGTAACGCTCAGGCCGAGAGTCGACAAATTTCTGAATTTGCGTCCCACTTCTAATCTCGCCCCAATGGCAGAATCCGAGGACACGGCGCTTGCGGGAGTCTACTACTTTGCGGTAGGAATCGCCCCGAAGTTTGCGTAGCCGGTGTGGCGAAATGGCAGACGCACGGGACTTAAAATCCCGGGACCGTAAAAAGTCGTGCGGGTTCGAGTCCCGCCACCGGCACCAGTTGAAAATACGAAGCGCACAATCTGAAATCGGAAGACGTAAAATGTAAAACGTAAAACGTGAAACGTAAGAAGCCAAAACTCAAACTCAAACCCAAACCCAGATCCTAGACCCTAGACCCCAGACCTAGACCCTAGAACCCGGAACTCGGAACCCGGAACCCGGAACTTGCCTCGCCTCGTGAACTTTAAAATCGTTTCGCTCGCCCGGCCCGGCGCGTTGCTGGCCATCAATCTCCTCTTCCTTATGGTCTGGGGCTTTGCCGGCTTCAGCAAACTCGCCAGCGGCATGCCGGGCTGGTTCGGTGATAAGTTCGGCAAAACTTTTTTGGGGTCTTTCCCGGGCGTGAACGCCTCTTTCTGGATTCTGGCCATTGCCGAATTGCTCGGGTTCGCCCTTGCTGCCACGGCCTTGGTGCAGGGGGAATTCATGGGGCGCCGTCCGCTCGCCTGGCTCACAACCATGTTGGTCTGGAGCCTCTTTGTTTTCCTACAACTCAGCTTTGGGCTCTGGCTGACGGCGGATTACAACGGCACGGCCCAGCAGTTCATGTATTTCGGAGTCACGTTGGTTGCTTTGCAGTTTGTGCTGGGCGCGGGCGGCGGCGGACGGGGATCGGAAGAACGGATGAGATGAATCCAATAGTCTCCTTGATCAGGCGATTGCTTGATCGGGATGGATCGAGATTTGGCGCACGGCTTCCTTGACCGCCGGGACCAGGGGAGGCGGCACGCTCAGCGTCCGGATGCCCAGTTTCAGCAGGAGCGGCAGCGCTTTCAAGCGATGGGCCAGTTCACCGCAAACCGCCACGGGCAAAGGACCGGCCTCGGCCACCACAATCCCCAAGAGCCGCAGCAAGGCCGGGTGATCTTCGATGAAGTAATCGTTGACCAACGAGTTCTCGCGATCCGCAGCCATGGTGTATTGGGTCAAGTCATTTGTTCCGACACTGAGAAAATCGGCCTGTGGGTTGATCTCGGCGAGGCTCAAGGCGGCCGCGGGAGTTTCGATCATGGCTCCGAGTGGCGGCAGTTTGACGTAACCCAGCTTCCCGGCGAGCCGGGTGAACCGTTCCCGCACTTGGGTCATCTCGCTGGCCAGGGTGAGCATCGGCACCAGGACATGCAATTCCTGCTCACGCGAAAATTCGAGAAGCGCCTCAAGTTGAGTTTCGAGCAGGTCAGGATATTCCAAAAGCAGACGGATGCCGCGCCGGCCGAGGAACGGGTTGTCTTCGTGCGGAATATTGAGAAAGGGCAGGGGTTTGTCGCCCCCCAGATCCAGCAAGCGGACGGTGATCGGTTTGCCGGTGATTGGGGCAAAGACCGATCGCAATTCCTCCAATAACTCTTCCTTGCTCGGTGGCGTTTTGCGCGAGAGGTAAAATTGTTCAAGCCGGTACAGGCCCACGCCGTCGGCGCCATGTTGGGCGGCCGCGACGACATCTTCGCGGCAGCCGACGTTGCTATAGACCGTAATGGCGGTGCCGTCGCGGGAGCGGGCGGGTTGTGCAGCCCGTTCGCGCACATGGGCGGAATGAGCCTGCTCGGACTCGATATCGCTGGCGTAACGAAGCTGCGTCTCGGTGTCCGGTTGGAGAACAATTTCGCCTCGGCTGCCATCGACGATAATCAGGTCATTGTCCGCAATGACCTCGGAGGCATTGTGGATTTGAGCCACGGTGGGAATGCCCAGAGCCTCGGCCAGCAGTGCGGCGTGAGAACCGGGTCCGCCGAATTCCACCACGATACCGAGCACAGCGCGCCGGCGGAGGGCGACGGTGTCGGAGGGCAACAGGCGGCGAGCCACCAGCACGCGGCCGGGCGGCATTTTCTCGAGGGAAGTGGTGGTGACGCCGGCCATTTCGCGCAGGAGACGGCGGCCAAGATCGGCCACGTCGTCGGCCAATTGGCGTTGCGATTCCTCGCTGAGTCCGCGGAATTTTCTTTCCCGCCGCCGGAAGACGCGGGCCAGCGCGTGAGAGGCGCTGATGAGTTCATCCTTGATCAGGGCATGAATTTCCTGGCGCAACCCGGGATCGGCCAGCATGGCTTCATGCGCTTCGAAGATGGCGGCCAGCTTGGTGGTGGTATCGGCTTCGATGCGCCGGGCGGACAGCCGCAAATCCTCGGCCACCGAACGGGTGGCGGATTCGATCCGCGCGAGTTCCTCCTCGATTTGATGCTGCTCAATTTCGTAGGAACCGGCCAGGGCTTCGAGGCGCTCGCGATAAAGAAACGCATTTCCGATGACCAAGCCGGAAGAGATGCCGCGGCCGACGAGCCGGATGTTGGCGCGTTGTGAATCCATCGGTGCAACTTAATTCTTTTGGGCGCGCGGTCCACCGGGAATTCGGCCTAATCCAGCTTCGGACGCAGGAAGGGATGGGTGGCCTTCCCAAAGGCGTATGGCGCCAAGCCCCCGCAATGGCGGGTCAGTGGGCGGAAAGAGTTTGGGGAGGCGGTGGCGACGGGCGATCGGCGCGCCGCTAGTACGCGGCGCGACTCTTCGCAGGCGCGAAGAGTTCCACCTCTCAGTCAGGGTCTTTTCCTCGGTCACTTGACCGGCACGAAAACGACCGCCACGGGTGCTCCCACATCAATTGTCTGGCCCGTTGGCGTCAGGCGGCCGTTGGCAGGATCGATGCTGAAAGCCACCACGTTGTCCGAATCCTGATTGGCGGCGAGCAACCAGCGTCCGCCCGGATCGATGCCGAAGCTCCGGGGAATTTTTCCCTGGGTGGGCGTGTGTTCCACCAGGGTAAGCCGTCCAGTTTTTTGATCGACCGCGTAAACGACGATGGTGTTGTGTCCGCGATTCGAGCCGTAAAGGAATTTGCCGGAGGGATGGATGAACAATTCGGCCGTGCTGTAGCCCGGCTGGACCGCGACGCCGGGAGGAAGAGTCGAAATGGTTTGCAGTTCGTCCAAGGCGCCCTGTTTCGGATCGCAACTCATGGCGGCGACCGTGCAGCGCATTTCGGTGATGACATAGGCGAAGCGTCCTTTCGGGTGGAGGGCAAAATGTCGCGGGCCCGAACCGGGCGCGACCGAGCCGAAGGCAGGATCATTGGGCGTCAGCGTGCCGGCAGTGCCGTTGAACCGATAAATCATGACCTTGTCCATTCCGAGATCGGGGGCGTAGGCGAAGCGGTTGGCGGCATCGAGATAAATGCCGTGGGCATGCGGCCCTTCCTGGCGCTGGCGATCGACACTGGTGCCCTGATGTTGAATGAACGAACTAATCGGCCGCAGGGAACCATCGCGCATCACCGGCAGAACGGCCACGCTGCCGCCGCCGTAGTTGGCCACGAGAACGTTCCGGCCATTTTTGTCGGTGATGAGATGGCAAGGGCCATCGCCGCCGGAGGAATGTTGATTCAGCAATGAGAGCCGCCCGCTTTGCGGATCGATGCGGAAAGCGCTGACGGCACCGGCGCGCTTGCCATCGAACTGGCTAATTTCATTGACCGCGTAAAGAAAGTGGTGTCCCGGATGCACCGCCAGGAAACTGGGGCTGGTGGCTTCCGCGGCGAGTTCCGGTGCGGAGAGTTTGCCGGTGGCCAGGTCGAAGCGGGAAACATAGATGCCTTTGCTTTTCTTTCCGGTGTAGGTGCCGAAGTAAACGAGCGCTTCGCCCCGTTCGGCGGCGGCCATCGTTGGCGCGGCCATGGCGACCAGCAAGTTCAGAATGATGAGCACAAGGACGGCACTTCGAATGGGGCGAAGGATATTCATGCGGGGATGGAACTATGAGGGGCGTGTGAAGTTCAAGTCTGTTGTCGGTTGGTGGAGTGGGGAGTGGGGGCGAGAAAGCGGGAAAGTGGGCAGGTGGGAAAGTGGGCAGGTGGGAAAGTGGGCAGGTGAGCGGGCGCGCCGATTTCTCCCTCTCCTCCATCGGATGGAGGAGAGGGTCGGGGAGAGGAGGTGCTTCGCAGAGGGGGAGAAGATTGTGGCCTTCGAGAATTTTTAATTCAATGACGGTGAGGCCGGCATTTTCATCCCAACACTCCAACACTCCAACACTCCAATACTCCAATACTCCAATACTCCAATACTCCAATACTCCAACACTCCACTCCCCCTCGGGACGGCCTAAAGGCCGGACTACGAACCAAGGGATCAGTGCTGGGTTACCACAAAAAAGACGGCGGCGGCGAGGAGGGTGGCCAGGATGGCGAAGAGAATCTTGACCCAACTGTAGGGACGACGTCCGGCGATTTCGCCGGTGCAACCGTTGATGAGCACCTGGAAGGTGCGCGAACCGTAGGTGTAGGTGAGCAGCCAGATGGGAAGGAGAACATGTTTGAAGGTGCGTTCGGCAAATTGGGCGTTCACCTGAAGATTCCGATGGGTGTCGCCCGGAACTTCCCGATCGCAAAGCTGGCGCAGTTCGACGAGCATCAATTCCTGCGAACGGCTGGCGGCCTGGCTTAGGTCGACCTGATAACGTTCCACCACCCAGCCGCGAATATATCCGGCATCATAAGGAAGGAGTTCCTTGGTGGGAAAGGGCTCGATTTGCCGGAGCAGATCCATCTGCACGCCGACGGTGCCGGCCACCAGGGTGTCGTCAAAAAAATGGTCAAGCGCGCCGGAACTGAATTCCCAACGCGTTTTCTGCACCTGACGGGTTTGGGTGCGTCCATTCGCGTCGGTGTAGGTTTCCGTCTCGTAATAGTGGTAGCCGGACTCCGCGGTCCAATCCGCGTGGGTCTGGGCGTCGAAGGTCCAGTAGGGCAGATAAACGCCTTTGAGCGTATCGGTGAGCGCGGCTTTCTTCAGTTTGTTGGGAGCAAAAAGGCGGCTGCCGTACCATTGCCGGATGCTGTCGCGAACCTGGGTTTCGCTCAACTTGAACGGAAGCAAACTTTCCGGTCGGATCGGATCGCGCGTCTCGGTATAGGGCACGATGGACGGGGAACCGCAAAAGTCGCAGCGTTGGGCGGCGCGGCCCTGGTCAAAGACAGAAATAGCCTGGCAACTCTGGCATTTGACGGAGATTTTTTCCGCCTGCCAACCGCGCTGGTCGGGCGGCACATTACGCAGCGCTTCGGCCAGGTCATGTTCGAGGACAACGCCGCTATCCGGGTGCAAAGTCCCGGGGATGACGGTGCCGCAATAAGGGCAAGTGAGAGCCTGGCGGGCGGGGTTCCAGACCGCGTCGCCCCCGCACTCCGGGCAGGCATGTTTTTGGAGCGCCTTGACCTCAGCCATGTCCTATTGCTTGAGGAAATCTTCGAGGGCGGCGCGGGTGATGCGATAGGAGTTGCCGATCTTTTTGGCCTTGAGCTCGCCGCTTTGAATGGTGGCCATCACATCGGTTTCGGAAACGCCAAGAACGCGCGCGGCGTCGGCTGGCGAGAGCAGATCGATGGTCGGAAGAGCGGGCGCGCTGGCGCCGGGCAACGGTGGAGGATTGGCGGTCGAGCCAGTAGGCGCCCCGGTCTGTTGCTGGATGATTTGTTGGGCCAGCGCGAAGCCCATGGCCATTTCGGCGGGGGCATTGGCGCCGCCTCCTTGCGCCAGCCCCTGGGCTAATTGGTATTTCACATAGTCATTGAGATTGCCGACGGCGCTCATGCCGGACCGCTTGTCGATGGCCTGCTCGACTTCGGGCGGGACGGAAACGTTTTCGAGAATGAAGCTGGTGATCTCGAGGCCGTATTTGCTGCGAACGATCGGGTTGATGACCGGTAGGAGCGCTTCGCCCACTTCGGTATAGCGCGAGGCCAGGTCGAGGGCGGGAATTTGGGCGGTGCCCAAGGCATCGCTGAACGCACTGACCAGGCGCGAGCGCATGACGTCGGCAAATTCATCAAGCCGGAAATGTTGATCGGTGCCAGCCACCTCCTTGAGGAAGGTTTTGGCATCGACGATTTTGAAATCGTAAGTGCCGAAGGCGCGCAGGCGAACGACGCCAAAATCCTTGTCCCGCATCATGACCGGGTTGGAGGTGCCCCATTTGTTGCCGGTGAAAAGGCGGGTGACGACGTAATAAATATCGACCTTGAAGGGCGATTCGAAACCGTATTTCCACGATTTGAGGGAGGTGAGAATCGGGATGTTGTCGGTGACCAAACTGTGTTTGCCGGGGCCGAAAGTGTCCCCGAATTCGCCGAGGTAAATGAACTGGGCCAATTGCGATTCGCGCACGATGAGCTGAGCGCCCCGTTTGATGGCTTTGTCGTCGTCGGGGAAACGATAGGAGAGCGTGTCGCGTGAGTCGTCGGTCCATTCGATGATTTCGAGGAGTTGACCTTTTAGATAATCCATCAATCCCATAAGATGCCTTTGGTTATCGGTTGGACCGTATCATTGCAGATGGGCGAAAGGTCGGAAGTATAATTTGCAAGAGGATTTGGAAGGGAACGCCTGGGAGCGCCGGCATCCGAAGGGGTTTAATGTGGGGCAGGCTTCCAGCCTGCCGGTTCGGGCGGCATCTTGCCGCCCCTAGGCGACTGAAGAAAAGAAACACGGGGCAGAGATGCCCGGTGAACCGGCAGGCAGGATGCCTGCCCCACGCTAAACACACGCCGGCACGGATGCCGGCGCGCCCAGCGGAATGATTTGGGCGGCGCGGCAACGATGCCGTGCTTAGTAGCGATAATGTTCGGGCTTGTAGGGCCCGTCCACCGAGATGCCGAGATAATCAGCCTGTTTTTTGGTCAGCTTGGTGAGCTTGACGCCGATTTTTTCGAGGTGCAGCCGGGCCACCTCTTCGTCGAGCTTTTTCGGCAGCCGATAGACGTTGATTTTGTAGGTGTCCTTGTTTTTCCAGAGATCCAGTTGGGCCAGGACCTGGTTGGAAAAGGAGTTGGACATGACGAAACTTGGATGGCCGGTGGCGCAGCCGAGATTGACCAAACGACCTTCGGCCAGGACGAAAATATTATGGCCGTCCGGGAAGGTGTATTTGTCGTACTGCGGCTTGATGGTGAGCTTTTTGACGCCCTTGGCCGTGTTCAGGCGGTCCATTTGCACTTCGTTGTCGAAGTGGCCGATGTTACAGACAATCGCCTGATCCTTCATCTTCTGCATGTGCTCGAAGGTGATGATGTCGCAATTGCCGGTGGTGGTGACATAAATGTCGGCCAGGCCCAGCGTGTCCTCGACCGTGGCCACTTCAAATCCTTCCATGGCGGCCTGCAAGGCGTTGATCGGATCGATTTCGGTCACGATCACGCGCGCGCCAAAACCGCGCAACGAATGGGCCGAGCCTTTGCCGACATCGCCATAGCCGCAAACGCAGGCCACCTTGCCGGCGATCATGACGTCCGTGGCGCGCTTGATGCCATCGGCCAGCGATTCGCGACAGCCGTAAAGGTTGTCGAACTTCGATTTGGTGACCGAGTCGTTGACATTGATGGCGGGAATCAAAAGTTTGCCGGCTTCAAGCATCTGGTAGAGGCGATGCACGCCGGTGGTGGTTTCTTCACTGACCCCTTTCCAGTCCTTGACGATCTTGTGCCAGAGGCCGGGATGCTCCTTGCCGACGCGCTTAAGCAGATTTTTGATGACCTGCTCTTCATGGCTGCCACTGGAAGAGTTGACCCAGTTGTCGCCTTCTTCGAACTGATATCCTTTATGGATGAGCAGAGTGACGTCGCCACCGTCATCGACGACCAATTGCGGGCCGAGTTCCCCGGGATGAATCACGGCGGCCAGGGTGCAGTCCCAGTATTCCTCGAGCGTTTCGCCTTTCCAGGCGAACACCGGGATGCCGGCCTGGGCAATGGCCGCGGCCGCCTGGTCCTGGGTGCTGAAAATATTGCAACTGGCCCAACGGACCGAGGCGCCGAGATCGACCAGGGTTTCAATCAAGATAGCCGTCTCGGTGGTCATATGAAGCGATCCGGTCACGCGCACGTCTTTGAGCGGTTTGCTCGGCGCGTACTTTTTCCGGATGGACATAAGTCCCGGCATTTCCTGTTCGGAAACCTCAATGGTTTTGCGGCCCCATTCGGCCAGGCTGATGTCCTTGACTTTATAATCCAGTCCGAGCGGTTTGCCGTTCTTGGGGGTGAGACGATTTTTGGACGATTTGGGGAGTTTTACGGTGGCCATGTTCTTTTAAAAAGTTAAACAGTCAAATTAAACAGTTAAAGGGTTGAAGGGTTAAAGGGTTAAAGAGTTAAAGAGTTAAAGGGTTAAAGAGTTGAAAGGGAGGTTGCATTTCGGAAAACTTTTCAACTCTTCAACTTTTCATCCCTTCAACTTTTGAACGTAAGCTTTTTAGCGCACGGCCTTTTTCAGGGCGGCGGCTTTGTCGGTGCGTTCCCAGGTGATGGCGTTTAGATCGTCCACCTTCCCGAAATGCCCATAGTTGGTAGTCTTCGAGTAGATGGGACGAAGCAGATTGAGTTGCTTGATAATGTCGGCCGGCTTGAAACTGAACACGGCGCAAACCGCTTTTTCGATCGCTTCATCGCTCACTTTGCCGGTGCCAAAGGTGTTGACGCAAACGCTGACCGGGTCGGGATAACCGATGGCGTAAGCGAACTGAATTTCCGCACTGCTGGCCAGCCCGGCTGCCACGATGTTTTTGGCCACGTAACGTCCCATATAAGCGGCGCTGCGATCGACTTTGCTCGGATCTTTGCCGGAGAAAGCGCCGCCGCCATGGCGACCCATGCCGCCATACGTATCGACAATGATTTTGCGGCCGGTCAGGCCAGTGTCCCCTTGGGGACCGCCCACGACAAAGCGGCCGGTGGGATTGATGAGGAACTGGGTTTTCTTGTCGAGCAGATGGGCCGGGAGCGTTTTCCGGATAACCTTCTCGATGCAAAATTCCTTGATCTCGGCGTGGGTCACATCACGCCCGTTGAGGGTATCAGCGTGCTGGGTGGAGATGACGACGTTGGTGATGCGCACCGGTTGATCGTTTACATATTGAACGGAGACCTGGCTCTTGGCATCGGGACGAAGCCATTTCACTTTGCCCGATTTGCGGACGCGGGTGAGTTCGCGACCGAGTTGATGGGCAAACATGATGGGAGCCGGCATCAATTCGGGGGTTTCATTGCAGGCGTAGCCAAACATCAAACCTTGATCGCCGGCGCCTTGTTCGGCCTTTTCCTTGCCTTCGGCTGCTTTGGCATCGACCCCCTGGGCGATGTCGGCCGATTGCGAGGTAATGGCATTCATGATCAGGACTTTGTCGGCATGAAAGACATCGTCGTCATGAGTGTAGCCGATTTCGCGAATGGCCTCGCGGGCGATGGCGTTGAAATCAAGCCGGGCCTTGGTGGTGATTTCGCCGCCGACCACGACCAGATTGCTCTTGGCGTAGGTCTCGCAAGCGACGCGGCTGCGGGAATCCTGAGCCAGGCAGGCGTCCAGCACGGCATCGGAAATGGTATCGCACACCTTGTCCGGGTGGCCTTCGCCGACGGACTCCGAAGAAAAGATATAGTTTTTGCTCATTCTAATAATGTCGGGTGGCCCGTCGATAGGCCACATATTGACGTATCAGGATGCGAAGATATATCAGATGAGGTCTTCGTCAACTCGGAACTTTAAAATTGTTATCCGTAGCAATCAGGACAAGGATGGGAGCCGTTGCGAACGATGCTTTTACGAAACGCCGGCATTCCGAGGCTGGACTCCGCGAGGGCCGGGCTTCTCCTTGATTCATTCCCATGTCGAGCACGTTAAAATCGCTCCGGGCCCTCTCGGACCAAACCCGGCTGCGCATTGTGGCTTTGTTGGAAAAGGATGAACTGTCGGTCAATGAGCTGCAGGAGATCACGCGCATGGGGCAGTCGCGCATTTCCACCCATCTCGGGCTGCTGCAGGACGCCGATCTGGTTCAGTCGCGGCGGGAGGGCAAACGGACTTTTTACAAATTGAACCCGACCGCCGACGCCATGGCGCGGGAGTTCATCCAGTTGGCGGTGCGGGGAGCGCGGGAAATGGCGGAGCACGCGCATGACCAGGTGAATCTCAAACGGGTCCTGGCCCGGCGCAGTGAGCAGCAACAACTTTATTTCAACCAAATCGCTGGACGCTTCGATCGCAGTTATGGCCCCGGCCGTTCCTGGCAGGCCTTCGGCCAGATGTTGCTGCGCATCCTGCCGCCGTTGGTGGTGGCCGACCTCGGGGCCGGCGAAGGGCTGCTCAGCGAATTGCTGGCGCGCCGCTGCAAGCGGGTTATCGCCGTGGATAACTCGGAAAAGATCGTCGCGTTCGGCGCGGCCAAGGCAAAGAAGAACGGGCTGAAGAACCTGGAATTTCGGCTGGGCGATTTGCAGGAACCGCCCATTGAACCGCATTCGGTCGATCTGGTGGTGCTGAGCCAGGCGCTCCATCACGCGACGGAACCGGCCAAATCGATTGCCGCCTGTTACCGAATTCTTAAACCGGGCGGACAAATCATGATTCTCGATCTATTGCGGCATCAGTTTGAACAGGCCCGGGAACTTTATGGCGATCTCTGGCTCGGTTTGCCGGAAAGCGATCTGCATCGCTGGCTGGAATCCGCCGGCTTCAAAAAAATTGAGATCAGCGTTGTTGCGCGCGAGGAGCAGCCGCCGCATTTTGCGACGATTTTGGCGGCGGCCGAAAAGTGAGGCAGATTTAAACCGCAGATGGCGCTGATGTACGCAGATGGGACGGGGGTGATGGTGATCCGGGCGGCTCAGTGCGAATCACATTCCCTAGTCGATTTTCTTTCAGGTTTCCCATCAGCGCTCATCAGCGCTCATCAGCGGTTCGAAATCGGCGGGTTTTTCTTGGCAAGTGCCGTTGCCGCCACAAGACAAAGATGACCGGATAAATCAGCAGTTCGAGCACGCCCGAGGTAAGGACTCCGCCAATCATTGGTGCAGCGATGCGCTTCATCACGTCGGCTCCGCTCTGGGTGGTGGGCGACCACATAATGGGAAGCAGCCCGAAGAGAATGGCGCAGATGGTCATCACTTTCGGGCGGACGCGGTTGACCGCGCCTTCAATAACGGCGGCTTGCAGGTCGCCCATGGTGTTCATGCGGCCAAGCGCGCGGAATTTATCCCAGGCATGATCCAGGTAGAGGAGCATTACGACACCGGTCTCGGCGTCGAGGCCGGCCAGTGCGATGAGACCAACCCAAACCGCAATGCTCATGTTGTAGCCGAGCAGGTAGAGAAACCAGAACGCTCCCACGAGCGAGAACGGAACCGCGAGCAACACGATGAAGGTTTTCACGGCGGACTTCGTGTTCAGGTAGATGAGCACGAAAATGATGAGGAGCGTGAAAGGAACGACAATCTTCAACCGCTTCTCCGCGCTTTTAAGATACTCGAATTGGCCAGCCCATTGGATGTAGTAACCGGGCGGAAACTTGACGGTGTCGTTGATTCGTTTGGCGGCGGCATCGACGTAACCCTGGATGTCATCGCTGGTGATATCCACAAAGACGAAGCCCACCAGCTGGCCGTTCTCATTGCGAATGGAGGGAGGGCCGGTTTTGTAGCTGATGTCGGCAAGCAGGGAGATGGGGATTTGGGCCAGGGGCCGCGCCCCGGCGTTCGAGCCGGATGCGGGTTTGGTCCTCGCTCCGCCCATTCCTTCGCCCGAAGGCTGGGCGGGCATCGTCGATGATTCCTCGTTCGGCATCGGCACCGGCACCAGTACGCGCTTCAAGGCATCAAGATCCTCACGAAAATCGCGCGCATAACGAACATTGATTGGATACCGCTCGCGGCCTTCGACCGTGGTCGCAATGGTCTTGCCGCCAATGGCCGTTTCCACAATGTCATTGATGTCGCCGACGGTCAGGCCATAGCGCGCGGCGGTCTGGCGATTGGGCGTGAAGTCGAGGAAGTAACCGCCCGTCGTGCGCTCGGCGAAAGCACTGCGCGTGTCCGGGAAATCCGTCAGCACTTTCTCGATCTGAACACCGATCTCCTGAATGACGCCAAGGTCCGGGCCAAAAACTTTGATGCCGAGCACGGAACGGAAGCCGGTCGTCAACATCTCGGTGCGCGTTTGAATCGGCATCCAGAAAATGTTCGCCATGCCAGGCGTTTTGATTTTCTCGTTCATCTCGGCGATCAGCTTTTCCCACGTCATGCCCATTCGCCACTGATCGGGGGACTTGAGTTTCACGACCGTCTCCACCATCGAAAGCGGGGCGGGGTCAGTCGAAGTCTCAGCCTGGCCGGCCTTGCCGAAAACGGATTCGACTTCGGGAAACTGGCGCAGCATCCGGTCCTGGATTTGGAGAATGCGCGTGGCTTCATCAATGGAAATACCGGCGATCGCCGTCGGCATGTAAAGAATGTCGCCTTCGTTGAGCGGGGGCATGAACTCCTTGCCTAGTTTCAGAAACGGAAAAACCGTCAGGCCGACCAGCGCGATGGCCATGGCGAGCGTTAGCCAGCGGAATCGCAGGACAAAATGAACGAATGGCCGGTAGGTCCAAAGCAGGAGCCGATTCACGGGGTTCCGAATCTCGGGTGTCATCCTGCCGCGAATGCACATCAGCATGAGCACGGGGACGAGTGTCACGCCCAGCATCGCGGCGAAGAACATGGCGAAGGTTTTGGTGAAGGCGAGCGGTTTGAACAAGCGGCCTTCCTGTGCTTCCAGCGAAAAGACCGGAATGAAGCTCACGGTGATGACGAGCAGGGCAAAGAAGAGCGGACGCCCGACACTTTTGGCGGCGGTGATGATGACTTCGATGCGCTCATGGTTGGTCGGGTCACGCCCTTTTTCCTCCCGAAAATGTTCCAGGAATTTGTGCGCGTTCTCGACCATGATAATGGCCGAGTCCACCATCGCGCCGATGGCAATGGCGATGCCGCCCAGCGACATGATGTTCGAGGTGAGCGAAAGCTGAAACATCGGGAGGAACGACAGGAGGATGGCAATCGGGAGCGTGATGATGGCGACGAGCGCTGAGCGGATGTGCCAGAGGAAAACGATGCAGACGAGGGCAACGACGATGCTCTCCTCGATGAGCTTCTCGCGCAGGGTGGCGATGGAGCGCTTGATCAGTTGGCTGCGGTCGTAAGTCGTGACAATTTCCACGCCTTCCGGCAACGACGGTTTGATTTCCTCGAGCTTTTTCCTGATGCCATCGATAACGCGCAGTGCGCTTTCTCCGTAACGCATTACGACAATGCCGCCGACCACTTCGCCTTCGCCATTGAATTCGGAAACACCGCGACGAAGATCGGGTCCGAGGTGAACCGTGGCGACGTTCTTCACGTAGACCGGCGTTCCTTTCTGAGTTTTTAGCGGAACGTTCTCGATGTCCTCGATACTTTTGATGTAGCCGCGACCGCGCACGTAAAACTCCGTCGAGCCGACTTCAAAAATCTTTCCGCCGACATCGCCATTGGACCTGCGAATTTTGTCCACGACTTCGGAAATGGGAATGCCATAGGCGAGCAGCTTGTTTGGATCGAGGTCCACCTGATATTGCTTCACGAAGCCGCCGACGGGAGCGACTTCGGCGACCCCCTTCACGGATTCGAGCGCGTAACGAAGATTCCAATCCTGGAAGGAACGAAGTTGGGCGAGGTTGTTTTTTCCGCTGCGGTCCACCAGCGCGTATTCAAAAACCCATCCCACTCCGGTGGCATCCGGCCCGATGACGGGATTCACCCCTTCCGGCAACATGCCGCGCACCGTGCTGAGATATTCAGTGACGCGCGACCGTGCCCAATAGATGTCCGTTCCATCCTGGAAAATGACGTAGAGGAACGATTTGCCGAACATCGACTCGCCCCGAACGAACTTCACCTTCGGCGCGGCAATAAATTTCGTCGAAATGGGGTAGGTGATTTGGTCTTCGACCAAATCGGGAGAACGCCCTTCCCATTCCGTGTAAATGATGACCTGCACGTCGCTCAGGTCGGGGATGGCATCGAGTGGTGTCCTGGCAAGCGCCCAAATACCGCCAGCAACACCAAACACCACAAGAACCATGATGAGAAAAGGGTTGCGGGCGCTCGCCTCAATGATGCGTTCCAGCAAGAACGGCTTTTTCTCCGAAACGCCTTGGACCGATTCCGGTGAAGGGTGATTCTCCATGGCGGTGAAGTGCGTTCGTGGCTATTTATTCAGCAGTTTCACCACGACTTCAGTGCCCCCTGCACCTTCGCTTCTGCGTCGATGAGGAAGTTGCCGCTGGTCACGACACGCTCGGCCTCTTTGAGGCCGGACTTTACTGCGTAGAAGTCGCCATGTTTGCGGCCAAGCTCGATGAAGCGTGGCTCCAGCTTTCCCTCGCCTTTGTCCACAAAGACCACGTTGCGCTTCCCGGTGGGCAGCACCGCGGGGACTGGCACGGCCACGCCTTCGCCCAATTCCATTGTGAGTTCGACATCGACATACATTTCCGGCCGCAACTTGAGTTCTGCGTTCTTCACGTCGATGCGAACGCGACTGGTGCGCATGGCATCATTGAGGAACGGGTCAATGACCGAAATTTGTCCCGCGAGTTTCTCGCCAGGATACGAGGATGTGGTGATGCTCACGGACAATCCCTTCTTCAGCATCGGCAGGTCGTCCTGATAAAACTGCGCCCACACCCAAACCACGGAGAGGTCGGTAATATCCACCAGATGATCGCCGTTCATCACTCTGCGTCCCTGGTCGACGCCGATGTCCTGCACGACCCCGCGAAACGGTGCGAAGAGCGTCAGATGCTCTTGCGGTTTGCGTGACTTTTCCAAATCGGCCACTTCCTTGTCGCTAACGTTCCACAAACGCAGCCGTTGCCGGGTGGATTCGTAAAGCCGGTCGGTGCTGTCCAGAACAGCTTTGTTGCCTTTCTCTTTTGCTTGGTCGCGCATCTTGAGCAGGTCCACGAATTCGTTTTGTGTGGTCAGCAAATCCGGGCTGTAGATGGTCAGCAACGGCGCGTCCTTCTCGACCAATTCGCCTCGCGAGAACACGAACAGCTTTTGCACGTAGCCTTCGGTCCGAGAGACATAATCCCAATGGCGCTGCTTGTCATAGGCGACCAGGCCCACCGCGCGAATCGTTTGGTGGAAGGGTTGTTTCGCCACGGTGGCGTAAGTGACCCCGAATTGTTGAAGGCGCGTCACGGGAACGGAGAACTCAGTGGGCAGTTCTTCGCTTTCTTTCTTCTCCCCTTGACCCGGGATCATCTTCTCCTGTTTCTCGGCGGAAAGGGCCAGGCTATCGGCGTCGCCTTTGGTCTGGCCATGATCGTGTCCCGTGGTCTTTGCGCTTTTCTTTTTCACTGGCTCCAAATCCATCGAGCAGATGGGACACTTGTCCGTTGGGTTCTGTTTCTTCACCGAGGGGTGCATGGTGCAGGTATAATAATCCACGTCGGCGGCCTTGCCGGCGAACTCGTTGCGGCAGGAAGCGGCGAGGAACAACAACGCAGCACCGAACAGCGTCACGCAAACGGCGCGGCTCACTCGGGAGAGTTGCGCGGGGGTAAAGAGCGAGCGTTTCATCAGTCAGTTCTCTTGGTTGTCGTGCTCGGGAGTGATGGAGGGTTCGCTGGTCAACGGAGACAATGCCGCGGCGTTTTCCAAGCCGGCCCAAAGCAGCAGTTCGGCTACGGCTTGATGCTGCTCCGTCACGGCCCGCGCGGCCATCAGTTGGCTTTCCAGGAGCATTCGGCGGGCGTCGAGCACATCACGAAACGTGCCGCGTCCGGCTTCCCAATCGGCCAGGCGGCTCGAAAGCGCCTGCTGCGTGCGCGCGATAATTTCGTCGCGATAAAGCAATCCTTCGCGACGGCGCGCTTCAATCTCGACGGTGAAATGGTGCAACTGTTCGCGCACCATGAGCACCTGGTCTTCGCGCTCCTCTTCTGCGGCTTTCTTTCGCTCTGTCTCGCGCTCGAAGTTCTTTCGGTATTTGCCGCCGTTGCCCCACGGCAGCGAGAAATGAAGCGTGAACATCCCTGAACGAAAGTCGCCGTCCCCGCTATATTGGCGGCCTTCGACGCCGAGACCTATGTCTGGCAGGCGCAGGTTGTGCGCGAGTTGGGCGGCCGCGTCTGCTTGCTTGATTTCCTGCTCCATGACTTTGAGCTTTTGTTCGCTGCGCAGGGCCAGCGTCACCAGTTTTTCGCTGTACGGGATGACAGGGACGAGTTCCGGGAGTTGCAATCGGGGCCAGGCCGCATTGGCCTTTCGATTGAGCAGGCGATTCAGGGAGATGTGCTCGTGGCCAAGCCGGCGGCGGTCCGTGCGCAAAAGGTCATGGCGTTTGGCGACCTCGTTTTGGATTTGCAGGGTGTCGGCGATCGCGGCCTGTCCGGCACGGTACCGCGCTTCGGTCGTCTGGGCCGTCGCGTCCAGCCAAACCAGGTCTTGTTCTCCGATTTCGACGACGCGCCCGGCCAGGGCGGCCATGAGAAGCTCCCGCGTGAGGTCGCGGCGCAACTGTTGGAAGCGGAATTCGACCTCGGTCTGCCGCAGCGATACGTCGGCCTGGGCGACGAGCCGATTCAACCTGGGCCGGCCCCAGAGCGGCAGCTTTTGCTCGAGGCCGTAAGCGAGATTCCCTTCCTCCTCCGGCTTAAATCCTTTCTCGCTGTAAAGGCTGCCGCCAAAAATCGCGGTTGGATCCTCCCATGTGCGCAACGCCCCGACGTTGGCCGTGGCCGAACGCAAGCGGGAATCAGCCGCCCTCAGCGAGGGATTGTTCGTCCGCGCCTCCGTGACGAGCTGTTCAATTAACCTGGTGGAGACAACGACGGTATTGGTCGTCTCAATCGATTTTATGTCATCCGCGGCCAGCCTGACCGAGAGGCTGGCGCTCAAGAGGAGAGCAGTCCCAAAATTCTTTTTCATCTGAGTTCATTCCAAAAATCCACGACGCCGGCAAAAATGACGGCACAGCGCGCCCACGAGGGCACACTCCAGGCGGGAAGTTAGGTGAACTCAGAGAAGGTAGGCGCAGTCCCGCTGGAAAATGGGGACTGCGGCCACGACGAAGCCGGAAGAAGACGGCGTGAAAAATTGGCTGGTGGCCGGCAAGGGAAGCATCACCGAAAACGCGATGAGCGCGGCCAGCGCTTGCCATTCATTTTGAGAGGTCGGGGCAGGCGCGGGAGTGACGGGAGTTGACGGACGCGACGGCTTGATGCAACAGGCTGGCGTTGCGCAACCCTTCATGTCGCAGCCGGAGCAGCAACAGGCGGGCTTGGTGTTATGCTCGCCGGCACCGAGAGGAGAAGGCACGAAGATGCCGTGCCACGCCAGGATGAATCCCAGCAGGAGAACGCCTATTGCTTTTGAGCGGCCCGATGTCATCTCAGCCGGGTCCGTCGTTCTCAAACGTCGAACCTTTCTTCCGGAGCTTGGCAAATTTTGCGCGGGAAGCAAATGATTAACTGAGTCCCTTCTGGAACGCCTCCGGCCCTGTATGCGTTTAGCGAAGTTTTTCGATGGAGCCGCGAATGTTGACGGCGATCTCTTTGGCCTCCGCGGGAATGTCGTACGACTTCAACTGGCCGCCGGGCCAGCGAACAGAAAGGGTGGTTGGCGTTTGTGGTGTCGAGAGCACGGTGACTACGCTGTCCTGGGACCAATAACCAGACCCGGCTTGCACCGGCCGGGAGGGACCTTTTTTCTGTCCATAGGCCAGGCGCAAGGTGGCGCCTAGTCCGAGTGGATTGCCGGCCGGTCCTTGCAGGCGCACGCGCAATCCAGGCTTGGCGGTTTCGTTATGAAAAAGAGCGGTGGTTCCTCCGTTTTGCGCAACAAGCAGATCGATGCGGCCATCCTCGTCAAAATCACCCACTGCCGAACCACGTTGATCGCCATAAAGGATGACGCCGGATTGTTGGCCGGGCACGGCTTGAAATCGTCCAGTGCCGTCCCCGCGCAACCAAAGACCGCGCCCGGCATCGAGCCGAATCTCCTCGGGACGCATGGCAAAGAAATTTTGGCTCAGAAAAATGTCTTCGGCGCCATCGCCGTCGAAGTCAGCGATATTCACCCCGAAGGCGCAACTCCACTGCGCTTCATCAGGCAGGCGGATGGCTTCAAAGTGATCGCCGCGATTGAGGAAGGCCATGGAGGTCAGCGTATTGACGCGCAATTCCCGCGCAGATTTGGCCTGGGCGCCCAGCAGCATTGGAACATCGGTGGACGAAAAGGCCCGGTGACTGGCGAAGCGTGCGCGCAAGGCCGGCCAGCCGCTGCTGAGCCAGGACAAGTCGCGACGCGGCACGATGCGGGCGTCTTCCGGATCGGTTTCCGCTTCGAGCAGATCGAGTGTGCCGTTGCCGTCAAAATCCCCGAAGTAAAGACGGATCGGTTGTGATGAGGGATCATGAAAGGAACTGTTCAGGCCCCAGTTGCTGGCAATAAAGTCGAGGCGCCCGTCTCCATCGAGGTCGCCGGTGGTGATGCCATTCCACCAACCGGTGAAGTGGCTCAACGTTTCGGGTTCCGCGTTTCGGGTTCCGGGTTGGGGAGAGACAAGGTTGTTGCCCTGGACAACCGGCGGGTTCCATTCCGTTAATTTGCCTCTCTCGTTGCGAAAGATTCTTAACGGACCCCATTCGCAGGCCAACAACAGTTCGGGATATCCATCATCGTTAAGATCGCTAAACACCGCGCCGCTGACCAGGCCGAGGTGCTGGAACAACGCGCTATTCTGTTCGTCCTTTTTCAAGGCGCCGCCTTCGTTGCGATAAAGAACCGACGGCGCTTCCTCTGGATAACGTCCCGGAACGAAGCGGCCGCCGATGAAGAGGTCGAGGTCATTGTCACCGTCAATGTCCGCGACGGCGATGGGCCCGGCTGACGCTTTGGGCAAGGTGACTTCGCCGCGTTCGCTTAGGATTGGGCCGGCGGCGGCGCCACCACCGCTTCCGCTGAAGATCATTTGTGCGAGGGCGGAGGCGGTTTCAGGGCCATTGCGAAAATTGGGTTGACCGATCAGGAGCGCGGCCTGGCCGGTTCTGGTCGTCCAGGCGGCCAGGGCGGACTGATCGCGCGCAAGCGGTTGGCGAAGCGAATCGGAGTTGCGTCGTTGAAAGCCTCCTTTGCCATCGGCGCTGTAAACAGCCAGGTAATTGTTTTGCGAACTGCCGATGACCAGTTCGTCATGGCCATCGCCATCGAGATCGAGCCAGGCCACCCCCGGTCCCTGGTGAGAGAGGCTTTTATAGAGCAACGGCTGGCGTTGCAGGTCGTCGTAGGGCGCGTTGACAGAAACATGATTGAGCAGGGCGCTCATATCCTTAAAAACTGGAGAAGGCCGAGTGGGAGCAGGAGGCGAAAAGGGTCGTGCGCCACTTTCGGCCACTTCATAGATATGATTCGGTTTCGCCTGGGAGACAACGCTGCGCCGGCTACTGCGCCAGGTAACTTCAATGGTGAGCGAATTGGTGATGGCCCCGGCGGCAAAGGTGCGGATCGGTTCGTCCGAGGAGAGATAACGTCCGCCGCACTGCATCTCCTGGGTTTGCACCGGGACGGCGCCGCCCAGGACTTTTATTTTGGCCCCAATCCCTTTGGTGTTCGGCGGCAGTCCGTTTAATCGGACCGCGACACGGGGGGCGATGGAATCGTTGCGATAAATGAGCGGGGGTTGCCAAAGGGAATTGACAATAACATCGAGGTCACCGTCGTTATCGAGATCGGCCAGGGCAATGCCGTGCGAGACATTGGTGGCCTGGAAGCCCCACGATTTTCCCACCTCCTCGAAGGTCCGGTTACCGCGGTTGCGAAAGGCGTAATTGGGGGTGATGAGCGGAGGAAAATCGCGCAGCAATTTTCCGATCTGCTGGTCGAGGCCGACGCCGATGCGGGACGATTGCTTCTCGTGCATATCGTGATCCTGCGTGTCGTAAGCATGACCATTGGCCACCAGCAGATCTTCGAAGCCATCCAGGTCCACATCGAGAAAAACCACTGACCAGGTCCAGTCGCTGGCGTCAACGCCAGCAAAGTCGGCGATGTTGGCATAGGTCCCGTCACCCCGGTTGAGGTTCAAAACGTTTTGGCGGATCTGCTGGCGATCGGCGATTTCCCCCACGTAGGAAGGAGGCGGATTGGTGGCAATCTTTTGGGTCATGCGCAGCCGGTGACGCGGACTCAGCATGTCGCCGGCAAAAAAATCGTCGAACCCGTCCCGATCGATATCGGCGAAATCGACGCCCATGGAGAAATGGGGCGTGGCCCGCACCGCCAGATCGGGCAACGCCTGAAAGTGACCGTGGCCATCGTTGATCCAAATGCGGTCAGGCGTTTCAAAGTCGTTGCAGACATAGATGTCCGGGAAGCCGTCGCCATTGATGTCGCGAAACATCACGGACAACCCGAGGTCATACGGCTCGGCGGCGAGCGGGCGGCCCTCTTCGGTCCGGAAGGTGCCGTCGGTCCAGGACACCGGGGTGAAGCGGCCTTTGCCATCATTCAGGTAAAGAGCGTGAGGCTCGCCCAATTCGATGATCTGTCCATCGATCAATTTCAACCGTTTGGCGTAACGCCCGGTAATGGTGTCGCGACCATTGATTTTGCGAACGGAGATCTGTCCGCCACTGCGCAGGATCGATTGCACTCCGTAGTTGGCCACATAGAGATCGAGGTCGCCGTCGCCATCGATATCTGCCAGGGCCAGCGAGTGCGCGCCAGCTCGCGCGACGAGTCCGGCGCTCTCGGTGATATTGGTGAAATGGCCTCCACCCAGATTGCGGAAGGCGGCGTTGGGTCCGCCCAACGAGACGGCGAGCAGATCGAGGCGGCCATCGCCATCGAGGTCGGCAAAGCCGACCCCTTTGGTGAATTGGTTGGTGCAGGCCACGCCGGCCGTCGCAGTGACATCCTGGAAACGGCCCTGGCCGAGATTACGGAAGAGAGCATTGGGCCCGGCCGTGTTGGCAAAATAGAGATCACAAAGACCGTCTCCATCGAAGTCTCCCGCGGCCACTCCGGCGCCGTTCAGAAGATTTTGGTTCGCTTCGGAACGATCGTAGGAAAGGGTGTTGGTGAAAAGAAGGCCGGTCTGTTCCGGGGAGAGCAGGGTGAAGCCGCTGTGCCCCGTGGGCGGCAGGTGAAGTTCCGCGACCCGATAACCGTCGACGGCGACCCACTGCAAGGTTTGTGCGGTGCTGTTCGTGGCGGTTCTGCCGAGGAGCAACAGGGGGAGGAGCAGGGCGAGGGAACGAAAAGGCGCCGTTCGGAACGGATTCATCAGGTCGTTGGGCTGGGGGGAAGTATGGGAGGAGGAGAGGGGGAAAACAAGCCGCGAGTTAAAATTGAAGTCCGAGATCCGAACCCGGGCTTTTGCATTCGGCTTTCGGCCTTCGGATTTCGGGTTTCAGTCCGAGTTACGAGTTATAATTTCGAAAACGCTCAGATGATGTAATCGAGGGGATTGGAGTGTTCGCCTTGGAGTTGGCGGACCCGGTCGCAGAGTTGGGCGAGGGTGACGCTATCGAGGATTTTCACAATGGCGGCGCGAACCTCGAACATGACGCTGCGGATGCCGCATTTTTTTTCATCAGGACAGGAGCACTTCTCGTAGAACCGTTCGCTGACGCAACTGACCGGGGCGAGCGGGCCTTCGATGTGGCGGATGACCTCGGAGAGAGTGATGCGGTCCGGCGGGACCTTGAGACGATAA
>JADMIO011419528.1_pt1 | contig 38771 bp, 43 predicted proteins | sample 8958161 | NCBI WGS metagenome assembly JADMIO01 (sample SAMN16585339, study PRJNA669376) | soil metagenome | isolation source: Crop rotation soil | place: USA: Cullars Rotation, Alabama | collected 2011 | reverse complement strand
TAACTCAGATACCAACACTGATGATAGCACATCAACTTCCAATTCGGATACCAACTCAGATAGTTCTACATCCGATAACACCTCAACCAACAACCAAGACAACAATGATCAATCATCAAATAATAACAACAAAAATCCTGAAGACTATGACGACCTTAATGAATTGGTTAAAGACATAAAAAATGGCAATTTAGACACTGAAGAAATATCATTGAGTGCTTTCCAAAATTCAGGTGCTTATCAGGGAGCTGATCAAGAAACACAAGACTGTATTGATCTAGCGGGAAAAATAGGGCATAACCTTGGAGATCAGGAAATAGTGAAATGTTCTGAGGATCCAAACTTTTACAGGAATGAAATATCTGGCAACAACAATGCTGATAGCAACAACAATGCTGATAGCAACAACAATGCTGATAGCAACAACAACGCTGACAATAACAACGACAATAACGCTGACAATAACAACGACAATAACAACTAATGGAAACAGCTGGTAATACTAGTTCTAGTATTATCATTATTTTTTATCTAATTTGATAACCTAAAACAAACAATCCCATACTACTAGCAATCATTACAATCCATACAATCTTATTCCAACTAAAAATTTTCTGGCCATCAAGGTTTCCAAATGGAAATAAATTAAATAACGCGATCCAGGAATTAAATACTGTTCCTATATGCAAGTAACCTATACTTGTAAATTTGTAAGATAATATCAAAAACATTAATCCCATGACAAGATTAGTAAGCGGTCCAATGAATGCAACTCTTCCAAATTTATTTCTGTCCGATAAGTCTATCATGACAGCACCTGGAGCTATAAATTTGAACGGAAGAAGTACTGAAATGGCCGTCACGATTAATCCGCTCAAATTTGCCCGAAACTCCGCCCAACTTCCATAAAACTGAGCAAGCAATTTATGAGCTAATTCATGAACCAGAAAGGCACTAGCAAAAATTAATAAAAATTGCCAAGATACATTTCTAACTCCACTGAATGACACACCCACAGTTGTTACTAAAATTGTTGCACTGAATGACACACCTACAGCTATTACTAAAATTGTTGCAATGGACAAATGAAGTATCTCCAGTTTAGAAAATTTTATCTTGAATAATGTTTTAAAATTCGAATTTGGTGTAAAGCTATTTACTATATTTTTTTTGTCAATATACTCTCTCAAAGAAACACAAGAGTGGTTTATTGGTATTCTATGCAGACTACAGAATACTTTATTACAATAGTTGCACCTAAAAGGTATACTTTCATCCACATCACAAATTTCACATTTCATTGAAATCCTATACTCACTCTTTGAACTGATTTTACAATTATTGCGCTGTTGTCACATTTAAAAGTGTGTTTTCAATATCCTACGGTCCATAAAATAAAAATTTGAAGAATCGCTTAGAGAATCAATTGCGAATATTATCCTCGTTTGACAATCTAAATATCGTAATCTATATGAACTTTGTACCACTGTAAATAGAATAGATCTACTTTGTCTAGTGATGATAATTCACATGAAGTTGATGATAAGCTTGTGCAACGATATGATACAATCTTAAAAGAGAGTGCGCTTCTCAGTACCTTTTCGGGGATCCTCTTTGGATTTTTATTGAATATGGCAATAACTGTGCCAGAAAATTTTGTGTTAATTGACAAGATAACTCTTCTAGTAGCACTATATTCCATAACAGTAGCAGCCTCGTTATTTGTCATGCCCGTCGTGTATCACCACTTACAATATCCATATGGAAGTTTTGATAAATTCAAAACCAGAAGTCATAGATTTATCATTTTAGGTCTAATACCCGCCGGTTTAACTCTGTACCTTGGACTGGAATTGGCTATCCATTCCCTATTGGGTTCTATAGAATCATTTATCCTTGCTTCACCACCGTTCATACTAGTCTATTTTTTGTTCAGGGCAAGAAAACGTGATTTTTAGAAAATCTATAGGATCTACTTAATCTATACTCACATAGTAAAAATATATACACATTCATAACGTACGTATAAGGAGTATCATTGAAAATTTCTATAATTGACATCGGTTCTAACACAATCAAGTTAGTGATCTATGATGTCAGGGAGGATAATTCATTTGCAGGCATTCATCAAGAAAGCACAAAGGTTAAACTTGGAGAATCTTTGGCATTTTCTGATAATCTTAGTGAGGAATCGATCCTCAAGAGTATAGACGTTCTCCTGTTGTATCGTGACATTACTCGACTTGAGTCTGTAAATAATGTTGTTTGTGTGGGCACGAGCGCGGTTAGAGATTCAAAAAATGGCAAGTACTTCGTAGACCAAGTTCTAAAGAAAACTGGATTCAAAGTAAGGGTACTTAGTGGAGAGGAAGAAGCTTACTATTCTTATTTGGGCGCTTCAATGGCGACTTGTATTCCAAACGGCCTGTTCTTTGACCTTGGTGGCGGGAGCTTAGAACTGGTCTACGCTGAAGATTTTAAAGTAAAGAAGGCACAAGCGCTTCCATTAGGGGCGTTACGACTCTCTAGAACATTTGCTAGTCAAGATGGTTCTTTCTCAAAAAAAGATTGCGATAACATGACTCAAAAGATAATGGATACATTACCTACAAAAAAAATATACGGAATTGGGATTTATGCCTCATTAGTAGGAGCAGGTGGAACATTACGGGCTCTTGGAAGAGTTGATCAAAAGAGGGCAGGATTTCCATTCGAAAAAGTTCATAATTACAGGTTAAAGCTAACCACCATAGAATCTCTTCGAAAGGATCTGAGCAACTTGAAGCCCAGTGAAATTTCTAACAGATATCCTTTTGATTCTACTAGAGTCGAAACGATTGTTGCAGGCATATATGTAATACATGGCATAATGAAGAAATTTGATTTTGATGAAATAATTATTAGCGGCCATGGGATTCGTGAAGGACTATTAGCCTCATATATTCATGGCCCTAGTATACTTGAAAATCACAACATTGAAAGCTTGGAAAAACAGGTAACAAAACTACTATCCTTCAATTGTCATAAACAAGACATTTCAAATTTTGGACTTGATGACATGGTTCATGATATGATCTACTATGGAATGTTAAAAGAAAGAGAAGTTGAAATACTTTCTTACGCACTTTACACGTTGTCTACAATGCCTGCAACAAATAAGTATTATGGCCTTTTCTACCGCTTATTGGATGAAGATTATCCTCAGCTTACGTACAGGGAACAGATTATTTTGGCCTTATCAATAATCTACTCTAAGAAAATCCGAATAGGGGAAGAATTGTTTCGTAAATACAATCACCTGCTAAAACCACAGAATCTCAAATCTTTACAAAAAATAGCGCTATTGCTCAACCTTGCGAGAATATTACTTAAGACCAGATCTTGGATCAAGATAAAGCAAACAGAAAACAAAAATGTAATTTTTACTATAATTCCCAACCAAAAATCATTTCCGGGCATTTTACTAAAACAAATTATGGAAAAAGCTAATAGGATTTTTGATGTTCCAGTACAATATAATATTGTAAATAAAACTGATCAAACAAAAAATTCAATAAATAACACTATCTCCTTGAAATCTCATTTGTGATATTTATGGCGTACAAAAAGAACAACACCGAAAGAATAATTCCTCTAAAAGGTAAGCTTATAGTTGTTGAGGGAATAGATGGATCTGGAAAATCAACTCAACTTAAATTATTGGAGAAATGGCTCATTTCAAGGAACATACCAGTATTTTTCACAGAGTGGAATTCGTCTGAAACTGTCAAACAAATAACAAAAAAGGGAAAGAAAAGCGGCAGGTTAACACCAATCACCTTCTCATTATTACATGCTACTGATTTTGCCGATAGATATGAAAGAAATATTCTACCGCTCCTACATGCCGGTTACATTGTTTTGGCTGATCGCTATGTTTATACCGCTTTTGCAAGAGATATAGTTAGGGGTTGCAATCCTAATTGGGTCAAGAAAATATACGAGTTTGCAATAAAACCAGAAATTGTTTTTTATTTTAAGGTACCTATAGACATAGCCGTAGATAGAATCCTTGCTGGGAGACCAAGATTAAAGTATTATGAAGCTGGTATGGACTTGAATTTAAGTAATGATCCTTACGAAAGTTATAGGATCTTTCAAAGTAGAATTATTGATCAATACGAATACTTATCCATTTCAGAGAACTTTACTATTGTAGATGGTACAATGGAGATTGAGGAATCACAAAGCTATTTGAGATCAATTGTCAGCAAGCTTTTACCGTTGAATATTACAAAAAACACTAGGAGAGTTACAAGAATATGAATCTCAGATCTATAAAGTCCCTAAAAGGTAAGATGATGAGAAAAGCAATTTTTTACGGTCATGCCATTCCCTACCTGGAAGATATCGAAATTAAGGGAAGATTTATCATAATAGAAGGACCCGATGCATCTGGCAGAAGTACACAAATTGAATTATTATCCTCAAAACTTGAAGCAGATGGTCACGCAGTTCTTAATGCAGGATTAAGACGTTCGGAATTAATAGGGCAGGGAATATTGGAAGCGAAGAGAAATTTTGTGCTAGGACGAAAGACAATTAGCCTATTTTATGCGGCAGATTTTGCAGATCAGCTAGAGAACAAGATAATCCCAGGATTAAGAGCTGGCTACGTTGTTCTATCTGATAGGTACATTTATACTCTGATGGCTAGAGAAGCGGTACGTGGAATAAGTAGCTCATGGTCCAATAATCTATATGGTTTTGCTCTTAGACCCGATATAGTATTTTATCTTGACGTTGATCCAAACGAGCTAGTTCATAGAGTATTTAAGAAGAATTCTTATCTGGACTATTATGAGTCGGGTACGGATCTCAGATTATCGGATAATATGATGGAATCATTTGTTATGTATCAGAAGTTATTAAGGAAAGAATTTAAACGAATGCAAAAACGCTACAACATAGTATCCATAGATGGTAATAGATCTATAACTGAGATAAATGAGGATCTTCAAAAAAGGATTGATGATTATCTTCAAAGTTTGAAAGTTTGAACATGAATAATAGATCCTTCTTAAAAATATGTTATCAAGTCTCCTCTTATAGAGATAATGAAAAGGTTAAAGCAGAAACTCAGACAGAATCCGGACATTGCCTTGCTAGTATTACTAAATTTGGTACGATTAGGAGATATCTCCAGAAAGTAATTTATTTGGAAGAAGGTCGATAAAATTAATGGAATTAATTATATTACGACATGGTGAGGCTGGGCAAAGATCATCAATTGCCAGTGATAGTATTCGTCCCTTGACCTCCTCTGGTAAGGCTGAAATTCATGAAATTGCAAAAGCCCTTAAAATAATTGGATTAAAATTTGATATCGTCGTTACCAGTCCTCTCAAAAGGGCCTATGATACGGCAATGATAGTTTCCGATGTTTTTAATATTGGTAAAAAGGTTCAGGTATGGAATGAGTTAGCTCCTGAAGGAAAAAAAATTGAAGTATATCGCAAGATATCACACATAAGAGAAGAATACACTGTACTGATTGTTGGACATCAACCTCTGCTTGGCCAAATAGTCAATGACATTATTCATAACGAAAAACTAAGTTCTTCTAATATACTCTTGAAAAAGGGGGGAGTAATTAGAATAAGATTACTTAGAAAGGGTAACATACCTAAAGGTGAGCTTAGATGGTTGTTAACACCTCGAGTATTAAAAAAAATATACAAAAAAGATATCAAATGACGTTATTAATCAAACTTTTTTATCAATGTCCGATCTCAAGTTGTAGTTTTTGTCAATACGATCGGTTCAGCAAATTAATTAATCAAAAAATTAGTATTATTACTAGTGAAGTGTTAAATTAGAGATTAGCTTCATCTGAGTTGATTAAAACTAATAAAACTTCTATCGTTATTGGTCAATAGAACCTAATTCCTTGGGTCGCCATAAGTTGAGCAATTCTCCTTTTACTTGAGAATTTATGTCATTCCAGGAAGCTACTGATAGTCTCAAACATGCAACTGTACAAGTAGGCATTGTATTCATCGTTCCTGTCAATATCTCCAATAATTGTTCTGAATGAGGATTGTGTCCGACTAACATGATTATATCATATTTATCATCATTTTTTTTTACTGCATTTAGATATTCTATATATCCTGAATCATAAAGAGAATTTTCAACTATAATTTCACCTTGATAGCCGCATGCCTTGGCAACTCTTGATGCAGTAGAGGAGGCTCTGACGGCTGAAGAGCTTATTATTAGTTGTGGGACAATCCCTTCTTCCAATATCTTTTTGCCAATTCTAAGTGTGTCTCGTTTACCTCTGTTATTTAGAGGCCTATCATGATCAGACAATTCAGAAAATTCCCAACTCGATTTGGCATGACGAAGTATCAATAATAATTTGGCATGCTTTTTCATGAGTTCACCATAATCAATCACGTCTTCCTTGTATATATTATGAATTTTTGATATTACTCTATCTCTTCATCAATATTCTAATCACTCTAGAACTAATTTCAAAATCGTCGCTTCTCTTTCAATAACGTTTCTTTGAACGATACTCTTTGTTGTGGCAAGCAGTTGCTCACACGACCCAATTTGTACTTCAATCATATTCCTCAAGTCATTATAAAACGGCTGATTTGAATATTCAATAAAAAATACTGATTGTCTTGATTTAAAACCACTGGCACTTGATTTCATCTCTCTTATTTGATCCAATCCAGTTAAGTTCAATTTTTGATCATTGCCTCATACAGGAATGTCTTGAATAAATTAGGTTCAATTCTTTTCCTTAATACAATTCTGCAATAGTTATGTGTATGAGTTCAATCATCTATTCTCTCACATCTGCAGCAAATCCATGAAACATATTCTTGACAAATTTTACACGTAGCAAAAGGTATTAAACGAAAACCACATCCTCTGCAAGATTCCTTATTAAACATAGTTTAGAAGATATAGGATTTGCTTATTAGAATTGACGAAGATAATCTCATAGATACTACTAGACTATATAGAAAAAATTTATTTATTATTACAATATGTAATTCAAACTACCAATATAGAAATGACCTGAATTCTTTCATCTTCAAATTCTTATTCGATTCTAAACTTTTAATGATTGTAATTGATTGATATTCATTATTTTAGTTTATTATGATCTCAAAAGATGTTAACAATACATTACAACATATCCTATCTTTAATCTACTCACCAACTAGTTTGATATATTAGTATTTCTACTATCTAGTAACAATAAATCACTGAGTGCTGTTGCCAAGCTAATTATTTATTAAAGTCGGTATAATTGTTTTCTCGATATAACCTATCCACATTCCCAGCCGCCTTGACATCAAGATTAGAAATAACATGTCCTAAACTCCAAGTATCATAATCAATCGTTAATGTATTCCATGTTGATGTCATGTTTGGATGATGATTTATTTTTTGAGAAGAATCTGCTACCATGTACATAAATTCAAATAACGTGGAAAAATCTTTAAACGTAAAAGTCTTATGCAACTTACCATCGAATATTGTCCAACCCGGTAGTTCTGTCAATGCTTCTTTCAACTGACTAGCCGACAATTCAACATATTTTGGAATGGTATCATTTTGAACCGAAACAAGGGCATTTTTGATATCCGACCCTTTAAGTAAGACAACTGATGTATTATTTTCAGATTGAATTCCTAAGGTTTCTTTCGAGATAGACACATTGATCAATGTAATCATAAGTAGTAACAAAATATTTATTATTATAGTGGCCTTCTTTTTCACTTTATATATTAAAAAACTGTAATATTTAATATTTCACCATCATACTACTATCGTAATCTACCATCATTCATTTTTTATTTTTATCTTGAATATACGGCAGTTCAAATATACAATAATAAAGCAATATTTCCTAGTGCAGATTTATCAAATTATACTATAATTATTGATAAATATTTATGGAAATGTAATAAGAGATAGTAATAATTGACGAATTATGACACTAAAATCCTACTGGTACTATCCTTTTCAATCCTTGCCTCTACAATATCTGGTATCATATTTCCCTCTTTAGGAGAATTTTTTTCCCCATACATTCTTGTAATTCTTGGATTATTATTATTTTTGAATCTCATTCAACTTAATTTCCAAGATCTAATATTGACTTTTAAGAAACCAAAATTTTTGCTTATTTTATGCATAACAAAAATATTAGTTATACCGGTAACTATGTATTTCGTTACTAATCAAATATTTCCTAAATATGCATTGTCTGTGCTATTATTATCTGGCATTTCTACAGGACTAGGTGCCCCCTTTGTTACCAATTATGTTGGGGGTAGACTATCTATTGTAGTTGGAATGGTAATTGTCACGTCACTTGTGGTTCCCTTTGTATTACCAGCATTGGTATATATTCTATATAATACTGAATTTTCAATCCCAGTACTCGATATGATTTTACTATTGGTTATTTCCCTAATTGTTCCTCTAATAGGGAGCGGTATCATAAAAAAATATTTACCCAAGATAGCCACGAGTATAAACAAAAGCTCATTACCTATTTCGATTATTCTAATGGCTTTGATTAATTTAGCAATATTTTCAAAATTTTCAGATTATTTCTATTTGGACTTTACTTTTGTAATTACTACCATTGTTATTGCTTTTGGTTTATTTGTAGTATTTGCTATTACCGGTTATCTCATTATGAACTTTAATAGTACAGGTAAATCAATGAAATACAAGATTTCAGGTCTTATTGCAATCAGTTATGTAAATAATATTCTGGTAACTGTTTTTGCACAACAATTCTTTGGTTCCCAGGTAGCAGCACTTGCTGCATTTTACAATATGCCATATTACATAGGAATTATTTTTTTAAAGATATTATATTCAAAAATTTTAAGGATTAAAAATAATGAGTAACGGACAATTTTCATATCATATTAATAACCCAATCTAGACAATCTAAACTGATAACTTATTTTATGGAAACAATTAGCAAAAATAAAGTGTATGTTACAAGAAAAATACCAGAACCAGGACCATCGATATTAAAAAAGCATTTTCAAATCAATATGAATCCCAAAACAGATATACTCAAGAGAGACACTTTATTAGAAAATGTCAGGAATGTTGACGCACTAATCTGCATGTTAGGGGATGAAATTGACTCAACCGTAATGGATGCAGCAGGTCCGAATCTTCAGATAATAAGCTGCTATAGTGTAGGATATGATCACGTTGATATCTATGAGGCCACAAAAAGAAAAATAATAGTAACAAATACACCAAATGTATTAGCTAATACAACTGCAGACCTGACTTTTTCCTTGATTCTTTCTGCTGGTAGAAATATAGTAAATGCTGACAGACATGTGAGACTTGGTAATTGGGAATCTGGGTGGTCTCCTGATCTCTTTCTTGGGTATGATGTATATGGAAGTACATTGGGTATCATCGGTCTAGGTGAAATTGGAACACTAGTAGCAAGACGTGCAAAAGGTTTTGACATGAAAGTCCTATATTATAGTAAAAATCGTAAATATGATATTGAATCAGAGCTTGATATTACTTATGTCCCTTTAGAAGAATTGCTACAACGAAGTGATTACGTTTCTATTCACGTATCTTTAAACAAAGAAACTTTACATTTGATTGATGCATCAAAAATTAGATTAATGAAAAAGACTGCTTTTATTATAAACACTTCAAGGGGTAAGGTGATAAACGAACAAGATTTGATTACTGCCCTAGAAAATAAGTTGATAGCTGGGCTGGGGTTAGACGTATATGAAAATGAGCCTATATCCAAATCCAATCCCTTAACTCAAATGTCACAAACGACATTATTACCGCATATTGGAAGTGCTACTTTCATGACGAGATCTAGGATGGCCGAAGTTGCAGCTAATAATATTGTAAACTTTTTTAATGGAAAGGGGATATTCCACAAGGTAAATTAGGGCTTAGCTGACTCAAACAAAAGAGCCTGTAATTCTAACTTAATTTCTTACACTTCAATCAAATTTTGCCCCATTGAATTTAGAATTGACATTATTTGCAAAGTCTTTGTAGATAAAATCACATTTTTCATTTTTTTGAAAGGATCTCATATCATTCCTTGTGTTTTCTATAATCTGTTTTCCTTTCATGTTCTTCTCTAACATGATGAAGTCTATCCTTCTCATGAATAAACTCCTTCCTGCAATCATGACACTTAACGATAGGTTGATGGTGAATTTGTCTCATATGAGAAATCAATTCCTCATAAGTCTTGAATTTTACCTGATCAATACTGCAAAGAAATTTTTCACGACCAAAAAATTTCATTACTGTGATTGAGATTGTGAGCTAATAAAACTTACTATCTGACAGGAAATTTTCAAAAATAGTTTCAAATAGATGATTTCCATATTGAATTTAAGAGATGAGAATTGTACTTATTTGCATGAGAGCAGTGTGCAATGACTGTCAACCGATTTAGGGGAGTCAAATTAGGTTCTGCGTTTTACCATTAGTTTAGAAACTAATGGAATTTAATACAATAGTTGTAATTTTTATAAGAGTCCACTGATAATTTGTCAATCATGACACTACAAATTTCCTTACGAGTTTCAATAATTGTAGCTACGACCTTCTTCATTCTTGGTTTTTTGATTTATTCTTTCAACATAGGTGAGAATCACGTACAAGCTCAATCAGCTGCCTTTGATAACAAAACATTGTATGTCACTGGTTCTGCCTCCACACAGACAAAACCTGATAAAATCACAATGTCACTTGGTGTGGAAACAACCAATACAAAGGCAAAATCGGCACTTGTCGCAAATTCAGAATTGATGGACAAGATTGTCAATGCTTTAAAAATAGCAGGTATAAAGGAGAATGAAACAAGTACGTCGTCATTCACCATTACCCCAAACCGAGACTACTCCATAGATAAGAGTCAAGGCAAATTGATTGGATTTACTGTTCGCAACTCTATTATGATAAACAGCGAAAATGTGAATAATGCATCAGATTGGATTGATATCGCAGTTTCATCCGGTGCCAACAACGTAGATAGCATTTATTTCAGTATTTCTGATCAGAAACTCGATGAGATAAAAAAGCAGCTGATAAAACAGGCTATCAGCAATGCAAGAGCTAAGGCTGACGTCGCTGCTTCGGAACTGGGACTCAAAGTAGTAGGAGTAAGAACCATTAATATCGATCAAGCTACGCCAATATTCAATGGACCAACATCATATGCACTTGAATCTTTCAAAAATGAGCCATCCGCAGCCTCACCTCCGATACTGACTGGAGAACAGCAGATATCCATGAACGTTAATGTTGTCTTCCTCATGGGAGAGTAGTTTCATCATTTCAGACTTGACATAAGTAAGCGCCAGCTAGGATTAACCCTAAACATATATAGAATGCTTTGCAACTTCTAACATAATTAAGGATGTCATATTATAAAGCGCCCCGTTTTCCGACTACTAATAAAATAAAAATTGCTGCTGCAGTCATTACAGTAATTATTATCATAGTTGTACTAGCTGAATCAATAGTTATCGTCGAAGCAGGTCATAGAGGTGTTGTGCTTTACCTAGGAGCAGTTGAAAATAGGGTATTAGGAGAGGGTGTACATTTTGTTACGCCTTTTGCAGAACAAGTAGTTCAGATGGAGGTAAGAACACAAAAATTCCAAGCTGAAGCTACTGCCGCATCAAATGACTTGCAAGAAGTACAGACTGTTATAGCGCTAAACTACAGAATTGATCCTCAAGAAACAAATAAGATTTACCAAATATTGGGCGTTAACTATGCAGATCGTGTAATATCTCCGACTATTCAAGAATCAGTCAAAGCCAGCGTAGCAAAATTTAATGCGGAAGAATTAATCACAAAGAGAGAAACTGCAAAGAGTGTTATTGCCAACGCCATACGAAGTACACTTTCTACAAATAATATTCAAGTACAGAATGTGTTTATCACTGATTTTAAATTTTCAGATGCTTTTGCTACACAGATAGAACAAAAAGTCGTGGCATTTCAAAAATTCCTTACTGAGCAGAATAATCTAAGGGCTATCGAGGTAGTTGCAAACCAAACTGTTGCACAGGCTGAAGGACAGGCCAGAGCGAACGCTGCCAAGGCCGGCGGTGAATCCGAAGCGATTAAAATTATAACTCAGCAATTAAGAGAAAGTCCAGAATACCTACAATGGCAAGCTATTACAAAATGGAATGGCCAGATGCCATATGCTCTAGGTAGCAGTGGATTCCCATTCTTCCAGTTACCTTTACCAAATGCGCAAAATCAAACAAAATCAAACTAAATAATCTTATTTTATTTTTAATTTGATACTTGATAGCACCATCATTCCAGCTTAACTCGATATCATTGTATTATCAAGATAATTGCCTAGTTTAGTAAGAAATACTAAATGAATCCCTATGGAGGTAATTTTGTGAGGTAGGGATAGTATTTATAGGAATAGTGCTAAGATATTCTAATGTCACAACAACTCAAGTTATCCATTTTATCGATTTTAGCCGCAATTATTTCAATTGGTGCAGTCACCGGATCTTTTAGCTCTCTTCAAGCACAGGAGGGAGAAACATTTTCTGCGACTCTTTCAGGCAAAGCAGAAGTTCCTCCAACGGATTCGAGCGCAACTGGATGGGCCAAGTTCCAAACCAACGAAAATGGTACACAAGTGTCGTACTGGATTAATCTGACGGGAATGAAGGAGATAACTGGAGCACATATACATAACGGTACTGCAACGCAAAATGGTGATGTCGTAGTTGGCTTGTCTGGACAAAAATCTGCTCAAAATGGTAACAACTCTACAATATCATTTAGTGGAAATATAACACAGAATGACCTGCAGGGTCCTTTGAAAGGTAAGGAACTCTCCGAGCTTGTCGGTCTTATGAGTGATGGCGTGGTTTATGTAAATGTTCATTCAGGAGAATTTCAGAATGGAGAGATCCGTGGTCAAATAGCTTCAGGATTACCAGAAGCTGAAATTAATATGACTTCGACATCTAACACTACAACAACAATTAACAGCACAATTCCAAACTAAGAATAGATATAAAGTAAAAATAAAGATCATAGACTATCTGGAACAAAGGGTCTATCACCTTTTGGTTTAACTTGATCCACTTTCTATCATATACATATCCCTTCCTGAAGATAAATGACAAGATAAACTTACTATGGCATATTCAATGATTTGAGACTCTCATACGATTCTCTGAGATTTTGATATAGGTCCTTCGTAGAGGCTTCCAACAATGCAAAGGAGAGGTAAAAATCCTCAGCCTCTCGTAGATATCTTTTAAGTTTGCTATTTACTACTCTTCCATCTACTTTTGGCATATTACTAATGAATTTCATATTATTCGCTCTATCAACTAATTTTATGACTTTCATGTCATAGTCAGCAGAGCTTAATCCTTTGCAATAATCGTGAAATCTAGTAAGTTGTCTTTGCTGATCATTATCTCCCGGGAAATTTTCAAGGGGTTTTATTTTTAGTCCCATACAAATCTCGTAGACTCTGTTGCCAAATCTATATTTGAGATATGCGTCAAAACCATACTCTTTGGTCTTGTACAAATCGAGTATTCTGTCATTATCTTCCATCACATCATGTAATATTGCAGAAACTATCTCTACACTAGTTATATTACGATTAACCGTCAGATAGTGCTTAATTACGTCTCTCGTTACAGGCCAAATATGTGTTTCAAGAAATGGAGATTGATTGTCTTCCCTTTTTATTCCACTATGGATTTCAGTGGACATATCCATTGCAGTATTGATATAATCATCAATCCTTATTCCACTTTGAACCAGAAATCTTTCAAGCTCATCTCTATTGAGGAAATCCAGATTCTTCACAAAATTATAGTTACAACCGCACAACAAAAGCGTTTCTTCTAAAGCAAATTGAGGCATCCATTGAGAGGGAATTAGGATCCTTTATCTTGGAATTTTGCTGTCAATTACATGAAAAAATTACTATTCTAAGAATGAAATCCTATTTCTTATTCATTGCGTCAATAGCCTTCTTTTTTTCTTCATTTAATTCATCGAGTGACACGCTATTGGCCAAAATAATAGTTTCGCCAACTCCATCAATATCGGCCTGTGTAAAAATTGCCGCATATTCGGTGGAAGAAAGAGCTTTCATAATCGAATCATCCTTAGGCAGCTTTAATTCTAATTCTCTGAGTGGTACTACTGAACCATAATTATCGATATCAAGTTCAATAACTCTGATTTTATTTCCTTCTAATATCTTGTCTACCTTTACTAACAAGGCACACCAATAAGTTATGCGTCATCCAAGTACTTAGGTATTTCACTAGTTAGATTAAGGACTTATTAAAGAACGCTCGTTAGATTCATCAATTGTCTTGAAACACTGTCTACTATTGAAAAAAATACGGGTTGAATTACACCTAATATTGTAATTTAGTAACTGCCTGACATACTTCGAACCGTAATGATTTATCGATTATGAACTATTTCTCATTTTTCTATAAAAATCAGATAATTTCTATGGATATTCTTATTAATGATACTAGTTCATATTATTGGTATGTCAATTATGCGTGATGAGCAAAATATTGTGTTTTTACTTCCTATTATAGTAACTATCAATACGGTGTTTGTCTCTGGTTTTATCGATCTTGAATCAAATGGGATGATTATTTCGAATTCTATCAGTCTTTACGAAGAAAGAAAGTCAAAATCATCCGGATTACCCTCTAGTCATTGGTGTAGAAAGTGCTCTTCTGATTCATTTTATCTGGAAGATACAATTGAGGTTACACCCAATTCAATTAAGCCAACTCTTTGTGAAATATATGTATGTGATGATTGTGGCGAGAAAATTGAATTTTGGAAATATATTGAAGGATCTCAATCTGCCTGATTTTTCTGGTAGGTTTCACTAACTAGAATGCACAGCGTTATTCGCTACTAAATCTTAATTACTTTTTAAAATTATCTATTATTTCGTTTAACTTTCTATTTTCTTGCTTATATTTTTCTATCTGATGTTCAAAATTAGATATTTGTTGATATAACCCTTGCTGTCTCCACATGATTTCAAATATAGTAACAAAAGATATTACAGTTGATTTAATTGTGGATAAAAAGGACACGCCAATTGCTTCGTAAGAAGTTTTTTTCGTATCGTCTTTTAATTCGGTGTAGATAACAAATTTTCTATCAACTAACAAGATTGAAGCCCTGATCCTTGAAGATTCTTCAAGATTCATAATTTCAATTCCGAATTCTTTTTTCAATTTTTGTGAAATCAGAGCTATCTGATCATCAAATGGAGTAAGAATGTTTATTCTTAATTTATTATTTTTATCTTTCACTTGTTGCAATTTAGGAATCATTCCCACACTTTCTTGTCTATGGAATGCATTGACTGTAGAAAAAATACCTAGAATTTCGTTTTTTGATGAGCCGACTAATTTGAAAACTAAATCTTGCACTTGAATGGGATCTCTAATAACTTGAAATGTTTCATTTTGATCGGCTTCAATGTCATTTTTTAAACCAAATTCATGTTCCTTTGGAACTATAATCTCCCAATTAGGATTGTAAATATATTGTTCTTCGATACTAATTGACTTGAACTCATGCCCATATAGATTTGCTAGTTTCTTAAATATGGTGACGCAATTGTAGGAATCAAACGGAAATCTATCTCCATCTATAGTTTCCTCTAAAGCCTTGTTGTTTCCAATTATTCTACCACATAACGCGCAAATTCGTTTGTTACCAAAATTATTTTTATCCGGGACTTTATTGCTATTCTCATGCAACAGCAAACAATTCCTACTAAGTCATTTAAAGGTTTAATGAAATAGTAAAGAAATCCTAAAAAATTTAGTGAAAATATGCAATTTAGATAAAAAACTTAATTTATGAGCATTAATTATCAAATATTTGATACAAAAATTATCATCATCATTGATATTTCTGTTATTTTTGGATTTGCGTGAGATTGATTAATGTTCTAATTTTTTTTACTAGATGATTTCAAAAAACTGACTATTTGTTGTAAGTATATTTCTATTCTCTTTATCGCATGGCATTAGCCTCAATTCAAGAAAACGACATGACAACAAGCCAACCAGTAGGACAGGTTCATACAACCGTAAGTGGACAGAGTTTTACTGTAGGACAAAGTTGGGGAGCTTTGAGAAAAGCTTGGAAAGGGTATCGAATAGCAAAAGTACAAAACGATGATACCAAAATGAATGAATATGCAAACAAGATTAGGAAAATTCAGGGTGAGTTAAACATCGCCCTATCGTCATTCCCAAATTTGGGAATTTCCTAATTTTTTTTCTTTTTTACTAATATAGATATCATAGTATAAGGAAACATCCATATAGATATCGTGGTAATAAGGACACATCCATGAGTAACACCAATTCAAAATCATTTACTCAAGAGTTTTTTGGTTTTCTAAAAACATTTGGAATAATTGGCTTGGCTATAGCGTTCGTGATAGGTGCAGCTGCATCCAAATTAGTAACATCACTCGTAAATGACATAGTTAATCCTACAGTCGGTCTGTTCCTCCCAGCAGGAGACCTAGAAAAGATGTCTGCAAATATTACAAGTGTTTCTGGAGCCACTTCTCAGTTCAAATATGGTGATCTTGTTGCAAATATAATAGATTTTGCCATTATCGCCCTAATCGTGTTCATAGCATACAAGTTCCTATCAAAACACAATTTGGTAGAGGACAAGAGCAAACCTGAATCTAAATGAGACATTCCCAAATTTAAGACTCTCAAATTTAATTAATTTTGATGGTTTCGATTAGATTTTATAATAATACATCCGCGGTTACCATTTAATTGTGATTAATATGAAATCTTGGGAACTATTATTTCCCCAATAGCGAATCAATTTTCTTATTCATATCCAAGATTTTTTCTAACAGTTTCTCATTATGTTCTTCAAAATCCTTTATTTTTTCTAACAGTTTCTCATTGTAGCTTTCTAGTTGTTCTATGCGATTCAGTGTATAATCTTGCTTATCTGAAGTCTTTTTTTGTCTATTAAAAATCCACCAACTAACAATTGCACCAATTAATGCTCCCATAACAATTCCCAAATAAGTACTCGATGAATTTGTCATATCCATGCATTTTGGAGATAATTCTGGTATGCAACCCCAGGGTAGAGTCGAAAACCACATGGTTTTGATTTATTACACTCTCTATTTTACTATTCTCTCAGGATATCACACATGAATTTTTAGACCATTATCATTATTACCTACCACTACCTGGCAAACCAATTCCCTTTAGGGGAGTACGGTAGTCCGTAGTTATATTAATGCCCTCTTTGGCGGTTATGATTATTTTTTCCAAGTTTGTTTCGGGTTTTGGATAAAAGAAAAAAGATTGCCCTGGTGCAAGCGTACTTAGATTTTGAACGTCATTTTTCCCTAAATAGACGCTAATATTCGAGAGGGAATTGATTCCAACATTATTGACTCTTATTCTGTAATAAGTTCCAGCCATATCAGTAGTATCCTTGGTAGCATCAACTTCCAAGGCATATGGAACCTTTGTTTCTTGTTTTATAAAGAAAATCAATAACCCTGCAAATATTGCTCCAAATAAAATATAGTATAGGAAAATTTTTCGCAACATAAATTCTAAGTATATGTCATTTAATAACCTACGTCATAATCAATAATATCATAAAAATTTCGCAAAAACTGGTATTGTTTTAATCTGAGGTGAATGATGGAATAAAGAGATCCAGAAGAGGAGATTGTATTGTTCAATAATTGTAGATTTAGTATATGTAATAAAAGAAAATTATAAAATATAAATTCTAAAGCGCAGTTCCTTAATTTGATTGGCTTTTGATATACCCAACTGGGTGGCGACAATTATTGAACTTGGAATTGGAATAGTGATTGCAATTGTAGTCTTTAAAATTCAATCGCAAACTGCGAAATTGGCAGAGGAACTTTTATCAAAAATATCTTCCATGACATCCAGAATGGATTCATTATTGGAGCAAAGAAGATTAGACGAAATAGCCAAGAAGGAGTTTGAATGTAAAAGAATCATTGAACACCTGGAATATATTCGGAAAAAAGAACAAGAGTTGAAAGATTATTTGACCGATTATATCTCCGGAGATACGACAAGCGAACAGCTGCATTATTTTATAAAGCAGAATTTTATGCCCATTGCAAAATTCAGAATACATGAAATTGAAGATGCTATCAGGCAGGTAGGAGACAAATTGACCGATAATACTCTTAGATTGGACTTTTTATCATACATTGAGGCTTTCCTGAATTTAAGTGAGCTAGTCCTGGTAGATGGTAAACCACAAAATGATAACGATCTTGAAAATTTTATTATTTCCATTAATCTTCAAATAAAAAGAATACAAGAGTTCCTCACCAGATTTCGTAATGAGATACAGAAAACCAACAATAATGATACATAATTTTCTTTTAATATTCTCAAGACTCCCGTACACCCAGTTTACTAGATGGGTAAAATGGAAAAAAATAATCGTCAAGTTTGTGAGTCATCATTAGTTAGTATTACTCTACAAGTGCTCAATAAAATCGATCATGGTTCTTGAGATATCCAAAACTAAATTTCATGAATCAGGTCCTTAAGATTCCTCTTTGGTTTTGGCACCAGCATCTTTACCGGATATCCAAGGCAAAGAATAGAGGATGGTGATAGGTCGATATTCAATATTTCCTTTATTTTAATTTCATCAAACATGCCTATCCATATGGAACTCAATCCTAAAGCATGCGCAGCAAGTTGGGAATATGCTGCTGCAAGAGTTGCGTCTTGTTGAGAGAATTTTCTGATCGTGTCTTGTGGAAAATTTAATTTTATTCTCTGTGGATTTATACAAAATACTAGAACAACCGGTGCATACACATATGGTTGATTGTTTGCCCCCTCTACCATCTTTCTCTTTATTTCCTCATTTTTTACATGATATATTTCGAAGCCTTGGAAGCCTCCTGCAGTAGGTGCGGTATCGGCTGCTGCAAAAATCATTTCTAGTTTCCATTCTTCCACATCTTTATTTTCAAATTTTCTTTGTGATCTCCGGTTCAACATAACGTTGAAAATGTTCGTTTGTACTATGTCTGCTATATCATGGGCCGGAACATCCTCTTTGGGGTATAGCAAACGAGTATTCTTGTCGGTAAACATTCTTGAAAAAATATCGTTTGGAAAAGACATGTATATCTAGTAATCTGAAGGTTATTAAATTGGATCAGTCCATCAATCGATAGTTCTAATCGATCATATCCCAAACAAAGTAATATTAAATGTTTATAAACCCCCATTGGTTACCATTACACGGTCAAAAATGGTTAAGAACAAACCAAGAAACCAGACCTCTGTAACAAATTCATCAAAAACCGACTCTAATGCTTACTTTCAGGATGTGATTGATACTATTCAAAATCGGGTAATTGATATCACAAATGAGATCGCAAAAGTTCAACCACAATATGCTCAGTCGCTTTCCAATCTCCAAGTTGAATATTTTGAAGCCACAAAAAGCGTGATGCAGAATATATCCAATCTATGTACTTTCTTTGAGAATAACTGGAACAACAATGACAAAAGGTCAGCAATTTATTCGGAGGAAATTAAAAACCAAGTAAATATATTCACAGATAATATTGTGAGGGCATGTGAAATATGGAATCAAATTACATTGAATTCAATTGATATCTCAAAAGAGAACATAAAAATGTATACCCAAGCAATGACATCAATGGAATCATACCATAGAAATCTTATTGCCTCTTGGAATTCACTCCTTATTCCCACATTTGGCAAGTAGACTATATTCGAGCCCTGCAGACGTTTTCTATTAAAAAATATTAAAAGAATTAAGAATTACGATAACATGAGATAGAAATAGCTCTGGCAATTATAATTTACATAAATTATTTTGTAGATTTATTGTACTGAAATTGATTCAACTAGTTGAGATAGATCTACTCTATAATAATCAATCATAGCAGCATCATATTGTTGAACTATCTCAATTGGTTCTCCCTTATTCTTTCTATTAATAATAAGTTCTCTTTGATAGTAGCTTGTGACGTATTTGTAACCCCGTCTTCCTGCCTCCTTAAGGAATTCCGATCTTAGCATGTGACCTCCTTTTTCTCCGAGATAACCAGTCTTAATTGCTATCCATTCCATAAAAACTGAATTCTTTTTACCTAGATTTTGATCCAAGGTGCCGCGCCTGAGAGATTCCATATGGATGGTATTCATTTTACCCAAACTCTCATCATATCCTCCATGCCTAGGCCTATGTTTTTCCAAAGGACCTCCTTTTACATAACCAACAATCTGTCCAACATCACTGTTAACTCTCAGAGTTATGAGAATTGTACTTGGATCGAAGATTGACTTACGAAATTCTCTATCATGAAAATTTATGGGAGAACAATATTCATGTCGTATCTTCATAACTGTGTCACATAAATCAGTACTTATCTTATCCCTTTCAGGAATAGTGTTTTCAACAACAGTAACAAAACTAATTTCATTCTTACGTAATGATGCTTTAATCTCGAGCTCTCTCTCCCATGCCTCCCTAAAACTTTCTACATTATCAAAAAATTTCTTCCTGTATCCAACGGGTAGACTTTGTATTATCCTTTCAAAGGTATCCTTATCATCCCTTTGTTTAAGCGCAGCAAAATACTCCACCGACTTTTCATTAATAACCTGAGAATGCCATCCAATACCACGGGCATTGCGTCTTGCCAGTTCCTTGGCATAATTAAAATCACCCAAACAGTATCCTGCAATACGGTCACAAATTGACAAGAATAGTCCAAGCTTCTCATAATGTTCCCTAGTATCTATATCATCCTCTTCTATACCAGCCAGGTTAAATAATTCATTCATTCTTTTCAGAGCATGTTCTTTTTGCGCCCCAGAAAATGGATAGGTTGTTCTATGTATCAGCGCAATTACTATATTCAGATCTATTTCGAAAGACTGAATGATTTTAGCTAATTTTTGATCGTTTCTAATAAAGAGTTCGATATTATCTTCATTGGGTTTCTCAAATTCTTTTCTTGGATCAAAATCATGAAATAGCGCGGCCACAAAAAGATTTTTAATATCCTTTAGAAGGATTTTATTTTCTGACTTTTGATTTATTGCGGACAGCAATGAAATATACGCAACTTCAAGATTATGGTTGATTGTATGATAACCCGGATAGTCTGATCCTAAACCATTTTTAGAAAATTCAGAAACTGCATGTCTTATAATTTTGGAGGTGGCCTTCATATCAAAATCCATTTTTGAGACTAATTCCAGAATTTTGTCCTTATGAGAGGCCTCTTTGGTGAGACCGATATTATATCGAGTCCACCATGGAAATAGCCTTATTCTCTTGTAATGTTCATACCACCACGGTAATCGTTTTGTTGGGGCTAAATGATGCAATTCCTCAGTTTTTGTGATATCACTTTTATCAAATAGCAACAAACGACACCCCGCCAAATAACAATACAATTGAATATAAAAAACTTGTTACTGAATTGCATTCAAGCACGGAAATGCAAAAATTATAATGCTATTCATGATAAATTACAATTAATTGTATTATATTTTGCATTTTTTGTTTATGTCACTCGAATCTCACAATCTCAGTAACTTCAAATGCTCAAAAGCTAAGGCTTTCAATTCAAGCCAACACATGGGATTACTTTAGTTAGACCCATGCTTTCAAAAATTGAATTCTTTCAGCTATTTTCAGTTCGTTTTTGAGATCATCTTGAAGAAATTTGAATATACCACTTTACAATTATCTGCCAGATTCTCAAATTCATTTTTCTTATTATTTAAAATAGAATCTGTACTTACACCAACTTCAGTCATCTCAAGTCGATAATTACTTGTCCAATTCCTGATTATTTCATGAGTTACTTCTAAATGGAACAAAATTCCGATAGAGGTACCAACTTTAAATGCCTGTGGGTACAAATTAGACGAGGCTAAAAGTATTGCTGATTTCGGTAGTTCATAAGTATCTCCATGCCACTGGAATACTTTTATTCTTTCATTTGTTATTCCTTTAAAGATATCATTCCTTCCTTCATTATTTACTTTTACTTCGAACCATCCAATCTCTTTTCGTTGCCCCTTATACACCCTACCACCTAACGCCTGTGCAATTAATTGTGAGCCCAGACAAATCCCTAATAATGGTACTTGATGATGATTTGCATTTCTTATTAATTTTTGTTGCTCTTCCAAAAAAGGAAGATTTTGGTAAACTGACATGTATCCTCCCAAAATGACAATTGCCGCATAGTTATCAACTTCCTGAGGTATACTGTCTTTTTTTACATGTTTGGTTTCAATCTCAAATCCATCAGATTCAAATAATTTCTTCAAATTGCCTAAGGTTTCTATCTCTGTATTTTGGATTGAAAGGATAGTTTTTTTCAACTATGAAGTACTAATGACGTTCATTATATCTACCTTAGTTACTCAATTCGCTGTATCTAAAACAATCTATAGTATGATCATTGACCATGCCTATAGCTTGCATCATCGAATAACATATCTTCGAACCTACAAACTTAAATCCTCGTTCTCTGAGGTCTCTACAAATAAGATCGGACTCTTGTGTCATGGAAGGAACTTCTTTATAGCTTCTCCAGGAGTTTTGTACGGGTTTGTGGTTTACAAAATTCCATATATAGGTATCAAAACTGCCAAACTCTTTTTGGATTTCAAGGAATGCATTAGCATTGATAATTGTTGCTTCAATCTTTTTCTTATTTCTGATTATGGATGGGTTAGAACAAAGTTGCTCAACTTTAATTTTATTGTAGTTTGCTATTTTTTGCACTCTGAAATTATCAAATGCCTTTCGAAAATCTTTACGTTTACGGAGAATAATACGCCAACTAAGACCTGCTTGCATTCCTTCAAGTACCAGGAATTCAAATAACTTCCTGTCATTGTGTAAAGGTACTCCCCATTCTTTATCGTGATAATCAATCTCGACTGATTCTTTTGCCCATTCACATCTTGGATTCATTTCTTGTATTGAGTATATTCTTTGAATCGCATCATTATATTTCTACTCACCTCATCATAATTTTTGGATTTAATCAAAAGTATCAAATTCAATGAATCCTAAATACTTCGAATCATCGAAAATTTGGATCAAGATAAAAGATCTTCTCTTGAGAATTTACCTGCAAGTATTTTTCCAGGTTTTGATTTATAATCAGAAATACCGATACCAACAGCAATCATCGTATCCTTATCTCTTGCATGTGGAGACAAAAATTGTGTAACAGCGTCGTCATAAAAAGTTGATCCTGAAGCACCAATTCCTAGACTATACGCAGACAGATAGATTCTACCTGCAATGATTCCAGACTCAAATTGGCATAGCCTGTAGCCTCTATTTCCTAGTGTCTCTAGTATTAATTTCAGATTGGCCATCATGTAAAAAACAACACTAGCATCACTAAACAGAGGTTGTTCTAGACAAAGATATCCTGATGTATTTCTGTTCACATTAGAATTTAAGAGGTTAATTGAATTATCACTTCGATTAAAAAAATATGCTCCACTTTGCAAATTAGATACTTCATTTGCAATGAAGTAAATATCTATCATAGATTTCTTGTCAGCAAAGTCTGAATCAATATGTTTAGTTAAGCTATAAAGAATATTTGATAGCTTTTCAAATGCAATTGGCTGCCTCGAGAATTTTCTCGTTGATCCCCTTAAAAGTATGACATCGGATAGGGATTGTGAATTCATGGATATAGGATCTATTTGCTTTGATTCTATGATATCAGCTTTCATCGGTTCAGGAAATTCAATCAATGGTACTGAATGTATCCATTTACGTACCTCCTCACTTGAATTCAATGATGATGCATTATGTATTTCCCAAATCTGGGGATATTCTATTCCTTTGTTCTTTGAAAGTGGAACTATATCAGGAACAAATCTGGATGGATATTCAATTTTCTTGGGCGGTTCTTGCGAACATCCAATTCCAATTGGTACTAAAACCACCGATGCTTCTTTTCCTTCATCTAGACATAACATATCATTTACAACTTTATCAATATACCCTAGTATCAATTTGGAGTCCAAACCGAACGACTTTGCAATTGCAATTAAATTGGCAGCGATTACACCAGAATCCCAAAACCAATGTCTATACGAACGAGCCTGATACTTCCAAGCGTTTCTCCATGCAATGGAGGTTAAAATTATTGTAAATGGTGAATTCTTTATTTCATCGCTATCTCCTGCGGCCTCTGCCAATAACAATCTATAGTCTCCTTTTCTTAAATTTGTTAAAGTGAATTGGCCGGGGCAGAAATGATAGATACCTGCTCGCAATCCATTAATTTCTGTGGAAAGTACATAGACTTCAATTGGGTACAAGGCGCCAGTTGCAGGTGCAGCACGCATTAAATATTTACCATGAGGAAACTTGATTTGTCTTGTAATTCCTGAAGAAAAAAAGAGTAACGACGATAACAATCTAATATCCAAATCCTTATTGGTGTTAACTGAACGAGTTGCTTGATCCTTTTCTATCATGGTAACAACATTTTGGTCTGGAGTGGGAAAATCTACTGGGAGGGCCATTGATGGAATCTTTGAATAAAATTTGAATGCATTTGGTTTATTATCCCAATCAAGGTAATGGGCAGATGATCTAATGCTAAGTTCAGAATGCTTGGTTTCTTCGTGATATTTTAATGCGTATTTACTATCTTCGTTCATATACTTCGCTTCTAACTTAGAGAATTTGTGTAATAAGAATTGATCTTGCTTCTTTGGACCTGATTGGTTTGATGAAAGCGAACAAACTACTGATAGTTATCATTTACGTAATCAATGAATCTATTTTAAAGGAGGTCACCATAATTGTCTTTGGCCAATATCGATCTCTTAAGCATAATAAAATTTAAATAGTTTCCAATGAAGTAATTTTTAATGACTCTGTCAATAAATTGTAAGGATGCAGGCGATCCGGTTTGTACTCATACAATGTACGGGAATACTGAAGAAGAATTACTTCAGAATGCTAAAGAGCACGGAATTAAGGTCCATGGTTACACTGAAGAACAATGGAATGAAGAAATTTCAAAGAATCTGGAGCATTTTAGAAAGATAATAAAGAAAACTTAGCTTTAAGTGCCTCTCGTATTGAATATCCGATAGAACGCAAGGTTTTTTTTTGCACGATTTTGACATTCGTATATAAATTAAAGTCAGCTATGCTTGCTTATTGTTTATTGTTTATTGTTTATACTGTTATGTAGTAAAATTATGATTACCCATTATTAAGATGAAATCAATTTAGTTACATTCTATCTTATCAAACATAATGAATGTAGAAATCGAAAGAATTAATATTGGTTTATCCAAAGGAAAACTAAGAATGTCAGAAGAAGGAATTGCAACTCAACTACTTCAGGAAAGTATTGGAAAAAATGTACTTGTGAAACTAAAGGGAAGAAGATCGGTGAGAGGAAAAATTAAAGGATTTGACAAACAGATGAATATCGTGATAACCGACGCGACAGAAATTATTGAACAACAAGGCAATAATAACAACTCGGAAAAAAAGGAACAAGAACAAGAGTCACAAGTAGGCGATGCGCTTATACGGGGCGATAATGTAATTACAATTGCAGTTTTATGAAATAAATTTTTTCTAACCAACTTCTAGTTTCTTTATGAAATATAGGGAAATATAGGAAATAGAATAATCAATCAACTTCTTATTGTATATTAAGTTCATACAATACAATAGTAACAAGTATCAAAATAATCTTCTACTTTCTAAAGCTACGGATAAACTTCTATTTGAAAATTTTTATTGCATCGTTGAACTCTGAATTATTTAATGGTGCAACCTTGGCCAGATCTATATTTTCTTTAACATGTTGAAGCTTTTTTTGTCCAATTAATGGAGCAAGTATGTTTGGAGTTGATCTGGTTATTTGAATAATTTTTAATAATTGATTATTGTAACCCATGTAATCGGGTATTGTTGCACCAAACAATTTAGTTTGCAATAGTGGAACACTCGTAAATACTCCAATTTTTAATCTATTGCAAGCCTCCAAGATACTAAGTTCAGTTTCTCCATCAACAGATTGATTTTTGAGTAAATACGCTTCTGTGTAAGCTAAATTATATGGCAATTGTATAAAGCGGAATCCATGATCTTTTCCTCCTACATCTTTTGCTATTCTCACCATATCTTCCAGAGATAGATATCCTGTATCATTTTTAGGCAATCTAAAACATGTCCATGTTGCCATTCCGTAAAATTTGATTTTGTTCTTCGATCTGTACTCTTCATAAACTTGGAAAACCCTTCGTATCATTTCATCAAAATCACTCCTTGTGATGTCTTCGACCCAGCTTTCATAAGCATTATGAACATACACGAGGTCAATAGTATCAAGTTGCATGTTTGTTAGTGACCTATCAATACATTTACGAATATAATTAGGATTTAATACATTATATCCAGAGCTAATGTCTTTGGAATCTATGATTCCTTGTGAAATGAACATTTTGTGCATATATTCAAGCACATCTATTGTTGGATAATCACCATCATTGGTAATGTATCCATTTTTTGTTGATATAAATACTTGATCACGTGAAACAATACCCTCATCAATTAGTTTTTTCATAGCATTTCCAATATTCTTTTCTGATTTCATAGAACGATAATTTATTGCAGTATCAATAACATTCATTGCTCCGGACTTTACACATTCATAGATAGCGTTCTCCATATCATGATCATCTTCGCTTGTAATTTGCCCCAAGTAGGTACCCATGCCCAAACTTGAGAAATTTAGATTATTAAAAGAGCGGAAGTGTGATTTTGCTATTCCATTTTTTATGGCATTTATCTTAAATTTATGTGTGCCTTCGGGAGTAGCAAAGCCATGTATAGGACTATATTCACTAACCAATGACTTCGAAGTACTGCTATCCATTTTATATTTTATTTGAATTGTTTGACCCCCGTCTACGATTGTCACAATCTTGTTGCTTAGCATTTTCAAGATCATCTCCCAACTCCCAAGTATCCTACCATTTGATTAGGCCCTAATAAGCAATAATTTTTATTATAATTTTTTTACGTGCTTTGTGGCATCCAAAAAAGTATTATAGGGCCTCTGGGAGGACCAAGATGTCAAATCCTGATGAGCCCATTAATTTACGTCCACAGTATACGTCCACATTTCTCATTCAACTGACAAAATATAAAATAATCTAAACCGGTGGACTGGTACAAAAGTCCAGAGACTTTCCACCGGCTAATGACAATTTAGGTGCGAAGTCTAACCGTATGTACCCAAAGATGTATAAGAATCTGACTTACCTAAGTTTACTTTCAAATCAATTGAAATTAGATATTTTATTTGAAGTTTTAAATAGAATTTGGAAGGTATAATATAAAATCTTGAATTCATTGTTCACATTGTCACTCTGGTTGGATGGACCTTAGCCTATCTTTAACTGAAAGCAGCAATCATTTCACCATAAGAATAGAAATAAATTAATTATATGTGCGACGCGACCAGATAAATTTTAATACATATTTGTGAACAACTTATTCAAATCAATGTCAGATAGTAGTAAGGACCATTTTGAAAGTCTCTCGAAGGAAATATTGAAAATCAATTCTTCGTTAAGGTGGATTGCCATAGCCGATTCTAACGGTACTTTGCTCAATATCGCCAGAAGAGATGGTCTTGAACCCTTAATGACCCGGCAAGAAAATCAAGAATATACCCTAAATGCAATAACAAGACATAAATCGAGATTGAAATTTGAGGACAAACTAGGTAGACTAGTATATTCCTTGGGTAAATACGAAAAACTAGTAAGGATTGTTACTCCGATAAACAACAAATATTATGTTTTACTTACTGTTGATGTTGAAGTGCCTCACATTGATTCCCTTATGAGAGAACAAATAATTCCAAAAATAAAAGACAAGATTAAATATTTTGAATAGCTTCCACTAATTTTTAACATACTCAATTTTTAGGGCGCTAGTAAGTATATAGTAATTTGACTATATGACCTTCTTTAATTATCATTAGAATTCCTAGTAGGAATTACAAGATTTAAAGGAGTATAACTCCTATTATTCTTATGGCTAATGAAGATCAAATTGAAAATGGCAAGAAGATAATTGATTCGGAAATAACAAAAGTTGATTTGAATTCTTCATTAGTAGAGCCTGGTGGATGTGCATCATGCCACGTATTGTTTAAACTCGTTGAAGCACTGCAATTGAACGAATCTGATGCTGGAGATTTATTATCTCAAGTATTGTATGAAGATCCAAAATTGAATGATAGGTTTATTGAAATGATAGAAAAAATTCACATGAAGGAAAGACTTATGGGAGTTCAATTTTCGCTCAAGAACAGGGAAGCGAAGAACAGATACATAGACGCAAACATCAAAAATGTTATAGCGGAATTATCTACTGATATCAAAAACTATGGACTAGGATTAGTTTTGAGGAAATTGTTATTGTCATTAATTTCCGTACAGTTAGCTCAAAATATTGGGGTAGACCATCACGCAGCAACCGAGGAGCTCTACTACTATATGAAAAGAAGTGAAAACACTAATGAGATTATGAATGAATTCATCAGCAAGTTATCATCAGGTCATTAAATTAAACTACTCTAGTTATTCATAAAAAAAATTCATATCTTCATTAATTAATTTTAGCTTTTTTCGACAGATGGAGTCCCAATTAGCTAATGATATCGAGTCAAAAACATAATAGATAGTTTCTATTTCCTCACTCTATGGATTATTCAAAGCTATGCGAATCTATATTCAATTTAAACAACGATGTAAGATATGTAGCAGTCATCGATGATGCAGGATTACCTATTGCTGGGGGGATGAGAGGAGGTATAGATTCTATTATGGATGAAAACAATGAAGAGTTATACCTAACGCACACAGCATTGCGTAAATCTATGAGAGAAAGATTTGACAATTCTATGGGCAGATCAAGGTTTGCATATGTCGAGAGAGAAAAAATATCGATTCTGACATTTTACATGAACAAGTATATCTTACTTGTTACAATGGAACCAAATATTAATTCGCATACATCAATTGACATAGCAGAAGACATATTGGAAATGATAAATGGAAAAAACCAGTAATCTATCTTGATACCCATTGTAGTACAAAAGAGCATTTTCTTGTCCCAAGTTTATTTCAATAATTTTAATTGTTTAATTTAGACACCAGTTTTTCCATAATAATCCTTGTACTAGATTTATTTGGAACTGTGGTTTTTGCCGTAACGGGTGCACTCAGGGCGATAGAACACAAGTACGATATTGTGGGAATAATAATTCTTGCAACCATAACGGGGATACTTGGTGGAGTAATGAGAGATACCATATTGGGTATTTTCCCTCCCAATAATTTTTCGGATACTATTCATATTGTAATGACTACTATTACTGCAATTATCATATTTCTTCTTTACCATAAAACAAAAAAATATGAAAACTTATTCAATATATTTGACGCTGTAGGACTAGGTGTATTTACTTTTACCGGAGCTTCTATTGCTTACTCTCTGTTTAGTTCAAACTTTGTATTAATCATTATTTCAGGTCTGATAACTGCTTTTGGGGGAGGAATTCTAAGAGACGTATTTGTAAGAGAACCTCCAATTGTTTTTACCAAAGAGGTGTATGCGGTAGCCAGTTTCATAGGTGTTATTATATTCCTTATATTAGTAAACATAAAACTGCAATTTGAATACACAGCCATTACTGTAATTCTAGTTACGACTGGTGTAAGATTAATATCCATCAAATTACATTGGAATTTGCCAAAGGTAAAAACATGAGTAACTATTCACAGTCTTTCTTTCACCGTTAACAGTCTAGAATTCCTTTTTGCTAAAAGTTACTGATTACTTATATTTTTATCAAAATTTTGCCTAGTTGTTGCCCTCTTTCTAACAAGGTATGAGCCTTGTGTATTTCAGCCAATGTATATATAGAATCAACTTTTGGCAGGATGTTTTTCTTGCTAACAAATTTCATTAATTCTAACAACTCTAATTTTGAGCCAATCAAAATACCAAGTAACTGGATTTGCTTTGAATAAAAAGTTCTGATTTGAAAATTTGCAGTATTACCTGATGTAGTGCCACACAATGCAATTTTTCCTCCTTTTCGAACACAGTTAATACTTGTGGTAAAAGTTTTCTGACCCGCATTATCTACTACAGCATCCACTCCAACTCCACCCGTTATTTTTTCCACTTCCACTTCCACTTCTTTTTTCTTTCTATTTATTACATTATCAGACCCAAGGCTACGTGCGAAGTTTAATTTAGAATCATCTGACACACTAGTTATGATTTTTATTCCTAATGCTTTTGCAATTTGGATAACAGCCATGCCGAGTCCACCCGTGGCACCGAATACTAATAGTGTATCATGTTTTTTTAGTTGTAGTTTTTTAAAAATATTCCAAGCAGTCAAATATGAAATTGAGAGTGTAGCAGCGTGCTCATCAGATATTTCATTTGGTATGGGTACGATATTTGTTTTGGGAACAACTACGTACTCAGCATACCCACCATTATAATTACTTAAACCACCAATTATTGAAAAATCCCTACATATTGTTTCATTCCCGGTTCTACAATAATTACAATGGTTACAGCTTATTCCGGGATATACAAGAACTCGTGTTCCTTTTGAATGTTTGTTAACTTCACTTTCCAATGATCCTACAATATCGCTTCCACAAATATGAGGGAAAGAAATAGGCTTACCTGCAATCCCAGTCCTTGTCCAGATATCAAGATGATTTAAGCCACAGTATTTTATCTTAATTAGACTCTCGGAGGAATTTGGTACTGGTTTCGGAAAATCTTTCTCATATTTTAAAACCTCAACAGGACCGTGTTTGTATATAGGAACAGCTTTCATGAAACCACATACACCAAAGTTAATCTTTGATATTGTGCATTTGCGTTAAATCATCTTTGAATTGGGATAATTGTATGGGAACCTCAGTTTTTATAGGATCCCTTAGTGAATATCGCTTGCCATCTTCATTTAGAGATTCTCTTTTTTTAGTCCAAATTAATGAATTAAAATCGATAATATCTTTGGTATATTTGCGCATGTCTTCGTAGTCATTGTTCTCATCTGGCAACTTGTTTAAATGAATACTTTCTTTATCATATATCGTAGTCCATAATTTATCAGTTATAAAGGGACATATGGGAGCTAAAAGTAGCAATATAACTGAAAAACATTTATGAAGAGCGTATAACGCTGAATTTCTACTATTCGAATCATTATCATTATATGCACGTGACTTTACCAGTTCAAGGTAATGAGACGCGAATATATTCCAGGTGAATTCTCTTATATGTGATGCAGGAATAAAGAAATTATATTCTTTATAACCTCTCATACATTCAGTTATTAAATTTGATAATTCCGCTAGGATCCATTTATCCGAAGGTAATAAATCGGATTCATGTGAAGGAATGAATTCAAACGAAGACACAAATCTTCCTATATTCCATAATTTGGTTAAAAATTTCTGTGCTTCTACAATCTTCTGCTCCGAGCATCTAAAATCCTGTCCATGATTTGCTTCTGTGGCAGACCAGAATCTAAAAGTATCTGCTCCATGCTTTGTAATTATCGGAAAAGGATCAATTACGTTCCCCTTACTCTTACTCATCTTTTCTCCATACTCATCAACACCGTATCCCATAATCCATACTTCACTCCAAGCAAGATTTTCTGTTAATTGATAACATCGCAACATTGTGTAGTAAAGCCAAGTTCTTACAATGTCTTTGGCTTGTGGTCTTATTTGTGTAGGGAATGTTTTTACGAAAAAATCTTCATCCCTGTTATATTTTGTTATAAATAAAGGTGATATACTGGAATCCATCCAAGTATCAAAAGTCCGTTCGTCTCCAGTGAACTTGTCGAATCCACATTTAAAACATTTATCAACTGGTGCTTTATCTTTCCACGGTCTGTAATATTTTCCAGGTTCAGGTAATATTGGTTCCTTACAATTATCACAATACCAAATTGGAATTTCGGTGCCGTAAAATCTCCTCCTAGATATGGGCCAATCTATAGCAACAGAATCTAACCAATTGAATAATATTTGCCTGTGGGCTTCGGGATAGAACTTCAGAGTGGATGAAAATTCTCTAAGTTTAGGAAGAAATTCAAGTTGTTTTATGTAATAATCTTGCATCGGAACTATTTCCACTGGAGATTTACTTCTTTCGCACATTGGTATCCTGTGGAGGATTGTTTCTTCCTTTTCGACGTAATCGTTATTTTTCAGATCATCAATAATTTTTTTTCTGGCATTATCTATACTCAAGTTAGCATAATTGCCTCCATTTTCACTTATCTTACCGTAGTGGTTAACTGAGACAATTTCCTTTAGTCCCAACTCTCTAAATACCTGTACGTCATTCAGATCTCCGTAACTACAAACCATTACTGCTCCCGATCCAAAATCTGACTTGGCGGAATGATGCGGTAAAATCTTTACTTCTCTATTAAATATTGGAAGGATAACCTCATTATTATGCAAATTCTCATATCGAGAATCGTTAGGGTTTACAATAATGCATTGGCATGCAAAAATTAATTCAGGTCTAGTTGTAGCAACAATAAGATAACCATTTTCATTTTTTAACTTGAACTTCAAATATACAAGAATTGTTTTTTTTTCTTCATAAGTTATTTCTGCATCTGCGATTGTAGTTCCACAACTCGGACAATAATTGTTGGGCCTATTGGAAGAATAAACAAGTCCCTTTTTCCATAGGTAAAGGAATGTACTTTGAGTTAATGTGCGATATTCAATTGAATCCGTCCTGTAATACTCTTCAAAATTTGCACTGAGACCTATACTTTTCATAATTTGGATCATCTCTTTTTCTAGGTCATCAAGTGATATTCTACAAAGATTTAGGAATTCTTCTCTATCGGTCTGTCGCATTCGGATCTTGTGTTTTTTTTCTGTGTAAATCTCTACGGGAAGTCCATTTCTGTCAATCCCGATGGGAAAAAATACGTTCTTTCCGAACATTCTAGCTGTTCGGGCTATCATGTCGATTTGTGCATAATGTGCAGCAGCCCCTATATGCCATGGCCGTCCGGATGGATAAGGAGGAGGAGTGTCAATAACAAAATTATTTTTATCAGATACCTTGAAATCATAGATTCTTCCTTCATTCCATTTTTTAGATACTTCATTTTCAATATTCGAATTCCATATTTTTTCACCAATTTTTTGTTGCATGTTCAGATTAGAACTAATCCACTAGTAGGGTTCTATTAAAGTTCATGCTTCGAACTTATCAATTTCAAAAAAACACAATCTTGCATTCAAAAGATAGAAAATAGTAATATCAGACAAAATTCCTTCACTTTATATTCGCAAGAATATGAGCACCCTTATTTACGCCCTCGTAGATATAAACGCCCAGCGCCTCAATATTTGGTGGCATTTTTGAAGACAATAATTTTATTATTATCGATGAAAGATTTTCCACCGTTGCTTCTCCTGGCATGAGAAAGGTTGTATCCTTCGGAAGCTGTAGATTAAAAAATCCACGAGGACCATCAAACGAGATATAGTAATGTAAGCTATCTTCTTTGTAAACATATTCTTTGTTGATAAAAAATTTGTGATCCAGGATTGAAAGGGTGTCTTTAATAATCTTCTTCGCTTCACTAAAATCAATAACCAAATTGTTTACCATTTTTCCGATTATCTCTACCATTACGGTGGAAGTATGTCCATGCAGAATTGAACATTTTTCAACTAGAGGCAAAATATGAGCATAGTCAAATGCTAATGATGAATCTTCCAAAAAAATAGATCCTATCTGGTCATTATCAGAATCAATAAATGATATAGTTTCAAAATCGTCTGATTTGACACCAAATTTTGATTTACCAATAGCTATGATATCAAGATCGGGATTATTCTTTTTTATTTCATTAAATTTATCTAGATCTTTTTCCGAGTCTAGAATTTCAATGAATTTGTTTTCAATCTTAAAATCAACCAGTACCTCTCTACCATTTGATAGTTTTATCAAAGTGTTATATTGATAATCTTTTTCTAAGAATGAAAGTAATTTTGAGAAGGATAATTCAGTCTTACTCCTCAGCAAATTTCCCTTTTTATCAATATATTTGAGGTCTTCATCTAGAATTATTTTCTTCATTAATTTTATTTCAATAAACCCCGATATATACGAGTTGCTTTTTTATACTAACCAAATTTCAATATTTGCAATAAAAATTCAATATATAGTTACAAAAGATTATGTCCATACTACTTTAGATTTTGGATACAAATCATATTTATTCTCACAATACACAACATGCTAAAATCAAGCATGTCAAGCACACGTACAGAGAAGACTGATTCTCTGAACAGTTCCGGTATGTATCATAAGTATCAACATGATCTGCATGTCTCCAGAAGAGTTGAAATGGGAAACTGTGTTTTAATAATCAATGGTATTTTATACAATATCAAAAGATAAAAAATCATAATCTATTGTTACCAAGTCAACCAGGATTTATAGTTACTAATTTCAATATTAAAATGAATTTAAAGAATATACTACTTATTCAGAGGTCAAAGGTAATTATTGAAAAATACTATAGAAAATTTTGATAAAAGCCAATTGCTCGTAGTTAAAGCGTTTAGCTCAAAAGTTGTGAAAAGCCTATAATTGATAGATCAAAATGACAAGACATAAATGAATTTATTCTTGGTTATATTGCATTGTACAATTCCGACCTGATAGACGCATTATTTTCGACAGTGGCAGAAAAATTAGGCGGGATTAATAGAATTGGCATCGCTTTTTCGGGAGGGATAGATAGTACATTATTAGCGATGGTCTGCAAGAATATGAATATTGATACCACTTTACTTACTGTGGGTTTTCCCGGCTCTCAAGATATAGAACACTCAAAATCAGTCGCATTCAAGATTAAAATGAATCACAAGATTTTAGAGATTGAAAAAGATGATTTTGCTAAATTCTCAATGCAAATAAGAAATGAAATATCTTGCAAAAATATATCTCATATCGAAAACTGTATTGCCTTCAGTTACATAGCTCAATTGGCATACGGTTGTGAGTTAGACGTGGTACTTACAGCTAACGGATTTGATGAACTATTTTGTGGATATAATAATTTTCGATTCGTTTTTGATCAAGGATATGATACTATTAATAGGACTATTGAATCAAAGATTTTAAATGAATTGGAGCTTACAGATGAAATAAGGCAAGTCGTACAAAAATATAATGTTCGTATTTTACAACCATTTCTTTCAAAGAAATTTATTTCAATCGCAATGAAATTTCCAATTCATAATAAAATAGTAAGTTATGATGACTTTCTTAGAAAACACATTATAAGAAAGATTGCATTGTCTTTTGATATTCCACCAGAGGTAATAATTAGAAGAAAAAAAGCATTTCAGTATGGCTCTCAAATCCATAGACATTATAAAAAAATAGATTAGTGCAATTTGTGATTCCGACGTATCACTTTTACTTTTTTTGCGACGTTGTCTATTATTTTAGTTGAAGCTGCAAGATGATTATTCGGATCAAATATCTTTCTCAATTCATTGATGTTTAAATTAGATCCAATCGACGCATCCTGTATTATTGCTTCTTTAAAATTCTTATCTTCGGCAAGAGTTTGAAACGCCACCCGCTGTATGTTATCATATGCCTTCATTCTAGGAATACCTTTCTTAACCAATGCTTCGAGAATAAATTCTGCATAAATTCTTCCCTTTGTCTTGTTGATATTATCAAGAATTTTTTGCCTGTTCACGGTTAAGCCTTCAATTACCTTTATCATACTGTTCATCATTTCGTCTAAAAGTATTATCCCCATTGGAATAGTGAACCTTTCGTTAGCAGAATTTGACAAGTCCCTTTCATGCCATAATGAAATATTTTCTTGTGCAATATTCGAAAATGAACGAAGTATCCTTGCAAGTGACGATACCCGTTCACTCTTAATGGGGTTCCTCTTGACTGGAACTGCACTGCTTCCCAACTGACCCTTCTTAAAGGGTTCCTCAACTTCACCTATTTCTGTTCTCTGTAAATTTCTTATTTCTATCGCGATTTTATCTAGCGTACATCCTACTAAGGAAATTATAAACTGAACTTCAGCTAAACTCTCTCTAGGTATCACTTGTGTTGCAGCTTCTACAGAATAAAGTCCAAGTGATTTGGCAACGTCCTTTTGAACAGCCAATGCTCTTGATCCCATTAAAGATCCTGTTCCAACCACGCCTAAAGTTTTGCATAATAAAAATCTCTTTTTTCCTTCTTCAATTCTTTCAATATGTAGCGATAATTCATTTGCCCATACTGCAAATTTTAGCCCAAACGAGATTATACTTGCATGTTGGCCATGGGTCCTTCCTACTGATGGTAACGTTGAGTATGTTTTCGCCTTATTCAGGATTAATGAGATCAATTTTGAAATTTTTGGCTCAATTATCTCAAAGGCATCTCTTAATTGCATTGAAGTGGATGTGTCTACGACGTCATTACTAGTCAATCCATAATGTATCCAAGGTCTTGTTGAAGGAGTGCAATGTTGGCTTATAGCTTGCACAATGGATGCCGTATCATGTTCGCTAATTGACTCTAGCTCTTTTATTTTGTTGATTGTGATTTTGTTTGATCTTGCTACTAGAGAAATTTCTCTTGAAGCATTTTTAGGAATGATATTCAGTTTACCCTGAGACGAAGCGACCTGAGCTTCAAAGTCAAGTTGATACCGAAGTCGCCTTTCTTCTTCGAAAATATTTCTTATTTCATTGCTACCATATCTTCCAGAATCAATTGGTAAAATTGGCATTTAATTTAAGGGTTAATAAATGCAAAATAAATATTATTACATTTTGGTATAAAAATTCCAATTAATATTTAGCTAGCATATAGTTTCAGCAAATTTATGAGCTAAATTAAAATATTTTATTCTTATCTTAGAATAATATTTATAGTGGAATACTTTACAATGCGATAATGAATCGTAGTTTAGTACTGACAAGCTTACTAACAGCTACTTTCTTGCTTGCAAGCAGTATTGTTTTGGCTCCATATTTTTCATCCAATATGGTATCTGCACAAGGACAAGAAAAAGAAAAAGGAGGACAAGTCAAACACGTAACTTTGATTGCATCCGAAAAACAACTTCAAGTTGCTCCTGATAACGCTTTACATCCAGGAGGTATAACGTATAATGCATATACGTTCAATGGTACCATACCGGGTCCAGTTATATCAATAGACCAGGGAGATACATTAAACATCACACTAAAGAATGAAGGAAAGACTATACACAGTCTTGACTTTCACGCAGGCTATGGTCCAAGTAAGGCATTATCTGGCAGCGTAAAACCAGGTGAATCAAAGACATGGTCACTTACAGGAGAATTCCCAGGTGTATTCATATATCACTGCGGTGCTGACGGTCTCAACGGAATATGGGAACACATTTCTAACGGAATGTATGGTGGCATAGTTGTTCATCCAAAAACCGAAACAAAAGCAAAGGAATTCTATGTAGTATTCAGTGAATTATACAACAATGCTGACAAAGGACCATTTGTAGGTACAAATGGAACAGCAGGATCATTTGACATTGGCAAATTCATATCAAAGAATCCAGACTTGGTAATGACAAACGGTATGGCTCACAAATATGTTCCAGCAATTGGTCAAGTAAACAAATTAGAACTTAACAAGAACGCAGAACTGTTCAAGGTAAAACCAGGTGAATTGACTAGATGGTATATAATTAATGCAGGACCCAACGACGGTGTATCATTCCACTTTATCGGCGGAATGCTTTCAGTAAGAGATGGCACCAATCAAGCAAACAATGGACTAGGAACACAGGACATTAATGATGAAACATGGTGGATACCTCCAGCAGCAGGCTCGGTAATTGAATCAACATTCCCAGAAGCAGGTCTCTATGTAGGTGTTGACCATGCAATGGCAGATGTCGTAAAAGGCGCTGCATTTGCAGTAGTAGCAATGGACAACTCGACAGCATCTGATTATCCAACAGGAACATGTGTACCACCAAAGGGCAGTGAATCTGTAGTCTGTGAAGAAGCCACAGCAGCAGGTGGAGCAGCAACTACAGAAAAAGCATCTGCAAGTGCAAATGACAACAATGACAAAAATAACAACAACAAGAGCAATGACAACAATAACAAAGGAAATGACAAAGAAAGCCAAACAGAAGTAACTCAGAACGCCACAATGCTCAATACAAGTGCCAGTAGCGGTAATGCAACTGGTAACGGAACAATGATGACTGGAAACATGACCGGCAATATGACTGGAAACATGACTGGAACAGCAGGTAGTGAAATAGATATTTCTCCAGGATCATCTTCTCCTAGTAACGCAAAATTCTTTGAACCTCCAGCCTTGACGGTGAAAGCTGGTACAACAGTAACTTCTTTCCAGCACATTGGGATCCTAAGCTTAGAATTCCACGTGGACAAGTTGTCGCG
>JADMIO012763273.1_pt1 | contig 38772 bp, 36 predicted proteins | sample 8958161 | NCBI WGS metagenome assembly JADMIO01 (sample SAMN16585339, study PRJNA669376) | soil metagenome | isolation source: Crop rotation soil | place: USA: Cullars Rotation, Alabama | collected 2011 | reverse complement strand
CGCGACAACTTGTCCACGTGGAATTCTAAGCTTAGGATCCCAATGTGCTGGAAAGAACGACGTGGGCCCGTACGAATACGGCACGAACGTCCTGGCCGCCATCCGCGAACGGATTCGAAAGGAATCCACGCTCTGACCCTGAGCCGATTCCGTTTCGTCCTGCTGGGCCTGCTGGCCGGCGCAGCATTCGCAGGCTTGGCCGGCCTTCACCTTTCCGCGCCGGGTTTGTATTACGACGAAGTGCACCAGGTCCCCGCCGCCTTCACGTGGCTGGGGTGTGAACCGGCGCACTTCTGTCGTGTGCCCATCGGCGGCGTCGCGACGATGAACATGAGGTACGTGGGCGCGCTGAAATCCGTCCTCTATGCCGCGTTTCTCCGCATCACCGGGTCCGGATTCACCATCGAAAACTGGCGCTGGTTCGGGATCGCGCTGGTCGCCGTCGGGATTTTTATTTTTTGCGCCGCGGCCGGACCGCGTCTCCGGATGATGCCCACGCTCGTGTTCGTGGCGCTGATGCTGACCGACGTGAATGTACTGATGACGTCCCGGCACGATTGGGGGCCGACGGCGTTGTCCTTGCTGTTGCGGCTCCTTTTCCTGGCCGTGTGGCTGCGCCGCGACGAAATCACGCCGCGCGCCGCCGCCGTTCTCGGCGTCCTGACCGGCCTCGCGATTTTCGACAAACTCAGCTCCGTGGTCCTGCTGCCCGTGCTGGGGGCTGTTCTTTACGGGGCAAACCGTAAAAACATCCTGGCCGCGGCCGCCGGGTTGGGCCTCGGTCTTTTGCCGCTCGCGATGGTGAACGCACTGACCTGGTTCCGTCACGAAGGACTCATTTCACTTGCCGCCATGACGGACGACATACCGAAACCGTTCGCCCAGCACTGGTATGGATTCCTGTCGTTGGGCCAGGGCGCATGGGTCCGCAAATGGTTGCTGGGCCTTTCAACGTCCAGTGTCGTTGCATGGACAGAACTTGTCCTGGTCTGTTTACTTTGCATCGCCGGCGCGGCCACGCGCGGTGCGTCGCGGCGGTTGATCGCGACGTATTTTCTGGTCGGGATAGGATTGTGGCTCCTGCCGCGCCGGACGGAAGCGCATCACTGGATCCTCGGGACGCCGTATGTTTACGCGGCGACCGCGCTGGCCCTCGGCCGGCCGCGTAGAAAATGGATCGCTGCGCTGGCCGTCCTTTTGCTGCTCGCGCGCATGCCGGTTTGGACGGACACGCTGGGCGCATTGCGGGCCGATCGAATGAGCGAACGATTTGATCCGCAACACACAACGGCGGCGCAATTCCTGGCCCGGCAAAAAAACACGCGGATCGTCGCCGCGACGTGGGGCATCGGCATACAGGTTTATTGTTTGGCGCAGGGCCGCACGCCGCTGGTGTGGGAGCCCTTTTATGACGAAGCGGACGTTCGCCGCCTTCCGCAAAACCTTTCCAAGACAAAGGCGTCGACGCTGTACTTGGTGGAAGTTCCGCGCGTGCGTTCCACTTTCCAGGACCAAACGCGGGCGATCATCGCCACGGTCGAAGGTCACCAACGCTGGCGCGAGGTGGACGCGGAGCCGGCGATGAAAAATCTTACCGTTGTGCGCGTCCGGAAATTTGTCCGAAGCGAATAACCGCCGGAACTACCAGGTGGAGCGGCTTGCCCCCAAGCCGCCAAAACGCGTTGCGGGCAACGCGTTCCACCACGATTAATTAAAAAAGATTCACTGTCTCGGATTTACGTCACGGCCACGGCGTCGATTTCCACCCGCACGTCCTTGGGCAGGCGCGACACCTGGATCGTGGTGCGCGCGGGAGCATGGTCCTTGGTGAAAAACTTTCCGTACACGTCGTTCATCTTGGCGAAGTCGTTCATGTCCGTGAGATAGACGGTGGTCTTGACCACTTTTTCCAAGCCGGAGCCCGCCGCTTCGAGAATGGCCTTGAGGCTGTTCAGGACCAGCAGCGTCTGGCCCTCGATGTCGCCGTGGAAGACCTGGCCGGTCTTGGGGTCGATGGGAATCTGGCCGGACGTATAAACGAGCTGTTCGTGGGCCACCACGGCCTGGTTGTACGGCCCGATGGGCGGCGCGGCGTGGGGCGTATGGATGATGCGTTTCGACATGGTGACCTCTGCAGTTCCTCTACCATGAAACCATTTTGGTGTCTATTCGCGCGCGGTTTTCCGCATTGCCTCCATCGAGGCGGTTATCTAGCGTTGGCCCGTGACGCCTAAAAAGATCCAGTGGAGCCAGGTCAAGCACCACTGGGAAATTTACCTCTTCATCGTCCCCACGCTCATCCTGATCGGCTTGTTCCAATATTATCCGGCGGCCAGCGGCATCTATCACAGTTTCTTCCGCTGGAACGGGTCGGACGTTTCCGAGTTCAACCGATTTGAAAATTACACCGACCTGTTGCGCAACACGGCGTTCTGGAATTCCTTCCGCCTCGCGTTCCTGCTCGGCGGCTGGAACGTGATCAAGATGATCCCGGCCCTGCTGGTGGCCGTTTGCATCCATCGCTGCCGCAGCGAACGCATGCAGTTTCTTTATCGCACGCTCTTCGTCGTGCCCATGGTGATCCCCGGCCTGATCGTGGCCCTGATCTGGCGCTCCTTCTTTTTTGAAGCGACGTCCGGCTACCTCAACAAGTTCCTGCTGTCCACGGGACTCTTCAACGTCCTGGTCCATCTCGACCAGGCGCTGCACTGGGGCGGAATTTTTGTGCCCGGGAAAATGCCGGCCTGGCTGGGCGACCAGAAACTCATTGTGGTCGCGTGCATTGTCTGGGGATTCCCGTGGGTGGGCTCGTTCGCCGTGCTGACCTACCTGGCCAAGCTGCAGAATATCGGCAAGGAGATCTACGAGGCGGCCGATATCGACGGGGCGGGCTGGTGGAGCAAATTTACGCGGATCGAATTGCCGCTGATCACCGGGTCCATTTACGTGCTGCTCGTTTTCGTCATCATCGATTCGGTCAAGGACGCCGGCATGATCCTGGCCCTGGCCGGGATGGAGGGCGGACCCGGGGGCGTGGCCACCGTGCCCGCGCTCTTCATGCTGCGAAAAGCCTTCGTCGAGCTGCAAATGGGGTACGCCTGCGCGGTCGGCATCATTCTCACGCTGGTGGTCATGTCGCTTCAGAAAATGAGCAACCTGGTCATGGGCTGGAACCAGCTCTCGACCCGCCAAAAAACGTTCACGCGACTGGCGATGTTCGCCGGCGGCAACGCGCTGTATTGGACCGGCCCGCTGCAACTGCGCTCGCTGGGCGCGATGCTGGCCGTGGCCGCGCTGCCGTTCCCGTGGGTGTTCCAAAAACTGGGCGCGCTCATTCCGCCCAAGCCGCCGGGCACCGGTGACCGGTTTGTCGCGCGCGCGCTGGCGCGCGAAGCGAGCCCGTCCTACCGCGCCGTGCGGTCCGTGGCGTCCGGCCTCTTGCGCTTGAACAAGCACCTCACGATCTGGACCGTCCTGGCCTTTGCGTTCCTGCCGTTGTACCTGATGATGATCGTCAGCGGCAAAACGAACGTCCAATTCTACGCCGCCCCGGCAAAGTTGAGCCTGCCCTTTCACTTCGAAAACTGGCGCACGGCTTGGGATCTCATCACGCCGACCGTGGCCAACAGCTTGTTCCTGTCCACCACGTCCACGCTGCTGACGCTGATCTTCGCGCTGTGCGGCGCGTACTTCTTTGCGCGGATGAAAATGCCGGCGTCGGGTTTCCTGTGGAATGCGATCCTGCTGCTGATGATGATGCCGGCCATCGCGAACCTCGTTCCGCTCTTCGCGCTGCTGCGCGACATGAACCTGCTCAATACGCTTTCCGCCCTCATCATCGTCGGCGCGTCGGGCGGACAGATCTTCGGCATCTTCATGTTGCGCAGCTTCGTGCAGGACATCCCGCAGGACCTGTTTGAAGCGGCGGAAATCGACGGCGCCAGCCATTTTCAACAGATGCGCAACGTCGTGCTGCCCTTGTCGGGTCCCATTCTCGGCACGGTGGGCGTGATGCATTTCATCGGCGCCTGGAACGATTTTGTTCTCCCGTTGATCGTGATGCGCGACCACGCGCGCCTGCCCGTGATGGTGGCCCTGCTGCGGCTGGCCGGCGAATACATCAAGTTGTGGGGCCCGCTCATGGCCGGCTATGCCATCGCCAGCATCCCCATCATCATCCTCTTCATTTTCTCCATGAAACTTTTTATCAAAGGCATGACGGAGGGAGCGGTTAAAGGATAGTGATTAGTAACCAGTAATTAGTAATTAGTCGCACTGACAAAAAGACTATTTACTAATCACTATTCACTAGTTACTGGTGCTCATATGTGTCGTCTCCTGGGCATGATTACATCCGCGCCGGCGATGCCGGAGTGGGGACTGGTTTCGGCGCCGCACGCGCTGCTGGCGCAGAGCCGGGCCAACGCGAAGGCCCTGCAGCGGGACGGCTGGGGACTGGGATGGTACCGCGACCGCCACGCGCAATGGTTCAAGAGTCCGCGCCCGATTTTTGAAGAAGAAGCCGTCGTGCGGCAACTGGTCGCCAAGACCGCCACCCGCATGGCCGTGGCGCACGTGCGGCGGGCCTCCAATCCGCTGGGCCTGGCCCGGCCAAAACTTCTGCGCATCGAGAACACGCAGCCCTTCACATTTAAAAACTATATTTTTGCGCACAACGGCACGTTGAATATTCCCCGGGAAGTGATGGAGACCCTCGGCCCGTGGCGCGAGCGGGTCAAGGGCGTGAACGACAGCGAAGTCCTGTTCTGGTTGCTGGTCAATTTCCTGGATGACAGCCGCGACTTCAAAACCGCGTTCGGAAAGATGATCCGTCACATCGAAACCGTCTGGAAAAAAGTCGAGAAGAAGCCCGGAACCGAACCCTTCACGGGGCTGAATGTCATATTTTGCGACGGCACATCGCTTTACGCCGCCTGCCACTGCCGGACCGTACCTCGCAAAAAGAGCGACAGCCTCTGCACGCGCGGCTGGCCGTTCTGGCGCATGTGTTACCGCAAAGCGCCCGGCCAGGTGTGGGTCGCTTCCGAGCCGCTCGACCAGAAAAACAACTGGGAACCGCTCCAGCCGGGCCATTATCTAAAGGCCGTAATCGATCGGGGAACCGTTCGAACGCGCGTGGGCCGACTGTCTACCCGGTAGTCGGTTTTCTTGATCAATTGTGGTGGAACGCGTTGCCCACAACGCGTTTCGAGCGGTTTGGGGGCAAGCCGTTCTGCCTCATGAAAAATTGACCGTTGCCCTCACCCCTTAATGCTTCTCAGTGTTATTCCGTACGGAAATCAGCCGTTCTCCGATGTGTTCCCGAACGACGCTTTCATAAACTGCGCTCGTCAAATGGAAGCAAAGGCAAGGAGGGGCGAGGCAATGTCAAACAGCACAGTCATATTAAAACAGGAGCCGGATCGGCGCAGCGTCATGATCGTTCCGTTACTCGTTGTTTTCGTGCAGATGATGATCTTGTTTATGTCATTCATGTAGTTGCGGTTATGGACTTGAGAAATAACCGGCCTCTGGGTATTCTCATTTCCATGAAACGCAGCAAATCGAGCAAAGGCAACGCACGCCTCATCGGCATCGGCCTCGATAACCAGGACCGCCACCTCCGCATCACGCAAGGCGACAAGTTCAGCGTCTATTTCGGATCGGAATCCACCCACGAAAAGATGCAGGAATTCTGCATCAAGTTTACGGAAAAACTGGACCGCAAGGGCAAGGACCTCGCCAAGCTGTCACGCCGCGAATTCCAAGACCTCGCGTCAGGACTTTTGTAGAAATTCCGAGTTCCGAGTTTCAGGTTTCAGGTCTCAAGTTTCCGGCGTCGTCGCTGCCCGCTGGATGCTTGACGTAAAAACCGTTCCGGCCGGGATCCAGATTTCCGTCGACCACGATTTGTGATCCGTGGTGCCGATTTCCAAACGCGCGGCTTTCGGTTTTTCGTTGGTGGAAACGCCCGGCCAGCGCGTTTGCCATTCGACGCCGTCAAACAACGCGATGGAAAATTTCTCAACGCCTTCCGCCAGCTGGTTGGTTCGCGGACCGTCCAGCGAACCCGGACCGGACAAGGGTCGCGCAGTCTTGAGGAGGCGGCCGTCGGTTACGCCGTAGCCCACGCGTTGCACTTGCGCCCATCTCAGGTCGGCGTCGGTCTCCGACGGCTGCATCATGCAGAACGAGATGTGGGCCCGCTCGAGATTCTGCGTCAGCGCGATCCGGCAGTCGTTATCGCCCGCGGGGATGAAGGCCCGCATCAGGTCGAGCTCCAATTGTTCCAGGGCCGCGGCGGCGGATTGCGTCTCGTCGGCCCGCTTCTTTTGTCCGCCCGCGACGAGCGAGGCCGTGCGGTACGTGGAAAAAACGACGGCGATGAGCAGGACGGCAACGACGATCGCTACCAACAGCTCAACCAGCGTGAACGCTGCTCGAGCTTGCCTTCGCCGAGGCTTCGGCTGGCAAGCTAACAGCTCGACCAGCGTAAAGGCTGAGCGCGAGAGTTTCACGCGCCGGGCCGGGGTCACGCCGAGAAGAGTTTGATCAGCAGGAAGGCCACGCCGGCCAGCGCGGCGATGGCGAGAACGACAATGGCCACCATCCACATGCCGGGGCTTTCCCGGCGGCGGGCGCCGAAGGGGGAAATGCTGCTGAACGATTTCGGGGCCGCTGTGCGGCCCTGTGATTCGACGACTTCCGTCTGCGTGAGCGGATCCTCGTCCGAGGTCACGCCGAGCTCGTCGGAGTTGAAAAGAAATTCCACCGACCCGATCTGGATCAGGTCTTTCGGCTTGAGCACGACTTCCTTCACGTCCTTGGTATTCACCCGCGTGCCGTTCGTGGAACCGACGTCCTTGAGGACGAAGTGCTCGCCGTTGCGCGAAATCTTGGCGTGGTGGCCGGAAACCGACGCGTTGTTGATGGCGAGGGTGTTGTCGGCGCTGCGCCCGATGGTTACCTCGTCGGTTTCAAGGGGAACATTGCGTCCCTTCACCTCCGCGGACATGCCTATCAATACGGCCATGAAAATCCACCCTTCGTGTTAGGCCGATATTCGCACGCGATCCGTTGACTGTCAACGGCTGGGCGGCGAGGGCGGTGTCTCCATTTGGTTCAAACTTGTAGCCGCGGCACTTGGGCCGCGCCTCGCTCCTGCGAGGAAGTATCCCAGGCAAATTCGGCACCCCTGCGACTCATGAAAATCTAATCCGAAGCTCGCACCCTACACACGGCCGTTACATAGGTTGATCATGGAAGAAAAAGATTCGGGGGAAAACATGCCGTACATATTCATAGACGACGGTTATCCGGAATCGGCCGAGTTCGACAACAACTACGTGTGGTTCGACGCGGCCGACCCGAAAAGCGTGGCGTCGCTCGAGCGATCGCTGCCGGCCGGCAACGGCGTCCTGTTACAGGAAGCCCGCGCCTGGATGACGGGGCGCCCCGCGGAAAAAACGTCCCGGCGTTGGAAGTTCTGGCGCTGATTTTTCCAATGGTTGGAAAATAGGCCGCCTGCTACCTTCCGCGCGTGCGGATTCTTTTCACCAACAATACCCTCTCGGAACGCGCCGGCACGGAGCTCTACGTACGCGACCTCGCGCTGGCGTTCATCAAGCAGGGCCACGAAATTTCGGCCTACAGCCGCATCCTTGGCGAAGTCGCCAACGAATTGAAATCCGTCGGCGTTGAAGTCGTCGACAACCTGAACGACCTGGCCCGGCCGCCCGACGTTCTCCACGGCCATCATCACCCGGAAACGATGACGGCGCTGCTGCGGTTCCCGCAAACGCCCGCGATTTTTGTGTCGCACGGCTGGGTGCCGTGGGTCGAAATTCCGCCCCGGCATCCGCGCATCCTGCGCTACGTGGCCGTCGACGAACCCACGCGCGAATCCGCCATCCGGCAGCACGGCATCCCGGAGGACCGCCTGTCCGTCGTGCCCAACTTTGTGGACCTGGGACGTTTCCGGCCGCGCGGTCCGCTGCCGCCCGCGCCGAAACGCGCGCTGATTTTGAGCAATTACGCGACGGAGGAGTCGCACATCCCCTGTGTTCGCGAAGCGTGCGCGCGGGCCGGGATTGCCCTCGATATCCGGGGCTGGCGCGCCGGCCAGCACGTCGAGAATCCGGAAGAAATCCTCCCCGAATACGACCTCGTCTTCGCAAAAGGGCGCTCTGCGTTGGAAGCCGTGGCCGTCGGGTGCGCGGTGATTGTGTGCGACGCTTTTGGCGTCGGCCCGCTGATCACCATGGGCAACGCGATGCAGCTGCGATCGCTCAAGGGGGATTATCTTAGATTTTACTCGCCGTTGACCGTTGAAAACGTGGCCAAACAAATCCAGAACTATAACCCGTCGGATGCCGCGACAGTTTCCAGCCTCGCGCGGACGGTGGTCGGCATGGACCAGGTCGTGGCGGCGTACCTGAAAATCTACCAGCAGGCCCGCGATGCTTTTGCGGCGGCGCCGCCGGACCCGGAGGCCGAAGCGCGGGCCGCGGCGGACTACCTGTCGTGGATGTCGCGCCACGTCAAAGACCTGACGCAGGGCGTGCTCGACGTTGAATATCTGACGCAACAACTGGAAATCACGCGCGTGCTGCTCGAGCGCGAACAAAATTCGCTGGCCTACCGGATGCGCCACAACGTGCTGCGCTGGCCGCTGATCGGCCGGTGCCTGCAAAAGTTAGCCGTCAAAGCGAAGCGGTAGGGACGTAAGGCCGCGGCCGCCGATCGTTTTTCCCCACGTGGTCGCCTCGCCGTCCAGGCGCAAGCGCGGGAAGCGTTCGAGGAGCGCCGTCAACGCCGTTGCCACTTCCGCGCGGGCCAGGTACTGGCCGATGCAGGCGTGGATGCCGTGCCCGAAGGAGAGATGCCGGTTGGGCTCGCGCATGAGGTCGAACCGGTCCGGATCCTTGAACACGTCCGGGTCGTGGTTGACGGCGCCGACGAGGATGTAAACGGTCTGGCCCTTGCGGATCATTTTGCCGTTGAGCGAAACGTCCTCCAGGGCCATGCGGCCAAAAAATTGCGCGGGCGTTTCATAACGCAACGTTTCTTCTACTGCGCGGGGCACGAGGGACGGATCGTTTTGCAATAGCGCCCACTGGTCCGGATTCCGGAGCAGGGAATAAATGCCGAGGCCGGTCAGGTTGACGGTGGTCTCGTGGCCGGCCGAAAAAAGCAGGGAGGCGTTGGCCGTGAGTTCCTCGTCGGTGAATTCGGGATCGTTTTTTTGCGCGGCCACGAGTCGGCCAAGTACGTCGCGGGCCGGGCGTTCCCGGCGCTTACGGATTTCTTCCAGGAAATAGACATGAAAATTTTCAGCCCCCTCCCGCCCGCGCCGATGCGCCGCTTCGTCGGGGGAGACGTCCATGGCGGCGACCACGCCCTTTGACCAGCTGGACAAGCGCATGCGGTCTTCGGCCGGGATGCCCATGATTTCCGAGATGAGCGTGAGGGGCAGGGGCTCGCCCAGGTCGCGGATGGCGTCCATCCGGCCGGACGGCGCGACGCGATCCAGCAGTTGATCCACGATCGCGCGCATGCGCGGGCGGTACTCGTCCACCTGCCCGCGCGTGAAAATATTAAGCATGATATTCTTGATGCGCGTGTGGTCGGGCGGATTCCTTGAAACGAACAACCGGCTTCGCATGATTTCAAACCGGTCGGTCGAACCGTCCTTCAGCACTTTATCCGCGTAGTCCGGATGGCCGAAGCGGGGATCGTTCCACACAGTCACCGCGTCGGCGTAGCGGGTGATGAGCCAGATGCCGAACGGATGGAAGTGGACCGGGTCGCGTTCGCGCAGTTCACGGAAGAGCGGATAGGGATCGCGCCGGAACGCGGGGCTGAATGGGTCGAGAATCGGCACCTCCTTGCGCAGGCGCGCGCGCCAATTGAGCGCGGACATGGCCAGGCGGCGAAAGGCGGAGGTCGGGGGCATGCGGCGGACTATACGGACCGGCCGAGGATTTCGAAAGGCGGAATCAATATTCGAAATTTGCCCAGGGGCTGACGTTGGTGAACCCGACGAGGCCGATGACGTTCTCGATGGCGCCAACGGCATTCCCGGCGGCAATACCGTAATTGGTGGTGCTGCCGGACGCGGTATTTTTCACGATGAAGTTGCCGCTCACGCCCGTTCCCACGCGCAACCCCGTATCATTGTCGGCCAGGCTGTTGCCTTCGATGCGGTTGTCGCCGGCGGTCACGTTGATGCCGGTTTCGTTTTGCCGGCAGTTGTTATCCCGGATCACGCAATCGGCGATGGCGAAAATTCCGTAGAGGTTGTCCTGGGCGACGCAGTTTTCGATCAAGCTGGCGGCCGCGATATCGAACCCGATGAAATTTCCGTCTGCCTCGCATTCCCGGATCACGCCGCTGGCATCCACGTCGATGCCGCCCTGCGCATTGGTGTGGGCCACGCAGTGGGAGAGGGTGCCGCCGTTTCGGATATAGATCCCGTCGTTGCCGTTGTCGCGCGCCACGACGTTCTCCACGACCACGCGGCGGCCCCCGTCCAGGCCGTGCCCGCCATTTTCCATGAGGATCAGGTCTTCGTAGCGCGCGCCGACGACGGACGCCGCGCTGATGCCGTTGGTCGACCATCCGCGCACGGTGCCGTTTCGGACGACGAGATTGCTTATGCCGGAACAGTTGATGCCCGACAACGCCCCGGGTACGCCGATCAACGCCTGGCCGCCGAGGTCGATCGTCACGTCGCTGCTGGCGACGGTAATTCCGTTGGCGCCGGGAATGCCGCGCAGCGTGCCGGCCAACGTGACCTGCGCCGGCCACGGGATGGTCTCGGGCAATTCACTGACGAGGAGCTGGAGTTTGTTGCTCGAGGTCAGGACGTAACTCTCGGCGTTGCCCATCACGACGTTGCCCGCGATATCGTTGTTGCCGAACACGGACGTGACGCGGATGCCGACATCGTTTCCGACGGACGTGTTGTCCGTCAGGCGGCAATTTTCTCCGTTGAGCTCGAAGCCCGCGCCGTTGGTCACCGCCCCGCGGCCGTTCGAGTTGGCCGTGCAGTGCTCAATCACACTCTGGCTGCCCACGCTCATGCCCACGTTCGTGTTGTACGAGGCAACGCAGCCCTGGAGGACGTTTTCCGAGAAAAGCCAGAAGCCGTAGATGTTGTCGTTGGCCACGCATTGCGAAAACTTGCCCCCAATCGCACTTGAAAAACCGAAGCCGAGGTTCCGGGTCGCCAGGCAGTCGTGGACCACGGGCTCGGCGCCCAAAACGAAGCCATCCCCACTGTTATCGATGGCGACGCAGTTTTCCGCCACGACGGCATTGCCGAGGTTGAATCCGTTGTCCCCGTTGCCGCGCGAATGACAGCCCACGATATGGCAGCTATTCCCGAGCAGCGCACCGTCGTCTCCGTTTTCAACGACCTTCACGTCCACGAGCAGCGCGCCCTCCGCATTGGACAGGTCAACGCCCCGATCCCCCCATCCGCGCACAACGCCGTTCTTGATGGTCACGTTTTCCGGCGTGACAACGGTCGATATGCCATCGAGCGACGTGGGCACGCCGACCAGCGAAAAGCCGTTCAGGTCAATCGTGATGTCGTCCGTCGCAAGCGTGATGCCGTTGGAGAACGCCACGCCGAACAAGTTGGTTGTAAGGTAGTACGACCCGCGCACCGACAACGTGACGGGAACCGAACTGATGGGGATGCGCGGCTCGATTTGCGTCAACGTCTTGAACGTCGGGCCGGGCCCGGCCGTGGGCGCGAGCGGCCCCTGCGCGAAAACGGACCCGGCCAGGGCGACGACGGCCAACACGTGAATTCTAATCATGGGACGACGTTCCTCCTTAGAACTTCCTGGGGATGAAAGCGTAAAGGACCCGCATGCGCCGGTCACGCCGATTCAGGGCGGGAGCGCGGAGATCAGCGACGCGCTGATTTTGAGGCGCGCCGGGCCACGGGGCGGCCCGCGTGTTTTCGAATCGCCGGGCAGAGCACATCGAAGGCATCGCCCTTGAAGAGATAATCGACCGCACCCGCACCTTGCATGGCGTTCATCGTGCCGGGCGCATCGGTGAGGGTGACGGCGATGACCTTGACGCCGGGCAAGCTTTTCATAATGGCCGCGGTCGCCTGGATGCCGTTCAACTTCGGCATGCTCACATCCATCAGCACAACGTCCGGATGAAATTCGCGCGCGAGTTGGACGCCCATCTCTCCGTCGGAGGCTTCGGCGACGACGATCATGTCGGCCTGCGCTTCAATCAGGTGGCGGAATTCCTCGCGCATCATCTGGTGGTCGTCAACGAGGAGGACCCGGATCTTGCCGGGGGCCGGCGCCGGGGGCGGCCGCAATATGACTTTTTTTGCTCCGCGGGAAGGCATGACACGCTGTTCCATCAGCCTCCTACTTCTACCGCAGGCTGCGATAGCATTCAACGGGAGCTTCCTTATTAGAGGCTTCGGAAAATATTAGGAAGCGGGCAGGGTGCAAACGACCGCGAAGCGTCCATCGGGCTGCCGTTCAAACTTCAGGGTGCCCCGCATAAGCTGGACCCGGTGGAACATGTTGCGCAATCCCATGCCCTTGCTTTTCTGGGGTGAGGGTTCGAAGCCGGGGCTGTCGTCGATCAGCATCAGTTCGAGCCCCGGCGCACAGTCCCGCACGCGAATTTCCATTTCCTTGATGCGGGAATGTTTGACCGCGTTGTGAATGGTTTCCTGGGCGATGCGGTACAAATTATGGGCGGTATCAATATTGTCCGGCGCGGGCCGGCCTTGCAGGGTCACTTTACAGCGGATGTTGAACAACGTTTCCGAATTCGCGGCGAGTTCCTCCAGCGCGGCGACGAGGCCGCTTTTTTCCAGCGTGACGGGAAAGATGTTCCGGGAAATCGCGCGCAGGTCCGACATCACCGACGAAACGATGCGGGGCAGCTGCTCGATTTCGGCCCGCGTGATTTCCTGGCCTTCGGCCACTTTTCGCTCCAGTTTTTTTGTTTTGAGAACCAACGCCGTGAGGGTTTGCTGGGGCCCGTCATGTAATTCCTGGCCCAGCCGGATCTGTTCGTTGGTGCCCGCCTCCAGCATTTCCCGCTGCGCGCGCTGGCGCATTTCGCTCTCCTCCTGCAACGCGAGATTCGACTGGCGCAGCGCGCGCGTTCGCTCGGCGACCATCTGCTCGAGGTCCGCGAATAATTTCTGCTGCGTCAGGTCGGTCACGATGATGCACAGGCCGGATACCGATTCGACGTGCATCGGGTTGATGGCCAGCTGCACCGGCAGGACGGATGGGTCCGCGGTGGCCAGACGAATTTCACCGCGGCTGGTCCCGCGATAGCCTTGGTCGCAGAGATCGTCGAACTTGGCCCGGTCCTCCGCGATCACAAAATCGGCGAAACGGCGGCTGGTCAGTTCCTGCAAAGGAACCTTCAGCATCTCGGCCAGCCGCCGGTTGGAAAAAAGAATCAATCCGCCGGAAAGGGTCAGGGCCCCCTCCTGCATCTGCTCCACCATGTCGCGGTAAGGCTGGTCGGCGCCCTTCAGCGTGAACACCCGGCCCTCGATCACCAGCGCGTCGGCTTCGCCGCGCTTGATGGCCTCCAGGGTGTCGTGCGATTCGCGCAGCATGGCCAGGGCGCGTTCTATTTCCGTGTTTTGCTGGGCCTGGCGCAGGATGAACACTTCGTCCTTGATGACCAGCGCGTCGACCTGTCCGCTCGTCAGCGCGTTCATGACCGCCTCGTGATCGATGTGGGACGGGGGGGCGGGTTTCGCTCCGGGCGCGGGATGCTTCGGTTTCACGTTGCAGGCCTCGGCTTGAGATCCAACCCGGTGAGGACTTTTTCGACATCCGACAGGTCGCCGATTATGCGCCGCAGCGCGCCCGGCGTTTTCTTGATGAGGGTCGGCACGGCGACGATCTGCTCTTCCAGGGCCAGCCGCGGTTGCTGGTAGATGTCGATGACGTTCAGGTCGTAGCGGCCTTGAAGATATTTTTCGCAGATCAGCTTGAGGTTCTGGATGGCCGCGGCGGACCGCGCCGTGGTGCCGCTCACGAAAAGCCGCAACACGTACTTCGGCTTTTCCTGCGAATGATTCGCCTCCCCTTCGCGAGCCCTGTTCATATCACGTTTACCGCAGATCGCAACCCACCAGGACGCGCTGCGCGTCCGAAAGATCCCCGATGATCCGCTTTACCGGCGGCGGCAGCCGCCGCACCAGCGTGGGAATGGCCAGGATCTGGTCCCCTTTCGCAAGCTGGGGCTTTTTCAGCAAGTCGATCACTTCTATTTTATAACTTCCCTGCAGATTGTCCGCACAGATTTTCTTTAAATTGGCGAAAGCCGTGACCGATTTCGGCGTCTGGCCGGCCACGTAAAGGCGCAAATGATACATGGACTTGCGTTTTGCGGCGGAGGACCGTTTCTTGGGCTTGGCTTTCACCGGGGCGGCCCGCCGTGCGCCGATGGCGCGGGACCGGGGTTGATGTGCAGGCCGCGCCTGCTCATGGTGAAGGAATGGCTCTGGCTGGAGTGAGCCATGCCGCGCGATTTCATGATAAATATTTCCCGGTTCCGGTGCGCGCCGGCTTCCCGGTCGCGCAACACGATCCAGGTGTCCATCAGGGACGAAATTTCGGCCTCCGTATGGCCCAACGCTTCGTCCACGCTGCTCAGGCTGGTGAAGAAACCCGTAATCAGGTTTCGTTTGAGGTGATCAAAAAGACGCATGAGCATGGCTTTGACATCCAACTCCGTGCCGATGGAGATCAGGTTGTTGATCGGATCCAGGATCACGGCGTCCGGCTTGAACCGCTGGATGAGCTTGTGCATCACGGACAAATGCATTTCCAGCCCGTACAGCGATGGACGTGACGCGTGAAATTTGAGCCGGCCCCGGCGGACTTCCGGCTGCAAATCGATGCCGACGGACTTCATGTTGCGCAGGATCTGGTCCGGCGATTCCTCAAACGTGAAGAAGAGGCAGCGTTTGCCGGCGCGGCACTGGACCAGGGAAAATGCGGCCGCCAGGCTGGTCTTGCCCATGCCGGGCGTGCCGGAGAGGAGGACGCTGCTGCCGCGGTAAAAGCCGCGGCCGTCCAGCATTTGGTCGAGCTCGGGCACCCCGCTCGAGACACGCGCGTTGGAAACCTTGTGGTCCAGCGTGGAGGCCGAAATGGGAATGACGGAAATGCCGTCATCGTCGATCAGGAACGGATATTCATTCGTCCCGTGCGACGATCCCCGGTACTTGACGATGCGCAGGCGGCGGGTTGACATCTGTTCGTCGACGCGGTGATCGAGCAGGATGACGCAATCCGAAACGTATTCCTCCAGGCCGTGGCGGGTCAGTTGGCCCTCGCCCCGTTCGCCCGTGATAATGGTCGTGATCCCGCGGTCCTTGAGCCAGAAAAAGAGACGTCGAATTTCGGCGCGCAGGATGCCGACGTTGGACAATCCGCCGAACAGGGTTTCGATGGTGTCGAGCACCACTCGCTTGGCCTTGATTTTTTTTAACGCGTAGTCGAGCCGGACAAACAAACCATCGAGATCATATTCGCCGCTTTCTTCGATTTCGTTTTTTTCGACCCGCACGTAATCGACCGCTATTTTTTTCCGCGCGATCAACTGCTTCAGGTCGAAATCCAGCGACGCGACATTCTCGACCAGGTCCTCTTCTTTTTCTTCAAAGGTGATGAACACGCCCGGCTCGCCGTACTGCACGGCGCCGCGCACGAGGAATTCCATGGCGAAAAGAGTCTTGCCGCAACCGGGTCCGCCGCAGACCAGCGTGGGGCGTCCGTGGGGCAGGCCGCCTCCGGTGACCTGGTCCAAACCATAAATGCCGGTGGGCGTCTTCTTCAAACCCTTGCGCGTAAAAGTCATACGGCCGCTTTTTTCCTGGTTAACGAAAAACGGAAACGAGCTACAGGGTACGCGCGAACGCGCGAAATACCAATTCAATTCACCTTGTACGAAATTCGCTCCGCCGTGTAGGATACGTTTGAGGTGAAGCGTTATGGCTGAACAAATCGCAGTGTCCGCAAACGTGCAACCGGGCGACATCGTTTTCAATTGCCCGCGATGCACCAAAAGCCTCGCCATCGACCCGCGCGCCGCGGGCTTCACGATAACCTGCCCCGACTGCGGGACGGAAGTAGACGTTCCGGCGTCCACCGAAAACCTGGCCGACAATCTCGAAGAAACCGTGCTGGCGCTGCGCTCGCGCCTGCAGATCCTGGAACACCGTTATTCGCTCGACCGGGAACGGCTTGGAAAAATTACGCAGGAAATGGGACTGATCCAAGCCGCGCTCGATCGCACCGTATCGCTTCTGCAGGACGCGCTGGAGCCGCTTTCCACCGAATCCTCAAGCAATCCCCCCGCTTGAAAATGTCCGCTTGTTGACACGCCGGCCCGGCGTTTTGTGTACAACTTCACGGTCTCGTTTAGGGGTGAATTTTATGCGTAACAAGCCTATTGGCTGGCACTTGCACTGGTTTGTATCAATGCTTTTTTAACAACAATCCACAGGGGGCCCCAAAGATTGTGGATAAGTTAAAAGTCCCCGATTTTCAACGAGTTGCGGCAGTTGTGCGGGGTGCGGCAAGTCGTTTGGTAAATCGCGCGAGCCGCAGCATTGCCTCTTTGATTTCGTCCATGGACGTTGCGTACGAGCAACGAACATAACCTTCGCCGCACGCGCCGAACGCGGTGCCGGGGACGATGGCCACTTTTTCTTCGTTCAACAGCTGGATCGCAAAATCTTTTGACGTCATGCCGAATTGGCGGATGTTCGGGAACGCATAGAACGCGCCGAGCGGTTTTGGACACGGGATGCACATCTCGTTGAGCGAATTGTGGATGAAGCTGCGGCGCCGCTGGTACTCCGACTTCATTTCCTCGATGTCCACTTCGGGATTATCGAGCGCCTCCAGCGCCGCGTCCTGGCTGATGATGGAGGCGCACAGCATGGTGTACTGGTGGATCTTCATCATCGCCTCGATCAACTCCGCCGGCCCGCACGCGAATCCCATCCGGAATCCCGTCATCGCCCACGCTTTTGAGAATCCGTGAAGAAAAATCGTGCGCTCGCGCATGCCGGGGAGCGACGCGATGCTCACATGTTTCTGGTCGTACGTCAGTTCGGCGTAGATTTCATCGGCCAGCACGATCAGGTCATGCTCCCGCGCAAACGCGGCGATGCCGTCGAGCTCCGAGCGACTCAGCACCGCGCCCGTCGGATTGTTGGGATAATTCAAGACCAGCAACTTGGTCTTCTTCGTGACTTTTTGTTCCAGGAGCGCGCGCGTCACGCGGAATCCCTGTTCGCCGGGGGTTTCGACCGCGATGGGCTTGCCGTGCGCGAAAATGATGACGGGCCGGTAGGAAACGTAGCAGGGCTCGTGGTACAGGACCTCATCGCCCGGCTCCACCAGCGCGCGGATGGCCAGGTCGAGGGCCTCGCTGACGCCGACGGTGACGAGAATCTCGTCCTCCGCCTTGTATTCAACGCCGAACGTGCGCGCAATGTACCCGGAAATCGCCTTGCGGAGTTCCAGCAGGCCCATGTTGGACGTGTAGCCCGTGGACCCGCGGTCCAGCGCATGGATCGACGCCTCGCGCACGTGCCACGGCGTGTCGAAGTCCGGCTCGCCGATGCCGAGGCTGATCACGTCCTTCATCGAGCTGACGATGTCGAAGAAATCCCGGATCCCGGAACGGGGGATGTCCTGAACGTGGCGGGCTATGCGCGGTTTGGTCATTTTAATTCCATATTCCATATTTCAAATTCCAAATTTGGAATCTGGAATTTGGAATCTGGAATGCCTTCACGGCGAGACTTTGAGCCGCTCAGGTTCATCCTGCTTCGCCATGATCACGCCGTGGGCCTTGTAGGTCTTGAGCATGAAATGCGTGGCCGTGGAGATGACGCCCTTGATGGTGGCCAGCTTTTCGCTCACGAAAAAAGCCACTTCCTTCAGGTCCTTGCCGGCGACGAAGAGCAGCAGGTCGAACGAGCCCGACATAAGGTACACGGATTGGACTTCGGGAAATTTGCTGATCCGGTCGGCCACGTGGTTGAATCCGCCCTCGCGTTCCGGCGTGACCTTTACTTCAATGACAGCCGTCACACGGTTCGTCTGCAGCTCGTCTTCGTTGACCACCGCCTGGTAGCCGCGAATGATCCCGCGCTTCTCGTAATCGGCGATCTTCGCCTTCACGTCGTCGACGGGAAGGTTCAGCATCCGGGCCAGGTTCTCCGGCGTTTCCAGGGCGTTCTGCTTCAATACTTTGAGTAATTCATCCATAAATTCCTCGAAAATGAGCAAAAACCTATACTCCCGCCGCCGGACAGCGTCCAGTCAAATGCGGGCGCGCGCAAACCGGGCCCCGTAATCAGGCTTTCCAACGATTGGAACTTCGGGCTAAATCATTTCCGGTCACTGGAAACACTGGAAGCACCATGAAAACGCGCACGGAAAAAGATTCGCTCGGTTCGCTGGAGGTGCCCGCGGACGCGTACTACGGGGTCCACACCACCCGCTCCATCCAGAATTTCAATGCCGCCGGCGAAACGATGCCCATCGAATTGATTTTTGGCATGGTCAAAATGAAGTGGGCCTGCGCCCGGGCCAATCACAAGCTCAAGTTGCTCGACGACAAAAAAACCGAGGCGATCGAAAACGCCTGCCGCCGCATTTTGACCGGCGAGTTCAACGCGCAGTTCCCGGTCGACGTTTTCCAGGCCGGGTCGGGCACCTCGTCCAACATGAACGTCAACGAGGTGATCGCCAACGTCGCCAACGAGGCCCTGGGCGGAACGCGCGGCGACCGGCACCTGGTCCACCCGAACGACGACGTCAACAAGGGCCAGTCGACCAATAATATTTTCCCGTCCGGCATCCGCGTGGCTTGCGTCGAACTGTCGACGTCGCTCTTGGACGCCATGCGCAAACTGATCGGCGAGCTGGGCGAAAAAGAGGGCGACTTCGCCGACGTGATCAAGAGCGGCCGCACGCACCTGCAGGATGCCGTGCCCGTGACGCTTGGCCAGGAATTCGCCGCCTGGGCGCACGCCTTGATGAAGGACACGCGCCGCATCGAGGAAACGCGCTACAAACTTTTGGAAATCGGCGAGGGCGGCAACGCCATCGGCACCGGCGTCAACACGAAGAAGGAATTCCGGGCCCTCATCGCCAGCGAACTCGCCTCCATCACGGGCGAGGGCTATCGCCCGGCCAGCGACGGCATCGAGATCACCCAGTTCCTGACCGACATGGCCCACATCTCGGCCATGGTGCGCCTGGCCGCGATGGACGTGGGCAAGATTTGCAATGACCTGCGGCTATTGGCCTCCGGGCCCAACACGGGGTTCGGCGAAATCATGTTGCCCGCCGTCGAGCCCGGCTCCTCGATCATGCCGGGCAAGATCAACCCGAGCATCTGCGAAGCCGCCAACATGGCCTGCGTCCAGGTGATGGGCCACGATCACGCGGTGCAAACGGCCTGCTCGCTGGGCCAGCTCGAGCTCAACACGCACATGCCCGTGACCGGTTACAACCTGGTCAAGGCCTTCCGCGTCTTGGAACGGACCTGTGTCATGCTGGCCGACAAGTGCATCACCGGCATCAAGGCCAACAAGGACGTGTGCTACCGCTACTTTGAAACCAGCGGCGGGCTGGGGACGATTTTGAATCCGAAGCTGGGCTACGACAAGGTGTCCGACCTGGTGAAGGAATCCCTGAAGACCAAAAAAACCGTGCGCCAGCTCGTGGTGGAGAAAAAAATCATGAGCGACGCGGAGTTTGAAAAACTGGTCCAGGGGTCGACCGGGCCGAATCTTTAATCCCGCTCGAAGCCGGAATCGGATCCGAAATCGATTGCGGTCCCGGGCGCGATTGCGACTGCGATGAAAACAAGCCAACTGTGGTGGAGTTCGATCGGCAAGAAATTGATCGCCGGCATCACCGGCGTGGCGTTGTTTCTTTTCCTCATCGTCCACCTCGGCGGCAACCTCACGCTGTTTTTCGGCAGCGGCGCGCTGTTCAACAGCTACTCGCACCACCTTGAAGCGCTCGGCCCGCTGTTGTGGGTCGCGGAGATCGGGCTGATCCTGCTTTTCGTTTCGCACATGGTTTCCGCGCTGGCCGTCCGCCTCGGCGGCAGCCGCGCACGCGGCGCCGGCTACGCCGCCGAATCGAGCAAGGGCGGGCCCAGCAAAAAAACGCTGTCGTCCCGCACCATGGCGATCACCGGCACCGTGCTCGGTATTTTCCTGGTGCTGCACGTCATTCATTTCAAATTCGGCGCCAAGTACCCGCTGGAAATCCACGGGAAGGAAGCGCGCGACCTGTACCGGCTGGTCAACGAGGAATTTCACAAGCCGCTCATCGTCTTCCTGTACGTCGCCGTGATGCTGCTGCTCGGGCTGCACCTGCGGCACGGGTTCTGGAGCGCGCTGCAGTCGCTGGGCGCCATGAATCCGAAATACACGCCGCTTTATTATTCGCTGGGACTCGTTCTCGCCGTGCTGCTCGCCGGCGGATTCCTCATCTTACCGCTCTGGATTTATTTTATGGTGCCGCTGCCATGAACCTGGATGCCCGCATACCGGCCGGCCCGATCGACCAGAAGTGGTCGAAGCACAAATCCGACGTGAAGCTCGTCAACCCGGCCAACAAGCGGAAATACACGATCATCGTGGTCGGCACCGGACTAGCCGGCGGCTCGGCCGCGGCGTCCCTGGCCGAGCTCGGCTACAACGTCCTGAATTTTTGCATCCAGGATTCGCCGCGCCGCGCCCACAGCGTGGCCGCGCAGGGCGGGATCAACGCGGCCAAGAATTACCAGAACGACGGGGACAGCGTGCACCGCCTGTTTTACGACACGGTCAAGGGCGGCGATTTCCGCGCGCGCGAAGCGAACGTGCACCGCCTCGCGGAATTGAGCGTCAACATCATCGACCAGTGCGTGGCCCAAGGCGTGCCCTTCGCGCGCGAATATGGCGGGCTGCTGGCCAATCGCTCTTTCGGCGGCGCCCAGGTCTCGCGCACCTTTTACGCGCGCGGCCAGACCGGCCAGCAGCTCCTGCTCGGGTGCTACAGCGCGTTGATGCGCCAGGTGGACGCCGGCCGCGTCAAAATGTTTTCGCGCCGCGAAATGCTCGACCTCGTGCTCGTGGATGGCAAGGCCCGCGGCATCGTCTGCCGCAACCTCGTTGACGGAAAAATCGAATCGTATGCCGGCGACGCCGTCCTCGTGGCCACCGGCGGCTATGCGACGGTGTTTTACCTGTCCACCAACGCGGTCAACTCGAACGCCACCGCGATCTGGCGCTGCCATAAACGCGGCGCGCTGTTTGCCAATCCCTGTTACACGCAGATCCACCCGACCTGCATCCCGCTGGCCGGTGAGTCCCAGTCCAAGCTCACGCTGATGAGCGAGAGCCTGCGCAACGACGGCCGCGTGTGGGTGCCGAAAAAACAGGGCGACCCGCGCGCGCCCGACCAGATCCCGGAAAACGAGCGCGACTATTACCTGGAGCGCATTTATCCCGCGTTCGGGAACCTGGTGCCGCGTGACATCGCATCGCGCGCGGCCAAAAAAATCTGCGACGCCGGCTTTGGCGTGGGCGCCTCGAAATATTCGGTCTACCTCGATTTTGCCGACGCGATCAAACGGCTCGGCGCCGACGGCGTGCGCGACCGGTACGGCAACCTGTTTTCCATGTACGACGAAATCACCGGCGAAGACCCGTACAAAGTCCCCATGCGGATTTACCCGGCGCCGCATTACACGATGGGCGGCTTGTGGGTGGACTACAACTTGATGAGCAACGTCCCCGGCCTGCACGTGCTCGGCGAAGCCAACTTTTCCGACCACGGCGCGAATCGACTCGGGGCCAGCGCGCTGATGCAGGGCCTGGCCGACGGCTATTTTGTGATCCCGTACACGCTGGGCCACTACCTGGCCGAGAGCGGCGTGCTCGGCAAAAAAGTTTCAACGGACGCGCCCGAATTCAAGCAGGCGGAAGAAAATATCCGCGCCCAGACACGGAAATACCTCTCCGTCAAAGGCAAGAAAACCGTGCGCGACTTCCATTGGCAGCTGGGACGGATCATGTGGGAACAGGTCGGCATGGCCCGCAACGCCAAGGGCCTGCAAAAGGCGATCCAGGATATCCGCGCCCTGCGCGAGGAGTTCGCGCAGAACGTGAACGTCGGCGGTTCGGGGGACGACCTCAACAAGAACCTCGAGTTCGCGGGACGCGTGGCCGATTTCTTCGACCTCGGCGAACTCATGGCGCGCGACGCACTGCACCGCAACGAATCCTGCGGCGGCCATTTCCGCGAGGAATACCAGTCCGCCGAAGGCGAGGCCTTGCGCGACGACCAGAATTTCTGCTACGTGGCGGCCTGGCAGTACAACGGCGACGGGCGCGAGCAAACGCTGATCAAAGAGCCGCTCGAATTTGAAAATGTGCACTTGGCGCAGAGGAGCTATAAATGAAGGAGTGTTGGAGTAGTGGAGTCATGGAGTCTTGGGCAATCCCACTACTCCAAAACTCCATCGCTCCAGTACTCCAAGGTTTCGGTTCATGAACTTCAAACTCAAAATCTGGCGCCAGAAGGGCGCCTCGGTGCCCGGCGGCTTCAAGGAATATGACGTCAATGGCATCCTGCCCGAGCAGTCGCTCCTCGAGATGCTCGATGTGCTGAACGAGGATTTGTCGAAGCGCGGGGAAGAACCGGTGGCGTTTGACAGCGACTGCCGCGAGGGCATCTGCGGCATGTGCGGCCTCGTGATCAACGGGATGGCCCACGGCCCGAAGCGGGCTTGCACCACCTGCGAGCTGCGTATGCGCAATTTCAAGGACGGCGCATCCATCACCGTGGAACCGTTCCGGGCCAAGGGATTTCCGATCTTGAAGGATCTCGTGGTCGACCGCGGCGCGTTTGACCGGATCATGGCCCGCGGCGGATTCGTTTCCGTGAACACGGGCTCGGCGCCCGACGGAAATTCGCTGCTCATCCCGAAGGACGTCCAGGAAAAGGCCATGGATTCCGCGGCCTGCATCGGGTGCGGGGCCTGCGTGGCCGCCTGCCCGAACGCCTCGGCCTCTCTTTTTACGAGCGCGAAAATCACGCAGTTCACGCTGCTGCCGCAAGGTCAGGCCGAGCGGGTTTCGCGCGTGCTCGCGATGGTCGAGCAGATGGACAAGGAAGGATTCGGCGCCTGTTCCAATCACGCCGAGTGCGAGGCCGCCTGTCCCAAGAGCATCTCGGTGTCCAACATCGCCACCATGCGCCGCGAATACGTGCGGGCCATGCGCCTGCGCGAAGAAAAACGCGCGGAAGCCGGAACGGGCTGATCGTCGCTTAGAGGCTGACGTTTACGAAGAAGCCCGCGGAGAAATCTTCCTCGTCCAGGTCGTAATTCAGCATCGGTTGCAGGCTGATTCGCTGGTTCAACCATTTGTTCAACGACACGCCGATGCTAACGTTCGCCGCATCGCCCACGTCGGAAATATTGATGTCGGGCGAAACGATGAAGTCGTGGCCGAGGTCCATCTGCACCCCCGTGCCGACGGAAACAATCGTTTTGCTGTCGTCTTCGTCCAGGCTGCGCGTGGCGCTTTCAAACGACGTTTCGCTTTCCGCGTAAATCAGGCGAACGGAGACCCAGGGATCCGCCTTCTGGCCGGGCGAAACGTGTCCGACCAGCCCCGCGCCGAAGTCGGTTTGTTCCGCGTCCACGGCCACAACGTCCGATTCACCGTCCAGTTCGCTGTGACTCGCAAACAATTCCACGTCCATGTTCCGTTGGACCGGCAGGTTAAAGCTCGCGCCGTACCCGACGATCGTGTCATCGATTTCTTCCACTTCGTCGTTACCCGGGCGCGTCACCGCCACGCCGGCGTTTACGTATCGCTCACCGAGCAATCCGCGCGCGTGGGCATGCACGCCGCCCAACGCGGCGACGGCAAAAACGCCCAACGACAGGATGGTTTTATTCACGTGGACCCCCCGTTTTTAAAATGCGACGTGATGGTCGCGCCCTTCAAGAATATCCCGGCGAAGCAAGTCACTGAGATCGCGGAAAACCGGACCGAGCTGCCCGTCGCCGATTTTTGCCCCGTCGAATTCAACCACGGCGGTCACGTCCGGCGTGGTCCCGAAAATAAAGACCTCGGCCGCGGACAGCACGTCCTCTTTTTTCAGGTTCGCGTGCTGCGCCGGATGCCGGGACTTGGCCAGTTCCAGCACGCGGAGCATTGTGGTGCCGGACAGGATCCGGTCTTTTTTCGGTACGCGTAATTCACCCGTCCGGGTCGCGATGCCGATGTTTTCCGTGGCGCCCTCAGCCAGGAAGCCGTGTTCGTCGAATGCGATGGTAAAATCCACGCCCGCATCCACCGCTTCTTTTTTCATCAGGGCGTTGGGGAGATAATTGCACGTCTTGGCATTGGCAAAAAATCCGGCTTTCACCGGGATCGCGCTGCTGCGCACCCGCGCGCCCGTCGGATGGGACTCCATGAACGAAGGCAGCAAGCGATGAGAAATCACATACAAACCGGGGTTCGGGCAGTCGTACGGGTTGACGCCGAGGCTGCCGGGCCCGCGCGAGAGAAGGATGCGAAGCAGGCCGTCCCGTTGTCCGCCGGCCTTGGCCGTCTGGCGCGTGATTTCGATCAACTCATCGACAGACCAGCTGGATTTGAGCCCGATCCGGTGGGCCGACGCGAAAAGGCGGTCGATGTGTTCGCGCAGCAGGTAAATTCGCCCGTTCACATACTTGATGGTTTCGAACACCCCATCGCCGCGGTGGGCCAGGTGATCGTCCACCGGCACGAGCATCAACCGCGGATCGGTCACAATCCCCCCGAACACGCTGGAATACATGGCGAAGTAATGGGCCTGAAATGTTTCCAGCGGGCGCGTCAGGATGGCGTCAGCAGACAGAATTTTCATGCAGATTTGGAGTATTAGAGCGGGGGAGTATTGGGTCAATAGGGATTGATCTTGGCCCCAATTCTCCAATACTTCAGTACTCAATGACTCCGGCGTACGCGCATATCATCCCCTTTGCCGCGTGGATCATCCTGATGACCGTCCTGGGATGGGCGGGGCTCCCTCCCACGTGGTCGTACGCGTTACGCACGCTGGCCTGCGCCGGCCTGCTCTATAAATTTCGCCCCTGGCAGTGGTACAAAAAATCGGACTTCCTGCATCTGCCGCTGTCGATTTCCGTGGGCGTCGCCGTCTGGTTCCTCTGGATTTTTTTCGAGAGCGACTGGTGTCCGCCCGGCTTGAGTGACTTCTATGTCAAATGGGCGGTGCGCCCCCTGGGCGAGCCGCGGCCGGCGCTGATCATCGGCTACTTTGACCCGGCCGTGTGCGGCTGGTTCCTCGCGCTGGTTCGCTTGGCCGGCACGGCGCTGGTGGTGCCGCTGATCGAGGAATTTTTTTGGCGCGGGTTCCTGTACCGATGGATGCTGGGCGGCAATTTCATCGACGTTGACCCGGGACGTTTTGATCGCCCGCGTTTCCTCCTGGTCGCCGTGATCTTCGGGCTGGAACACTACGAATGGCTGGCCGGCATCGCCGCCGGCCTGGCCTACGGATGGCTCTACGTTCGGACACGCGACATCTGGGCGCCCATCGTCGCCCACGCTGTTACCAATCTCGCCCTCGGCATCTACGTATTGAAAACCGCCGCGTGGCAGTTCTGGTAGGGAAGAGAGTATTCAGTGTTCAGTAATCAGTATTCAGCACTGAACACTGAACACTGAACACTGAACACTGAACACTGAACACTGAACACTTCTTCACTTACGTCGTGCTCAACTCATCCCCGCTGCGGATTGCTTCCAGCGCTTCCGCGGGGGACGCGGCTTCGATCAGGCGATCCCATACGTAGGAGCTTTCGCGCAGGTTGGCGATGCGGGCCAGGAGCCGCGTCTGCAGGCGCGGCGTAGACGTCGGCGTCAGGAGAAGAAACAGCACGCGGGCTTTTTCTTCCGGCTTTTTGGAGTCGAACACCACGCCATCCGTGGAGCGCGCGAAAAACAAGTACGGCGCCTTCAAGTCCTCCAGCCGGGCGTGCGGCACCGCTAATCCTTCGCCGAGATAGGTAGAGAGGCTGCGTTCGCGCGCGATCACCGCGTCCGTGATCGCGGACTTCGGGAGCTCCGCCTCATCGGTCACGCAGGTGTGGACCATCTCCTCGATGGCGGCAAAGGCCGTCGCGGATTTCAGGTTGAGCATGACGCGGCTTTCCTTCAAGACGTCGCCGAGGCGCAGGGGCGACTCCTTTTCGAACTCGTCTTCGATCGCCCCGACCAGCTGCTCGAGAATGTCCTCCATCGTGATCAGGCCGACGAGCTGGCCGAGGCTGTTCTGGACCATGGCCATGTGGATGCGGCGTCGGCGCAAATCCGTCAGTAATTGCTCCAGCGGCGTGTCGGGTGATGTCACAAACGTTTTGCGCGCGATGGCCTTGAGGTCCATGGGGCCGGGCCATTCCTGGGCGCGGTGGAGGAGGTCCTTGATGTGCACGATGCCCAGGGCGCGCGGCGGGGTTCCTTCCAGCAGCGGAAACCGCGTGTGATTGGTGGCCAGGATCTTGGTGCGGTTTTCCTCCCAGGGCCGGTCCGCGTATAACGCCACGACCTGCTCGAGGGCGCGCATTTCATCCTTCACGCGCACGTGGCCAAAATCAAAAACGTTTTCCAGCAGCAACAGGCGCCGGAACGACAGCACGCCTTCCTGCTGCGAACGTTCCAGGATGACGCGCACTTCGGCTTCCGATGGCGCGGTCTCGCTGGACACCTCGGACAAACCGATGAGCCGCAGGATAAATCGCACGCTGCCGTTCAGTAGAATCAGGGGCAGGTACAGGACCCGGCGCGACCACAATAAAAGTCGTGCCGTGAGCAGCGCCGCGGGCGCGGCATAGCGAATTGCGAGCACTTTGGGCAGCTGCTCGCCCACAAAAATATGCAGGTAGGAAATCCCAATGTAGCTGATCGTAATCGCAAGCGCGTGGGCGCCCCCCCGGTGGCCGATGACCGGCTCCAAGAGGCGGGCGACGGCGGGCTCGCCGACGAAGCCGAGCCCGATGCTGGCGAAGGTGATGCCGAGCTGGCAGACGGACAGGTATTCGTCGAGATTGCTGTGGATGTGGCGCAGGATCAGCGCCTCCCGCTTCCGCTTCTCCTGCATCACGTCGATTTCCGTGGAGCGGACCTTCACGGCGGCAAATTCGGCCAGCACGAAGAAGGCGTTGAGCGCCAGCAGGAACAGCAGAACCAATATGTAAACCAGCGTCATTTCGTTCGTCTTGAGTCTCCGACGATAGCAAATCACCGCGGAGCGGGAAATGAATTTGGAACTTTCCGGGCCGGCTGCTAATTTTAGAGCCCGCATGAAACAATTTTCCGTAAAAACGGCCCGGCGCACGCAATTTATCGACATCACGGATGAGGTTTTGCAGCTCGCGACCGAAAACAAGTGGCGGGACGGGGCGCTGTTCGTTTTCGTCCCGCACACCACCGCCGGTATCACGATCAACGAGCACGCCGACCCCGACGTCGCGCGCGACCTGGAGCGTCGGCTGGACCACATGATTCCCTGGGAGGACGCGGGTGACCGGCACCAGGAGGGGAATACGGCCGCGCACCTGAAGGCCAGCTTCATGGGCGCCTCGGCGTTCGTCCGCCTGCAAAACGGGAAGCTTCAACTCGGCACTTGGCAGGGCGTGTTCCTCTGCGAATTCGACGGACCGCGGACGCGGCAAATTTGGGTTTCATTCAATGCGTGAGCGGGTAGGATGCTGGCCACGCTGAGATGAGAAAATATTTCGCCATTCTTTTGGCCTTCACCGGCAGCTGGATCCTGCTGGTGGCCTGCGCCGGCCAGCCCGGCGAGCGGGAGTTCAATTCCGGCGTGCGCGAACTCAAGCGCGGCCAGTACGTCCGCGCCAAAACGCTGTTGGAAAAATCCATCAGCCTGCGCCCGGGCAGCGACGCCAATGCCCTGGCCTACAATTATCTCGGCCTGGCGGATTTCAATTTGGGCCTGGCGCCGGAAGCGCAGGAGGCCTTTGAAAACAGCCGCCGGTTGAGCCCGCTGCTGGCCGATCCGGTTTACAATCTCGGCGTGCTCCTGGCCGCGAACGGCGACGCGGCGCGCGCGACGCGCGTGCTGGGCGAAGCCGCGTTGATCGATCCTTCCGACACGCGCGCGCTGGAATATCTGGGCAGTCTTCACGTGGCGCGGAAGCAATGGCCGGAAGCCCGGCGCGCGTTGTACGCCGCGCTCGACCGGTCGCCCCAGAGCGCGCGCATCCTCACCGCGATCGCCAACATCGAACTCGGCGCCGGCGCGCCCGACCAGGCGGTGGTCACGCTCATGAAGGCGCTGGAAAAAAATTCGCGCTACGCCCCGGCGCTGTTCAACCTGGCCGTCATTTATCAGACGACGCTGAAGGACGAAGCGCAGGCCGCCTCGTATTTTGACAAGTTCGTGCGGTCGGCCGACGGCGACGACGAACACGTCGCGTACGCGCGCGCGGCGATGGAACAACTCCGCGGCGCGACGCCCTCCGGAGCGGAACCCGTCGCGGACAACAGCGCGACGTCCCCGGCGGTTGCGTCGTCGACGGCGACGGCCGTGGCCACGACTGCGCCCCCCGTGGCCGCCAGCGCGGAGGACGTGTTGAACCAGGCGGTAAAATTGGCCGACAAGGGGAAAACGCAATTGGCTTTGGAGGTTTGCCTGCAGGTGGCGGCCAATGCAGAGCGCGCCGGTAACCTGCTCCTACAGGAAAAGGCGCTGCGAACGGCGACCCGTATTTGTTTCGACCAGGCGCGCGCACATTACGAGCTGGGCCGCTTTCTCCTGGCCCGGAAAAAGCCCGAAGCCGCGCTGAAGAGTTTCAAGCAGGCGATCATTCTCGACGGCAAATACACCAAGGCCCAGATCGCCATGGCCGAGGCGGCCGTGCAGTCGGGTGAAATGGACGCCGCCTTGAGCGGGTTGCGCCAGGCCGTGCAGGGCGACCCGCAAAACGCGGACGCGTTGTACGCGCTGGCCGTGCTGTACGACCGGCATTTGGACGTCCCGGAAAAAGGCGCCAAGACCTACGCGGATTTTGCCACGAAGTTTCCGAAGGACGCGCGCAGCGCGCAGGCGCGCGCGCGGGCGAAAGAGCTGTTGCCTTCCATCCAGTTTCCCGAATACCTGCCGGTGCCCACGGGGACGACCGAGGTTACTGTAACGGCGCGCGTCGTTTCGGCGACCGCGGCGGCTCCGCGCAATGTCGCCCGGCAGGTGCAATACAAGAAGCCGGCGTCCCGCAACACCCGCTCGGCCGTGCAGGCGTTTAACCGCGGCAACTATTACCAGGAACAGGGCAAGTGGGATGACGCCATCAATTTTTATTTGCGCTCGCTGGAGAGCGACGACCAGTTGTCGAGCACGTGGTACAATCTAGGCGCGGCCTACACGGTGAAACGCGATTTTGAGCTGGCCAAGGATTCCTACCTGCACGCGTTGGCCCTTCAGCCGTCCCTCGACAACGCGCGTTACAATCTCGCGCTGTTATACCGGGAACAAAACGATCCCGCGTCCGCCATCGCGCTGCTGAAGGAAGTCATTAAGAACAAACCCGACCACGCGTCGGCCCACTACGTGCTTGGCTATCTGTACGCGGAAAACGCGTCAACGGTCGCGCTGGCGCGGCAGCATTATAAGGAATTTCTTCGCCTCGCCCCCAAGGATCCTTCCGCGCGGGCGGTCCAGCAGTGGCTTGAGTCGCCGGAGCGCCGGTGACCGTGGTCAGTAATACGTAATCTGTAATCGGTATGAAACTTTAAACGCGCGAGGGACCGCGCGTTCCACCTATCCTATGAGCGTACGAATGTAGTAGCCGCACCGCGTGCGGCCGATGCGGCTCACGGAGCCGCTACTACAACGATTACGGTTCGTACACGCGCACGCGATAGTAGCTATCCGTGCGGTTGGTGGAGGCCGGATCGGGAACGGCGTTTGTCGTCGTGCTGCTGGAGAAGAACGGCGTGTTTTCCGGAACATCGATGGAGGACCACGCGCCGCTCACGAGGCCGGTGCTGGTCTGCACGTCAAAGCCGCGGTTGGCTATCCGCGGATAAACGACCCGGGCCACGGAATTCGTAACCTCGATGTTCACCGCCCACGTATCGTTCGCGATGAAATTCGTGGGATCGGAGCCGGTGAGGTATTCGAGGTCGTTCACATTGCCGTCGCCGTCCGGATCCGCGCTGCCGCCGGCGTCCGGATTGTTCGTGGTGCCAAAATGCTGGATCTGCCAGTCCGCATACGACTGGTACGAGGCCAGCCCCGCATTGATCCATTGCGCGACCAGCGCGACGCCCTGCGTATCCACGATCGTGCTGGCCAGGGGCGGCATCTGGTTGGCGCCGCGCACGTTGATGCGCGTGTGCAGGACAGAATTGGACACGACGCCGGGGACGATTACGCGGTTGTTGGGGTCGCCCAAATCGTTCAGCAGCGGCCCGTTTACGATATTGGCGCGGGAGAGCGGCGTGAACACACGCGCATCCCAGTTGGCCGGGCCGGGGAAATGACACTGCCGGCAATTGGCCTGGAGGTACGAGCGCGCGCGATATTCGACGCTGTAGGATGTGTTCGTCGCGGACGCCAGTTTCCTGAAGAGGTGGAAGCCGGTGACGTTCGTATTGAAGTAGCCGCACTGGTTCAACGCGCGCAGCTGGTTGGTGCTGACCCCGCTGTGCGTGTAGTCGCGATTGAGCTGCACCGTGTTGAAGCCGAGCGCAAAGCCGGCCGCGGTTTTGTGGCACTGCAGGCATTCCGACCGGCTGGGATAATGCCAGACCTGCGTGCGGATCGTGCCGCCGTCATCGATCACGATCGGTTCATCCAGCCCGGCATCCGGGACCAGCGTGGCATTCGTCGTCGACGTGCCCCAGCGATACGTGACGCCGTATCCGCCGGCGCCGCTGGAATTTTTCACCAGGATGCGCGTTTCGATGCGGCGCACCGACGAGGTAACGCCGGTGATCAGCGGGAGGTCGAAGTGTTTAATCCAGACCGTGCCTGTCGGAACAATCCACGGTTCCTCGGGATCAAACGTGATGAACAGGTTCGTCGGCGGCACGGTGAACCAGCGCGACTTCGAGGCGCCGTCGGACCAGAACGGCACATTGAGATCGTACGGCACGATGCCGGGGTAGGGGGTCAGGAATTGCAGGTCGGAAAACACGCCGGCCTCGGAGAGCGTCGCGGGCAACGCGTTCGTGCTGATCACGCGTTCCAGCCGCTTGATCTGTCCATTACCCAGGTCGGCCATGAGCAGGTCGTTGTTGCGCGGGTCGCGGCCGAACGCGGAAATGAAATCATCATTGGCCAGGAACACCGAGGTGGACGCATTGGTCGTGTTGTTGGTCATCCAATAAATATTTCCGCTGTAGACGTCGGCAAAGACATATTTGCCCAGCAGGTCGGGGAAGCGGTCGCCGCGGTAAACGCGCCCGCCCGTGACGGCCGACGAAGACGCAGGCGGATTGGTGTAATTGACCGCCGGGTTGCGGTAGATGGACGCCGCATTCGTCGTCGTTTTGGGACCGGCGATCAGGCCCTCGCGATAGGCCCAGCCGTAATTGCCGCCCTTCACGATGTAGTCCACTTCCTCGCGCGCGTCCTGGCCCACGTCGCCGAGATACAGCTCGCCGGTGATTTCATCGAACGCCATGCGGAACGGATTGCGCAGGCCGATGGCGTAAAATTCGGTGCGCACCGACGACGCGGAAATATTGGTGCCGTTGAAGCTTGTCACGCCAATGAATGGATTGTCGGAGGGAATGGCGTAGTTGGTGGTCGCGGCATTGATGGCGGCGTGATTGTTCGGGGACAGGCTGCCGGCTTTCTTGTCCACGTCGATGCGCAAGACGCCGGAAAAGAAATCCTTGTTGATGGTCTGGCTGTTGTTCTGGTTGTCGTCGCCGCCGCCCTCGTCCCCGAGGGTCACATACAAATACCCGTCCGGGCCAAAATGGACGTCGCCGGCGTTGTGATTTGAGGCATCGTCGCGCTGGTTGATCAGCCGCACTTCGGAATTCGTGTCCCCCAGGTTCGGGTTGCCCGCCTGCGTCTCAAAACGCGAGACGCGGTTCGACATATTGTCGCCGTTTACGGAGGCCGTGTAATACACATAGAAATAACGGTTGGTCGGGCTGCCCGCGGTCCCATAGCCGGGATGGAAGGCCAGGCCCAGCAGTCCGCCTTCGCCGCTGTTGCCGATCAGGCACCGGCTCTGGATGTCCATGAACACCGTGCGATTCGGATTGGCCAGGTTAGTGATGACCGCGATGACGCCGGCCTGTTCCAGGACGAAGAGCCGGTTGGTTTCGCCCGGCGGCGTGGCCATCGCGACCGGCGAAGAGAACGTCACGCCCGGGAAGGCGTTCGACGTCACATACGTGTTGGTTGTTTCGGCCGGCAACGTGGACGGCATGCGCAACGTCGCGTTGGCGATGCGCTGGGTCAGGCCGGCCGACGCCGATGAAACCTGCAGGTTATTGATAAACGCATCGCGCCGCGGATTGTTGCCGTCGTTGGGACCTTCGAAATTGAAAAACCGGATGCGCCCGATCTCACTGCCCGCCGTCCCGGCCAGCGGACGGTTGGTGTGGATCGACACCACGTTGTTGGCCAGGCGCCGCACGGTCACGTCGTACGTGTCGGCCGTCTTCAGCGTGAAATCGATGTGGATGCCGCCGTCGGTCCAGGCCACTGACGTTGTAACGGCGGCCGTTCCGCCGGCGTCGGTCAGTGAGTAGTTCGTATCGCCGCCGCGGAACAACGTTTCGAAACGCGTCACGCCGCTGGTCGTTTGCAGGCCGAACACCACCACGCTGCCGGCCCCTTCGATCCATCCGTTGTCCATGTCGACGGAGATCGTCTGCCCGATTTTCAGCGGACCCGACAACGGCCGCAGCGCTTCGGAGCCGTTCAACGTGTTGGCGTAAATGCCCCACGACTTGTTGGCGGCGGAATTGATGCCGGGCCCGTTCAGGTTCCCGTTGTTCAAGGACGTGCCGATGAAGCTGCCGCTCGTGCCGCTGTTGGCGGCCGGTCCGTTGGACCAGGCGCCGAACGCGCCGCCGCCGCCGTTGAGCAAGCCGAAATTTCCGTTGTTCGGGTAGGCGGGGCTGGAGGCGTAATCAAATCCCGGCGTTGCGCCGAATGCGGAGACTAGGCTCAAGCCCAGAACCGCGGCAGCGTAACCTGTAATCCTCCCCATAAACGTGGTAGCATACAGGGCTTGAGCCCCAGAGTAAATGTTGTGTTGGCAAAAATTGTTGCCGTGTCGCTTCTGGTGGGACTTCCGCTCCTGGGCTTGGTCCTGGCCGGCCGGCCGCTGGCGCGTTACTTCGAATTCCCGCCCCGCTCGGCCTACGTGGCGCATGCCCCGTTTTCGTGGCCGGTCTTTGTCGTTGTCGCCGCGTCAGAAATCCTGATTGGGGCCGTACTCATTCGGTTTCTGGCTCCCATCCCCCCATCTTCCCAATCCCCCCATCGTCATCTGCTCCCCCGCTGGGGCTATTTTGGCTTGGCCACCTTGGCCCTGAGCTGGATCCTGGCGTGGACGCGCTTTCCGTGGTTCGCGTCCCTGCAGCCTCACACGTTCACCCCCCTGTGGCTTTCCTATATTATATGTATCAACGCTTTCACGTTCCGGCGCGCGGGTCGCTGTCTCCTCACGCACGAAACGCGCTATTTTCTCGGTCTCTTCCCGGCCAGCGCGGCGTTCTGGTGGTTCTTTGAATACCTCAACCGGTTCACCCAGAACTGGCATTACCTCGGCGCCGACCACTTCACGCCGCTGGAATATTTCATTTTCGCCACCCTCTCATTTTCCACCGTCCTGCCGGCCGTGCTCAGCACGGCGGAACTGATCGCGGTCTACGGACGCTTCCTTCCCCGCACCGGCACCCTCGCGATTTCAAATTCCATATTTCAAATTCCAAATTCCCGGCTCGGATCTCCAATTCGGAATCTGGAATATGGAATCTGGAATTGCGCCTTAGTCCTGTCCGCCGCCGGCCTGCTGCTGCTCGGCGTTTTTCCGAACGTCCTTTTCCCGATGATCTGGCTGGCACCGGTCGGTTTCTTGATTTCAAATTCCATATTTCAAATTCCAAATTCCCGGCTCGGATCTCCAATTTGGAATTTGGAATTTGGAATCTGGAATTCCGCCTTGTCGGCCCTGGCCTGCGGGTTCTTCTGGGAGATGTGGAACTATTACAGCCTGGCCAAATGGGTCTACGAAATCCCGTACGTCGGCCGGTTTCGGATATTTGAGATGCCGGTCCTGGGCTATGTGGGTTACCTGCCCTTCGGCGTCACCTGCGTCATGATCGCGGCTTGTCTAAAGCCGCGGTCTGCTTCTATCCTAGACTCATGAACCTCTGGCAGGACGACGAATCGCGCAGCGTTTCCCACCGGCGCGGCGCGGCCCGGCGACTCAAGACCAGCATCCGCACGTTGATGGTCGTGATCGGCTGGCTGGCCCTCGTCCTCGCTCTTTTCCTCGCCGCGGCGTCCTGGCGCCGGCCGCAGGAAATCCAACACCGGCTGCTCGTGCTCAGCGGCGCCTATGTGGCCGGCGGCGGCGGCCTGATCCTGTTGCACGCGCTTTGTTTTCTCCTGCCCGAATTCATCAAGTCCCGCCGATCCGAGAGCGCGCAACGTCGGCGCCAGGACCGGCGCAGCCACGTGCGCGGCGGGTTTCAATCGATGGCCTCCTCCGCGTCCGACGGGAAGGACGGCATCGCGCTGGTGCTCGTGCTCGTGATGCTGGGGCTGATCACGATCCTGGTCGTCGAAACCCAGGTTTCCGCGCGGGCGCTGGTGCGGCGCACGGAATCCATGTCCAACCAGTCGGCGCTGCGGCGGGCCGCCGGCGACGCCGTCCGCGCCGCGCTCCAGCGCCTGGCCAACGACGAGGATTTGCGCGCCGACTACACCAACGAAACCTGTTTCGCCACCGAGGACCTCACCACGCCCGACGGCATCGCCACCCACGTGGTGGTGACGGACGCCAATCGGTATTTCGACGTCAACAACCTGGCCGCCAAAAACGTCCCGCCGCGGCGGACGCCGGCGGATATTCTCGGCGACCTTTTTACGCTGTGCGGCGATTTCGCGCCTAGCGCCTACGTCACCGCCCTGGGCGACTGGGTGGACGACAACGACGAGGGCATGACGGAATCGCGCAATTACCAGAAACGCGTGCCCCCGTATGCGTGCCCCAACCGCTGCATGTACGATTGGAACGAAATGCTGGCCGCGGAAGAAGGACGGCGCGAACGATTCGATCACCACGTCCGGGCCACGGCGCTGGAAGCGTTCAACGCCGACCTTGTAGATTGCATCACGCTCTGCCCGCCGCCGCGCGAACGCCCGCTGCCCCTCAACGTAAACACGGCCACGAAAGAAGCGCTGCAGGGCGTGGTCGGCATCGGTCAGGACGAAATGGTCAAAACGCTCCTCGTGCTGCGGACGCTCAAGCCGATCCGCTCGCTGGATTCCGCGCTGGCCGTGACCGACCCCGAATTTTCCGAGAACATCCGGCCGTATCTGGACGTGCGCAGCCGTTTCTTCCGCGTGGATGCGCGCGCGTATGCGAATAACCGGGCCGTGAATCTCCGGATCCTGGCTGAACGCGATCCCAACGGGCAGGTCGATATAGTGCAGTGGGTCTTTTAAAGAACTGCATGAAATTCAAAACCGTCTATGGGCTGGATTTTTCCGAGCGTTCCCCTGTCATCGTCCGCGCCGAGCGCGCCGGCCGCGGCATCCGCCAGGAACGCGTGACGGAAATTCCGCGGGGCGAACGGGTCTTCGTCGCGTCCTCCCTGGCCACCCACGAAGCGTTTGCGCGCTGGCTGGCCGCGCCGCTGGCCTCGGCGGAAAAAGCGCGGAAAGTTTTGCCGTCGCTCCTCGACGTGCAGTTGCCGTTCCCGCTCGAAAAATGCGTGTATGATTTTTCCGAGGTGTCGGCCACCTCGGCGCAGCAATCGGAAGCCCTCGCGCTGGCCGCGCGGGTGGAGGACGTGCAGGCCGCGCTGGGCCGGATGAATCGCGCCGGCTTCGATCCCGCGATCCTCGACCACGAAGCGCTGGCCTTGTGGACGCAAGCGTTGGAGGAATCGCCGCCGCACGGGAACGAGCTGCGCGCCATTCTGTATGCCGGCGCCGACCGGTCGGCGCTGGTGCTGGGCCGGGGCCGTCGTTTCCTGGCCGCGCAGGGCAGCCGACAGTCCGTCCCGGATTCCGCGCGTATCCAGCAATTCCTGCGCGTGCAGCTGGGGGAGGAGGCCAACCAGCCGTTTACGTGGGCGATCGTGGGGCCGGGCGCCCACGACCAGATCAAGGAGATCCTGAATCGCCCCCCCGACACGCCTTTCCTTATATATAAGGAGAAGGCCACGTTCCTGGCCCGGGCGCTGGCCCACCGGGCCCTTCAAAAAGGCCCGTTTCGCTGCAATTTGCGCCAAGGACCGGCGGAACACCCGCAAATGGCCCTCGTCCGCGCGAATGAACACCTCGGCGCGTTCCAATTATGCATGGCCGCGGCGGTGGCGCTTTGCATCGTGAACCTGGCGTGGATGTTTTTCCTGGGCCAACGGGAGTCCCGGGTGCAGCAGGAGTTGAGCGGCTTGGCGGCGGAACTTTCGGGTCTGCCCAAAGTCCCGAAAGGCCAGGAGGTCATGATTGCCGAACGCGCCTTGGAGGAGCGGACCCCGCGCTTGGCCCCGTTTGCCGAAATGTTCCGGCCCTCGACGGTGGAATTTCTCGGAAGCCTGCTGTCCGCCTCCGCAAAGGCCGGGCTGCGGCTGAACGCCTTGTCCCTGAAAAGCGAATCGCTGGCCCTCAGCGGCAGCGCCCCCAATTGGGCGGCCAGCGACACCCTGGTGCCGGCGATCATGCAGGCCGGCTGGACCGTGAACTTGAATCGCGGCGACGTCGGCGTCGATGAACGCATTCCGTTTACGGTCGAGGCGACGCGATGAACAGCGCTTCCCGCTATATTTTTTTGGGCATCGTCGCGATGGCCGCGTTGGGCTTGACGCTGCACAACGTCAAAAACGCGGGCGGCGCCACGCTGCGCATCAAACGGAAAATGGCCGACCTGGAACGGGTGGAAACCCTCCAGGCCCGGAACGAACAGATCTTTTCCGCCATGAAAATACTGGGCGACGCCGGGCCGCCGCGGCCGATCGAACAGGTGCTGGCGGGCCGTACCGCGGAAGTGCATCCCCGGAAAGACCTGCCGTTGATCGAAGGCTGGTCATTAAAAGCGGCGGATGTCATCTTTAATGAAATCGCGCTGTCCGACGCCGCCGGGTTTATCGCGGACGCGGAAAACGCGAGACCCCCGTGGCGCGTGGCCGAATGCGCGATTACCCCCGCGGCGGCCGGCTTTGGCCGCGTGGCGCTGGTCATGCAGTCCGTTGAAATGAAAAATCCATGAGTCTTTTCAAGACCATCCGGGACCGGCGCGAATTGTTGTGGAACCTGACCGCGCGCGAATTGAAACTGCGCTACCGCGGGTCCGCGCTCGGTTTTCTCTGGAGCGTGCTGATCCCGTTGTTCATGGCCGCCATTTACGTTTTTTTCCTGCGCCTGCTCGGGGGCCGCGGCGTGCCGATGGCCGACATCATCATCGGCGTATTTGCCTGGCAGTTCACGGTCCAGTGCGTGAACAGCGGCCTGTTTGCGATCACGGGCAACACCAACCTCGTGAAAAAAGTTTTTTTCCCGCGCATTATTTTGCCCCTGTCCGGCACGCTGGCCAACCTCATCACGTACCTGTTGAGCCTGATCGTGCAGTTTGCCTTCGTGGCGTTCCTCTTTCACCGCGCGGGCCACTCGTTCAGCCCGTGGCTGGTGGGGTTCCCCGCCGTCGTGCTCCTGCATCTCGTTTTTAATTTCGCGCTGACCCTGGTGCTGGCCGCGACCAATGTTTACGTGCGCGACATGCAGCACCTGGTGGGTATTGCGCTGACCGCGTTCTTCTTTGTCAGCCCCGTCATGTACAACCTCAGCTACGTCCAGTCCTTTGCCCAGAAACACCCGTGGGCGCTCGATCTCTACATGCTGAACCCGATGGCCGTCATCCTCACGGCGTACCGGGCCGTGATTACGCCCGGCGTCTCGTTCCCTTGGTCGCCCTCCGTGTACGTCAGCGTGGCGGCCACCTTCCTTTTCCTGATCTTTTCGCTCCGATTGTTTGACCGGCTCCAAAAGGATTTCGCGGACCTGCTGTGACGATGAAGACGGCCATCGAAGTTAACAACCTGGGCAAACGCTACCGCCTGCGCGGCGTGGCGCGGTCGTCCATCCGCGACCTGCTCGTGCACGGCCTCAAGCGCGATGAATCCAAGGACCTGTGGGCGCTGCGCGACGTGAATTTCAAAATACCGCCCGGCGCCACCGTCGGCGTCGTGGGTCCCAACGGCTCCGGCAAAAGTTCCCTGCTGGGCCTGCTGGCCGGCACGATCACGCCCACGGAGGGGAGCGTGCATTGCGAGGGCCAGATATCCTCGCTGCTCGAATTGGGCGCGGGTTTCCATCCCGACCTGTCGGGACGCGAAAACGTATTCCTGAACGCGGCCGTGCTGGGCATCCCGCGCGAAGACGTGGCCCAGCGCATGGACCACATCATCGAGTTCGGGGAAAG